>OMBQ01002364.1_pt1 | contig 12197 bp, 9 predicted proteins | sample 1674311 | NCBI WGS metagenome assembly OMBQ01 (sample SAMEA103958160, study PRJEB25191) | human gut metagenome | biome: human-associated habitat [ENVO:00009003]; feature: intestine environment [ENVO:2100002]; material: feces | place: Germany | collected 2013/2015 | reverse complement strand
TCGGCCAGCTCCATGTAGGTGGAAGCCAGACTGTTGGCGGTGGTCTTGCCCTTCAGGTCCTCAAAGCTATGGATATCCTCGTTATCCTTGCGCACAGCCAGCGCAGTGTGGATGTAGCCGTAGGGGGTGGTGAAAGCGTAGGTCTTGGCGCGCTCCTCGGTCACTTCCACGCCGTTGCACACCATGTCGTAGCGGCCCGCGTCCAGACCGGCAAACAGGCTGTCCCAGTCGCTCTCCACATACTCCGGTTCCACGCCCAGCTTTTCGGCAATGGCGCGGGATACCTCCACGTCATAACCCACCAGAGTGTCGGAGGAATCGTGGTAGCTCCACGGCTGCCATGCGCCCTCCAGCGCCACCACCAGCTTGCCGCTCTTCTGGATGCTGTCCAGCTTGTTCAGCGGTGCGGAGCTGGCGGTGCTGGCGGCGGTGTCCTTGGAGGAGCAGCCGGTCATGGACAGCACACCGGCTGCGGCCATAACACCCATCAGAGAAATAAAGGTTCTGCGTTTCATAAGTAAAAATTCCTTTCTGTCGTAAAAAATGCAAAAAGAAGGCACGCTTATTCAGTGTGGGCGATCCTGCGCAGGAAAGCCCGGGTGCGCTCCTCCTTGGGGGATGCAAAGAACTGCTGAGAGGGTGCCTGCTCCACCACCACGCCGTTTTCCATAAACACGGTCTTGGAGGACACGTTGCGGGCAAAGCCCATCTCGTGAGTGACCACCAGCATGGTCATGCCCTCTTCGGCCAGCTGCCGCATCACGCTGAGCACCTCGCCGGTCAGCTCCGGGTCAAGGGCGCTGGTGGGCTCGTCAAAATAGATGATCTCCGGGTCGGCGGCAAGGGCGCGGGCAATCGCCACCCGCTGCTGCTGCCCGCCGGAAAGCTGGCGGGGGTAGTAGTCGGCGCGGTCGGCAAGGCCTACCTTGGCAAGCATCTTCATGCCGATTTCATCCGCCTGCTCCTTGGGCAGCTTCCGCGCCACAATGAGCCCCTCGGTCACGTTCTGCAGGGCGGTCTTGTTGCGGAACAGGTTGTAGTTCTGGAACACAAAGGCGGTCTTTTTGCGCAGCCGGGCAATGTCGGCGCGGCTGGCATGGGCAAGGTCGAAGCTTTCGCCGTCAAATACCAGCTGCCCGGCATCGGCGGTTTCCAGAAAGTTCAAGCACCGCAGCAGGGTGGTCTTGCCGGAGCCGGACGGCCCCAGAATGGCCACCACATCGCCCTTTTCCACGGTCAGGTCTACCCCGCGCAGCACGGGCAGCTCACTGATGACCTTCCGTGCACCGGGGCGGTGGAAAAAGCCGGGCTTTGCGTAGGTGCGGAAGGTCTTTTGCACATTGCGGATCTCAAGCATTGCCATAGGTGTGCACCTCCCTTTTTACTGGAAGCCGCGGGCGTTGAGCTGACGTTCCAGCAGCGCCTGCAGCTTGGTGATGACGGTACAGAACAGCAGATACACCACAGCCACCTCGCAGTAGATGGGCAGGAAGATGTAGGTGCGGGCGGCCACCCGCTGCCCGGCCATGAACAGCTCTGCCACCGTGATGTTGGACGCCAGCGAGGTGTCCTTGATCATGCCGATGAGGGAGTTGGACAGCGCAGGCACGGCGGTGCGCAGCGCCTGCGGCAGCACGATGCGGCGCATGATCTGCCACCAGCTCATGCCCACGCAGTAACCGGCTTCCAGCTGCCCCTGCGGCACGCTTTCCAGCGCGCCGCGCATGGTCTCGGCGCAGTAGGCACCCTCGTTGAAGGCAAAGGCGATGACCGCCGCCGGAAAGGCGTCCAGCATGATGCCCACGCTGGGCAGACCGTAAAAGATGATGAACAGCTGCACCAGCAGCGGGGTGCCCCGGATGACCCAGATATAGAACCGGGCGATCTGCCGCAGCACCGGCACATTGGCGTACTGCACCAGCGCCACCGCCACCGCGATGAGCATGGCAAAAAAGAAGGAGAGAAGGGTCAGCGGAATGGTCATGGTCAGGCCTGCCGTCAGGATGCGGGGCAGCGCCTCCACCAGCACGCTGACCGTGCGGTTGGATAAAAGTGCTTCAAACATTGGTTTTTCCTCAAAATAAAAATACGCAGACCGGCAAAGCCTTTGCCGGCTAAAGCAGTATATACCTTAAAGTAGGGTCTAAGTCAAGAGACTGAATCACCAATCCATACAAAACCTACCAGAATACTATAATAGCATGAAACGCCCCGCAGCGCAAACGGTTTGCACAAAACGCGTGATGTGACCGAAAAATTGCATAAACTTGTTAAATATTTGTGCAATGCGGCAGATGCTTGACGCTGTGGGTGCTTTCGTGTACAATGAACATAACAGTGCGCAGCTGCGGGGCAACGGCCCGGCACGGCGCAAATCCACCGGCAGGGGGCTTGCCCTTGACCGGTGCAGACACGGAGGATACGAACGTGAAAAAGTTTAGTATTGGTGTTCTGGGTGCAGGCACCTGGGGCATGGCTCTGGCACGGATGCTGACCGTCAGCGGCAACGATGTGCAGGTGTGGTCGGCTATTGAGGCCGAGGTGGACAACCTTTCCGCCACCCGGGTACACCCCAATCTGCCGGGAATGGTCATCCCGCAGGAACTGCGTTTTACCAAAAGCATAGAGGAAGTGTGCACCGGCAAGGACGTGCTGCTGTTTGCAGTGCCGTCGGTGTTCGTGCGCTCCACGGCAGCCAAGGCGCGGCCTTATATCCGCTCCGGCCAGATCATTGTGGACGTGGCAAAGGGCATTGAGCCTGATACCTTATATACCATGACCGAGATCCTTGCCGACGAGTTGAGCCACGAGAACGGCCCCCGTGCGGTGCGTCTGGTGGCGCTCAGCGGCCCCACCCACGCCGAGGAGGTGGCGCTGGATCTGCCCACCACCATCGTTTCCGCCAGCCCGGATATGGAAGCTGCCGAGGTGGTGCAGGAGGTGTTCAGCAACACCTGTATGCGCGTGTACACCAACTCTGATATCAAGGGCGTGGAGCTGAGCGGTGCCATGAAGAACGTTATCGCGCTGGGCGTTGGCATCTCCACCGGCCTTGGCTACGGCGATAATGCCCGCGCCGCCCTGATCACCCGCGGCATTGCCGAGATCGCCCGGCTGGGCGTGGCGATGGGCTGCAATGTCCAGACCTTTGCGGGTCTGGCCGGCATCGGCGACCTGATCGTTACCGCCACCAGTATGCACAGCCGCAACAACCGCGCCGGTATCCTGATCGGCAAGGGCGAAAGCCCGGAGCAGGCCGTGAAGGAGGTAGGCATGGTGGTGGAGGGCATCAACGCCCTGCCCGCCGCTATGGAACTGGCGGAGAAGTACCATGTGGAAATGCCCATCGCCCAGACGGTGAACGCTATCGTCAAGGAGGGCATGAGCGCCAGCGATGCGCTGCGCAACCTGATGTCCCGCGACCGCAAGAGCGAGATGCCGCAGGGCTATGAGAGTGTGTGAGCCTGAATGATTAGAAAGGGACCTCCTGAAATGCCCGCGGGCATTTCAGGAGGTCCCTTTTCTGTTTGGGGGAGCGGCGGGAAGTGCAGCAAAATTATTAAAACTTTTTACAGAAAACAGACACAAAAGGGTAGAAGGTCGGCAAACTTTCTGCTATACTGAAAACGATAGGATTATTGGTCAGTGCAGCCGGAACAGGGCGGCGGGCGCTGGCACTGCAAGAAGGAGGAATGAGAGATGCCCTCTACCTACGCACACCGCCGCTTTGGCGCAAATGTGCTGGATCATCTGCCTGCGCCGCTGCGGGAAAAGCTGGAGGCACATCGGGAGCTGTATGATATCGGCCTGCACGGGCCGGATCTGCTGTTCTATTACCATGCAGAAAAGTCCACCCCGGTCGCCGCGCTGGGCAATGCCATGCACGATGAGCCGGGCAGAACATTCTTTGACCGGGCGCGGCGGGTGGTGCACGAGGAAGCCGACCGCGAGGCTGCGCTGGCCTACGCGCTGGGCTTTGTGTGCCATTTTGCGCTGGACAGCACCTGCCACCCCTTTGTGGAGCAGTTTACCCGGGAGAGCGGTGTGACCCACTGCGAGATCGAGACGGAGTTCGACAATATGCTGCTGCGCCGGGATGGCTATGACCCGCTGACCTTCTTTACCGCCAGTCATATCCACCCCAGCGCGTCAAACGCCCGGGTCATTGCGCCGTTTTACAGGGATATTTCGGAGCAGACTGCGCTGGAAGCCCTGAAGGGGATGATCACGGTGCATAAGGTGCTGCAGGCCTCGAACCCGGTCAAGCGCTGGGTGGTGCTGACCGGCATGAAGGTGCTGGGCAAGTATGATGGGATGCACGGCCTTGTGGCAAACCCGCAGCCGAACCCGCAGTGCACCGAGAGCAACCGCAAGCTGGACGCGCTGTACGCCAAGGCTTTGCCGCTGGCAGAGCGGCTGATCTTAGAGTATGTGGCAAAGCTGGACACGGACGAGCCGCTGGATGCTGCCTACGACCACACTTTTGGGGAATTTTAAAAAACGCGCCGTCCGGCGGTGCAAAGGGGAAAAGGGAAAATACGATGAAAACTGAAAAATTCAAGGTGACACCGCTGGAGCGGGCATGGATCTTATACGATGTGGGCAACTCGGCCTTTGTGCTGATGATCGCCACGCTGGTGCCCATCTTCTTTAATGCGCTGGCCGAAGCCGGTGGGGTGAGCAAGGTGGACTATCTGGCCTACTGGGGCTACGCAAGTTCCATCGTCACGGTGGTCACCGCCATTCTGGGCCCCATTCTGGGCACGCTGGCGGACACCAAGGGCTTTAAAAAGCCCATCTTCATGCTCTGCCTTTTTGTGGGCGTCATTGGCTGCTGCGCCATGGGTCTGGCGGGCACATGGCTGGCCTTTCTGGTCATTTTTATCATTGCCAAGATCGGCTACTCCGGCAGTCTGGTGTTCTACGACTCCATGCTGGGCGATGTGACCACCCCGGAGCGGATGGACATGGTGTCCTCCCGCGGGTACGCGTGGGGCTATATCGGCAGCTGCGTGCCCTTTGTGGCCTGTCTGGCGTTGGTGCTGGGCAGCAGTGCAGTGGGGCTCAGCCAGATGACTGCTTTGTCCATCGCGCTGGTCATTACCGCCGTGTGGTGGCTGGTGGTCACCCTGCCGCTGCTGAAAAAGTACCGCCAGATCAACTATGTGGAGGTGGAGCAGCACGCCATCCGCCAAAGTTTTGTGCGCATTGGGCAGACTTTGAAGCACCTGCCGCAGGACAAGCAGGTGTTCTGGTTCCTGCTGGCTTTCTTCTGCTACATCGACGGCGTGTATACCATCATTGATATGGCCACCGCCTACGGCACGGCATTGGGTCTGGACACCACCGGCCTGCTGCTGGCGCTGCTGGTCACCCAGATTGTGGCTTTCCCCTCGGCGCTGATCTTCGGCCGCCTGAGCCAGAAATATGAATCCAAGACCCTGATCCCGGTGTGCATTGCGGCCTATACCGGCATTGCCGTCTTTGCCTTCTTCCTGAAGAGCCAGTGGCAGTTCTGGGTGCTGGCTGTTGTGGTGGGGATGTTCCAGGGCGGTGTGCAGGCGCTGAGCCGCAGCCACTTTGCCAAGATCATCCCGCAGGAAAAATCCGGCGAATACTTTGGCCTGTTCGATATCTGCGGCAAGGGCGCTTCCTTCCTTGGCACCATGATCGTCAGCGTGGGCAGCCAGCTGACCGGCAGCGCCAACGTGGGCGTTGGCTCCATTGCCATCCTGTTTGTCATCGGCTTTGTGCTGTTCGGTATTTCTACCCGGACGGAAGAGACGAAGCGGATCTGAGCCTTCGCGGTGAAACGCTCTTTATAACGGTACAAAGGACTGCTGCACGGCATCTGGTGCAGCGGTCCTTTTTTGCTGCAGGCGGCACAAAACAGAAGCTTTTTCGGAAAAAATAAAAACAGGTGATTGATTTTCACCTTTGACTTGCTTATAATTGAAGAAAAATCATCTGCTGCACTGCGGCGGCAGAGAGAATGCGGGGTGCAAACATTGAAACACAAAGGAATTGCGGTGCTGCTGGCGGGAATTATGCTGGCGGCGCTGCTGCTGGCGGGCTGCACGTCTGCCGACACTGCCCGGCGGATGCGCATGGGCGTAGCCGGAGAGGGCGGCGTATACCACGCCTTTGGCGAGGGCTTTGCGGCGCTGGAAAATGACAGCGGGAACGGCGCTGTGGAACTGAAGAATACCGCCGGGTCTGCGGCAAACCTGCGTCTGCTGATGGGGGATTACCTGCAGTTGGCGGTGGCACAGGCAGACCTTGTGCAGGATGCCTACGAGCAGAGCGGCATTTTTCAGGATGAGGAGATAGAAAACAAATTCTGCGCGGTCGCTGCACTGTATACCGAGGCCTGTCAGGTGATCGTGCGGGCGGATTCTGATATCCAGTCCGTAGAAGAATTGCAGGGTAAAACGGTGAGTATCGGTGCAGAGGAGTCTGGTTCAGAGCAGAACGCATGGCAGATCCTGTCTGCCTACGGTCTGAACGAAAAACTGGTAGAGACCATCAACCTGAATTACGAGGATGCCGCTGCGCAGCTGAAAGCTGGCAGGATCGATGCCATGTTCATCACGGCCGGTGCGCCCAGTGCGGTGGTGACCGCGCTGGCGGAGGACTGCGGCATCCGGCTGCTGTGTGTGGACGGTGCGGCTGCAAAGCGTCTGCAGGACAGCTGCAGCAGCTACAGCGTGTGCACCATTCCGGCGGGCACTTACCCCGGACAGGAAGAGGAAGTGCAGACGGTAGGCGTAAAAGCGGTGCTGCTGGCCAGCGCGGCGCTGCCGGAAAAGCAGGTGGAGCAGCTGACAAAGCTGTTGTTCGACGGGCGCGAAAACCTGAGCACGCAGCTGGGTATCCGGCTGGATACCGAAGCCGAAGCGACCGAGGGCGTGGGCATCCCGTTCCACAAGGGAGCTGCCGCCTACTATAAGACGGCAGACATCACGGTGGCATCCTGAATGCTGCCGGGAAACAGAGGGAAAGAAAGACGATATGAAGATAGAACTGGATATGTATCAGACACTGGCACTTTCGGTGCTGGTGCTGCTGCTGGGCAAATTTTTGCGGGAGCGGGTGCGGGTGCTGGAAAAATTCTGCATCCCGGCTCCGGTCATCGGCGGCGTGCTGTTCGCCATTTTTACCTGTGTGTGCTACGTTACCGGCGTGGCAGAGTTCGCCTTTGACGACATCCTCAAGGAGGTCTGCATGGTGATGTTCTTCACCTCAGTAGGCTTTCAGGCAAACCTGAAGGTGCTGAAAAGCGGCGGCAGGGCGATGATCGTATTTCTGGGCGTGGTCATTGTGCTGATCGTCAGCCAGAACTTTATTGCAGTGGGGCTGGCAAGCCTGCTGCAGGTGGACCCGCTGGTGGGGCTGTGCACCGGCTCCATTCCCATGGTGGGCGGCCACGGCACGGCGGGTGCCTTCGGCCCGGTGCTGGAGGATTTTGGCATCCGGGGCGCAACCACCCTGTGCACCGCCGCCGCCACCTATGGACTGATCGCGGGCAGCATGATGGGCGGTCCCATCGGCAAAATGCTTATTGAGCGGCACCATCTGCTGGACACTGCGGTGACAGAGGATGACAGCCTGCTGGTGGAGGAGGAGATCAAGCACGAGCGGCACAGTATGTACCCTGCGGCCAGCTTTCAGCTGATCCTTGCCATGGGCATCGGCACAGTGCTTTCCAAGCTGCTGTCCCTGACCGGCATGACCTTCCCCATCTATATCGGTGCTATGATCGCGGCGGCCATCATCCGCAACGTGGGCGAGTACGGCGGCGGCTACACCGTATATATGGGCGAGATCAACGATATCGGCGGTATCTGCCTGTCGCTGTTCTTAGGCATGGCAATGATCACCCTGAAGATCTGGCAGCTGGCAGAGCTGGCACTGCCGCTGATCATCCTGCTGGCAGGGCAGACGCTGTTCATGATCGTGTATGTCATTGTGGTGGCGTATAACGTGATGGGAAGGGACTACGATGCGGCGGTCATCGTTTCGGGTCTGTGCGGCTTCGGCATGGGTGCTACTCCCAATGCCATGGCCAATATGCAGGCTGTGTGCGACAGGTATGCACCTTCCGTCAAGGCATATCTGCTGATCCCGCTGGTGGGCAGCCTGTTTGCGGACTTCCTGAACAGTCTGGTCATTACGGTATTTATCAACTTTATCTGAGACGTCCGGTGTGCGCACGGAGGGAGAAAATCCTCCGTGCCGGAAAGGAGAAAAGGCTATGGCCATCCATCAGCGGCTGAAAAACTGGTTCCGGCAGAAGAGCCGGAGCAGAAAGAACGGACAGGAAGAAACGGTGGCAGTGCCGGAGGTGCACACCGGCAAGGTGCGGCACGAAGCGGCGGACAGAACCCCGGAGGCAGACTGTCCTATCCATTATGACAATGTAGCCATCCCGGAGATCCATATTCATTCGCGAAAAAAATAAGGATACAAGAGTGCACAACAGCCGGGCCTGCGGGTCAGGCAGTTGTGCTTTTTTGCGTTTTCTCCTCCCCAACAAAAACACCCCCTGCAGTCTGTACGGGCAGACCGCAGGGGGTGCTTGGCTTTTTAGATGTTCAAAGAATTAGAGGAACACATACTTGAGGATGAACAGCACGGTGAGCACATACATCAACGGGCTGATCTTCTTCTCCTTGGCCTTGCCGGTGATCACATTGATGATGGTCCAGGAGATGATGCCGATGGCGATACCCTCGGAGATGCTGTAAGCAGTGGGCATTGCCAGAATGGTCAGGAAGGCGGGGATGCCCTCGCTGGGATCGTTGAAGTCGATCTTGACGGCAGAGCCCATCATGTAGAAGCCCACGATGATCAGAGCCGGAGCGGTAGCAAAGCTGGGGATGGTGAGGAACAGCGGGCTGAAGATGGTAGCCAGCAGGAACAGCACGCCGGTGGTCATAGCGGTCAGACCGGTGCGGCCGCCCTCGGTAACGCCGGAGGCGCTTTCCACGAAGGTGGTGGTGGTGGAAGTGCCCAGCACAGCGCCCACGCAGGTGCCGATGGAGTCCGCCATCAGTGCGCCCTTGATGTGGGGCAGACGGCCGTCCTCGTCCAGCATATCAGCCTTGGAGGCCACGCCGATCAGGGTGCCCAGCGTGTCGAACAGGTCCACGAACAGGAAGGAGAACATGACTGCGAAGAAGTTCAGCAGGCCGACACCGGAGAAGTCGGTCTTGAATACCTGACCAAAGGTCTCGCCCAATGCGGAAAAGTCGAAGCTGACAAAGGCGGTGGGGATGACGGAGTACATACCGGCTTCCACATCGGGGACGTAGATGCCGGTCAGCTCACACACGATGCCCAGCAGCCAGGTGATCAGGATACCGTACAGAATGCCGCCCTTGACCTTTTTGACCAGCAGGATGGCGGTGATGACCACGCCCAGCAGAGCCAGAATAGCGCCCACGCCCACGCTGTGGAAGGTTGCGCCCTTGAAGTGCTGGTAGGTGACCAGCGTAGAATCGCTGTTGACGATCAGCTTGGCGTTCTGCAGGCCGACAAAGGCCACGAACAGGCCGATACCCACGCTGACGGCGCTCTTCAGGGTCATGGGAATGGCGTTGAAGATGCCCTCGCGTACATTGGTCAGGGACAGTGCGATGAAGATGACGCCCTCAACAAAGACTGCCATCAGCGCCAGCTGCCAGCTGTAGCCCATGGTCAGCACGACCGTGTAGGCAAAGTAGGCGTTCAGGCCCATGCCGGGAGCCAGTGCAAAGGGGTAGTTGGCCAGCACAGCCATCAGTGCGGTGGCAATGAAGGATGCCAGCGCGGTGGCGATCAGCACAGCCTTGGAATCCATGCCCGCTGCGGACAGGATGTTGGGGTTGACGGCAAGGATGTAAGCCATGGTCATGAAGGTGGTGATACCAGCCATGATCTCGGTCTTTACATCGGTGTGGTTTTCTTTCAGGTGAAAGAACTTTTCTAACATGAGAAACCTCCTGCTTCCAATAAAACACTCCGCCGGTTGCGGACGGCGGAGAAAGAACAGTTTCCATTCTATCAGCTGAAAACGTTTTTGTCCACATCAGAAACACACAAATTTCGCAATTTGTTCAAATTTTCTTAAATAAGTATGACTTATCTGACAAAAAATCTGGCTTTTTTGGTAGTTTGGACGGAATGCAGGCAATTTGTGCAGAAAAAATGTTTGCGGGAAAAAAGTAGTTCCGAAACACCCGCAGGGTGTTTCGGAACTACAAATAAAATATTTTTTTGCAAATGAACGGCGCTTACAGCGTCTCTACCCGGTCGAACAGGTCCTTTGCGGCTTCCACGGCGTCCTTGCTGCCAAAGGCGACCCGCACGCCGCCGGAAAGTACGTCAGACAGGGCAGCGGCCTGCGCTTTGAGCAGGGCAGCGTCCACGCTGCACAGCGCCTTGCGGTCGGCGGCGCGCATCTCGTCCGTGATGCCGCAGAAGTACCGGTGATCCAGCTCCCGGGCAGCGGCACGCGCCTTGCGGGGCGTGTCCAGCTTGGCGGCGGTGCCTACGATGAACTCGTCCAGGTCCCGGGCGGTGTAGTCCCGGGCGGCAAGGGCGGCAGGAGCGGCGGCAAAGGTATCGTAGCTTTCCCGCAGGTGGGGGTCCCGGTAGGTGTACAAAAACTCAATGCCGTCTGCACAGAGCATTCCGGTGCCGTAGGCACCGCCCACCTCCCGGATGGTGTGCCACAGGTACTCGTAGCTCATCACCCGCGCCAGCACCCGGCGGCGGCTGTCCCGGGGCATGGGCCATGCCAGCACATCGTAGTTCACGCCGCCGTCAATGATAAAGGCTTCGTTCACCGGGGGCGTCAGGGGCTGGGTGTAGGGCTGCGCCGGGGTACGCCGGGCGGCGGCAAAGCGGCTTTCCGGCAGCAGGGTGCGCAGCTTTTCCAGTGCGTCCTCGGTGCCGTGCAGGCTGACGGTCAGGGCAGCGTTTTGCAGCACCCGGCTGCGCACAGCATCCAGCTTTGCGCCCAGCGCCGCCCAGTCGGCCTTTTCCAGCAGACCGCACAGGAAGTGATAATAGCTCACGCCGGTGCAGGCTTCGTCCGCAGCGCCCTCTACATAATAATGGGCGCGGGCACGGGTGGAAGCGAACTCGTTGCCCTGCTGGATGAACAGCTGCTCCATGCGCAGCTTCAGCTGACTGACCACCCGGGCATAGGCGGCTTCGGCGGCAGCGCCGGTAAGGACGGTGTCGTACAGCCACTCGCCGCCGATCTCCACCGCCTTTTCCAGGCTGCGCTCCAGCAGGCTCAGGCAGAGGGAAAGCTTTGCGTGGCAGGGAGAACCCTCCTGCCGCCCGGTCCAGAGATCCAGCTGGGCGCGGCTGTCGCCCAGCCATGTGCTGCGCAGGGTGTTCAGCTGCTGGGCGGTATGGGCGGGGGTGTCCAGCTCGTCCAGCACATCGGTGAGCAGGTTCAGATATTGCAGTTCCTCCGGGGTGATGCTGCCCAGATCATAGTAGAAATTCAGGTACAAGCTGCCGGCAGAGGGGTGACGCAGCAGGGTGGCACCGGCCAGCTGCTCGGCGCTGCCCTGCGGGGCGGTATCGCCCGCGCCAAGGTCGGCGGCGGTGAGGGGATGCTCCAGCACCAGTTTGCCATCGGTGCGCACCAGGGCGGCATCCTCCGTTTTGGGTGCGGTGGGGATCTGCACCACCTGCACCGGGGCAGGTGCAAACAGCTCCCGCAGCAGGGTGTCGAACCAGCCCTCCTCCAGCTTGCTGCGCAGGGCGGCGAAGAGCTTGTCGGTGTGCAGCAGCAGGGCGGCATCGCCGGTGTGCAGCCAGCCGGTGGCGGCGTTGATGGCGTCCAGCACGCCGTCCGGCAGGCTGCCCGGGCGCTCCAGCGAGGCAAACTCGGCCTCGTTCAAAGCCGCCAGCAGCAGCTCGTGGGGAATGCCGGTCTTTAGCAGCTCGTCCACGGTCTTGCGCACAGCGGGGGCAAACTTGCGGGCAGAATCCACCGTAGCACCGCGCAGCAGCAGCTCCAAAGTGGGCTGCAGGGTGCTGTCGTCAAAGCCGATGTCGATATCTGCGCCCAGCTGCTCGGCCAGCAGCGCGGCCTTGAGGGGAGAGCTGTTGGTGCTTAGCAGCGCACCCAGCAGGATCTCCACGCCCAGCTGCCGCTCCCGGTCGGCAAAGGCACCGGTGTACCATGCCAGTGC
>OMBQ01002361.1_pt1 | contig 12211 bp, 19 predicted proteins | sample 1674311 | NCBI WGS metagenome assembly OMBQ01 (sample SAMEA103958160, study PRJEB25191) | human gut metagenome | biome: human-associated habitat [ENVO:00009003]; feature: intestine environment [ENVO:2100002]; material: feces | place: Germany | collected 2013/2015 | reverse complement strand
TTCCTTTTTTCTGCATCACATGGTCTGCTGCTGCGATTTTAGCGGAGAGGTCCCGGCTGTAGGATGCGTTGATGATGTTCTTGATGGCTACTTCCAGTCCGCGCACATCGTTCCCAGCCTGCATTCCACTGTCATACTCATCGTTGACAGAGATAAAGCGAACGCCCAGCAGCGGGAAGATGCGCTCCATATAATCGCCTGCCTCAATGTAATCACGGGCAAACCGTGAAAAGTCCTTTACGATGATTGTTTTTATCTTGCCATCCTGTGCGTCCTGAATCAGCTGCTGGAACGCCGGGCGGCTTGTGGATGTGCCGGAATAGCCATCATCCACATACTCCTGTCGCGGCTCTGCAGCCAGTTCCGGGCGAGCCATGATGTACCCCTCTACCAGTCCGCGCTGACCCTGAATGCTGTTGCTCTCAGCCTTATCTGTTCCCACATCCTCGTCCGCAAAGGAAAGTCGATAATAGGTTCCGATCATCTGCTGCTCACCGCCCTTCAAACGGATAAATCAATTCTGTCTTTACAATTTCCGCTGCACGATTTTCCAGATTACTCATGCGGCGTACCCATTCCATCTGATTTTCTTCTTTCAGTTTTTCCGAAATGCCCTCCCGTTGGCTCATCTGCTCAATCAAAACCTCATATCGTTCTGCTGCATGCTCTTCCACGTCTGCCAAAACAGCATCCAGTTTTCCACTCAGCAGCAGGCTCTGATAATAGGCTGGTTTTCGTAGTTTCAGGTACGCCTTGTGCAGCATTCCCCATCGGCCAATCGGACGAGTCCGTGGCAGTTTCAAGGCTGGCAGGTAACAATTTCCAACTAAGGAATATTCCATCCCTGTCCGGGCATCGTAGATTTTCTCTTTCATTGCTTTGTTCTCCTTTTTCGTTAGAACGAAAATTCCGTGCAAGTGATTTTCTCGCGGTCCACTTCAATTTTCTTTACATACTGCTGTAGATTGTCTGCCGTCAAAAGCACCTCTGTGTTGTCTGCGATTTGCTTTTTCTGCCGCAGTTCTTCTTGAACAACTACCAGTTCTTTCTCGTTTTCAGCTTTTGTCTGTCTGAATGCCTCAATTTCATTCTCTGCATCCTGCTTCAATTCCAAGAACTTTTCTTTTGAAATTTTTCCAAGGACATACTGCTCGTAGCCGCTGCGCTTCTGTGATTCCAGTCGAACGATATTGCCTGACGCCTGTTCAATTTCACGTTTTGTAGCTATTTCTTTTGATTGGAGTTTGCTTTTTCCAGAGCTTTTCCGTACCAGCTTCTGCAAATCACGGTGTTCTTCCATCCGCTGGTGCAACTCCTTGTTAATGCCATTCCAGAGGTCTTTCTCTGAAATTGAAACATGGCAAGATGCACAGTAAAAATACAGCGAACCATCGCTTTGCCAATGACAAAACAGCTTTTCTCCGCACTCTTTGCAAAATATCCGGCCTTTGAAAATGTTCGGATTACTTTCTCTGCGCTGTCTGCACCACTTTTTCCGTTCCTCCCTGACCGCTTGCTCGGCTTCCCGCAATGCAGAAACTTCATCAAACAATTCCCAACTGATGATTGCCGGATGGCTGTCCGGCACCATCCGCCAGCTTTCCCGTGGATTCCGCCCGATTTTCCGATACGTTTCATCATAAGCGATGCGGTTATAGACCATTGTTCCTGTGTAGATTGGATTTTCCAGCACCTTTGTCACGAAAACGGTCTGCCATGCTGGGTCCTTTACCCGCAAGGTGTTTTTCAGGTATCCCAGCTGACAGCGGCGTGTAAAAGGTGTCGGGATTCCCTGCGCAGACAGCTTTTTTGCAATCTCGCGCTCTTTCATACCGGATTTCTTCCAGAGAAAAATCCGAACTACCACATCGCTGACTTCCTCGTCCAGAATCAAATGATTCTGCTGATTTCTCTTGTAACCGAACGGAACAGGCGTATAGATTTCTCCTCGTGCTTCCTTGGAACGAAAGCACGACTGAATCTTCTTGGACAGGTCTTTCGAGTACATTTCATTGATCATGCTCTTGATCGGCACCAGCATCCCGTCCCGACTCTGGCCGTTCAGGCTATCATAATTATCATTGATGGCGATAACTCTTACGCCAAACAGTGGAAACACCTGTTCCAGATACTGACCTGTTTCCACGAAATTACGGCCCAGTCGGGAGAAGTCCTTTACCACAATGCAGTTGACTTTCCGCTCCTGCAGTGCTTTCAGCAGCCGTTCAAATTCCGGGCGGTCAAAGTTCATCCCTGTACACCGCTTGTCCGCAAATACATCCAGCAGCATCAAATCATCCCGGTGATTGATGTACTCCTTGATATAGGAAATCTGCACTTCCAGTGATTCCGTATTCCGAAGCACATCATCGAAATCAGACAATCGTGCGTAAATTGCGGTTTTCCAGATACGGTGCTGTGCGTTCTCGGCCTCCCGCTGCGCCGCACTTACTTTCTTGCTTACTCTTGCCATAAATCACGACCTTCTTTCAAGCTGACACTTCATGCTGCTTTTGGTGCAATTCCTCCAGCAGGTCTGCAATTTCATCCTGGAATCGGAACGTAATTTCCACCCGATTGCCCTCATAGACTTCGATTTTCTCAATCAATTCGACAATCATCGGGCGGGTGATTTCTTCCAATTTTCGATACTTACGGTACACGTCCAGAAATGGATACGCATTCGGGGCAGTCTGTAAATTTTGCTGTTCCGCCTCCAGTTCCTCAATTTTGCGGTCATACTCTTCGATTCGCTTGCTGTACAGTTCGTTGTAGTTCAGGAAATCCTCCCGTGTGAGGATTTCGTCTGCATAATCCCCATACAGTTTTTCCTTAATGCCCTGTGTATGGGTCTTTTCTGCAGTCAGCTGCCGAATCTGCCGTTCAATGCGCCGCACACGGTAGGGTTCCTGCTGGGCCTGCCGGATGCTTTCCACAAATTCTGCTTCCTCCATCACAATCTGGATCTGCATCTGGAGCGCATTCCGCACAATGTTATAGAGCTTTTCATCCCGTAGGTTATGGCTCGTGCAGCTGCCTTTGTTCTGTTTGCTGCCGGAGCACTGATAATAGATTCATGAGCAAGGGTAAAGCGCCTCTTGCCACAGAGCTTGTGTACTTGTCCGCATTGAATAAAGCCGACATCCAGAAGAATTTGATTCTTCCTGAGCGGGATGGTTCGCTTTACACCCAGTTCTTCTACGATGTACTCAGTGTCCGCATAAGCGGTCAGGCCGCAGATGCTCCCATCAGAAGAAAGACGAGCAAACGATACATTCATGCCAAGGTAATCCTTGGCAAACTGGTCAATCGGTGTCCCTCGAGCCATGCGACGGGTATCTTCTGATTTATTACCGTAGAAGAACTCATTGAAGTCCTTTGTCACGGCTGCTGCAATTTCTTCGATATTCTTCTGAGATAAAATCATCGTCAGGTCTCCTTTGCTTCAACAAACCACTTACTACCTTCCTGAAACAGATAGGATTCTCTGCCCCGGATCAGCACCGTGTAACGAATGCCACCGCCTACCACCTTCTTTGACGAGGCGCGGCATTTATAGAGTATCCGGTCAATCTGAAAAATCAGCCCGTTTTCCCATCGGATATAGCGCGGATGGAATACGCCTTCCTGGTCCACATCCAGATTCACCGAGACATAGGCTTTCCTGCACTGTACGCTCATGTTCCTCACTCCTTGCTGCACATAACGGGCAGAACACCGGCATTTTTTCATGATCCGGTATTCATTGCCGGTTCCGAATTGATTAAATACGATTTTCCTATTTTCGGCTGGCACCTCTTGACGAAATGCGCAAACCGATATACAATAAATGCGTAAGGCGATTACGCAATATCATTATAGGAAAACTGATTGCTTATGTCAAGCGGTTTTGAACAAAAAGCGTAAATGGCTTACACATCATTAAGCAAACAGGTAGGAGGATATGCTATGAGGTTCGGAGAAAAGCTCCGCGCACTGCGCAGAGAAAAGGGGCTTACTCAGGCAGAACTTGCGAAGCTGGCAGGAGTAGGTCTCAAGACCATCACCAATTATGAAAAAGGAACCACATACCCTCAAAACCGTGAGGTGTACGGCATTCTTGCCCGGATTCTCGGCTGTGATGCTGACTATCTACACAACGAGGGCGATGACTTCATTGCGATGGCAGGACAGGAATACGGCTATCGCGGCAAAAAGGGTGCTGAGCGACTGTTGAAAGAAATACGGGGTGCTTTTTCTGGTGGTGAGATGGCAGAAGAAGACATGGATGAGCTTATGCTTGCCATTCAGGAAGCCTATATAGACGCGAAGAAGCGCAATAAGAAATACACTCCGAAAAAATATCTCAAGCAGAACGATGCAAAGTGAGTCCTTAGTATTGGACTTTATATCTGTTATACTGAAACTGTACCATTCTGCCCGAAAGGGGTGATACCACTATGCTGATTCGAGCTGAGGAAGCCATTCAAAAAGCTAATCGCATCGTGCGACAATGTGGCACGAGGAATGCTGACCGAATTGCGCGTGAACTGGGGCTGATTGTCATGCCCCGTGATTTCTCCCGTCAAAAAGGCGCATACATGGTTATTGAACGAAACCGATATATCTTTATCAACAAACATCTTGATCCCGTGATGCACGACATTGTTCTGCTCCATGAGATCGGACATGATTGTCTCCACCGCAAAGAGGCGGTTCAAGTCGGCGGCTTGCAGGAGTTCAACATCTTCGATATGAGAGACCAGCGCATGGAGTACGAAGCAAATATGTTTGCTGCTCAGATAGCCCTTCCAGACGATGAAATTCTGGAATACATATACGGCGGCTATGATGTCGGCCAGATTGCACGAGCGATGTGTTCGGATATAAATTTGGTGGCGCTCAAGGTCGCAGAACTGAACACGCGGGGGTATCGCTTTCGTGAACAGGAACACCGAAGTAACTTCTTGAAATGAGTGAGGTAGGACGGGATGGACTATCAACGGTATTTTGAAATAGCGATTGCGATTTTCAACGAAAATGTAGGTTCCGATTTTACCGTAGACAATGTTGTACTGGACTATCTAACTTCGGACAATCAAAAACAGGTGTTTGAGCGATTCTGTACTGAGTATTTCCCTTACCGCCTGAAAGATCGTTATGAGGAAGAGGGCTACTTCGATTTCTATGCGACGGCTTTTGTCTCAAAGGAACCGGGAGGAAAGGATGGTATCCTTCTCCATACCGATATACCATATACACCCGCAGAATTGATTCATGTCCTGCTTCACGAGTTGGCGCATATTTTTTGCCTTCACAACGAATTGGACGGTGCAAGCTTTTACGATACCTACTGCGAAGGGTACGCAGATACATCCTTCGAGGACAGCCAAATCAACGCCGGTTATGCAGTGTGGCGGGAATGTATCGCAGAGATCATCGCCAGAGAACTTGATGATAGCTGGGGCATTCCTCCACTCGGGACGAAAAAGCAGATGTTGGCGCAGCTCCGGCAGGAGCTTGATCCAATCGGCGGGAAATTGGCTATGAGCCAGATCCTCGTGGAAGTGATAACAAGTGACGAGGTTGAGAGGAATAGGGACTGGGAGACTGCGAAAAAACATATTGAAAAGCTCAGACTGTTTGATATGCCCACCGAATTACCATTGATTGAACTGGTTTTCAAGCAGCTTCGGGGACCTTTTATACAGATTGATATTGACTTTATCTCGAAAGTCGGCAGTCTGTATCTGGAAACCATCTCCCTGTCTTTGGAGAAGATACTGGCTGAAAGACTACGGGGAAATTGAAGTATGGAATACGATTACATATAGAGAAGGAGAATAGATAGATGAAATATTTGCTGTATCGTTCCTTCGGGGAGTTGGATAAGGATGTCAAAAAGCACGAGCTGGTTGCCGTGGAGTATGGCAAGGACATCTATGATGTTACAGACGCTCTGATTAAGGCAGCAGCGGATGATCTGGCGGGTATGCCTGAATATGAAAAATTTGAAACTGCTGCATATGCTCCTGAACCGGTGAAGGATTTTCGCAGAGTTCGGCGCTATGCCTATGAAATGATGGGTATTGTGTATCCCACGCACGGCGACAAAAATATCCTGATTGATTTTGGCATTGTGGAGGAAGCGGAATGAACAGAGAAGAACCGTATTATATCCCGATACCAGAGGAATACGGACGCAGGAAATTGAATGCGCTCTACCGTGAGATCCCCCTGAAAGACACCACTTCGAGGCTTCTGAGGAAATATTTTAATGCCGCCGCCAATTTGTACGGCATTATTCCCCTGCGCAAGCTCTATGGGATCATCTCATCACAGAACAAATCGCTGGTGACAAAGGAAGAGTTTCTTGCTTTTGCAGAAATCGCAAGGCATGAATGCGAGGATTACTATATCCTTGGTAAATCCGAACTCTATTACGACGGTCCTGACACTGACCTGATGGAGTATGAAGTCATAGATATAATGCTGATCGACGAGAACCTTGACTCATATCATGAAATCCTGCGAGGACATCAGGGAAAGCCCTACTATATACCGGGCAAGAAGGAGTTCCTTGCTTACGATAATCCCTTCTACTGTGAGGACACCCCGGAAGCTGCTGCGTTCCGAAACTTTCTCCTGTCCAAAACCACATTGCAGGAAGACATGATGGATGCTGTTTTTACCGACATCTATTGCGGTGTCCGCTGCATGAACGCAGGATTTCAGGAGGTAATGAATCGGCTGAATGATGTTGGTGTGGCATTCAACCGCAAATCGGATGTAAACGCTTTTTCCGAGGTGTATACAGCATTCCACAACCGTGTGCGGATGCAGTGCAACCGAGGCCATACCCCGGATGAACTTTTTGCTTTACTTCCCCCGGAAGAACGCATCCCGAAATTCATCTCCCTTGGTCCGAACATCCGTCAGGCAATCGCAGATGGCACCATGAATCCCAACGAGCTGCGGCAAGGCATTTTGACTATGGATATGCCCAGCGAAGAATTGCGGATGAATTTCCTGAAACAGATCGCAGAGATTGAGTCTGCAACAAAGCCGAAGAAGGTAGGACGAAACGATCCCTGCCCATGCGGAAGCGGGAAGAAATACAAAAAGTGCTGCGGGCGGTGATGTGTATGAGAATCAAGCTGCAAACGGTCATAGATGCAATCGAACAGGCCAGCGATGCCTACACGATGCTCTACGATACCAAAACCGGCGAAACAGTTTATCTGCCCGATGTATGGATTACCGGTGAGACAGATGAAGAGCTTGCCAAACTGGTTGAGAATGAACCAGAACGCTTCCTCCAATTCCCGACAAAATATGAAATCCACGAATACAGCATTATGGAGTCCTTTGTGGACTATCTTCCACAGGGCAGGATCAAAAACGAGCTGAACAGCGCAATACGCGGGAAGGGCGCGTTCCGGCGTTTCAAGCAAACCATCCGTTTTCATGGTATCGAGCAGTTGTGGTATGACTACAAAGCCAACGCTTATCGAGAACTTGCCGAACGCTGGTGCAGAGACTTTGAAATCGAATTTGAATGAAACACGATTACCAAATTTCAGGAGGCGTTCGTATGGACAATACCGTATTTGAGCGAAACTATGAAAAACCACAGGATGACATGGAATATTGTACTGCTGTTTTTGAACAGGCCGTTGAGGGCGGTTTTTTTCAGCGGTACTGTGACATGGTGGATAAAGTCCCTAAAATTATCAATCCACAGGATAAGGAAAACTACGAATACTTGGTAAACCGCTGCGATCAATATGCAAAACGACACTATGTCAAACAGATATTTCAACAGGAAACAGAAATCACAGGTATTCGCCGCAAGGTAGGCTCTTGTCTGTGAAAAAATCAGATTGACGGCACCCTTTTTGCAATCTTTGAGCAGATGCACCATTTCCGGGCGTTTGTAAATTTCCTTATTTCCTGTGATGTCAATATAGACACCAACCAGCCTTTTATCCACATCATCTCTGAACCTTTCAGCGTAATAGGAACTATGATAGGCTACTGCTACATCCTTGGAGCGTTCCCACAGTTTTGCAAGTTTCACATAGCCACCAACCTTATACTTGCGGTCCATTCATAGCACCTTCTTCCAGCTGAACACTCCAATACCATCTCCGCTTCTTCTGGTAGCAGTGGATTCCCATTTCCGTTTTTACCATCCGCGCCACTCGTTTGCTGACACCCTCATTGTCCAGACGGCAATAAATTTCATTTGCACTCATATCGCCTTTTTCAAGGAAATGCTTGATCCAATAGGCAGCTTTCTGTTGCTCTGTATGGCAGAATTTCCGCTGTTGTGGATTACGAAAGATGGGATTCCAAGATCAACCTCTATCTTCCCATGCTGGAATTTACCACCGAAGAAGATATGCTATTGCTTCGGGATATTGGTGAGAAAGCTCACTATGTGAACATCACGCAGCAGCCAGATGGCAAGTTTCGGCTGCATATTATGATCAATTACTTTGAACCGATGATGTCAGATATAGAAGCTGAGCTTATAAAGTATAAGGCGCTTGAACAGGATGAGAAGTTGGCTTCCATGTTTCAGATGCCTGAACTTTCTCTGGAAGACAATGAAGTTATACAGCGTATGAAAGTAATCTTAGACCGATTTGATGAGGAAACAGCCGTAGATCGAACGACCGCTTTTAAGGCTGTCCTTGACCATATTGGAAAAATGGATGCGGAATCCAAAACACTTGAACACATGGCAGAAATGCTTGAAGCTTTGCTCGATAAGGTTTTAGAAGAAGAGAACGGAGAGGATAGATGACTTCTACTCTGGGGATTCCGAGGACATCAAAATGAGTGCTCTTTATAAGGAGATGTACCGGTACATAGACAAAGCAGTGCAGCTCAATGTGAATACCATGTTTGAAGAAGCTCTTCGTACAACTCGCATTGAAATGAGCGAGGCAGAGAAAAAGCAGTTTATGGCGCAACACATACGAACTATGCAGATGTTTATTTCTCCCGAAGGTGAAGTAGTTTTGGAATTTAAGCACAAGTGACTTACAGAATGGAGGGTAGCACTATGATGGATGAAATTATGAGGCAGGAAGAACGGATTTTACTTAATCAAATTGCCAAGCTTACAGAGGAAGGGCATCTTGCGTGGGATTGCGTTGAGTATAACCCTATTGGCTTTCTGGACAAGGATGAGTATTCTGAACAATCTGCTTGCATCTGCCAAATGTTTCAATTTGAAGCAACCATAGGTGGGCTTCCACATGAACTTGAGTTGGCAGAATATATCAATGTGCCGAGCGGTAAAATGGATCTTGCAGTCACCCTCACCAGAAACGATGAAGAGCATTTTATGAAAATCGACTCCATTCTGTCTGTGGAACTTGACCCTTATATTAACGCTACACCACAGAGCATAGATAGCATGGCTGCGGTACGATTAGCAAAGAGCCTTGTTCCTTTAGCCGCAAAAACAGATGTTGTAGCCGAAGCATTTTCATGGGCGAGATTTATCAATCAAACAGGAATATCCCGCGTGCTCCTAAATCACCCATTAACGAAGTTAGGAGAAAAACTTTGTTCTGAACACCGTGCGCTCGACTTCCACCAAGCGGTTTTTGATTCCACTTATAGAGACAAGCTTCTTGCGCAAATATAAGACAAGCTCCCCTGCAAACTTGCAGGGGAGCTTCTGTATTACTGTAACATACCATTGCCCTGATCCATCATCATTGCGATCTGCAAAATAAATTCTTCCGGTGTTGGCCTGTCACCTTTGAAGGTCATCATATCCCATAAAGGCTGTGCGCTTGCATCATGGTGATCGTATGCTTCATCAATGGCACGCTGCATCTCCTGTAAGACATTTTCTGGGGTCGTGCCGTTCTCCTTAGCAATCTTTTCAAGAATTTCCTTGAAGTCTTTCATTTGTTTCTGTCCTCCATCTTTAGAATTAGCACTTGTTCTTTAGGACGAGTATACAATCTAAAGAATGTCGAAGTCCCATATACTTTGTCGAATGACAGAAAAAAAGATTGGAAGAGCCAGTAGCTCTTCCAACAATCACTTTTCAATTAACGCGCTTACTACTTTGAGTATTCGCATTTTCTCATCGTGTGGGAGATTCTCGATGGCGGCAGAAAGCTCAGTAGCAACACTTTTCGTCGCGTGATCCACAACATCAACCAACAAAGAATCCGCAGATACCTCAAGGACATTGGCGATTGCGACAAAGGTATCCATTCGTGGAATTTTTGTGCCGCGCTCGATCACACTCACATGAGTTGGGCTAATATCGACAAGAGCTGCAAGATCTTCTTGTGTCAGATTTTTCTTTTCTCTTGCAGTTTTAATCCGCTGCCCGACTGCCTTAGCATCCATCGTACCACCTCCTTCTTTAGAACTTGAGCTTGCGCTAAAGATAGTATAAATAGGAACTGCTATTTCATACAGAAGCGAAAGAGCAAGTTGTCGTTCTAAAGAATAAAAACGCAAAAAAAGAGCCTCAGCCGACACCCTCGAAAGGGCATCGACTGAGGCTCTTAACTTTTCATTGAAAATCGACCTTTATCCTGACATTTTCACTTTTCCGCCCGAAGACAGGAAAACATACGGGACACTTTTCCAGAACCGCTTATAAGAGAGAAAATCCGCGATATTCACCCTTTATCACAACAGTAATACTTCGCTTTGTCGAGAGAACCAGATCGCTTTGAAATGTACCCCGGGCAGACGATTACCTCAGCACGAAAGCTCTGCTTACAGTCATGGATGCAGCGTCGGCAAAGATCGGCATATCTGCGCCTACCAGTGTCCCCAAGAAAGAACGCCCACTCATCCTTCCACTTCCGGCTTCTGCTCATAGCTCGTGCTCCTTTTTGGATTCCTTGTGAGGTGCCGGTTTATTCTTTTGCGGCTCGGATTTCGCCGCCTTGAGTCTGTCCATAATCGAGGACTTACCGCTGCGCTCAGCACTTTTGTCTTCCTTGGGACCATTGTTGATGATTCCATCAATCATTCCATAGTCATCCTCGGTAGACATCTCCGCAGACTTGAGGTAGTTTTCGCGCTCCAGTGCGGCCTTCCATTCCACCTTCTCAACACCGAACAAGCCGCCCTTCTGAGCATGATCCTTGAGTTCACTGGCATCCTGCACCCGGCTTTCGGTATTGTCGCCGTAGAGTCGGAAGACGGTGCAGCTCTTCATAACCTCAGCCGCAGCCTCTTCACGCATCGGAAGCATCCCACCTCCAAAAGTCGAGAGGCAATCTTCATATCGGATAACAGCGAACGAATCTTATTGATTCGGTTTTTCTCTGTTGGATAACACAAAACCGATTTGTTGTACTTAATAGAAAAAACTGTCCCATGAAATGTTCCAGTAATAACTTTTTCTGCATTCCGAAACAAATCGACCCACTCATATGGGGTCAGGTCAATAAATCCTTCATCGTAGAATGTCTTGTAATCGCCCGCACCAATGATCTTCAAATCATTTTTCTTTGCATAAAGGAATCCGTATCACTAGAGCCGCCTGCGATAACCAGCTTTTTATCCGTCTTGACATTCTTGAAGGCCTCAACCAGATATCGAATCCCCTTCTCCGGCACCAGACGACCGAGGAACAATATGTATGAGTCTTTTTTCAGCCCGAACTTATCTGTAATCAGACTTGCTTCCCGAATCTGCGGCCTATTCACGCCATTAGGGATAAAGTGCGTTTCTCTTCCATAAGTTTCCTTAAAATAGCCCTGCACGCCTTTGCTCAGAACAATGACCTCGTCCGCATATTTCACAGCGTTCTTTTCGCCTTGGTGGATAAACTTAGAGCCAAGTCCTGATTGCCATTTCTCGCGCTGCCAATCAATGCCGCCCGATGTCAAGTCTTGGACAACTTTTTTCACAAATAAATTTGAAAAAGCACAAAAAAATAAGTCCTACAAGGTTTTCAGTCGGTTCCAAACCGATTTGAGCCTTGTAGGGCTTAACTGTTTACTTTATATTATTTTATCTCAGACTGCCTGCAGTGGGGTGTTTTCCATCACTTTCTTAAATTGCTCCACTGTCATATTTGCCTTTTCAGCAGCGCGCTCTATTTTTAAATCACCATCTCGGACAAGCTGCACCAGCATCCGCATCTCACCAATGCTAATGCCTTCGGCTTTCACGCCTTGACTAAGGTTGCACATAACAAGCACCTCTCTTTCCAGATCTTCGTTCATTGCAA
>OMBQ01002359.1_pt1 | contig 12225 bp, 9 predicted proteins | sample 1674311 | NCBI WGS metagenome assembly OMBQ01 (sample SAMEA103958160, study PRJEB25191) | human gut metagenome | biome: human-associated habitat [ENVO:00009003]; feature: intestine environment [ENVO:2100002]; material: feces | place: Germany | collected 2013/2015 | reverse complement strand
CGGCGCGGCCAACGCAATGTATCTGCCGAAGGTTATCGCTTTCAACGCGAAGGATGAGACGGCCAAGAAGCGCTACGGCGTGATCGCCGATTATATGCATCTGGGCGGCAGGGACGACGACGAGAAGGTTGCGCTGCTGATCGCCTACCTGCGCGGGATGAACGACGAATTGAACATCCCGCATGCCATCGGGCATTACGGCGCGGACAGCTATCCCTGCGAGCAGGGCTTCGTGCCGGAGAGCGTGTTCCTCGAGCGCCTGCCGGAAATCGCCCGAAACGCGATTGCCGACGCCTGCACCGGCTCCAACCCGCGCCAGCCGAGCCAGGAGGAGATGGAGAAGCTGCTCAAGTGCTGCTATTACGATACCGAGGTCGATTTCTAATCCCGCCTCAATCTGCTTTACACGGGGGACGCCAGCGCGAAACGGCGTCCTCCGGTTTCGTCCGCAGGCGGAAATGATTTCCCGAAAAAAATCGCGCAAAAGGCAGGGCATCGCCGATTTGTGTCGAATAGAAATAAGCTGTTTTGCGTTTTTTCGCGTGGGCGGAAACGCGATTCGGAGTTTGATTCAGGAGGAAGCCCCATGTTTAGGATTGTCAAAAAAGAGCGCCTGAACCCGACCGTCACCAAGATGGTGATCGACGCGCCGTTTATCGCCAAAAAAGCGGAGCCCGGCCAGTTCATCATTCTGCGCGCGTTGGAGGACAGCGAGCGCATCCCGCTGACCATTGCGGATTACGACCGTCAGGGCGGCACGGTTACGATTATTTACCAGATCGTCGGCGGTTCGACGATGGAATTGGATACCCTCGAAGAGGGACAGATGCTGCATGATTTCGTCGGCCCGCTGGGCGTTGCGACCCACACCGAGGGGCTGAAAAAGGTCGCCGTGGTCGGCGGCGGCGTGGGCTGCGCCATCGCGCTGCCCGTGACCAAGAAGCTGCACGAGCAGGGCTGCGAGGTGCACGCCATCGTCGGCTTTAGAAACAAGGATCTCGTGATTCTGGAGGACGAGTTCAAGGCCGCTTCCGATACGCTGGTGATGATGACCGACGACGGCAGCCACGGCGAAAAGGGGCTGGTCACCGCCGCGCTGGAGCGCCTGATTCAGGCGGGCAACGCCTATGACGAGGTGATCGCCATCGGCCCGCTGGTGATGATGAAATTCGTCTGCGCCGTGACGAAGAAATACAACGTGAAGACTGTCGTTTCCATGAACCCGATCATGATCGACGGCACGGGCATGTGCGGCGGCTGCCGCCTGACCGTCGGCGGCGAGACGAAGTTCGCCTGCGTGGACGGCCCGGATTTCGACGGCCATCTGGTCGATTTCGACGAGGCCATGAAGCGCGGCACGATGTACCGCGACTTTGAGCAGCACGCCCGCGAGGCGCACTGCAACCTGATGAACAAGGAGGTCAAGTGATATGGCCGTTACGCGCAATATGAACCCGAAAAAATGCCCGATGCCTTCGCAGGAGCCTGACGTCCGCAACAAGAACTTCGACGAGGTCGCCCTCGGCTATACCTACGACATGGCCGTGAACGAGGCCAAGCGCTGCCTCAACTGCCCGACGAAGCCCTGCCGCAGCGCCTGCCCGGTTCAGATTGACATCCCCGCGTTCATCGAGCGCGTCGCCAACGAGGATATGGAGGGCGCTTATCGGGTGCTGACCGCGTCCTCCGCGCTGCCCGCCGTCTGCGGCCGCGTCTGCCCGCAGGAGAACCAGTGTGAGGGCAAGTGCGTGCGCGGCATCAAGGGCGAATCGGTCGCCATCGGCCGTCTGGAGCGCTTTGTCGCGGATTGGCACCGCGAGCACGTGGCGGATCATCCCCAAGCGCCCGCCCCGAACGGCCACAAGGTCGCCATCATCGGCGCGGGGCCGTCCGGCCTGACGGCGGCGGGCGATTTGGCGAAGCTGGGCTATCAGGTCACGATTTACGAGGCGCTGCATCTGGCGGGCGGCGTGCTGGTGTACGGTATTCCGGAATTCCGCCTGCCGAAGGCCATCGTGCAGAAGGAAATCGACGGCCTCAAGGCCATGGGCGTGGATATCGAAACGAACATGGTCATCGGCAAGGTGCTCACCATCGACGAGCTGTTTGAAATGGGCTACGAGGCCGTCTACGTCGCCTCCGGCGCGGGTCTGCCGCGCTTCATGGGGATTCCGGGCGAGAGCCTCAAGGGCGTGTATTCCGCCAACGAGTATCTGACCCGCATCAACCTGATGAAGGCCTATCGCGCGGACAGCAAGACCCCGATCCGGCACAGCGGCAAGGTCGCCGTCGTCGGCGGCGGCAACGTCGCGATGGACGCGGCGCGCTCGGCCAAGCGTCTGGGCGCGAAAGAGGTGTACATCGTCTATCGCCGCGGCATGGAGGAACTTCCGGCTCGCCGGGAGGAGGTCGAGCACGCCGAGGAGGAGGGCATCATCTTCAAGACCCTCACCAACCCGGTCGAGGTGCTGGGCAACGAGAACGGCGAGGTCTGCGGCATGCGCTGCGTGGAGATGGAGCTGGGCGAACCGGATGCTTCCGGCCGCCGCCGTCCGATCGTCAAGGAGGGCAGCGAGTTTGTGCTCGATGTGGACACGATGATTATGTCCATCGGCACCAGCCCGAACCCGCTCATCCGCCATACCACGCCGGGGCTTGAAACCAACCGGCACGGCTGCATCGTCACCAACGGCGAAGACGGCCTGACCAGCCGCGAGGGCGTGTATGCCGGCGGCGACGCCGTCACCGGCGCGGCGACGGTTATCCTCGCCATGGGCGCGGGAAAACACGCCGCGAAGGCCATCGACGAATACATCATGGAGATGGCGAACGTGGGCGGCGCGCAGGCGAAGCCCCAAACAGCCGCGGCGCTCAAAGAAACCGTCGAGGCCGAGACCGTCCGGCGCTGATCCATCCGAATCCGTTTTGTCCGCATCCCTTCGGGGGTGCGACAGACTGTAGACAAAAAGCTATTCTCCCCCCGAAAGGGGGGAGAATAGCCCTTTCCGCCAATGAAAGAATAGCTGAAATTCTTGATTTTGCTATTCAAGCCAAGTTTGCTTATGTCAACAAGCCGCCGCATCCCTTCGGGAGTGCGGATTTTTTAGCGGACAGGGGAAAAATCGCCCGCGTGAGCGGGGCTTTGCAGATTTTGGCGGAGATGGGCGTTCACGCTTGCACAGCGTTTGTAAAATTGGTATAATAGCTCCATCAAAATCAAAACAAATGCAGAGGAGTGCGCTCGATATGACGACGTTTGCAAAGCGGATCACCGCCGCGAGAAAGGAAAAAAAGCTGACGCAGGAGCAGGTGGCGCAGGCCATGGGCGTTTCGCGCCAGACGGTCTCCCATTGGGAAAACGGGCGCGTCGAGCCGACACAGGAGCAGCGCGAGGCGCTTTGCCGCCTGCTGGAAATCCCCGCGGATGCCCCGCAGCCCACGCCGCTGCACCGGCGTATTCTGGCCGCCGTTGCGCTGGCCGCGTTCGTCACGATTCTGGTGATGGCGGTGTATCCGATCTATAAGAGCCGCCACGCGGGCGCGAACCCCGAGGCCGCGCAGGAAACGCCGGTTCCGCAGAGCGAAAAATATTCGTGGGATTGGTTTCAGCAGCCGGACGCGCAGCCCGTCGAGGGACAGGCGCACATCGAGCTGACCACGGCGGAAAGGCCGCTGATGCTCACGGAGAGCGAGAACGAGGAGAAGCCGTATGTGTGGAGCATCCTCCTTTTCGCGCAGGAGACGAACGGCGTGTCCTTCACGATGGAAAAGGTCACCGAGGTGTATTTTAACAACGAAAAACTGCCGATGCAGACCGCAGAGATGACGGCGAACGAGATCGAGTGGTATTGGTATTCGACGCGGCTGGAGGCTGGAGGCATGACCAGCTATGCCACCGACCGCCCGGCGGACGGCGGGATCGGCTACGGCGTGGCCGTCGAGGGAAAGGACGACAACGGAAACGAGCTGACGTTCAAGCTGTATATTCCGTTTTCCAGCGAAATCAAGCCGGAGCTGACGCCGGAAGATTTCACCGGCGAGGCCGAGCCGCAGGAAAATCAGGCGTTTATCCGCCTGACGCCGGAGCAGAACCCTGCGGCGATTACGCAGGATGCGTTCTTTCAGGGCGGGAAGGGCTGGTTTTTCAACGTTTCCATGCAAAACGAGAGCGACGTGGCCTTTGTGCCGGAAAGCGTGACGGCGGCCTACTTTTATCAGGGAAAACAGCAGAGACAGGTGGCTATGCCGACCTCGGCCTTCGGTTTCGGCGAAATGCGCAAGGGCGGCGAGCCGATGATCTATGAAGACGCGGCCGCGTATCAGGCGCTTGACAGCGTCGGCGTGATGCTCAAGGGTACGGATGCGAACGGCAACGCGCTTTCCTTCACGACGCTGGTGCGCTTTTCGCAGGAGACGAATCCGTAATGCAGAGCCTCGGCGAAAAAATCCGGCAGGCGCGCCGCGACAAGGGGTTGACGCAGGAGCAGCTCGCGCAGGCGCTCTTTGTCAGCCGACAGACGGTTTCCAACTGGGAAAACGGGAAAACCGAACCGGATTACCAAACGCTGGTGCGCCTTTCGCAGGAGCTCGGAATGGAAATCGTCCGGGCGGAGGAAACCCCGGCGGAAGCGCCGCCCGAAACGCCGCCCGAAGAGCCGGCGCGTCAGCGGGATGAAGGGAAGGCGCGCCGCCTGCGCCTGTGGCTGGCGGCCGCTGCGGCCGCGGCGCTTGCGCTCGCGCTGGGGCTGGCGCTGCTGCCGTCGCCCGGCCGGAGAAGCGGCTACACGGTGGAATGGTTTCAGCAGGAAGCAGACGACGTGCCCGATCAGGCGTTTGTCCGCATTTACACCAAGGCGGCGCTTCCTGTCGCGGTCAAGCAGCAGACGGCGGAATCCACGCCCGTCTGGGAATACAACCTCTTTATCCGGGAGGAAAACGGCGTCGGCGTGACGGTTTCCGAATTGACGTGCGTTCGCTTTTACAAGAGCGGCAAGACGGATATTTACGCCACGACCGTGGATGTTTTCGGCGAGAGAAACGGCGGCAGACCCAGCTATATCGGCGGGCGGGAGATGCGGCGGCTCAGCTGCGGACGCACGGCGGACAGGCAGAGCATCGGCGAAGGCTGGATGCTCCGCGGCACGGACGATCACGGCAATCCCGTCTGTTTTACGACCTATATTCCGTTTGAGCGATACAGGAATTGAACAAAAAGCAGGCGCATGATCCGTCTCCTCGACAGGGAGCGCAATCATGCGCCTGCTTCTGTATGTCGTTTAGTAGGCGTAGGTCCAAGCCGTCGGATACGGCGAAACGGCGGTCACGCCCGTCTTGGCAAACGCCTTTTCAAACTGAGCGTTCAGCTTGTCAAGCCGCGCCAGCAGCGCCGCCGCGCCGTCCGCGTCCTTCGGCGTGGGCTTGAAATCGTTGACGTTTTCCTGCGAGGAAATCGAGCAGGGGATGATGCGCATGTCCGCGTTTTCCGCCGTGCCATCCGGATAGACGCGGAAGCGCTGCTGGAAGATGTAGGTATCCATGTCGTCCGGCCTGCCGTTGCCCGCGAACGAGAAATTGCCCAGCGAATAGCAGATGTATTTGCCCTTGTATACCTCAATCGGGTTCATGCGGTGGCTGTGGTGGCCGATGACCAGATCCGCGCCCGTGTCGATGGTCGCGCGCCCCAGCGGCACCTGACGCTCGTTGGGCACGTAATCCTTTTCCTCGCCCCAGTGGTAGGAGACGACAACCAGCGCGCAGCCCGCGTCGCGCAGCGCCTTGATGTCGCCCTCGATGGCGGCGTAGATATTTTTATAGTTGCCGTTGAAGGTCTGATAGGCCAGCATGCCGATCTTCACGCCCGTTTCCGTCGTGAACGTGGACGCGCCGAGGTGGCCGCTGTAGGCGACGCCGGCGGCGGAAAGCGTGTCGCAGGTATCCTGATAGCCCGCCTTGCCGTGATCCATCACGTGGTTGTTTTCCAGACTGACGGCCTCCACGCTCGCGGAGGTCAGCACCTGCACATACTCCGGCGGCGCGGCGAAGGAATAGGTGTTCTTCGTGGCGCTCTTGGTGTTGGTCAGCGTGCCCTCGAAATTGACGAGCGTGAGGTCGTCGGCCTCGAAGATGCTTTTGACGTTGGAGAGCGGGAAATCCAGCCCCAGCGGTTCCTGCGCGAGCTGCTTGTCAAAGATGCTTTGGCTGCGCTTGCGCGTGTCTCCGCCGATGGTCACGTCGCCCGTCGCCGAGAGCGTGACGATCACGGAACCGTCGTCCTGCACGCGCCAGTCGCTGCCGTCCTCGCGCTGATACCACGCGCGCTCCTCCCAATGCTCGGCTTCCTCGATGGCGCCGAGTTGGGAAAGATCGAGCGATTCGCCGACCGCCGAAAGGGGAAAGAGGAAGAAGAGCGCCGCGAGCGCGGCGGTAAAGTGTTTCAGCATGGTTTCGCTCCTTGTGTGTTACGGCTCGTTATCCAGCAGCGCGTGAAAGCGGGTGCGGTTGGTCTTCCAGCGGACGTCCAGCACGGAGGAAGAGCCGACCTGACCGTAGGAATACGTCCCATCCTGCGGAATACGGTATTCCACAAAATCCGCGCCGGAGGTCATCAGCGCGTAGCCCTGCGAGAGGACGCTGAGGATATCCATCGCCGAGAGGCTCATCTTCATGCCCGAGGAGACGCTGTTGTACAGCCCGACCAGCTCCATCAGCGACAGATCGCGGCATTTGTCAAAAAGCTGGCTGACGACCTTGCGCTGCCGCTCGGTTCGGGCGAAGTCGCCGCCGGAGCCGGTCGAGCGCGTGCGCATGTAGGCCAGCGCGATGCGGCCGGTCATGTGCACCAGACCGGGGCCGTCCGGCATGTTCGGATCCTTGCCCAGCAGGATGCTGCGGATGGCCAGATACTCGTTTTGGTCGATTTCGATATCCACGCCGCCCAGCGCGTCGATCACCGGCTTCACGTTTTCAAAGTTGACCAGAATCGCGCCCTCGATTTGAATATCCAATTCGCGCTCCAGACAGGAGATGATGCCGCTGAACCCGTGGTTTTTATAGAGCAGGTTGATCTTCGTCTCGTTGCCGCGCGGGTTGTTGATCTTGCTGTCGCGCAGGATCGAGGTGAGGATGACGCGGTTGTATTTCGTATCCAGCGACACGAGGACGATGGTATCCGTTCGCGCGTCGTCCGTGACATGCTCCGCGTAACCGTCCTCGCCGAGCATCAGATAGTGCTTGACCTGCGTATTGGTTTCGCCCAGCGCCGTCGCGCAGACGAGCGCGAGCATCAGCAGGGCGAGCAGACCGATCCATTTTTTCATACTGTCCTCCAAATGTGGGGAAAATCTTCTCAAAACAAAAACGAGCCGGGCGAGGCTTTTCTTCCCGAAACCCATCCATTGATTTCATATTATATCGCAAATTTCCCGCTTAGGCAATGGGCGCGTCATGCGCGGGGGCGGATGTTCATACACTGATAGCGACAAACGAAGAGACGGACGGCCCTGACGGGGAACGGGTGAAGCCGCGTGCCGTATAAAATACTGCATTCATGCGAACCCTACGTCTGCGCGGACGCGCGAAAACAAAAAGGAGGGAACAGGCAGAATGGAGGCTACCTTGCAGGCGGCACGACCCATACGCGGGCCGCACGGCGGCTGGCAGAAGCAGGAGATCGACGCCTTGCAGCAGAGCGTCGAGGCGGCGGAGCGGAGCGGCGAATCCCTGCGCAGCGTGTTTGAGCGCATGAGCCGCCAGCTCGGGCGCAAGCCCAACAGCATCCGCAATTTTTACTACGCGCAGGTGCGCGCGGCACAGGGGGAGGACGGCGCGCGAGCCACGCCGTTTGAAACCTTTTCGCCGGAGGAGGTCGAGCGGCTGGTCGAGCAGGTGCTGACCGCGAGGGCGCAGGGCGTGAGCGTGCGCGCCTGCGTGCGCCAGATGGCGGACGGCGACAGGACGCGCATGCTCCGCTACCAGAACAAGTATCGCTCCACGGTGCGCACGAGGCCGGAAATCGTCCGCCGCGTCATGGATCGCCTGAACGAGCAGGGGCGCGCTTTCGTCAGCCCTTACGGGCAGGAGGCGGGCGGCGCGGAGCTTGCGGCACTCAAAAACCGCGCGCAGGAAAGCGGCGACGCGCACATCGGCCAGCTGTTCGAATCGCTGGATTATCTGCTGGCGCGCGCGCTGGAAAAGCCCGCGGACGACGGCGGCGCACAGCGCCGGGCGGACAGGCTCGGCGCGCGCTGCGACATGCTGCGCATCGCGCTGGACGACGAGCAGAAGCGCTTTGGCAGACTGAAAAGCGAGGCGGGCGGCATGGTGACGTTCCTCAAGGAATACGTCGCCCTGCCGGAAACGGCGAGGCAGAGCGGGCTTCAGGCCTTCTGCGAGCAGGCGGCGCAGCGCCTGAGCCGGGTCGAATGTGCGCTGATGGATGAACCCTAAAGCGACGCCCATGCCGGGCAAAACGGCATGGGCGTTTGTATGCCGCGCGGGAAGAACCCCGGCGCGTTATTTTTTTTGATTCTTCCACACGAACGCCCACCCGAGCAGGGCTGCGCTGAGAAGGAAGCAGAAGACGGTGAGCCACGAGAGGCCGCCCGCCAGCGGAGCGACGTCGCGCAGCAGCGCGCCGCAGACGAGCAGGGCGGCGGCGACGAGCGCGGCGCAGAGCTTCAAAACGATATCCTGCATGAGGCGCGCCATGTCGTCCCCGACGTGGTGCTCGACGCCCAGATTGGCCTCGCCCTTCAGCCCCGTGCGCAGAATATCGGCCATCAGCGAGGGGATTTCCAGCGACTTGTGCGCGCTGGCGTAAACCGCCTGCGCGTCCCGGACGATTTCCCCACGCCAGTCGATGCTGTGCAGGAGCTGGCTGCCCATCCGCGCGGTGACGACGTTCATCACGTTGATTTCCGGGCTGAGGTCGGCGACGACGCTCTCGATGGTCGCAAGGCCGCGCGCGAGCATCGTCAGGCTGCTCGGCATGGAAATGCCGTTGCGCTTCATCACGTCGGCCAGATCCTCAAAGACCTTCGCCAGATCCATGCTGCCCAGATCGGCCGTACCGTATTGATCCAGCAGCCCCTCGATGTCGCGGTAGAGCTGGCGCTTGTCCGTCTTGCCGCGAAATTCGCCCAGACCCAGCACCGCGTCGCGGCAGAGGCCGACGTCGCCGCGCGCCACGCCGCTGACGGCCTGCCCGACGAGCTTGCGCTCCCGCTCGGTCAGCGTGCCCATCATGCCCATATCCAGCCAGACGATTTTGCCGTCGCGCACGCGCAGGTTGCCGGGGTGCGGATCGGCGTGGAAAAAGCCGTCCTCCATGATCTGCCGAACGTAGTTATCCGCCAGCTTTGCGCCGATTTCCGCAGGGTCGTAGCCGCCCGCCAGCAGCGCCTCGCGGTCGTCGATGGCGACGCCGTCGATGCGCTCCATCACCAGCACGTGCGTCGTGGTCCATTCGCGGTAGAGCATCGGGGAGGTGACGAACGCCACGTCCGCGTTGAGGGCGCGGAAGCGCTCAAGGTTGGTCGCCTCGGTCAGAAAATTCATTTCCTCCTGCGCGACGACCCACATCTCATCCAGCACCTGATTGAAGTTGACCAGACCGCTGGCAGGGGTGTATTCGAGCATCTTGCAGGCGCGCTTGAGCAGCAGGATATCCCGGTTCATCACATCGTGGATGCCGTCGCGCTGCACCTTGACGACGACGCTTTCGCCGCTGCAAAGCACGGCGGCGTGCGCCTGCGCGATGGAGGCGCTGCCCAGCGCCTGCTCGTCAAAGGCGGAAAAGACCTCGCCGAGCGGGCGGCCATACGAACGTTCCACAATGGAAACGACCTGCTCGTAGGGCATCGGCGCGACGCTGCTGCGCAGCTTTTTGAGCGCCTCGCAGTATTCCTTGGGCAGAATATCCGAGCGCATGGAGAGAATCTGGCCGAGCTTGATGAACGTCGGCCCCAGCTCCTCGATGATGGCGCAGAGCTTTTCGGGGGTCAGCCCCTTGATGATCTCGTGGCGGCGGACGACCTCCACGATTTCCATCAGGCGCTGGCGGTTTTCGCTTCGGTTTTCATGTCGTGCGGGCATGGGTCATTCCTCTGTCTTTTCTTCGTCCGTCTTCTTTTCATCCGTCTCTTTTTCGCCGTCGGCCTGCGGCGCGCCGGAGGCGCTTTCCTTTTCGCGCTCGGCGATGCGCGCCTTGAGCGCGGAAAGCTGCTCGTCTGTCAGGCTGTCCACCGCGTCCAGAACGAAATCGGCGGTATCGTCGGTTTCATCGCCGTCCGCCTCGCCGCGATTGTCTTCCGGCGTGACGACGTGCAGCGTCACGTTTTCACGAATCGCGTCCTTGATGTTGTGCTTGAGCTCCTCGTTGAGCACCTTGCCCTGCTCAACGGTCAGCTCGCCCTTTTTGACCAGCTCATCCAGGATGACCTCGGATTTTTCTTTTGTCGCGGCGACGGCGCCGATTCCGGCTAAAATCAGCTTGCGAAGCCCTTCACTGATTGCATCCATGACGATTGCTCCTTTCGCCCGCCAAGCGGGAAGTGATAGGGTGTATATTCGCGGCCGGAAAGGGAATTTCCTTTTTTCAAAAAGATCGGTCAGTGACAGGAAAAAACGCGAATACCGCTTGACGCTGAACGCGCAAAGCTATATGATGGTTCTGGATGGATAATCAGCGCCCCGCGCTGAGCAGACTGTAGACAAAAAGCTATTCTCCCACCCCCGAAGGGGGAGAATATGCCGGGAACAGGCGATTGGGGCTGTTATACCGGGCGGCGGATACTTGACGATTTGCCGGGAATGAAATAAAATAGAAACCAGTGTCTAAAAACAGGCGGAACAAGAATCAGGGAGGGTATTATGACCAATCAGGAAAAGAAGCAGCTCGCGATTGCGGCCTGCCAAATCCGCATGGGAATTATCGAATCGACGCACGGCGCGAAGGCGGGTCATCCGGGCGGAAGCCTTTCCGCGGCGGAGATGTTCGCTTATCTGTATAACAGGGAGCTGCGCATCGACCCCAAGCAGCCGAAGATGGAGAGCCGCGATCGCTTTGTGCTCTCCAAGGGGCATACCGCGCCGGGGCTTTACAGCGCGCTGGCCTACCGCGGCTTCTTCCCGGTGAGCGACCTGCCGACGCTGCGCCACGCGGACAGCTATCTGCAGGGGCACCCGAACATGAACCTCGTTCCGGGCGTGGATATGAGCACCGGCTCGCTGGGGCAGGGCGTTTCCTGCGCGGCGGGCATGGCCAAGGGCGCGAAATACCTGAATGAAGACGTCAATGTCTATACCCTGCTGGGCGACGGCGAAATCGAGGAAGGCCAGGTCTGGGAGGCCTTCATGTTCGCCGCGCACTTCAAGCTGGATAACCTGTGCGTCATCATCGACCTCAACGGTTTGCAGATCGACGGCCCGACGGAGAAGGTGATGAACAGCGCGCCGGTCGATGCGAAGATGGAGGCGTTCGGCTTCAACGTCGTCACCATCGACGGCCACGACTTTGACCAGATCGAAAGCGCGTTTGCCGCGTTCCGCGCCTGCACGGGCAAGCCGACGGCCATCCTGATGCATACCACCAAGGGCAAGGGCGTCAGCTATATGGAAAACAGCGTCGATTGGCACGGCAAAGCGCCCAACGACGCGGAATATGAAGTGGCCATGGGCGAGCTGCGCGCCGCGATGGCGGAATTGGAGGCGTGAACATGAGCGAAGTGAAGAAGATCGCGACCCGCGAGAGCTACGGCAAGGCGCTGGTCGAGCTGGGCGGCGAACACAGCAACCTCGTCGTGCTGGACGCCGATCTGGCGGCCGCCACGAAGACGGGCATGTTCCGCAAGGCCTTTCCGGATCGCCATTTTGACTGCGGCATTGCCGAGGAGAACATGATCGCCGTCGCGGCGGGTCTGTCCACGATGGGGCTGGTTCCGTTCGCGTCCTCGTTTGCGATGTTCGCGGCGGGGCGCGCGTTTGAGCAGGTGCGCAATTCCGTGGGCTATCCGCATCTGAACGTGAAGATCGGCGCGACGCACGGCGGCATCTCCGTCGGCGAGGACGGCGCTTCCCACCAGTGCTGCGAGGATTTCGCGCTGATGCGCGCCATTCCCGGCATGGTCGTGCTCTGTCCGGCGGACGACGTGGAGGCGCGCGCGGCGGTCAAGGCGGCCTACGCCTACGACGGCCCGGTGTACCTGCGTTTCGGCCGTCTGGCGATTC
>OMBQ01002355.1_pt1 | contig 12232 bp, 12 predicted proteins | sample 1674311 | NCBI WGS metagenome assembly OMBQ01 (sample SAMEA103958160, study PRJEB25191) | human gut metagenome | biome: human-associated habitat [ENVO:00009003]; feature: intestine environment [ENVO:2100002]; material: feces | place: Germany | collected 2013/2015 | reverse complement strand
TGCTCCCTTTATCTGCCACCGGCAGCGGTCGCAAACGAGCCCTTTGACAAGGGGGGCTGAAGTGGGTTCTTTAACAATGGGGGCTAAAATAGGTGCTTTAACAAGGAATGATTTATTAAAGTGAAATTTGTGTTTTTTCTTCTGAAATATACTGCAAAATGATTTTTGTGGAAATTTCTGCCGCAATTTCCTTAAATGTAGGGAAATCCATTTGAGCGTCTTCATCTCCCCCGTCGCTGATTGAGCGAAGCACGGAAAACGGAATTTTGTTTGCAAGGCAAACGTGGCCGATTGCGCCGCCTTCCATTTCGCCGCAGATTGCACCGAAGTTTTCGGTTATCATATTTTTAAGGTCAACACTTGCTATAAATTTATCACCGCTGGCGATTGTGCCACGGTGTATTTTTTCGCCTGAATTTATGGCAATGCGTGCAAGTTTGTCGCTTATTGTTTTATCTGTTTTAATTTCAACCGTGTTAATTCCTTCTATAAAACCAAGAGGCTCGCCGATAGCCGTCATATCCATATCGTACTGAACAACGGCGTCTGCCACAACAATGTTTTTAATAACAACGTTTTTGTTAAGAGAACAGCCAACGCCCACGTTAATTATTTCGTCTACATCAAAATTATCTATCATAGCCTGTGCACAAAGAGCGGCGTTTACTTTGCCCGGAGAACACATGGCAACACATACCTGAACATCATCAATAAAGCCGCAAACATATTCCGCACCGCCGAATGTTGCCTTAACGGGATTTTGAATTTTATTTTTAATGTTATTGACTTCCACATCCATTGCGCCGATTATTCCAATCATAACTAAACCTCACTTTTTAATTTTCTTGGGGTTAAGAAAAATGCAACCCCAACATATAGTGCCATTATAATATATAATTTATAAAAAAACAAGATTTATTAAGTTTTTAGTTGACAAGAAGTTACTTTATATAATATAATACTAAACGCTAATATGGGATAATACCCTAAATGGTAATTGCCTGCACTATACCGTGCAGAGAACATAAGGATTAAGACAAGTTTAGTCTGTGAAAGGTAGTGAATTTTAAATGAAGAGAACATTTCAGCCAAAGAAAAGACATGCACAAATGGAACACGGTTTCAGAAAAAGAATGTCAACAAGAAACGGAAGAAAAGTTTTAGCTCGCCGTCGTGCAAAGGGCAGAAAGAGACTTTCTTACTAAGAACGGGGATTTTTCAGTGAAAAGTAAAGCCTTAAAAGAGAATAAGGATTTTCGCCGTTTATATTACAGGGGAAAAAGCCGTGCCTCCGGCGCACTGGTAACATACGCCATGAAAAACCGACGGGGTGAAACCTGCGTTGGCATTACAAGCGGTAAAAAAATCGGCGGTGCCGTTGAAAGAAACAGAGCAAGGCGAGTTATTCGTGCCGCTTTTTCGCAGCTTGAGGGCAGGCTGTGCGGTAACTATGATATTGTTTTTGTGGCAAGAACCCAAACAACCCGGGTTAAAATGCAGGTTGTGTTGGAGCAAATGGAATTTCAGCTTAAAGAAATGGGAATTATTGAATGAAAAACCCCATTAAAAAGCTTGTAATTTTTCTTATAAAAACGTATCAGGTAACTTTAAGCCCAAGATTTTCCCACGGCGCATGCAGATACACGCCCACCTGCTCGCAATATGCTGTTGAAGCAGTGCAGGTGCACGGAGTGATAAAAGGCGGTTTTCTTGCAATTCGCAGAATTTTAAGGTGCAACCCTTTTTGCAAAGGCGGTTACGATCCCGTTCCGCCGAAAAAGAATAAAACAAAGGATAATTAACTAAATGATTAATATGTTATTAAATCCTGTAACAATGGCTGCTACCAACGCAACCGGTATGGTGCTTTTTAAGTGGTTATATTGGTTATTCGGTAAATGCATGGGATTTTTAATGGATGTTTTAAACAACCAATATTTCATTGCCATTGTTATTTTCACTGTTGTAACACGTTTGGTATTGCTGCCGCTTAATATTCGCCAGCAAAGAAGTGCCGCAAAAACGGCAAGACTTCAGCCTAAAATTCAAAAAATTCAAAAAAAATATGCAAATGTAAATGACCCTCAGGCTCGTGTTAAAATGAACGAGGAAATGCAGGACCTTTACGCAAGAGAGGGCCATAACCCAATGAATATGGGTTGCGGCACCATGATTTTCCAAATGGTTTTCCTTATGGGTATTGTGGGTATTATTTACTATCCTATTTCTTACGTTTTGGGAATGAGCGGTTTTAATGATTTTGCAAACGAAATAAGCGAATTTATTAAAACCTTGGGTTACGATAAAGTAAATTATTTGCAGCTTAGCATTCTTGAAAACTGGGAAGCGCTTAAAGACGGTCTTATGCAAAACTTCCCGCAGTTGTTTACAAGCGATGCCGTTAGCCAAATTGAGACATTCAGACAGGGAATGTATATAGGCAACCTTGATATGACCGCTATTCCCCATTGGAAAGACGGAATTATTGTTATTGTGCCTATTATTTCATTTTTAACATCATTCGGTTCTACAGTTGTTTCAATGTTGATTCAAAAAAAGAACAACCCTGCCGCTTCACAGCAAATGGGTCAAATGATTATGATGTCGTTAATGATGCCGTTTTTCTCACTTTACATTGCATTTAAAGTGCCTGCAGCAGTAGGTTTTTATTGGATTATTTCAAACTGTGTTGCAATTTTACAGCAATTATTTATTGCAAAATTCTTCCCTCCAAAAAGAAGTCAGGCAAGACTTATGGTTGAAAACACCATTGAGCGCCGTTCAAGAGAGGCAAGTATAAAGAAGATTAAGTAAAATAATCGGAGGATTATATGATAAAGGAATTTATCGGCAAAGGTAAAACCGTTGAAGAAGCAACGGCTGCCGCTAAAGCCGGTCTTAATGCTCCTGCACTTGCAAGTATTAACGTTGAGGTTATTCAAATGCCAAAGAAAAAGACATTAGGTCTTTTCGGCGGTCACGATGCAGAAGTGCGTGCTTGGTTTGATGACGGAAAATCCGAAAAGAAACCTCAGCCCAAGAAAGCACCGGCAAAGAAAACAGAAACAAAACCCCAGGCTAAAAAGGCAGCCCCAAAGGCTGAAGCACCTGCCGAATCTGCACCAAAGGCAGAAAAGGCAAACGCAGAAATCACACAGGCAGACGCACAGGTTGCCGTTGATTACCTTAAAGCAATTCTTAACGGTTTTGGAATTACAGACGCTGTTGTTAACGCACAGGTTAATGACGGAGTTATTGAAACCGAGATTGAGTGTGACGACTACGGTATTATTATCGGCAGAAGAGGCGAAACACTTGATTCACTTCAATATTTAACAAGCCTTGCAGTTAAAAAGAGCTGCGATAAATATGTTAGAGTAACGGTTAATGTTGGTAATTACCGTGAAAAAAGGATGGAAACTCTTAAAAACCTTGCACACAAAAATGCAAACTATGTTTTAAGAACAGGCAGAAGATACACATTTGAGCCTATGAATCCTTATGAAAGAAGAATTATTCACACGGCTGTTCAGGAAATTGACGGCGTTGAGTCTTTATCCGTAGGTTACGGACAGGACAGAAAGGTTATTATTCAGCCAATCGGCGGAGTTAAGCCTCGCCCAATAAGAACATCCGGCTATTCTTCCACAACTGCACCTGCTAACGCAACACCGAAGGCAGACCGTGCAGACTTACCGAAATTCGGTAAAATAGAGGTTAACAAAGACTGAAATTGTTAATTATAAAGCGGCGGATTTTGGGTTTTACCCGTTCCGCCGTTTTTTAAGTTTTGAAAGGATGTGTTGTTATGGAAAAAACAATAGCCGCTATTGCCACGGGAAACAGTGCCGGGGGCATTGGCGTTATAAGAATAAGCGGCGATTGTGCACTTGAAATTGCCGACAGGGTTTTTAAAGCAAAAGACGGCACTTCCCTTTTAAACCTTCAGGGTTACAGAGCAAAGTTTGGCAACATTATATATAATAATGAAAAAGCAGACGACGCTGTTGCCCTTGTTTTTAGAGCACCAAAAAGCTATACAGGTGAAAACGTTGTAGAACTTTCCGTTCACGGCGGAATTTTTATTGTTGAAAAAACACTTGAAGCTGTTTTTGAGGCAGGCGCACAGCCGGCAGAAGCAGGCGAATTTACAAAGCGTGCTTTTTTAAACGGCAAAATGGATTTAACCCAGGCAGAAAGCGTGGCTGATTTAATTTCCGCCCAGGGTGAGGCTGCGGCAAAAGCCTCGTTTAACGCACTTCAAGGTTCTTTGAGTAATAAAATAAACAGCGTGCTTGATGATTTAAAAGATTGCAGTGCCCTTATGGCGGCTTGGGTAGATTACCCCGACGAGGAAATACCCGAACTTAAAGAGGACAGTTTAAAAGAAACGCTGGAAAAGGCAAAAGCCGATTTGCAAAGTTTGATTGATAATTACGACAACGGGCAGGCAATGCTGCAAGGTATAGATACGGTTATTGCAGGCAAGCCCAATGCAGGAAAATCAACATTAATGAATGCTTTGGTTGGCAAAAACAAAAGCATTGTTACACAAATTGCAGGCACTACAAGAGATATTGTGGAAGAGACGGTGCGCCTTGGCAGCCTTGTACTTCATTTAAGCGACACCGCCGGTATTCGTGAATCCGACGATTTGGTGGAAAGCATCGGCATTGAGCGTGCTTTTGAAAAAATTGAAACTGCGGCGCTTGTTATTGCCGTGTTTGACAGTTCACAGCCTTTAACAAAAGAAGATTTTGATTTAATTGAAAAGGCAAATGGCAAAAAAGCCGTTGCCGTTATTAATAAAACAGATTTAAATAATGTTATTGATGAAAGCGTTATTAAAAATTCTTTTGAACAGGTTGTTTACATCAGCGCTAAAAACAACGAAGGTGTAAGCGAGCTTGAAAGTGCCGTTAAACAGGTGCTTAATATTAATGATTTTGACGCATCTGCCCCGATTTTGGCAAATCAAAGGCAAAAAAATTGTGTTAAAGCTGCACTTGATGATATTAACGAGGCACTTTTTGCCGCAAATTCAGGCTTAACATATGACGCAATTAATGTTATGATAGACAGTGGAATTGACAGCCTTTTGTCTTTAACAGGTAAAAAAGCAAGCATTGAGGTTGTTAACAATATATTCAGTAAGTTTTGTGTGGGTAAGTAAATGGAATATTTTGCAGGAAATTATGATGTTATAGTTATCGGCGCAGGTCATGCAGGCATTGAGGCAGGCTTGGCTTCCGCAAGGCTGGGTTGTAAAACAGCAGTGTTTACAATTAATCTTGATTGGATAGGAAATATGCCGTGCAACCCATCTATAGGCGGCACATCAAAGGGTCATCTTGTAAGAGAAATTGACGCTTTGGGCGGCGAAATGGGCAAGGCGGCAGATAAATATTGCTTGCAAAGCAGAATGCTTAATATGGGCAAAGGCCCTGCCGTTCATTCTTTAAGAGCGCAAATTGACAGGCGTGAATACTCCAAAGGAATGAAGCACACTATGGAACTTCAAAAAAATCTTGATGTGCGCCAAGCGGAAATTCAGGATTTGTTTAAAAATGAAGACGGATTGTGGCAGGTTAAAACAAAACTTGAAGCAGTGTTTACCGCAAAAGCAGTTGTTATTGCCACCGGTACATTTTTAGGCGGCAGAGTTTACATTGGCGATGTTTCTTATGAAAGCGGACCGGACGGAATGTTCCCTTCCACGGAACTTTCAAAGGCGCTTTACAGACTTAATATTCCTTTAAGGCGTTTTAAAACCGGCACTCCAAGCCGTGTAAACAGGCAAAGTATTGATTTTTCAAAAATGGAGGTTCAACAGGGCGACGAAAGAACCGTTCCTTTTAGTTTTGAAACCGAAACTCCGCCGGAAAACAAAGTTTGCTGCCATATTACTTACACAAATGACAAAACAAAGCAAATAATTCTTGATAATTTGCACAGAAGCCCAATGTACAGCGGAAAAATTGAGGGCAAAGGTCCGCGTTACTGCCCAAGTTTTGAAGATAAAATTGTTCGCTTTGCAGATAAGGAAAGGCATCAGCTTTTTGTTGAGCCTTGCGGACTTGAAACAGAAGAAATGTATCTTCAGGGATTATCTTCTTCCCTGCCCGAAGATGTTCAGCTTGCATTTATTCACACTATTCCCGGACTTGAAAACGCAATGGTTATGCGAACAGCCTATGCTATTGAATATGACTGCGTAGACCCAACGGCGCTTAAAGCCACTTTGGAATTTAATGATTTGGAAGGTCTTTACGGCGCAGGCCAGTTTAACGGTTCCAGCGGATATGAAGAGGCGGCGGCTCAGGGACTTGTTGCCGGAATTAATGCCGCGCTTAAAATTAAAGGCAAGGAGCCTATGGTGCTTGACCGTGGCGGTTCGTACATCGGCACTCTTATTGACGATTTGGTTACAAAGGGTTGTTCCGACCCATATAGAATGATGACAAGCCGCAGCGAATACCGTCTTGTTTTAAGACAGGATAATGCCGACGTGCGCTTAACTCCCATCGGCTACAAAATAGGACTGATTTCGCAGCAGCGCTATGATAAATTTATAGATAAAGAGGCAAAAGTTAAGGCTGAAAGAGAAAGAATAGAAAAAACATCTGTTCCCCTTTCTGACAAATTGCAGGAAATTCTTGCCTCCTGCAACACTTCACCTGCGGCAAAAGGCTGTAAGATGATAGACCTTTTAAAACGACCGGGCGTTACTTATGAGGCGTTAGCGCCTGTTGACCCAACACGACCGGATTTACCATATGAGGTTTTTGAGCAGGTTGAAATTGCCGTTAAATATGAGGGTTACATTGTTCGCCAAGAGGCGCAGATTAAAGAAATGCGCAGAATTGAGTGCAAAAAAATACCAAAAGATTTTGATTATTCCGCCCACAAAGGTTTAAGGCTTGAGGCGGTGGAAAAACTTTCTAAAATCAAACCTGAAAATCTGGGCCAGGCAAGCAGAATCAGCGGTGTTAACCCTGCGGATATAACGGCACTTAACATTATTTTGGAGTCATTATGATTAATATTGAATTGTTAAAAAATCAGGCTGAAAAAATTGGCGTTGAATTAAACGATGTTGCGCTTGACAGGTTTGATTTTCTTGCACAGCGTCTTGTTCGCTGGAATGAAAAAGTTAATTTAACGGCAATAACCGACCCGGAGGAAATTGTTATTAAACATTTTGTGGACAGTTTAACGGCAGTTGCCTATGCGCCGATACCGAAAAACGCACGGCTTATTGATGTTGGCTGCGGTGCAGGCTTTCCCGGTTTGCCTGTTTTAATTGCAAGACCGGATGCGGATGCGGTTTTCCTTGATTCGGTTGGTAAAAAACTTTCATTTATAAAAGAGTATTTAAAAAATTCCGGGCTGTGCGGCGATGTGCTTCACGAACGTGCGGAAATCATCGGCAAAGACAGTGATTTCAGAGAAACATTTGATGTTGCCACCACAAGAGCAGTTGCTCCCCTTAACATTCTTGCCGAGTATTGCCTGCCCCTTTTAAAAGTGGGCGGAGTTTACATATCCCTTAAAGGCGCAAGTGATGAACTTGATATTGGTGAAAATGCAATTAAGGTGCTTGGGGGCGAGGTTGAAAAGGTTACTCCTCTTGAATTGCCCGGCGGAGATAAAAGAAATGTGGTTGTGATAAGAAAAATATCGCAAACGCCGACAAAATATCCCCGTAAATCTAAAAAAATAGATACTCACCCACTCTAAAATTTAATTAATTTGTCTAATTCAAAGGATTTCTCACGATGAGAAATCCTTTATTTTTATGTTAAACTGTGATATAGTTTAATCAAGGAGATGAGGCAAGTGCCGCAGGAAGTAGTAAATATTGCAACGGAACGGCTGTTGCCGAATCCTTACCAGCCACGAAAGCAATTTAAATCAGAAGAGTTGCTTAGTTTGGCACAGTCCATAAAAGAAAACGGAGTTTTGCAACCCCTTCTTGCACGGCGAATAAATCACAGCGATTATTACGAACTTATTGCCGGTGAACGCCGCCTGCGTGCTTCAATCTTGGCAAACCAACCTACCGTACCCTGCATTATAGTTGATTGCGAGTACGAGGAAAGCGCCGTGTTTTCTTTGCTTGAAAACATTCAGCGTTCAGACCTTAATTTTTTTGAAGAGGCTGTTGCCATAGAACAAATGCAAAGCCAGTTTGGATTTACGCAAGAACAGCTTGCAAAAAGGCTTGGTAAAAGTCAAAGTGCCCTTTCAAACAAGCTTCGTCTTTTAAAATTGCCGGCAGATGTGCGTTATTTTATTGAAAAAGAAGATTTAACAGAGCGTCATGCCCGTGCGTTGCTGAAACTTGAAAGTGAAAAGCAAATGTGGACTGCCCTTAACATTATTAAGGACAGGCATTTCAATGTTGAGCAAACAGAGGCTTATATTAATTCCATTACCGATAAAAAGGTTAAAAGCCATAAAAATATAGTTAAAATATTTAAGGACGTGCGAATTTTTGTAAATACTGTGGACAAAGCGATTTCCACCATGAAAGAAGCAGGAATTCCCGCACGCTCAAACAAAACGGAAACCGAGGATTATATTGAATACCATGTAATTATTCCTAAACGGGCGGAAAAAGCCGCCGAATCTAACCTTGCTTAAAACGGGGCAACTCGTTTTAACATATTCTCCTCTTTTCATCACGTGGAAAGGTCTGCCGAAAGGCAGGCCTTTCTGCGTTTTTATATATATTTTTGCTTGATTATAGTTGTTGTTATGAATAGTCTATATATTTGCAAGAATGTGCTCTTGTGTTTCACGTGAAACAAGCCACAAGATATTGATTTTCATATAAACTATGTTTAAATAGTTTAATGTTCTGTTGAAATTATGTTTATAATATATGTTAATGTGGAAAACTATGCATAGTATAGCGCATATACACTATTTTCTGTGAAAAACTCTGTGGAAAATGTGGAAAACTTATGTTTCACGTGAAACATCTATATGTTGTGCCTGTTGCCTTCCCTACCACAATTTTTGAAAAATTTATTCATTGTTTCACGTGAAACTTCATTGTTTTTAGTTGATATGCCCGGGCAGATATTGTATAATATTACCCACGGAGGTGTTGCTATGGGCAAAACCATTTCTATTTTTAATCAAAAGGGCGGCGTTGGCAAAACTACCACGTGTGTTAACTTGGCTGCCGCTTTAGGCGCAAAAGGCAAAAAAACACTTCTTATTGATGTTGACCCACAAGGCAATTCCACAAGCGGTGTTGGCATTGATAAGGCAGATATTGAATATTCCACTTATGATGTTTTAATTAATAAAGTGCCTGCTCGTGGCATTATGATTGAAACAGAGTTTAAAAATCTTTGGGTGCTTCCTGCAAATATGAATCTTGCAGGTGCGGAGTTGGAGCTTGCAGAGGTTGAAGAGCGTTTTTATGCGTTGAAAAAAGCCATTGCTTCTCTTACTTTGGAGTTTGACTACATAATTATAGACTGCCCGCCCAGTTTGGGACTTTTAAGCCTTAATGCATTAACTGCTTCTGACACTGTTATTGTGCCGTTGCAGTGCGAATATTATGCTCTTGAGGGGTTGAGCCAACTTTTAAGCACTATCAGAACAGTAAAGCAGCATTATAATGAGCATTTAGAGCTTGAGGGTGTGCTTTACACAATGTATGACAGCCGTTTGAAATTAACAAATCAGGTTGTTGCGGAAGTTGACAAGTATTTTCCGAATAAAGCGTACAAAACGATGATTCCGCGCAGTGTTAAACTTGCAGAAGCGCCAAGCTTCGGTGAACCGATTATTTATTACGAAAAATACTCAAAAGCCAGTTTTGCATACAAAAAATTTGCAGATGAGGTAATAAAAAGAAGCTATTAAACAAATTTATGCGGAAAGGTTAGAATATGGCAAAAAGACAATCGGGTTTAGGCAAGGGTTTGGAAGCGTTAATGCTTGAAAATTCCATTGATGAAATGGTTGCCACAAACACTTTGCCTTTAAATGAAATTATTCCTAATAAAGAGCAGCCACGAAAAACATTTGATGAGGGCGCTTTACAGGAATTAAGCGAAAGCATTAAGCAGCACGGCGTGTTGCAGCCGCTGCTTGTAAGACCCCTTACCACAGGCGGCTACCAGCTTGTTGCCGGTGAGCGCAGATGGCGTGCCAGCCGAATGGCAGGGTTAAAGGAAGTGCCTGTTGTTGTTAAAGAACTTACAGACACTGAAACAATGGAAATTGCAATTATTGAAAATCTTCAGCGTGAGGATTTAAATCCCATTGAAGAGGCAGAGGGATTACAGGCTCTTATAGATAAATGCGGTTTCACACAAGAGGAAGTGGCAACAAGTGTAGGCAAATCAAGACCTGCCATTGCAAACAGTTTAAGGCTTTTGCGTTTGCCGACCGAGGTGCGTGATATGACTAAAAACGGCGATATTTCAGCCGGTCACGCCCGTGCGTTGCTGGCATTTGATAATGACGCAATGATTTATGAGGTTGCTCAAAATATTGTTTCAAACAAACTTACTGTGCGAGATGTTGAAAGATTGGCAAAAATAAAAGAGCCGTCTTCTCCCGTTTCCGTTAAACGAAACAAAAGAAGAGACAGCTTTTTTGATGAGGTTGAACTTTCCCTTACCGAGGCGTTAGGCAGAAAAGTTAAGGTTTACAACGGCAGGGGAAAAGGAACTTTGGAAATTGAGTTTTACTCACAGGAAGACTTAAAAAATATAGCGAACAAATTAGGAGAATAAAAATGCTTGATATTAAATTTGTAAGAGAAAATCCGGAAATTGTTAAAAAGAACATTCAAAATAAGTTTCAGGATGAAAAATTACCTCTTGTTGACGAGGTAATTACACTTGATGAGGAAAAAAGAGCCGTTCAGGCAAAGGCAGATGAGCTTCGTGCTAACAGAAACAAGCTTTCAAAAGAAATCGGCGCATTAATGGCGCAGGGCAAAAAGGAAGAGGGAATGGCTCTTCGTGAAAAGGTTAAGGCGCAGGCAGATGAGCTTGAGGAGCTTTCTAAAAAAGAAAGCGAACTTACCGAGCGTGTTACAAAAATTATGATGACAATTCCGAATATTATTGACCCGTCGGTTCCGATTGGTAAGGATGACAGCGAAAATGTTGAAGTTCAAAAATACGGCGAACCTGTTGTGCCTGATTTTGAAGTGCCTTACCACACAGATATTATGGAGCGTTTCAACGGCATTGATTTGGATGCCGCAGGCAAGGTTGCAGGCAACGGATTTTATTATTTAATGGGTGATATTGCAAGACTTCATTCCGCAGTTCTTGCTTATGCACGTGATTTTATGATTGACAGGGGATTTACTTACTGTATTCCGCCTTATATGATTCGTTCAAATGTTGTTGACGGTGTTATGAGCTTTGCAGAAATGGACGCAATGATGTATAAAATCGAAGGCGAAGATTTATATCTTATAGGTACTTCCGAACATTCTATGATTGGTAAGTTTATTGACACAATTACTCCGGAAAGCGAGCTTCCTAAAACTTTAACATCTTATTCTCCTTGTTTCAGAAAAGAAAAAGGCGCACACGGCATTGAAGAGCGTGGCGTTTACAGAATTCACCAGTTTGAAAAGCAGGAAATGATTGTTGTTTGTAAGCCAGAGGAATCACCGATTTGGTTTGATAAACTTTGGCAAAACACTGTTGATTTGTTCCGTTCTCTTGATATTCCGGTAAGAACTCTTGAATGTTGCAGCGGCGACTTGGCAGACCTTAAAGTTAAATCAATAGACGTTGAGGCTTGGTCACCGAGACAGAAAAAGTATTTTGAGGTTGGCTCTTGTTCAAATCTTTCCGACGCACAGGCTCGCCGCCTTAAAATTCGTGTTAAGGGCGAAAACGGCAACTATCTTGCTCACACATTAAATAATACGGTTGTTGCTCCGCCGAGAATGTTAATTGCATTTCTTGAAAATAACCTTAATGCCGACGGTAGCGTTAATATTCCCGAAGCATTAAGAATGTATATGGGCGGCAAGGAAAAACTTGTTCCGCAGAAATAATGCGTTTAATAAACCCCTCTTTTAAAGAGGGGTTTATTTTTTTATAATCGCTTTGCCTACTTTGTCAAAGGGCTCGTTTGCGACCGCTGCCGATAAAGGTCGTTGTTTATTACAAGACACTCTTTAGTCCCCCTTGTTAAAGGGTTACTCCCCACGGTGTGGGGAGATGCCACGTAGTGG
>OMBQ01002354.1_pt1 | contig 12234 bp, 9 predicted proteins | sample 1674311 | NCBI WGS metagenome assembly OMBQ01 (sample SAMEA103958160, study PRJEB25191) | human gut metagenome | biome: human-associated habitat [ENVO:00009003]; feature: intestine environment [ENVO:2100002]; material: feces | place: Germany | collected 2013/2015 | reverse complement strand
GCGCTCCGATCAGTCTGGATACAGAATATTTCTCCATGTACTCACTCATATCAATACGAACCATATTCTGCTCATCATCAAACAGAGTCTGTGCCAGGGTCTTGGCAAGTTCAGTTTTACCAACACCGGTTGGTCCAAGGAACAGGAAGGAACCGATTGGCTTCGTCGGGTCTTTGATTCCGGCTTTGGAGCGAAGAATGGCATCTGTAACACGGCGGACACCTTCATCCTGTCCGATTACACGTTTGTGAAGCTCATCCTCCAGGTGAAGAAGCTTTGTACGCTCTCCTTCTGTCAGTCTTGCAACCGGAATTCCGGTCCAGCGGGAAATAATACGGGCTATCTCATCATCTGTAACTACCTCGTGAACAAGGCTTCTGTCACTTTCCTTGGTATTTCGTTCTTCAATTTCAAGCTGCTGCTGTAATTTAGGCAGCTCTCCATACTGCAGCTCAGATGCTTTTTCCAGATCATAATTCTGTCTTGCAATCTGAATCTGCTTATTCATATCCTCAATCTGTTCACGAAGCTTCTGAAGCTTCTCTACAGAATGCTTTTCATTTTCCCACTGGGCTTTCTGGGCATTAAAGGAATCCTGCATTTCTGCAAGCTCCTTCTGAAGCTCCTCCAGACGTTCTTTGCTTAAGTTATCCGTTTCTTTTTTCAGGGAAAGCTCTTCCATTTTCATCTGATCGATCTTACGGCGCTGCTCATCCAGCTCTGTCGGCATGGAATCCAGCTCTGTCTTGATCAGGGCACAGGCCTCATCCACCAGGTCGATGGCCTTATCCGGAAGGAAACGGTCTGTAATGTAACGGTGTGAAAGAGTTGCTGCTGCCACAAGGGCACTGTCTGTAATCTTAACACCATGGAATACTTCATAGCGTTCTCTCAGTCCTCGAAGAATAGAAATAGTATCTTCTACAGATGGCTCATCTACCATAACCGGCTGGAAACGACGTTCCAGGGCTGCATCCTTTTCAATATACTGACGATACTCATCCAAAGTAGTTGCACCGATACAATGAAGCTCACCACGTGCAAGCATTGGCTTAAGCATGTTGCTGGCATCCATGGCACCATCTGTTTTACCTGCTCCCACAATAAGATGAAGCTCATCAATAAACAGGATAATCTGACCTTCGCTTTTCTTAACTTCTTCCAGCACAGCCTTCAGACGTTCCTCAAATTCGCCTCGATATTTAGCTCCGGCTACCAGAGCACCCATATCCAGAGCAAAAATTTTCTTGTCCTTCAGTGCTTCCGGCACATCTCCTGCCACGATTCGCTGGGCAAGACCTTCTACGGCTGCGGTTTTACCGACGCCAGGTTCACCAATGAGAACCGGGTTGTTCTTGGTCTTACGGGAAAGGATTCGGATCACATTACGGATCTCGCTGTCTCTTCCGATAACCGGATCAAGCTTCTGGCTTCTGGCTTTCTCTACCAGATCTTCACCATATTTATTCAGAGTATCATAGGTTGCCTCCGGATTGTCGCTTACCACACGCTGATTTCCACGGACTGTGGAAAGTGCCTGTAAGAAGCGCTCCTTGGTGATGCCGAATTCGCTCCAGATTTTCTTCATGCCGGGGCTTGGATATTTCAAGAGGGCAAGGAACAGATGCTCTACAGATACGTATTCATCTCCCATTGCCTTGGCTTCGTCTTCTGCATTTACAAGTGCTTTATTCAAATACTGTCCGAATCTGAGTTCGCCGCCAGATACCTTAACTTTTGCGTCCAGAGCGTTCTTTACTGTGTTCAGGAAATATTCCTTATTTATTTCCATTTTCTCAATAAGCTTGAGAATCAGGCTGTCCTCCTGGGTCAGGAGGGTATATAACAAATGTTCCTGTTCAATTTCCTGGTTGCCATATTCGTAAGCAACCTTTTCCAGATCCTGAACTGCCTGTACAGATTTCTGTGTAAATTTGCTGATGTTCATAGGCTCTCCTCCTTCAGCTTATATATACAAATGCGCAGCCTGCGCGGCTCTTTAAAAAAGTAACTCGCGTGGGGCTGCGCTTGTAAGTGTTTCCTCATTACAGTTATTAATATAACGCTTATTGTTAGCACTGTCAAGAGGTGAGTGCTAATTATTTTGTGAAGAATTTGTGAAGCCTTGATTTTACGGGCTTCACAGGGATTTTTCACTTACTTTCGCACTCGATTTTCCCTGTGTGTTAGGATAGTTGTCAGTGAAAGATAATTACTTTGATGAGGTGAATGAAGTACCAGTAGTCTACCATTGGAAATATAAAATGGATAACTTTGGAAAGGAAGACATTGGTCTAGCTAATTAATTTACTTTCTACTAGTATTAGTAACATCTAACTCATATTTTCTAAAAAAACATGTGAAAACAAAACGCACAATCATTTTTATAAGCAAGGACAGCGTAAAATCGAAATTACCTTACAAGGCTTTGTTTCTGCTTTTTCCAAAGCTCATGATAAGAAGAACTTGAATGAAGCAGTTGAGAATGGGTTCCTCTCGCGGTTATCTGACCATCCTCAATCATAAGTATCTGGTCAGCTTCCATTATTGCCGAAAGCTTGTGTGCAATCACAACAAGCGTTTTTCCCTTTACCATTTCGTTTATCGCCTGTTGAATATAGGCCTCATTATCGGGGTCAATGCTGGCAGTTGCTTCATCGAGTAAAACTATGGGGGCATCCTTAAGTATCGCTCTCGCAATAGATATTCGCTGTTTTTCTCCTCCAGAGAGTGTCGAGCCGCCTTCCCCTATCACCGTGTCATAGCTATTTTCAAGAGCTGATATAAACTCATGGCAGCGAGCCTTTTTGCAGGCTTCAATAACCTCTTCCTTCGTTGCACCTTTTTTTCCAAAAGCAACGTTATTGAAAATGGTATCGTTAAAAAGATACACGTTTTGAAAAACCACGCTTATATTTTCAAGGAGGTTTTCCGTTGTCATTGCTTTAATATCTGTTCCTCCAATACTTACCATCCCAGAATCAGTATCCCAGAAACGAGCAATAAGATTTACAATGGTGCTTTTTCCGCAACCGCTTTTTCCAACAAGTGCCGTCATACTGTACTGTGGTATATGAAAACTCATATCCTTGATAACAGCCGATTCATTGTATCCGAATGTGACATTTTTAAAATCAATATCAAAATTCTTGAGCTTGACTGCTTTTCCACTATTATCCATCAATTCAGTCTGCCTTATTCTGTCATAACGGTCAAGAGAAGCATCTGCAACTCTGAATGCAGTTATATTGATAAGTGCAAGCATTGGAGCTGCAAGTTCAAAGGCAAAAACTGACATTGCAATGACAAAGGGAATCTCCATTCCGCCGTTAAGTCCAACATATCCGCAGATAAAAATAACTGCTGAAATGCAAAGTCCTGTCATACACTGTGCTACGATAACTGGCATTGAAAAACGTTTTTCAAATTTTATCTGAGCTTCGGTGAGTTTCAGAAAATCCTCCGAGGTCGCTTTGTGGCTTTTTCCTGCAAGATTAAATGCCTTTACAACAGGCATTCCCTTTATATATTCAATGACCGTTCCAACCAGCTTGTTCTGTGCCTCCTGCTGATTTGCAGCCTCTTCCGAAGCAACCCGGTGAGCCACAGCGAATGCAGCAAAAAACAATGCCGTTGTAGCTGCCATAGCCAAAGCCACCCATATATTGAGCACAAGAAGAAAAACGAAGGATATGCCGATACCGATAACGGAAGTTGTTATTTTTCCCAGGGTATCCATTCCATGTTCTTCCACAAAGGAAATATCATTTGTAATGACAGAGGTAACAGTTCCAATATTATCCTCGGAAAAAAATCCCATTGGGAAACGCTTTATCCTGTCACCAAAGTTCATACGCTCACGGGCAAATATTTCATATCCCACACCTGACTGGTTTATATCTGTCAGGTAGCGGCATATCATTCTGAGAATAACACCTGCAAAGATACCAACAAAAGCGATGATAATACTGTTTTTGCCAAAGTTACCGTCCATTATGGTCATAAGCACATACAGCAACATACATATCGGAACATTCGACGCAAGACTTTCAAAAAATGAAAGTACATAAGCACGGTCAAGTTTTTTGCGGTATTCACCTGAAAGTCCCATTATTCTCTTTATGAACTTAAACATTTTCAGTATCCTCCTTTACAGCGATGTTCCAATTGCCGGCTTCAAGGCTCATCTGCCACAGCCTGCGGTAAATACTGCTGCTTTCCATAAGCTCATCATGAGTTCCATTTGCCGAGACTCTGCCACTTTCAAGCACGACTATGTTATCGGCATCTGCGATAGTCCCGAGTCTGTGAGCTATCATAATAACAGTTCTACCCTTTGTAAGCTCATTAAGAGCATTTGTTATAAGTTCCTCATTTTCCACATCGGTATATGCAGTGGCTTCATCGAGAATTATTATAGGCGCATTTTTCAGTATTGCTCTTGCAATGGTTATGCGCTGCCGCTCACCTCCGGAAAGCTTTCCTCCGAGAACACCAACTTCAGTATCATAGCCATGGGGAAGTTTTGAAATAAATTCGTGGCAGGCAGCAGCCTTTGCCGCTGCTGTCATTTCAGCCATTGTTGCATCTTTTTTTCCCATGCGAAGATTATCAGCAATCGTACCCCTGAAAAGAAAATTATCCTGCGCAACATAGGCTGTCATACTCATAAGCGTATCAAAAGTATATTCTCGAATGTCACGTCCGCCGATGGTTATGCTTCCATCCGAAACGTCCCAATAATGAACGGTAAGTCTTGCTGCAGTAGATTTTCCACTGCCCGATTCACCAACAAGAGCCGTTTTTTTCCCTTGCTCAGCTTTAAAGCTCACATTTTTAAGAACATCCCTGTCCTTATATGCAAATGTAACATTTTTAAATTCCACATCATAGCTTTCTGGAAGCTCGGAAATATTTCCCGAATGAACATCCTCTGCGCTATAAAGAGCTTCAAGCTGTTTTACAGTGTAATCCACCTGCGGAAACATTGGAAAGAAATTTATGACTCTCGTAAGCGGTCCGCTCATGCTGAGATCAAGCATTAGAACAAAGATCCATGTGTTAAGATCAAGCATGCCATTGTAATACATTATCGCACCGACAGGCAGTGTGAGCAGAACCGTGCAGGGCATTCCCGCATAAACCAGCGACATTGAACGCCAGCTTTCCCTGAACCATTCAAGGGTGAATACCTTATAATTCTCCACTGTATCAGAATATTTTTTATATGAGCTTGTGGTCTGCCCAAAGATCTTTATTACTTCCATTCCCGAAACATACTCAACAACGGCATTGTTGAGTTTTGCTCCCGATTCGTAATAAAGCGGCATTTTTTTTATTCCTGATTTCATCATCATTCCCATTCCGATGATTCCGAACGGCAACGATGCAAGCGAGAGCAACCCCATTCTCCAATCTGTCACAAAAATCACTGCCAGCACAATAAATGGCATAACAAGATTAGGTATTCCCTCCGGAAGCATATGCGCAAGCATAAGCTCAATCCGTCCTATTTCTTCCACAAAGCTTTTCTTGTATTTTCCTGTTCCACCATCTGCGACCTCGCCCAGTGGCTGATGCATAAGCTCATCGGCAAGCTTTACACGCATATTGTAAAGCGTTCCGAAAGCTCCCTCGTGGGAAAGATTGAGTCCCTCGCCGTAAAGGATATACTTTACCGTAAAGCAAATCAATATAAGCGCAGATGTTCTCACAACATCTGCCATTACCGCAGCTTCACTAATATATTTCCCGATAAGACCGCTTATCAGAAAATACGGCACAACCCCTATGGGAACGCTTATCGAGATAAGTGCAAGTGCTGTAAAAATGTGTCGTCTGTACTTTCCCGCATACTTTAATATAGATGCCATTTCGCTCCTCCTCTTGTTAGCATTGGCTAACCAATATAAAATAAAAAAGGCACACTTTTTTGTGTACCTCTTAATATTACAGATTTAGTACCTCTTTTTTCTACTCCGAAAAGCGTTTTTTTTGCTCCGAAGCATTATTTTTCATTCGCCGACGATATTCAAGCGGAGAATAACCGTAAACCGCACGGAATGCCGAAGCAAACTTGCTTTGATTTCCATATCCGACAAGATGTGCAACGTCTCCGACACTCATTTCTGTGCGTCCTGAAAGAAGTTCCGCCGCATATCGAAGCTTTTTTGCTCTGATATAAGCACCTACAGGCTGACCGTAAAGACATTTAAAGCAACTGCTGAGATTTGTTTCAGAAATGCAGAATTTTGATGCAAGTTCGCCTACAGTGATCTCATCAATAAAGTGAAGATTTATGTAAGCATATACTTCCTTTACTGCCTCTGCGACCACATGGGAAAAGCTTGGCAGACGCTCCTGACATTCATAACCGCTTGCATTTATAAAGCACAAAAGCTCCAGAGTTTTCAGTACCATATAAGGCTTTCTTATCTCTTCATTAATATGATATAGTTCTGAGAAAATATGCTCAAGAGCAGGTTTGGCTCTTATGAAAAAGGTCGGTGAATTGCTGAATAAACGCTCCGAAATACGTTTAAGGTCAATTCCTGCTTCGGGTATGCGCTTGTCTATGACAGGCTGTGCCTTTTCAATGTCAATCATAATAGAAATACCTCTGTATTTTCCGTAAGGAATATGTGAAGATACAAACTGTGAGCCATTTGTATCACTGATTGCAAGATCTCCGCTGCTTAAGAAGCCAATTTCACCTGTTTCAAGTTCAAACTCAAAGCATCCCTCGTTACAGTAATTTATCTGAATAAATCCCGGAACGGGTGGAGTGTCCTGCCAGCATGACTTCATATCAAGAACATCATAAGACATAAGTATTCCATTCATGACTTCATAAACGTGCATGATTCCTTTTCCGCTTCCATCAGAATCAGAAAGATAATAGATCGTGCAGTTCTTTCCTTCTTCTTCTCCTGCAAATTTATAGTTTCTCCATGTTTCGGGATTTATCTTTTTCATAAATTCTCCTTGCATACAAATACGCTGCACATCTGTTATTTCTGACAGATGTGCAGCTGATAGTCTTATTTCAGGTCTATTCCACTCACTTCAACATACTGGCTGTCTGAGCAGAATTCATAGCCGTTTATCTTATCACTGTTCCATGCGGCAAGTTCAACCGTGTTTGCAAAAGGAACACAGAGAGCTTCATCTGGAATCGTCGTGAGAATCGTGTTGTATATCTCACTTATACGGCTTTCATCAGCGGAGCAGTCCAGCTCAGAAACAATCCCCTCAGGCAGGAATTCAGCAAACTGTACCGCAACGGGATCTGCGCTGACTGTTGGATCCATATTGGTAACGACCGTGAACGGATCAAACGAACCACCGTAAGTGCGATAGTGGATAATATCATACTCACCGTTCATCGAAGCTTCATAATAGGTCATCATATCCATATCAGAAACATTTACCTTAAAGCCAACCTTGCCAAGCTGAGAAGCAATCGCAAGCATGCCATCGCCGATGCTTCCGTAATCGCTTGTGTAAAGCATAGTCATTTCAAGTGGCGTTCCATCCTTGTCCCTTATGCCGTCACCATCGGAATCCTTCCAGCCAGCTTCATCCAGAAGCTGTGCAGCCTTATCCGGATCATAGCTGTAAACAGTTGCCTCAACATCACAGTAAGGCTTTGATTTGCTGAAAAGAGTACCGGCAGGTGTCATTGTTCCCTGGAAAACATCATTTGATATGGAATCCCTGTCAATCGCGTATTCAACAGCAAGGCGCACATTTTTATCATCGAATGGCTCTTTTGCCATATTGAAGCCTATATAATTTGTAAGAGTAGGCTCATCATTGATTGCTGTACCGAAAGAGCTGTCTGCGGAAAGTTCGGTGTAAGCATCCGCACTGAGTCTTGCTGCACCTGGTATAGCATCTATTTCACCGCTTCTGAGCGCGAGCACCTTTGCATCATTATCTGGAATGACCTTTATCTTGAAAGTGTCAGCCTCAGGAGCTTCCCCCCAGTAATATGGATTGCGAACAAAGGTATAAACACTTCCATCGAAATCTCCCTGATACATGTATGGTCCTGTTCCCATAGTCATTGTCTGAAAATCATCGACTTTATATGTAAGGTCATCGTTAAAACCGTTCGGATTTACAATACCGAGAGGATTGCAGGTAGAAAGGTCGTTGAGTGTACCATAGTAAGGCTGGGTGAGCTTTATAACAACAGTGGATTCATCAGGAGCTTCGATAGTGTCGATGACCGTCATGAGTTTTCCGTATGAACCGATATACGCTCCAAGATTCACCGCTGCAGCTTCAAGGCTCTTTTTTACTGCTGCTGCATCGCAAGGAGTTCCATCAGAGAATTTAATGCCATCTCTAAGGGTAAACGTGTATTCCTTTCCATCCTCGCTCACATCCCATTTTTCCGCAAGACTGCCCTTATATTCGCCATCTTCATAAACAACAAGCGTATCGTAAAAATTATGTTCCCAATAAGATATGCCATAATTTGAAGACATTCCGCCATGGACGACAGCATAAAATCCTGCATCAAACGTCCAACTCTCGCAAAGAGTTACGCTTTTACTTTCCTCTGACTGACTGACATCACTGTTAGCTGCTGAAGTTTTTGAATCACTCGTTTCGGATTCAATGTCCGCACTGGCGCAGACAGCCACCGCCGTATTTGTGCAAATCGAAAGTGCCGCAGCCACAGCAAAAAACATTTTCATTTTCATAATTTTTTTCCTTTCTATTGAGAATTTGATATATATTAACCGTTTTTAACGGAAATATCATATTTTTTTATTCCTGATGACGAGGAACTTATAAGCGTTTTTGCATATTCACTTTTAAATACCTTTATGCTCCCTGAATAGTTTACAGATTCAAGTATCCTGCCACTTTTCATAACAGCTATTCTCTGTGATATGTAGAGAGCAGCATCTATATCGTGAGTGATAAGCAGGCAGCCTTTTCCCGAGTTTTTCTGTATCTTTATGAGCAGATCCAGAACATTTTTTCTGACAACTGCATCCAGTCCGCTGACGGCCTCATCAAAAATTATATAATCAGGATCTGCGGCAAGCGCACGGGCAATACATACTCTCTTCTGCTGTCCTCCTGAAAGTTCTCCCGATCGCTGTGAAAGAATGCTTTTGGAAAGTTCCATTTGTTCAATAAGTTCTTCAACTGTTCTCCTTTCTTCATCTCTCGGGCATTTTTTTAGATTTTTTATCGGTTCTGCAATACTTTCATATACAGAAAAACGTGGATCAAGAGCAGCTCTGCTGTTCTGAAGAACAAGCTGGAGTTTTGCACAGATAACCTTGTTTTTTCTTCGCAACCTGGGAGTCAGACTCTCGCCGTCACACACAACCGTTCCGCTGTCGGGAGAAATAAGTCCTGAAATTATCCTTACAAGAGTGGTCTTTCCCGAGCCACTTTCTCCTACAAGAGAGCAAAACTCGTTTTTATCCAGAAAAAAACTCACATTATCGACTGCGTTGAATTTTTTTCCATCTTTGAAAAAGCATTTGGTAATATTATTCGCCGTTAAAATATCTCTCACCTCATATCAGCAGAGCAGCATTAAGCAGCTCCTTTGTATATTCATTTTCAGGAGCGGCAATTATCTTCTCTATGTTGCCCTTCTCCACAAAAGCACCGTTTTTCATTATATAAGCATATCCACCGAAACGGCCTGCCACAGCGAGATCATGAGTTATCATTATCACAGATACGCTGCCGCACAGACCTTTGAGCAGATCCGTGACCGCTATTCTGTGCTCTGCATCAAGGGCAGTGGTAGGCTCGTCTGCAATGATCAGCTTAGGGTGATTCATGATTGCTGCAGCCACAGCTGCTCTTTGCAGCATTCCGCCTGAAAGCATGTGTGGATAACTTGACCATATCTCTTTACATTGTTCCAGTCCAGCCCTCTGCATAGCTTCAAAAATAGCATTTTGAGTGGCTTTGGCACTGCTTTTGTTATGAATTCTATATGTTTCCGCGAGCTGATTTCCAAGTTTGCGGGAAGGATCAAAGGATGTCATTGGATTTTGGGGGATAAGTGCAATATCACTTCCGTAAAGTTTTCTTCGTTTCTTTGCATCCGCCGACATAATATCTTTTCCCTCAAAAAATATCTGTCCTGATACATCAAAATTATATCTGTCCGTAAGACCGAACAGTGCACGGCATATCATTGTTTTTCCGCTGCCCGACTGACCAAGAATCAGAAGCGGTTCGCCTTCATCAACGGAAAGATTAATCCCATTAACAGCCTTTACTCCACTGCTTTTTACTTTTACAGAAAGCTCTTTTATTTCAAGCAGCATTTATATTCCTCCCTCTGAGGTCAGTGCGTCACGCAGAGCTTCACCAAAAAGATTAAAGCCTGCTGCGGTAACAAAAATACAAATTCCGGGATAAACAAGCATCTCGGGATGACCGTAAAGTCCCGTTCTTGCTTCATTCATCATTGCCCCCCATTCGGCAGTTCCTTGTGGAAGTCCAAGACCAAGAAATGAAAAGCTCGATATCATTATGATTGCAGAAGCAACTCCCGTACTCATATAAACTATGCACTGCGGAAGAATGTTCGGTATAAGGTGTCTGAATATCAGACTTACCGTGCTGCAGCCACTTATTCTTGCTGCTGTAATATACTCTTTGCCCATTTCTGTTGCGGCATATGAACGAACCGTTCTTGCAAACCAGGCCCACATAGAAATCACGACAGCAACAGCGATATTCTGTATACCGTTTCCGAGAACGCTTATCACAGCAATAGCTGTTATGAGTGATGGAAAGGAAATAAAAACGTCACAGATAAACGTAATTATCCTGTCCATCTTTTCACCTACACAGACACTAAATGTTCCTATAATAAGTCCCAAGACTCCGAGTATCAGCAACATAGGAATACTCATTCCTATAGCATATCTTGCACCATATATAAGACGTGAAAGCTCACATCTTCCAAGCTGATCCGTTCCAAGAGGGTAATCCCGATCTGCCTTGAGATATTTAAGTGATGGATCTATTTGATCTGGTGAATTTGGCGCTATTACAGGCGCAAATATTGCACATATAATTACAATCATAATAAGTATAAGTCCTATAACCGCCTGTGGTTTCGAAAAAATTTTCTTAGTCATTTATCTCCCTTACCATCCACGGACATATCAGCCTGTTTATCACGTCAGCTGCAAGATTGGCAATCACAAACACTGTTGCAATTATCACAATACAAGCTGCAGCAGCTGAAGAATCTCCGCTCACAACACAGGAAACAAGATATGTTCCTACTCCGTTCAGTGAAAAAACTTTTTCTGCAACAGCACTTCCTGCAAGCATATATCCAAGATACTGACCGAAAAGAGTTATCACAGGAGGCAATGAATTTTTAAATCCGTGCCTCACAATTATCTGCCACTCGGACAGTCCTCTTGTCCTTGCATATGCCGCATAATCCGAGCTTATTTCTGAAAGCAATGACGAACGCATTACCCTGATTGCTCCGCAGGCTGACGGAAATGCCAGTGCAAAAGACGGAAGTATGTATCCGCTTATTCCCGCCTTCGGAACAACACTGAATATTGACAGCCTGACCGCAAACAGCAGCAGAAGCATAAATCCAAGCCAGAAAACGGGCAGGCATATCCCACCTATGGTCAACACCCTCACAATATGGTCAAACATTTTTCCATGAAACCTTGTACACAAAATTGCTATGGAAAAAACAATAATGATCATCCATCCCATTGCCATGATAACAAGTTGAAAAGTTACAGGGAAAAAAGTTTTTATATCGTCAGTTATACTGTGATACGTAACCACCGATTTTCCCATATCACCATTGAGCAGTCCTTTCAGCCACAGAAAATAGCGTGTAGGCAGCGGCTTATCAAGTCCCATTTCTTCCCTCAGGGAATCTACAAGTATTGTGTCACCTGCTGAGTTGCTTCGTATCGCAGCAGCCAACGCCGGATCTTTTCCTGACATTGTCATGAGAATAAAACACAGTACCGTTACCCCTATAAGGACAGGGATTGTGCTTGCAAACCTTTTTATAAAATACTTTTTCAAGTAAGTCCCCTCCGCAAGAGTAAGTTGTAACTAATTTTTGTTTCATTCTACATAATAGCATATTTTGAAATAATTTCCACTCCAAAATCCCATTCTTTGGCTCCAAAAAAGCAACTCTGCCATTTTAAGGCAGAAAAAGACTCATGTTCACATACAATAATGAGG
>OMBQ01002328.1_pt1 | contig 12394 bp, 8 predicted proteins | sample 1674311 | NCBI WGS metagenome assembly OMBQ01 (sample SAMEA103958160, study PRJEB25191) | human gut metagenome | biome: human-associated habitat [ENVO:00009003]; feature: intestine environment [ENVO:2100002]; material: feces | place: Germany | collected 2013/2015 | reverse complement strand
TCCTGGGTTTGATGATGTTCTTATTTCATTTTAGGCATACCTGGCATGCCGGGCATTTTAGGCATTTGCTTCATCAGTTTGCCCATGTTGGCACCCGTCACCAGTTTCATCATCTTGCGCGTTTGATCAAACTGCTTGATGAGGCGGTTTACGTCCTGCACCTTCGTACCCGAACCTTTTGCGATACGTTCGCGACGGCTCTTGTTGAGGATTTCAGGGTTCTCGCGTTCCTTCGGCGTCATGGAGAGGATAATAGCCTCAATGCCCTTAAAGGCGTTGTCGTCGATTTCCACATCCTTGAGAGCTTTACCCACACCTGGAATCATGGAAGCCAAGTCCTTGAGATTACCCATCTTCTTGATCTGCTGGATTTGTGCCAAGAAGTCGTTGAAGTCAAATTTATTCTTTTGAATCTTGCGCTGCAACTTGCGAGCCTCTTCTTCGTCGAAGATGTCTTGTGCACGTTCTACGAGGCTGACGATGTCACCCATACCGAGGATACGGTCTGCCATACGTTCGGGGTGGAACACATCGAGTGCTTCCATCTTTTCACCCGTACCGACAAACATAATCGGTTTGTCAACGACAGTACGGATAGAAAGAGCTGCACCACCACGTGTGTCACCGTCGAGTTTCGTCAGTACAACACCTTCGTAGTCCAATCGGTCGTTGAATTCCTTCGCGGTGTTGACTGCGTCTTGACCCGTCATGGCGTCTACGACAAAGAGCGTATCATCCGGGTTAATAGCGGCCTTAATGGCAGCGATTTCGTTCATCAGCTCTTCGTCTACAGCCAAACGACCAGCCGTATCGACAATGACCGTGTCGTATCCCTTAGCCTTTGCTTCCTGAATACCCTCTTGTGCAATCTTTACGGGGTCCTTCTCCGTCAGATTCATGTAGATGGGCACTTCAATCTGTTCTGCCAATACGCGAAGTTGCTCAACAGCTGCAGGACGATAAACGTCGCAGGCTACGAGCAACGGCTTGCGATGCTTCTTCTGCTTGAGGTGGAAAGCGAGCTTACCCGAGAGAGTCGTTTTACCAGCACCGTTCAAACCTGCCATCAAAATGACTGAAGGACGGCTGCTCAGTTTCAATTCGCGGGCATGGGCACCCATCAGTTGCGCCAATTCGTCGTGTACGATTTTGACCATCAGCTGACCCGGCTTTACACTGGTCAGTACGTTCTGACCCAAAGCCTTTTGCTTTACCGTGTCCGTGAAGTTTTTAGCAACCTTGTAGTTCACATCGGCATCGAGTAAGGCGCGACGCACGTCCTTCAAGGTTTCTGACACATTGATTTCAGTAATCTTGCCTTCACCTTTCAGTATTTTGAAGGACCGTTCAAGTCTTTCGGAGAGATTTTCAAACATGCTGTTATTCTAATTTGTGGAGCGTGCCTGTGGAAAAGAGATAAGTAGGGCGAAGGTTCGGAATCCGTGGAAGCGATGAAAAAGGAAATTTCATCTGGGACGCTGTCAGTGTCTAACTTCTTTGCTTTCAGCGTGGTTGCTTCAAGTTTGCCAACCTTCATAGAGAAGCCTCGGGCACGCGTTTTATTTGGAGCGCAAAGTTAACACTTTACCTCATAATTTGTACCTTTGCGTGGAAAATAAATCTTTGATAATCGTGACTAAATCGCATTCATCTTCAGCAGCCCCGCGCGTTCGTGGGGCTGCTTCGCAGTCAGCAACAAACACCGTGTCGAGGACTGCCTCTTCCAAGTCTTGTTGCATGCTTCGTCCGCAGGTAGCACGTGGCTTAACCTACGGTTTGGGCTTCGTAGCCTTTTTCCTGTTCTTGGGTTGGGTTTATGGCGATGTGCTTTCCCGTGCCGAGCAGGATAGTTATGTTTCGACTTCCTCCGAAACCATGTACTTCTTGTTAAGCCAGCCTTTGGGCGCAGTTTATGCCTGCAGTCGGTGGGCACTGCTCTTGTTTAAGAGTCCGTGGTTGGGTGCTTTCGTGTTGGCCGGGGTATACACCTTGACGGCTCGCTTGCTCGATTATGCGACCTGTTTACCTCGTCGGTGGGAAGGTCTGGGCTTTTTAGCGGCAGGTGGTCAATTGGCCTGGATGCTTTACAAAGGCATCAATCTGTACTATAAAAATGAACCCTCGCTCTTTCTGCTGATTGCTGCCATCATGTTGGTTGTCTCTGGCATTTTGGCGGGGGGAATGTGGCTCATTCGTCGTAAGAGACAAACGGCTGTTGGGTCTGGAGTTCGTCCTTACGGGGTGTTGTTGGCCTGTGCACTCCCAGCTGTTGCCACGTGGGCGGCTTACCATTATAATGACAACGTGATGCGTACCGCACGTTTCCAGTTATTGACTGAGGCGCAGGATTGGAATACCATCGTAGAGGAAGCTCGTGAAGCCAAGCAACCGAGCCGTGCAGTAGCCGCTTATCATGCTATAGCCTTACTACAGACGGATCAGTTGTTGGAAGGGATTTTCGAATTGCCTTATGATTATCCGAAGGAACGTTTGGAAGAGCATGATGGCAGCGAGGAGTACGGGTTGTTCTTGACCGATTGTAATTTGTATGCTGGTTTACTCAATTGTGCTTATCGCAATGCAATGGACCAAATGGTGATGAATGGTCCTCGCATTTATACATTGAAGCGGTTGGCCTTAGCCTCCTTGCTGAATGGTGAAAAGGAGCTTTGTCAGCGTTACTTGACACTTTTGCGGCAAACGCCCCTTGAAGGTGATTTTGTGAAGCGTTGCGAAACGTGGTTACAGCATGACGATCAACTCAAGGCTGACGACAATTGGCAGCGTGTACTTTCGCGTTATCCACAAGAGGACCTGTTTGAACAGAATTATCGCAGTCCGGCATTCTTAGGTTATAATGTAGGTCTTTCTTCAGGCTCTGATGCCACCCTGGTTACTTCGATTGCTGCTTGTCTTTATTCAAAAGACTTGCAGTCCTTTATCGTTCGTGCACAGATTTGGGCGCAAAAGGGGAAAACCTTCCCGCTCTGTATGCAGGAAGCCTTGGCCATCATGGCCCTCAAGCAGCCTGAAATTTTGGATGCATTCCCGCAAATCGGTCGTTTCGTACCCGATCAGATTCGCTCTTTTATGGTCGATGCCAAGCCCTATGTCAATGATCGTTTGGCTCTTCGTCGCGAACTGCGCGAACGTTGGCTGGGCACCTATCTATATTATTATTACACCGAAAATAATGATCCCGACCAGGTGGAAAAGCCTGCTGAGAATACTCAAAATGCCGGTGTGAACTAATTCCTTCTAACAATGAAGGGCATTTTCAACCAGACCAGTTTAAGCGTTTATTGACTGGGCAGGTATGTTCTGCCTGCATTCTTTTACTGACATTGGTTGAACTTGTCAAGAATCGTTTTTGTTATGCGCATACATTATTCATTTCTATCTTTCGTTCTGCTGTTACTGTTTGTAGCTTGTGGAAAACCTCAAGCCGAGGTACCGGCCAATAGTACAGCTGTACAGGAAAATCCCTCCATCTATCCCGACTATCGGGACATCACGATTCCCCCCAACATCGCCCCGCTCAATATTCAAGTGCGTGCGGCCGGTGAAGCCTTTGTGGCTTCAGTTGAAGGCAATGGCAAGCAAGTCGTAGCTGCCAGCGAGGGAGATGATACCACCCTTCGTTTTGACTCCATCGCCTGGCGTGACCTTTTGCAAGCTAATCAGGGCAAGCAATTGACCGTTACGCTCTATGCCCAACGCAACGGTGCATGGGTACGCTTTCCCGCCTATCAGCTTACAGTCGCTCCAGAGCCCATTGATCGCTACCTCTCGTATCGTTTGATAGAGCCTTCCTACGAACTTTATCGTCAGTTGGGACTTTATCAGCGTGATTTGGAAACCTTCCAGGTGCATACCATTTATGAGAATAACCGCACATTTGATGCGGACAACAATCATTGCATCAACTGCCATAACTATCAGAATTACAGCACGCGTCGTATGCTTTTCCACGTGCGTGCCAAGCACGGTGGAACTGTCTTTGTTGAAGACGGAAAGGCGCACAAGATGGATATGAAGGCAGACTCCGTACTTTCTAATTCCGTTTATCCTTCTTGGCATCCTACTCGCAATTGGGTTGTGTTCTCATCCAATCAAACGGGACAGGCTTTCTACATGGCCAATCATGAAAAGATCGATGTCGTAGACTATGGTTCTGATCTCGTATTCTATGATGCTGACAAACGTCAATTGTCCAATATCCTCAAGACTGATACCTATTTGGAAACCTTCCCTTGTTGGTCACCTGATGGAAAGAAAATTTATTATTGTGCTGCTTATGTGCCTGAGTTTGCCAACACGACGACTGAGAAACGCATCAATCTCATCACGCAGATTTGCAAGAATGTGCGTTACAATTTGATGAGCATTACTTTCGATCCTGCCACGCGTACTTTCGGTGCTCCCGTGGTAGAGTACGATGCAGTAGCGCAAGGCAAGAGTGTGGCAGTGCCTCGTGTGAGTCCAGACGGGAAGTATGTGCTCTTTACGTTGGCAGACTTTGGTCAGTTCCACATCTGGCACAAGTCGTCTGACCTTTACGTCAAGAACCTCGAAACTGATAGTGTATATGCCCTTCAAGCTACGAACAGTCCGGCAGTAGACAGTTACCATTCGTGGAGCTCCAACGGGCGTTGGATGGTCTTTAGTTCGCGTCGGGACGATGGTTCCTATACTCGTCCTTACATTGCTTACTTTGACCGCCAGGGCAAGGGACACAAGGCTTTCTTATTGCCTCAGGAAGATCCCGAGCAAAATATACTCTTGACTAAGAGTTACAATGTGCCCGAGCTGACGCGCGATGCAGTTCGTATCAGTGCGGATGAACTGAAGGAATGTATTTATGCTGACGATAAAGCACAGAAGGTGACTTATAAATAATCAAGAGGTTTTTTCTTACTAAGATTCTATTAAAGGGGGCAGTTACTGTTCATACCATAAGCATTTGCGATTGGATGAATGGTATCTGTCCCCTTTTTTCGTTTCAGCAAGAAGCACGGAATGCACGTAAATTCTTTGTTCCGTATATTCCGTTCCTTCCGTTCTTTCCGTTTATTCCGTGGTTAATAACTCAACCGCATAGGCATTGCACCAAGTCGTTATTCCGTGCTAGCAAGAACCACAGAAAATACAGAAGGAACGGAAAATACGAAAGCTTCAAGTTTCGTAAATTCCGTTCCTTCCGTTGAATCCGTGGTTGTTAAAAACCTCAAGCAGCAGAGAAACACACCCTATAGCCCCTTGAGACCGTGTCGTAGTACACCATCCTTTATACAGTGCACTTCCAAGTAAGGTTGTTATCCCACGCTTCCTTCCAGCGAAACACTGAGGAGCTTTTGGGCTTCGACAGCAAACTCCATCGGAAGTTTATTAATCACATCGCGCGCATAGCCACCGACAATCAGAGCAACCGCGTCCTCTGTCGGAATGCCGCGTTGGTTGCAATAGAGCAATTGGTCTTCCGAGATTTTAGAAGTCGTAGCTTCGTGTTCAACCGTAGCGTCCGGGTTGGCATTGTCAATGTAAGGGAAAGTATGCGCCCCACATTCCGAGCCGAGCAACAAAGAGTCGCACGAAGAGTAGTTACGCGCTCCGCTTGCCTTCGAACCGATTTTGACCAGACCACGGTAAGAGTTCTGACTCTTGCCAGCCGAAATACCCTTTGAGATAATCGTACTGCGCGTGTTCTTACCGATGTGAATCATCTTCGTACCCGTGTCCGCTTCCTGGTGATTGTTGGTCACAGCTACCGAGTAGAATTCCGCCTGCGAGTTATCCCCCATCAAGACACACGAAGGATATTTCCACGTGATGGCCGATCCCGTTTCCACCTGCGTCCACGAAAGTTTCGAGTTCGCCCCACGCAGTTGACCGCGCTTCGTGACGAGGTTATACACACCGCCCACACCGTTTTTATCGCCCGGATACCAGTTTTGTACGGTAGAGTATTTTACCTCCGCATTTTCCTTGACCACGATTTCCACGATGGCCGCGTGTAGTTGGTTTTCGTCACGCATCGGAGCCGTACAACCTTCGAGGTAGCTCACGTAGCCCCCATCGTCACAAACGATGAGCGTGCGTTCGAACTGTCCCGTGTTGACCGCATTGATACGGAAGTAAGTAGAGAGTTCCATCGGGCAACGTACCCCCTTGGGAATGTAGACAAACGAGCCATCAGAGAATACAGCACTGTTGAGTGCCGCAAAGTAGTTGTCACGATAAGGAACCACCGTGCCGAGGTATTTGCGTACCAATTCGGGATTTTCGCGAACAGCCTCTGAGATGGAACTAAAGATGACGCCTTTTTCCTGGAGTTTCTCCTTGAAAGTCGTTTTGACACTGACCGAGTCCATCACCGCGTCGACCGCCACGCCCGCCAAGGCCATGCGTTCTTCGAGGGGAATACCCAGTTTGTCAAAGGTCTTCATCAATTCCGGGTCAATCTCCTTTTTACCTTCGTCCTTCTGTTTCTTCGTCGGATCTGCATAGTAGGAAATCGCCTGGTAGTCAATGGCAGGCAGGTTGACGTGCGCCCAGTCAGGCTGTTCGAGCGTCTGCCAATAGCGGAAAGCCTTCAGACGGAAGTCGAGCAACCATTCCGGTTCGCCTTTTTTCTCTGAAATCAGCCGAATCACGTCCTCGTTGAGGCCCTTTTCGATGATTTCAGTATGGATGTCGGTGGTAAAGCCATATTCATAGCCTTTGTCCGCCAATTCCTTTACATATTCATTAGATGCCATAAGTACGGAATGCTATTTTTTCTCAGTATGCGTGGGGTTCATTTCCACCCACACGGTGTCAGAAGTCACTTCCTCGTGAAGGGGAGTCGTGTACTGACTGGTAGAGTCCGTGGGGAAGAATGTCTGCAGGGCACCTGTCACGGGTTTGAAGAGGCGAGACGTTTCCGTCTTCTCTTCATTGAGAATGTGGAGGGTCTGCATCACGTTGAGCACGCAACTGATCAGGATGAAAAACTTAAGTACGCTGACTGCGGCACCGAGGATGGAGTTCGGAATGCCCAGTTTCATACCCTTGAGTGCCTTCGTCAGTACGTTTGCCGCAAAGCCCAACAGAATGGGCACGACAATCCAGAGCAGGAAGAAGGCTATGATGCTGGTCATCATGTTGCTTTCTGTACCGTTGACCGCCAAATATTGGCTGAACTGACTGTAACAGGTAGCAGCAACTAACAGACCGACGAGAAAGCCGACGGTCGAGATGACTTCTTTAATGAATCCTGCGCGCCAGCCGCTGAAGGCTGCCCAAAGCAACAGGACCAGGATGAAAATATCAATCATGTGAGAGTGTTGTAGTTAAGGGGTAAAGAGGAGAGGAAACAATCCATCGAAATAACTGTATTTCGAGAAGCCTGCCATCAGCGAACTCACTAATCAAGTATCTCGATGGACCGTCCTCCCAACCTTATTTCTTACCGATTTTACTTTTTGCTTACCAGTCGCATCGCTTCGCCAACCCACAGCACGATAGAAGTGCCGCCGATAATCAGCAACCAGTCGATGGAAGAAAGCGGAGTGACGCTAAACATCTTGCCGCCAACGGTCACGATGCCAATCTGACCGACCAAAATCAGCAGGGCAATCAAGCCAAAGCCTTGGCAACCCTTGAAGTGGAAAGCAGAGCGTCCCGTCTCGAAGGCACGGGCATTAAACATATTCCAGAATTGCAACATCACGAAGATGGTGAAGAACATACTCAGCTCGTACGCACTCAGTGCAGGCACCGTGCTGCGGCAAGCTGTCAAGTTCGTGAGGGCTGTCAAGGAGGCAATGTCATAGTTTTGGAAGATGAAGAGCAAGCCAATCAGCATCGCAGTGAAGAGCACACCGACACCGACAATTGCCATACGCATGGTACGCGTAATGATAAATGCCGTACGCGGACGGGGCTGGTCCTTCATCACCGCTTCCGAAGGAGGCAGGGAAGCCAGTGCCATAGCGGCAAAGGTGTCCATAATCAAGTTTACCCAGAGCATCTGTGTGACAGTCAGCGGAGACTCCGTGCCGAAGAAGGCACCGAAGAGCACAATGAGACAGGCTACCACGTTGACCGTCATCTGGAAGAGAATGAAACGCTGAATGTTCTGGTAGAGCGAACGACCCCACATCACGGCGCGGGCAATCGAAGAGAAGGAGTTGTCGACAATCGTAATGTCAGAAGCCTCCTTCGCCACACTCGTACCGTCACCCATCGACAGACCCACGTGGGCTGCCTTCAAGGCCGGTGCATCGTTCGTACCGTCACCCGTAACGGCAACCACCTGTCCCTTCTTTTGCAGGGTTTCTACCAGGCGTTTCTTGTCCATCGGACGGGCACGTGAGATGATTTTAATGTCCAGAATGCGTTTCCACAGTTCTTCGTCGCTGAGTGCGGCAAATTCCGGTCCTGTAATGATGTGGTCCTCGCTGTCTTGGTCAGTCCACAGACCAATTTGGCGACCGATTTCCTTGGCCGTACCCGGTGTATCACCCGTTACAATCTTGATGCTGATACCCGCATCAATACATTGGCGAATCGCCGCAGGCACTTCCTTGCGTACAGGGTCGGCAATGGCCACAATACCCAGGAAGGTCAAGTGTGTGGCGGTGACGTGCGTTTCGTCAAAGGTCGCATCGCCTTCGTCCAATACCTGGTAAGCGAAGCCCAACGTACGCATGGCCTTCTGCTGATAGCCGAGCAACTGTGCGTCGACCTTCTCCTTCGTGATACCTTCTACGCAACTCTGCTGACAGAGTCCGAAGATGATTTCGGGAGCACCCTTCACATAAAGGATGCGCTTGCCCGGCAGTGCGTTCGAACGAACCACCGTAGCCATGTATTTACGCTCCGTCGAGAAGGGAAGCTCCTCCAGGCGTTCCGCCTTCTCCTTGAGGGGCAAGTATTCCACGCCCTGCTGGTGAAGCCAGAGCAGAAGGGCACCTTCCGTAGGATTACCCAATACCGAAGGCGTATTTTTCTCGGCACTAAATTCCAAGGAAGCCGTTGAGTTCACAGCGATACCTTCTTGGATGAGGAGGCTCGTTTCGTCCGTACCCAGTTGCTGCTCGGCAGTCAAACCGTAGAAACTGGTCTCATAGACCGTCATTTGGTTCTGAGTGAGTGTACCCGTCTTGTCCGTACAGATAACCGTCGTGGCACCCATCGTTTCGCAAGCGTGCATTTTGCGCACCAAGTTGTTGGTTTTCAACATGCGGCGCATGCTGTAAGCCAAGCTCAGCGTCACCGCCATCGGCAAACCTTCAGGCACCGACACCACAATCAGCGTCACGGCAATCATCAGCGTTTGGAGTGTTTCCGTAAGCAGCGCATCGAGTGTGCCACCCCCCAGCGTTTCATTCAATCCGAGTACGCAACCAATGAACAGGGCAAAGAAGGTAATCAGTGTGGCCACGCAACTGGCACTCTTCCATTTCGGGAATTTGGCAATGACGAGGTAGAAGAAGATAACCGTCGGTATTGCCAGTGACCAGGCCATCGGTTCCCAGTCGAAGTACTTCACCAGTCTGCCGACAATGATCAGTCCGGCGATGGCATAGCTCACGTTCGAGATGAGACCAGCCAGTCCTTCCAACTGCTCGTTGAGCGGCGTCTTTACACTGTCGTCGATTTGTGCCGCCACAAACACCTTGCCGTTTTCCGTGTGGTCACCCACAGCCGTCACACGCATCACGCCGTGACCTTCCATCACCTTGGTGCCACGCATCGCCATGTTAGAGGCAAAGGTCGCTTCGGGGTCAAACTCCTCGGGACGAGTCGTCTTGTGGCAGATGGGTTCACCCGTCAGGGTAGACTCGTCAATGCCCAGCGTGACAGCCTCCAGCAATTCGCCGTCAGCAGGCACCTCTTCACCCGTAGAGAGCACCACGATGTCACCCACAACGACTTCACGCTTAGGAATACTCATAGAGCGTCCTTCACGAATCACCTGTACGGGTTCGTCGTCATTGACCTGGTTGAGGATGGCAAACTCCTTGTCAGCCTTCATCTCGAAGTAGAAGGCAAGTCCGGTGGCCAGCAGAATGGCAACAAAGATGCCGACAGGTTCAAAGAAAACTTCAGCAGAGTGGCCCAGTCCGAAGAATTCGTAGAAGGCAATGCCCACACTCAGCACACCGGCAATGAGCAGAATAATAATCAGAGGGTCGCCAAATTTGGCAAAGAATTTCGTCCAGAGTGATTCTTTGTCGGGAGGAGTCAGTACGTTTTCGCCGTGCTGCTTCCGACTTTCATTAACTTCGGCTGCAGTGAGTCCGGAGTAGTGCTTGGTCTGTTGCATAGGTATATGGATGTTTGTTGAATCTTAGTCGGTTTTATTGTCAAAAATCTGAGCCGCAAAGTTAGTGGAATTTTCTGAGGCAACGTAAGTGCGGGTAAAGTAATCAGAGCGGCCGGGTTATGTGACTGAACACAGAAGCAGAAAATGCGGTGCAACAAGGTGATGGCATGTGCAAGCAATTGGATTGAATGATATAAAACAATTTTCTACACCTACTTATATCCTCAGGAAGGAGGTGGAAATGTCAGCATGCCGTTGGCGACACGGTGAATTATGCGTAATATTGCGTGGCGGTTGAGCGTCTGAAAGCTGTTTCGCCCCTTCACGTGAGTCAATTTCAATCGATACCTGTCGACCGGACTTGACTCCCAACGACTCATCGTCACCACAATTCACTTGATAAATTCATAACCACCCTCTAACCCCCAATCCCCGTCTCACTCATGACCCTTCATCATCCCGACCCGATGGGTTCCGCCATCGCAGATTATTGGAAGGAGCGGCGTGCAGCCTGCCTCCGTGTGTTTTCCCCCGATTTTGACGAAGACGAAATTCCCGTATCGACACTGTTTCGCACCTGGGAGGAAATGCCACCCCTTGAACAACAGGCACTTTCGCTCGCTACAGGCAAAGTGCTGGATGTAGGAGCCGGCGCTGGTTGTCACTCGTTGGTACTTCAAGCACGCGGAGTCGAAGTCCATGCCATCGACCTTTCTGAACTCGGTGTGCAGACCATGCGCGAACGTGGCGTGCGAGAGGCACGGGTGCAAAACTTTTGGCAAGTGACCGAACGCTACGACACGGTTTTGATGTTGATGAATGGTATCGGCATTGTGGGGCGCATCGCCGCCTTGCCCACCTTCTTCCAGCATCTCGATCAGCTTCTCACCCCCGCAGGTCAAGTCCTGCTTGATTCTTCCGACCTGCGTTATCTCTACGAAGACGAGGACGGCACGTTCGAGTGGGACGAAACCGATGGATATTACGGCGAATTGACCTATTCCATGCAGTACCGCAATGTGAAGGGAGCCTCCTTCCCCTGGCTTTACCTGGACTTCCCGACCCTCGAACGCATCGCCCGTGCCCACGGCTTTTGTGCCGAGCTTCTCGCCGAGGGTGAACATTATGATTATCTGGCTCGTTTGCGCCGTGTGGCGGAGTAAGCCAAGTTGAGCGTGTTTGTGTAGCAGTTCTTGCCGTACTGGTTGCTGCTCTTCTTTTTCTTGTTGTTCTTCTTGTTGTTGTGTTGTTCTTGTTGTTGTTCTTGGTGTTGTACGGTCGCGGCATGCCGCGACCCAAAGCAGAAGAATCTTATTCGATGGAATGTTCGGTCTTTCGCAATGGGTCGCGGCATGCCGCGACCGTACTTCATGAGCGTCCCAATACAGCCTGATTTGAATGAAAGAGGGTCAATCTGCCGATTGGGTGAACAGGGGACAGGTACCGTTCACCTTCTTTCGCTGGTGCGTGGGTGAACGGCTACCTGTCCCTGTTCATGGGCTTCCTACGCTTAGGTTTATCCACAAGTAGATAAGGACGGAGTGTAGCATCCTTTCTGTACTGCTTCGAACTGCTGAGGCATCCCCAGCTTGGGGCTTCGGTAGTGTGGATCGTTTATTTCGCCTGTTGTTCGGAACGGTTCGAACAGCCGGCGATTCCTTTTTCTCTGCTCTCCCTTCCGTTAGGCAGGTTGCGCACTAGGGAGGGATTTTCAAACAGATACGATCCGCTGTGCGCGGAATACCCTTGTTTAGTAAACAGAGATAATCCGCATAGTGCGGAATACCATTGTTTGGCAAACAGATATAATCCGCAGAGTGCGGAATACCCTTGTTTGGTAAACAGAGATAATCCGCAGCGTGCGGAATACTATTGTTTGGGAAACAGAGATAATCCGCAGAGCGCGAAATACCCTTGTTTGGTAAACAGGGATAATCCGCAGAGCGCGGAATACCATTGTTTGAAAAACAGAGATAATCCGCAGAGCGCGGAATACCATTGTTTGCGAAACAGAGATAATCCGCTGTGCGCGGAATACCATTGTTTGCGAAACAGAGATAATCCGCTGTGCGCGGAATACCA
>OMBQ01002327.1_pt1 | contig 12399 bp, 8 predicted proteins | sample 1674311 | NCBI WGS metagenome assembly OMBQ01 (sample SAMEA103958160, study PRJEB25191) | human gut metagenome | biome: human-associated habitat [ENVO:00009003]; feature: intestine environment [ENVO:2100002]; material: feces | place: Germany | collected 2013/2015 | reverse complement strand
TAGGGATTTTGCAGGTAAAGAGTTGCTCAATAAATTGTGCCATCTCTTCCGCATTGAGAGCTTGACCTATGGGCATCGCTATTTTCTTTGCCAGAGCTGAAGCAATGATGTGCGCAATGGTTTCTTGTGCATTGCTTTCTCCTGTCATGGCATCATGGAGTAAGGATGTTACGAGTAGCACGGGACTGATTCCTTCTGCCTCTAATGGAGTTGCGAGAATGGAATAACTGCCATTGCCTAAAGGAGAAAGATCAAAGCCTACCTCTTGAAGCTGCGGAATAATTCCTTCCAGTGCAACAGCTTCTGAGGGAGAAACTGTCAGCATTTCGGGAAATAGCAACCGCTGAGAGGGGGCTTGGTGATTTTCGAGCTGTTTCATGTAGCGTTCATAAAGAATGCGGATGTGTGCTCGATGTTGGTCGATGATGCCGAGCCCGGAATGAAGTGGGGTAATGATGTAGCGCCCGTTATACTGTATGAAGTCTTGAGTTCCTGACTGTTGCCAGGTGTTTTGCTCTTTGTTCTCCAAGTGAGTATACAGTGTAGCTTCTTCCTGTTCTTCTTCGTGGTGAACAGGCATCTCCCACGGTTCGAGCTGAGAATCTGAAAAATCTTCTTGGCTACTTTGATCCTTGATGTCGTCATAGAGCTCCTTCCAACCCATTGTATTCTTTGTAGAATGGGTGGAGGGAAACGTGTTGCTCAATCCAACTGAAGCAGAGGGAGCGGTTGCTGTTGCTGTCGTTTGGGGAACAGGGGATTGTTCAAAAGGATTGAATGTATCGTTGATATGAATGCAAGGCGGGTTAATGGGTGGGGCATCACTTCCTCCTTCCGTAAAGGTGGGAATGTCGGGCCTACCTTCTACGTCAAAGTCAAGTGTAGGTACGGCACCATATTTTCCTAAAGCCTCACGAGTTGCAGCGAGCAGAATTTGGAATATAGCGTTGTCGTCCTCAAACTTGATTTCCGTTTTCGTGGGGTGAATGTTGACATCAATGCGTGCCGGGTCCACTTCGAAGCAAACAAAGAAGGGGATTTGCTGTCCTTCGGGAATCAGTCGCTCGTAAGCCATCTGAATCGCCTTCGCAAAATACGGGTGGCGCATATAGCGTCCGTTGACGAAAAGATATTGATGGGCATTTTTCTTACGGGACGAGGAAGGTTGTCCCACGAAGCCCTTGATATGGGCTAAGGTCGTTTCAATTTGTATCGGGACTATTTGGCTGTCAATTCGTCTGCCGAAGATATTCACGATGCGTTGTCGGAAATTGCCACAGGGTAAATCCATCATCAGATTCCCACCCGAGTGGAGCGAGAAAGCGACGTTGGGATGCGCCAAGGCAATGCGCTCGAATTCAGACAAAATGTTGGTTAGTTCAGTCTGATTCGATTTGAGAAATTTTCTTCGAGCAGGAATATTAAAGAACAGATTGCGTACGGCGAAGTTTGCTCCTACAGGACATGCCGTTGCTTCTTGTGCTACAACTTTCGAGCCCTCAATCTGAATACTAGTTCCCAGTTCTTCATCCGCTTTTCGGGTGCGTAGCTCTACCTGTGCTACAGCGGCTATCGAAGCCAATGCTTCGCCACGGAATCCCATTGTTTGAAGCGCAAAGAGGTCGGTAGCCTGTTTTATTTTAGAAGTGGCATGGCGTTCAAAGGCCAAACGGGCATCGGTCGCACTCATACCCGAACCATTATCAATGACCTGTACCAGTGATTTTCCAGCATCCTCTACAACCACTTGAATGCGTGTTGCTCCAGCATCCAGTGCATTTTCTACCAATTCTTTTATGATAGAAGCTGGACGCTGAATCACTTCGCCCGCTGCGATTTGGTTGGCAACGGAGTCAGGGAGAAGATGAATAATGTCAGACATAGAAAGGAGGTATTTGGATGTTTAGAGAGTAAGACCATTAAGAGTTTAGAGGTAGAAGAACATGGTTGCGATGGTGACCAAGACTTACGTAAATAAACTAATTCCTATACCAGAATAATCTTGTAGAAGTCGGCACACATTTCCGTATCGCTTACAGCTTCTGTAACGGCGCTTCGCGGCGGATACTCGGTTTGAGTTCCGTACCCGCCTTTTTGCCACGCCAGTGGAATACATCTTCGGGCGAAAGCGGACGGATGTAGTCAAACCAAGCAAATCCGGGCAACTTCGTACGGTTTTCAGGAGCCAAGCCGATGGGGTAGAAGTAACCGTGGGAAGCAGGAGCCCAAATCTTTTTCAAGCGGCGTTTTTCCATAAACATCCGTGCCTTAGCTGTTTCCACATAGTTTTGGTAGAGAATGAGGCTGTCACGTTCCAATGGGAAGTTCACCACCATTACGTTGCCTAAAGCTTGGTTCTCCTTCAGTTCGCCTCGTTCAAAGTAACTGCGCATCTGTTGAGCTCCCACTTGGTTAAAGTGAATCGAATCCAATCGTTCGACCATCAAAGCTTGCCGATCGACATAAACCGAGTCGATTGTTGAATCGTTGAGGAACACATTGATTTCTTCCCCCACAATTTGCTTCGTGTCATTCCATACAATCGGATCACGATAGAGCGTTACTTTATTTGTCTTTGTAGTAAATACCAGCGAGTCAGCTACAGCTTGCATGTCCTTGCGGTAGGCACGTGTGTGGAAATAGCCGTGCAACACACGGTAGACCGAATCCGTATTCATGTTATACGTAAACATGCGCAATGTGTCAGCGTGTACATAGAGCGTATCCTTGCCCTGTGAAAAATCGCGTGCTAAGGCACTGTCTGTAGCCAATGCCTCGCCCGTCAATTCGTTGTACCAGGCATAGTGTCCCGTTAAGCAATTCTTATTCTTCAAGTCCAGACACGACACATTGCGGTGTGCCTCCATGATACCCGACTTCTTATCGTAATAAACCGTATCGCCCGTCATCACCCGGTCTTTACCAAAAGCCTGCGTGTTTTTAAACAGACGTACAGAGTCCTTTTCAGAATTATAAAAGCCGTGTTCCGTATACATGCGGTCTTCCCCTGAGTAGATATTCGAAGCTCCTATGACTTCCGCCCATTTTGTCTGTGTATCGTAGTGAAGGGTATCCGTAATCAAGCGAAATTTGGGCGTAATCAGTTCTACGTTGTAGTTGAACGTGGCCCGTCGTGTATCCGTATGGTATTCGCCCCAATCCGAATTGAGGTCATTCTTGCCATCTTTTAGTCTTCCGCCGTCGAAGTAATACCCCACGTTGTACGGTCGGTCATAGTTCAAGCTGTCAGTAAAGAGCTTTTGTTCCCGATGCGTCATCACCACCTTATGGCGCATTTCTGCGATTTGTGTTTCGCCATCGTAGTGTAACTTTTCGCCAGTCAGTGTCAGCGTATCTCCCTGTACGATTTTCACGTTGCCAAAGGCATCAAACGTTTGCGACTGTTCGTAGTAAACCGCACTGTCGCAATTCATCGTCATGCCCGCGTGGCTCATCACCACGTTGCCGCTGAACCGCTGTGCTCCATTCATTTCGTATTTATTGAAGCGCAGGTTGTCCGCATGTTTCAGGGTGATACGTTCATCCTCTGCCTTTTTCTTTCGAGGCTTTTGTTGAAGGTCTGGCAGAGCCGTAGCTGTACAGACAATACTAAGTAGCGAGTAGAATAAAAGCTTTCTCAAGGGTAATCTTATTATAAATGAGTTGCAAAGATAGTGCAAGAAGGTGGGCTAAAAATACATGACGCACCTTTTTTCTTTGTTCGCTTAGCTGACAGAAGGGTCTGACTGCGCGGTCAGATTTCCCGTAGGCATCCGAGGTGAGAACTTTTCAGCGCACGGACGCTGTGTGTAACCGCAGCCCTTCATATCCTTCCGATCCATCCTTCTGGCTTCGGTACGTCAGCGTTTGGTAAGGCTTAAGTTTGTCCGATGGTGTAGAGAAAGACAAATTGCAGGGCGTAAATTTGTCCGATGGTGTAGAGAAGGACAAATCGCAGGGTATAAATTTGTCCGATGGTGTAGAGAAGGACAAATTGCAGGGCGTAAATTTGTCCGATGGAGGAGAGAAGGACAAATTGCAAGCTGCCCAAAGCTTCCTGCATGCCTTCGCAGACTTCATGCCGGAAGGGATGGGGGAAATTCATCCGGCTGCAAAAGGTTTGACAGGTTGCGGCTTAAGGAGGCACGCCGGTTTATGACCGGTGAACGGATAAAGAAGGTGCGCCGTGCATCAAGCAATAGGCAGCGGATGGAGAGCAATAAGGTGTTAGAGATAATGGATTAGTAAAGGGAATAGGGATCATAAACAGCGCATCCTCGTTCAGTCAAAGAAGGGAAAACTCCTTCGACCGGACGAGGATGCGGTAAATAATGTATAGGGAGAGGGGAGGATGACTACCGTTGGCAAGGCCTTTCAGTTAAGGAAGGTAGAGCCTACAGCGTAGCTTATTTTACCCATCCGTCGTAGCGGAAGTCGCAACCGCGCCAGTCAGGATTGATGCGGACGTAAGTCTTCTTGATTTTGTTCTTAATCCACTGTTCAATCTTCTCTTCGCGGCGTTTGCCGACCACCTCATCGCGCAGCGTTTGGAAGTCTTCCGTCAAGCTGGCGTGGTGGCCTTCGATACGGTTTTTGAGGAGCACAATGGCACAGACCGTTTGGCCCTTGTCGTTCGTCATGCGGAAGGCGCGTGACATTTCTCCTACTTTGAGTGTGTCAACCACTTTGGCCACGTCCTGCGGCAGGTCCTTCATTTCGAAGCGTGAAGTAATGTCGCCTGTACGCGGATTGATGTTGGCCATGAGGCCGTGGTTGTTGCGCGTATCCTTGTCGTCCGAAAGGGCTTGAGCTGCATCGTTGAAGGTAAATTTACCAGCTTCGATGTCGTTACGGATGGAGTCCAAACGGGCAATGCCGCGTTCGTATTCGCTTTCTTCAATCTCAGGTTTCAGCAAAATGTGGCGTACATTGACTTTGTCACCGCGCTTGTCGATGAGCTGGATGATGTGGAAACCGTATTCAGAACGAACGATCTTCGACACCTTCTTTGGGTCGTTGAGCGTGAAGGCTACGTTGGCAAATTCGGGCACCCACTGGTTACGACCCGAGTAGCCGAGTTCACCACCGTTACGGGCAGAGCCTTTATCGTCTGAGTAGAACTTAGCCAGGGTCGAAAACTCTGATTCGCCGCTGTTCACACGTTGAGCAAAGTCGCGCAAACGAGCTTCCACGCGTTCCACTTCCGCGCGTGAAACCTTGGGGACAGACGTAATAATCTGCACTTCAACCTGCGTAGGGATGAAGGGGAGGCTGTCCGTAGGCATCTTCTTGAAGAATTCGCGTACTTCGGCAGGAGTCGCCTTCACGTTTTGGGCAATCTTGCGTTGCACGCTGTTGACCATTTCGCTTTCGCGCGCCTGCTTTTTGAGAATCTCACGCATCTGCGAAATCTTACGTCCCATCATCTGTTCCACCGTTTCGCGTGAACCGTAGGTCTGGATGTAGTTATTGATACGTTCGTCCACCGAGCGGATGATATCCCCTTCGCTCACCTCGACACTGTCGAGTTCCGCCTGGTGCAGAAAGAGCTTGTTGATAGCAATTTGTTCGGGAATGGTACAATAAGGATTTTCAACGGGAGTACCCATCAGTTCCGAACTGATACGCATTTCCTCAACGTCCGAGAGCAGAATAGGTTCGTCACCAACGACCCAGATGATTTCGTCCACCACGTTGTGTTTACTGAAGTCCGTGTTCTTCTGTGCGGAAGTTGTCGTTTGTGCCAGAGTAGCCGTCGAGAAGGAGGCAAGAAGGGAGCACAAAAACAGAGGGAGTTTTGTCATTGCGGAGTATTTGTGTGAGTAAAATGAAGAGTCTTTGAGTAGAGAAGTCTATGAGCTGAGAAGTTTATGAGTTTTGAGGTCTAGGAGTGTAGTAGTTTGCTGTTAACTACGAATCTCTAAACTCCTCAACTCCTTCACTCTTAGACTCCTCAACTCCTCATTTATCGGATGGTCTTCAAGACTGCTTCGTTCACGTTAAACGTGAATTTCTTGCGGAGTCCTTCCACCCATTCTTTTTCTTTAGCAGCCTGGTAGTCAGCTGTTACTTGAGCCTTTACGTCCCATACAGACTTGGGCTTCTTCTGCACCTTGCCGCAGACGTTTGTCAGCGTGTAGCCAGTCATGGTCTTCTTTTCGCCCGAGCGGAAAGCATAGGCATCGACATAAGGATTCTCGCCCTGTTGGCAGAGGTAAGGACCGCTGATAACGACCGTGACCGAATCCTTATTAAATTGCTGTTTCAGTTGCTTGCGCCATTCGATGGTCTGTTCACCGTATTTTTTGAGCATTTTCTTGACCGCCTTTTCGTCCTTTGCCTGCTTGCAGTGGAACACGAAGCCCTTAAAGCGCGGCTGTTTCCAAGCATATTGCTTCTTGTGAGCCTTATACCACTTTTCGAGTCCCGTTGTATCCGTAGCCGCAACGTCCCATACCTGGCGTTTGCTAGCTTCGTAAAGGAGCAGACCGTCGTGGTATTCCTGAATGAGGTAACGCAGGTCGCTGTTTCCCTTGATTTCCGCATTCATGACACTGTCAAGTACTGCCTCGCGAGTCAGTTTACCCTTTGAAGCCTCTACGATTTTGCGAATACGGTATTCACTCGAAGCCTCCTCAATGTTTTGCTTCTTCAGCATCTCCATGATTTCGGGCAACACCTTCTCGTACGGATCGAGCGGTTTGCGATTGGTCATCTTGATAATGTGATAGCCAAAGGGAGAGAGTACAGGCTTTGACATTTCGCCCTTCTTCAGCGCATAGGCTGCCTCCTCGTATTCCTTGACAAAAGCTCCCGGACCTACCAAGGGCAACTGACCACCCTTTACGGCACTTCCCGGATCGCCCGAGAACTTCTTGGCCATTTCGGCAAAGTCCGCACCGTTGAGCAATGCCTGGTAGATAGAGTCCGCTTTTTCTTTCGCAGCAGCTTGTGCTTTGCTGTCTGCCTTTTGGTTGAGGTGGATGAGAATGTGAGCCGTCTCGATGAGATCCTTTCCGCCCAAATTCTTTACCGTGTTGTCGTAGACCAAATGGCAGATAGAGTCGATAAACGACTGATCGACCATGTACGGCGTGAGCTGCATATCACGGTAAGTAAGGAATTCCTTTCGGAAGGAAGACAGCGTGTCAAGACCCGCCGCTTCAGCCGCTGCCACTTTCAACTTGTAGTTGATAAACATCTGTGCGTATTCTTCGACAGACTTCTTTTCGACAGCACCTTCTACGCTACCGTTTTTGTGGAAGGAGTATTCAAATTCCGCCTTGGTCACCGACTTTCCGTTGATAGTCATCAAAACGGGGTCGTTGGCAACCTGTGCGCCAGCAGTGAGTGCCAAGGCAAAGAGTGAGGGGAGAACGAATTTTCTTTTCATTGGTAATGAGTAGGTAAACCGTGGGCACGTAACACGGGAAGGGTGTATACGTGTCCACGGTTTTGTGAGGTAAGCATCAAGAGTGGAGGATATTATTCTCCACGGCGGCTATAGTTGGGAGCCTCGCTCGTAATGGTAATATCGTGCGGGTGGCTCTCCATGACGCCAGCACCCGTGATGCGAGTAAATTTAGCGTTGTGGAGCAAATCAATCGTCGCTGCGCCGCAGTAACCCATACCCGAACGCAGACCGCCGACCATCTGGTAAATAACTTCCTGAACTGAGCCCTTGTAAGGAACGCGTCCGGCGATACCCTCGGGAACGAGTTTCTTCACGTCGTTTACTGCGCCCTGGAAGTAACGGTCCTTTGAACCATTTTCCATAGCTTCGAGTGAACCCATACCGCGATAGGTCTTAAACTTACGGCCGTTGAAGATAATCGTTTCGCCCGGACTTTCTTCCGTACCGGCAACGAGTGAACCAATCATGACACAGTTACCACCGGCTGCCAATGCCTTGACAATATCGCCTGAATAGCGCAAGCCACCGTCAGCGATGAGGGGTACACCCGTGCCCTTCAGTGCGCAAGCCACGTCGTAAACAGCAGAAAGCTGCGGAACGCCCACACCTGCTACCACGCGTGTCGTACAGATAGACCCCGGACCGATACCTACCTTAATCGCATCAGCACCAGCTTCTACGAGCATACGAGCGGCATCGCCCGTTGCCACATTGCCCACTACGATATCAACTCCCGTGAAGCATGACTTTGCTTCGCGGAGCTTTTCAATCACAGACTTAGAGTGTCCGTGAGCCGTGTCAATGATGATGGCATCAGCACCAGCCTGAATTAAAGCCTCCATACGCTGCAAGGTGTCAGCCGTTACGCCTACACCAGCGGCAACGCGAAGACGACCCTTGGCGTCCTTACATGCCATGGGTTTATCTTTAGCTTTGGTAATGTCTTTGTAAGTGATAAGTCCGACCAAACGGTTGTCGCTGTCTACAACAGGCAACTTTTCAATCTTGTTCTTCTGAAGAATTTGTGCAGCTGCATGCAAGTCGGTTTGCTGCGTCGTTGTAACAAGGTTTTCACGAGTCATTACTTCGTCAATGCGCTTGTCCATTTGCGTTTCAAAGCGCAAGTCACGGTTGGTAACGATACCTACCAAGTGCATATCATCGTCTACTACGGGGATACCGCCAATATGGTATTCACTCATCAGTGAGAGGGCATCCTGCACCGTCTTATAACGCTTGATGGTCACGGGGTCGTAAATCATACCATTCTCGGCACGCTTTACGATGGCTACTTGGCGAGCCTGGTCTTCGATACTCATGTTCTTGTGAATCACACCGATACCACCTTCGCGTGCAATGGCAATGGCCATGCGAGCTTCGGTAACAGTGTCCATGGCTGCTGTCACGAAGGGAATCTGTAAGTCAATGTTGCGAGAGAACTTCGTGGCCAAGGATACTTCACGGGGAAGAACTTCAGAGTAAGCGGGAACTAAAAGGACGTCATCAAACGTGAGACCGTCCATAACGATTTTGTCTGCAATAAAATCAGAAGTCATAACAAGTCGGGATTTTAATTGCGCGCAAAATTAAGCATTTCTTTTTTACGTACCAATCTGCGTTTCCCTTTTTTGGTGCGCTCCATTGGTCTATAACGATGCTTAATGATTGGTTTATAAGAGGGGCTTGCGCGTTTTATAAAGAGTAATTAGGAGGAGGGAGTAGGGGAAGGTTGGGGAGAATCACTCCGGTCGGACTTCCAACCTTATTTAGAACGTTCAGGTTCGAGCGTCATTCGGTCGATTTCGGGACACCAGGCAGCTGCGTTGCTAAGGCGGATGACATTCTTTCCTTTTTTCAGTACAATCGGCACCTTGACCGACTGTATTTGCCCTTTGGCACCACCTGTTACCTGGATGGGAAACTCTTTCCCATCGTTGATACGGCAGTAGACCTCGCCCGCTTCTTCCGTCAGATAGTCCAAGGTCATCGTGTACGAACCGCCTTTTAGGCTATATACATTGCGCCATTCCAAGTAATTGTCAGGGTGATTGCCCAACCAGCTCACTTTGCCGCCGCCCGAACAGTTGGGCGCATCCTGGTAGGCGGCATGCCCCAGTCGATGATTGATGCCTAAACACTGAAAACGTTCCAACCAGGCCGTTTCAGCCTCGTAGACGGTGCGTTCCTGGCGTCCCTCTGCCTGAAGAATGAAAATACGTGTGTCATGTTTGGGAACTTCGACCGTAAGTTTTCCCGTAGTGACTTCCTGCAGATTCTTTTGGGCAAAGACATCGCGCACAGTGACATTTCCCGTTAGGTCAACATCAGCCATGTTCAGCGTAAACGACCGGGATTGTTCCGTTGGATTGTAGATGGCTACGGCGCGTCGGGTACCTTGCAGCGTCTGTACATCTTTTACGTATAGATATACGCCTCCTACGACCTTCACCACATACGCTTGTAAGGCCAACGGGTCTTGGTTGATGGCGATGAGCTCGCGGTTTTTGAGTAATGCCAAAGAGGAGGGAGCAATTGTTGTCAAGTCACAGCCAATCAGCAACGGCGAACTTTGTATGCACCACATTCCCAGGTGAGTGCGTTCTTCTGCTTCCGATAGTCCACGTCCGATCTCCAACATGTCCATATCGTTGTAATGCCCTTCGGTTGCATAGGCCGAGAGGTAACGGTTCTTGCTGATGATGCGTTTCACGGCATCCCAATCGGCTGTAATGTCCGCATCAATTCGCCAGGACGAACCGATTTGGTGTACCCAGGTACCCGGGAAATTCCATCGACACACGTTGACGCGCACATCCTTGCGCCCCGTTTGGTCAATGGCTTTGCGAATCGCCGTGTACCGTTCGCGTTCGTCCAAATCCAAGTGCTCGGCGTTTTGACGCGCATCGCCACCGCAGAAGTCTATTTTGATAAAGTCAAAATCATGTTGTTTGAAGAAAAAGTCAGCGTCCTGTTGGTCGTGACCGTAAAAGCCAACATCCCTCCCCAGTTTGTCTTGATCCCAATAATGCCCGCAAGTGTTTCGTCCGGCATCGGAATAAATGCCCGCTTTCAACCCTAAGTGGTGAATGCGGTCAATGAGGGGCTGGAGTCCTTGGGGGAAGCGTTCGGGATGCACACGCAGTTTGCCTTGCGCATCACGTCCACCAAAGAATCCATCGTCTATGTTGATGTATTGGTAGCCCACCTCCTTAAGGCCTTGGCTGACCATTGCCTCGGCCTGTTTCAGAATGAGGTCGGCATGAATATTGACGCGATAGGTATTCCAAGAACTCCATCCCATGGTGGGACGTTCGTATGACTGAGCGGCAAGGCTGAGTGAAAGCGCAGCCGATAAAGCCAGCAATGCGTATCGTTTGGGAAACATAAGTATCTAAAGGGAGCTATGAATTATAGTTTAGGAGTAAAGAGTTTATCTATCAAGCAATGACTTTCAACACCTACTTAAGTTTTTTAGCCTTCAACTCCTCAACACTTATTTATTGTCGTGGCGTAATGGCCACCTTAATCACGCCGTCTTCCTTGGCTTCAAACAAGCGGTAGGCTTCTTCGATGCGGTCGAGGGGAAAGCGATGGGTGATGAGTGGCGTAGTGTCAATCTTACCTTCAGCAATCAGTTGGAGTATTTCGGCACAGTCGCAACCATCTACACCGCCCGTCTTAAAGGTCAGATTTTTTCCGTACATATCGGGTAGGGGCAATTGTTGAGGCTGGTCATAAAGTGCCACAACCGTGACGAGGGCATTGGGGCGGGCGCATTCCCAGGCCAGACGGAATGTCGTGGGGGCACCTGCCACCTCAATGACCACGTCTGCTCCACCGTGGTCGCTGTGCTTGCAGACAAAGTCACGACAGTCATCGGGTGTTACCGTCAACACCGACGGGTAGTGCTCGTTGACAAAGCGGCGGCGTTCGGCAGACGCTTCGCAGACGATGATGCGGCGCGGCTTTTGAAGCAATGTGCAGAGTAGGGTACAGATGCCCGTCGGTCCGGCACCGATAATCAGCACCGTGTCTTCGGGTGTTATTTCAGAAATGCGTGTTGCCCAAAATCCCGTGGCCAACACATCGCCCACCAAGAGAGCTTGTTCGTTGCTCACCGTGTCGGGAATGCGGTTTAATCCCTGGTCTGCATAGGGCACGCGTACATATTCGGTTTGTCCGCCGTCAATGCGGCATCCCAAAGCCCAACCGCCGTGCGGGTCGGTACAGTTATTGACATAGCCGTGTTGGCAGAAGAAGCATTCGCCACAGAAAGTTTCCACGTTCACCGTCACGCGGTCACCAGGTTTCACGGTCTTCACCGCTTCGCCCACCTCCTCGACCACACCTACCATTTCATGGCCTACCGTAATGCCCGGCACAGCGCGGGGTACACTGCCGTGCTTTATATGTAGGTCACTGCTGCAGATGCTGCTCAAAGTGACACGGACAAGGGCATCCTTCGGATCAATGAGTTGTGGCTTAGGTTTTTCCGTCATTTCAAATACGCCTTGACGGATGTAAGTATATGCTAACATAGAAATAAGATGAGTTGGAGATGAATCAAATGGGAAGAGCCGAACTCGCAGCCGTTCTTCCCTTTACTAATACAGAAACCAACAAGAGGCTTACTTTATTGTATAAAGGACAGTTTGTAAGTGTTTTTGTGGAAAGCAGATGCTAATCGAGTCTCCCCATAGTCCCCAAAGTATTCTTTCCATCCCTTCTGTGATCTCTGGCCTGGGTCATCTCCGTGTGCCATGCCGTTCGATTTCGAATCGGACGTGGGGTGCAGGTCTGCAAGTAGGTTTCGATTGAGAATCGATCGTGGGGTGCAGTGGTGTAATGCCGTTCGATTTCGAATCGGACGTGGGGTGCAGGTCTGCAAGTAGGTTTCGATTGAGAATCGATCGTGGGGTGCAGTGGTGTAATGCCGTTCGATTTCGAATCGGACGTGGGGTGCAGGTCTGCAAGTAGGTTTCGAT
>OMBQ01002318.1_pt1 | contig 12438 bp, 10 predicted proteins | sample 1674311 | NCBI WGS metagenome assembly OMBQ01 (sample SAMEA103958160, study PRJEB25191) | human gut metagenome | biome: human-associated habitat [ENVO:00009003]; feature: intestine environment [ENVO:2100002]; material: feces | place: Germany | collected 2013/2015 | reverse complement strand
CACCTATAAGCAGACCGGCCTGCTGGAAGGCTTCCAGTTCATCCCGACGCTGATCGGTCTGTTCGCGGTGGCCGAGGTCATCGCGGGCGTCGAGCGCATCATCCGCGGCGAGGAAAAGCAGGAAAGCTCTCACGAAAAGATCACCAACGTGCTGCCGGATTGGCAGACCATCAAGGCCATCTGGCCGAACATCCTCTCCGGCGGCATCATCGGCACCTTCATCGGCGCGATTCCGGGCGCGGGCGGCGACATCGCGGTGTTCGTCTCCTACGGCTTCAACAAGAGCCTGAGCAAGCATCCGGAGCTCTGGGGCACGGGCATCCCGAACGGCGTGGCCTCCACCGAGTCCGCGAACAACGGCTGCTCCGGCGGCGCGATGATCCCGCTGCTGTCCCTCGGTGTGCCGGGCGACTCCGTTACCGCCATCCTGCTGGGCGCCTTCATTATGAAGGGTATTCAGCCGGGTCCGATGATGTACATCAGCGAACTGCCGACCGTCTACAAGGTCTTTGCGGCGCTGATGCTGGCGAATCTGGCGATGCTGGTTGTCGGCTGCCTGGGCGTCCGCTTCTTCGCGAAGATCGTCTCGGTCGAAAAGAAGATGCTCTACCCGATCATTCTGGTCATCTCCCTGCTGGGCGCGTTCTCCATCAACAAGAATGTGTTCGACGTGGGCGTGTGCGTGGTCTTCGGCGTGATTGGCTGGCTGATGAACAAGTATGAGTTCCCGCTCAGCCCGATCCTGCTGGCGCTGATCCTTGGACCGATGTGCGAAAAGAACTTCGTGCGCTACATGAACATCCAGCGCGGCAACTTCTTCGCGATCTTCACCTCTCCGATCGCGATGGTGTTCCTGATTGTCGCGGTGGGCACGATCCTCTTCTCCATCTACAACCAGAGCAAGATCAATAAGCGCGAGGCGGCTCACAAGGCTGCCATGAAGGCCAAGTAATTCGGCTTCTTCATCTTCATAACAAACAGGGCCGTCTTTCCAAACGGAAGGGCGGCCCTGCTGTATATGCTCAGGGGATTCGGCGTTCGTCTCAACGCTGTATGGACGCATAATTTATAACTTTCAGGAATAAATATATCCCTTTTATCTATATTTCTGTCACTCAACAAGGCGTTTAATGTGTGTTCGAAACACTTCCACAAGCTGACGCTCCAGCGAGGATAATTCCATCCCCTTCTTATATGCCACCGCGTAAGCCCGCGATGTGTCCATCCCCATCAAGCGATAATACTTAGGGCGTCTGTTATACATCGACGCGGCGCGCAGAATATCCGGCACAAAGCCCACGCCAATGCCGTTTGCCGCCAGAATGTTTACCGTATCCCAATTCAGCGTCTCATAGACGACGTGCGGCGTAAAGCCCGCCGCGCTGCACAATCGCTCGTTCATGCTGTTGAATTTCTGCACCGGTTTAAGCGCGATAAACGGTTCCTGCGCAAACAGGCTCAGATCGATATATGGCGTGGCTCCTGTCGAAACCGTCGCATGTGCATGAAGCAGATGCTGCGGAGGCACGGCCAGCAGGATTTCCTCGACATGGATGATTTCATAGTTCAATCGCGGATTTTGCGGTTCGAGCGGCACGAAACACAAATCCAGCTCGCCATCAATCACCATTTGCTCAAGCGTCACAGATATTTCTTCCGTGACTTTTAGGCGGCTGGCCGGGAAGTTATCGGAAAAATACGGAAGCACCACAGGCAGATAATATTTGGAATAAAAGGGCGATATGCCGAAACGGATCGTTTCGCGTTGGCTGCTGGACATACCGGCAAGATGGTGCACCAAATCATCTCGCTGCTTGATGAGTTCTCGCCCTTCACGCACAAGCAGTTCCCCGGCCGCCGTCAGATGGATCGACCGCGTATCCCGCACAAACAGCGGCGTTCCAATTTCTTCCTCTGCCTTCCGAATCGCCTGACTCAGCGCGGGCTGGCTGATATAGAGGCGCTGCGCTGCGCGGGAGAAGCCGCCTTCTTCCAAAATCGCCAGCATATACTCAATGGTTTTGAATGTCATGGACGCCCTCCAATGTTCCATAAGTTGAAGTTATAAGTTTATTGTACATCGGTATTGGACTTTTGGCAACCATTTATGGTTAAATATAAATAGAATAGCGTGGATGATTCAGGCGTTTTGTCTGAAAAAGGGGGAAACGGACATACGCCCGGCGTCACATCCGCCCATTTGGTTCGTTACACAGAAAGAAAGGGGTTTTGTTCCATGAAGCGTTTCACCAAGCGTCTGACCGCCGTGCTGCTCGTTACCATGTTGATCTTAACAGGCACCGTGCAGTGTGCGAGCGCCGCCCAGTATCTGACTCTGGCTGCCGTCGCCTCTTCTTCGGGTCTGTTCCCGTATTGCGTCTCTATCGGCAAGGTCATCAACACCTATTGCCCGGATTTCAATATCACGGTTTCCGAATCCGGCGGCAATTCCGATAACACCAAGCGCCTACGTAACGGTGAAGTGAAAATCGCGAATTCGATGTCCAACACGGACTATGAGAGCTATACCGGCACGGGCACCACGTTCGAGGGAAATCCGTTCGAGGATTTCCGCATCATGTGGTATTACGAGCAGAGCCCGATTCAAATCTGCGTAGCGGCCGACGCCGGCGTGGATTCCATCTATGATCTTGAAGGCAAGTCCTTCAATCCGGGTGGAACGGGCACTGTAGCCTCCCTCGTCATCCATCAGGCATTTGATCTTCTGGGCATCCATCCCAACTACTTCGAAGCCAGTCAGGCCGACGCTGCCGATGCTTACGCCAATCGCCAGATCGTCGGCGCTGTAAAGACCGGCCCCGCCCCCGACAGCTATGTGATGCAGCTCAATTCCAGCCGTCCGGTGAAGATTCTCTCCGTCTCTGACGAGGATCTGGCCAAGATTCTGGAAGCGATTCCCTCCATCAAATTCGCAACCGTCAAGGGCGGCTCTTACGAGGGCATCGACTATGATGCGCAGTGCCTCTCCGCCTATCAGGGCATTCAATGTGATCTGAGCTTCAGTCAGGAGGACGGCTACCGCATGATCAAGGCCATGTGGGAAGACGGCAAAGAGCTCTGGCAGAACGCTTATCCCGTTGGCAAAGATAACGACGTGCTGGCGATGACGCTTCAGGGCGCGGCGACTCCGCTTCAGGCCGGTACCGTCCAGTATCTGGTGGAAAAGGGCTACGATGTGCCTGAAAACCTGATTCCGCCGGAGTATGTTCCCGTTCAGTAAATTTTAATCGTCTTCATACGTCATTTCCCCCTGAAGGGGGCGCTGCTGCTCCTGGCCGCAGCGTCCCCTTTTCTTCTTCCAAAACCAACATTTGAAAGGGTGGTTCCTCCATGCGTAAGTTGAAAGGCGGATGGGCAATCATCGTCAAAGTGCTTTCCTTCGCTTTGATTGCATTCCAACTCTACACAACAGGCCGAGGTCCTTATTCGGACATCATCCAGCGCGGCGTCCATCTTTCCTTCGTCCTGACATTGCTGTTTCTTCTCAAACCCGCCCGAAAGCTGAAAGAAGGCGAAGTACAGGATTTCGTCCCATGGTATGACGTGGTTCTGGCCGGTCTTTCCTGCGCAACCTGTGTCTATCTGGTCTCAATTTCCGGCCGTATCCTTTACGACCCGCTCCAATGGCTCTCCTGGTTTGACAAAGCAGCCTCCGTCATTCTGGTGATTCTGATCTTAGAAGCCAGCCGTCGCTCGGTTGGTTGGACGTTCCCAATTCTGGGCATTGCTTTCCTCATCTACGCCTTCTACGGCGAAATGTTCCCCGGCGTTTGGGGACATCAAAACTTCACCTTCAACATGGTTTTCCAGAACTTTTATCACAGCACGCGCGGCATTTGGGGAACGATGTTGGGGCTTTCCGCCACAATGCTCTCCATGTTCGGCATTTTCGGCGCGATCCTTTCCGGAACCGGCGGAGCAGAAACCTTCATCAAGATGGGTCAGCGCTTCACCGGCCGGTTTACCGGCGGCTCAGGCAAGGTATCCGTCGTCGCTTCTTCCCTGTTTGGCATGATCTCTGGAAGCGCCATCGGCAACGTCGTCGCCACCGGTGTATTTACCATCCCATCCATGAAAAAAGCCGGATATACCAACGAATGGGCGGCCACCGTCGAAGCAGTTTCGTCCACAGGCGGTCAAATCATGCCGCCGATCATGGGCGCAGCCGCGTTTATCATGGCGCAGCTCATCGGCGTAAACTACATTCAGATTGCCAAAGCCGCGATTGTGCCGGCGCTGCTGTACTATCTGAGCACATTCCTTTCCATCCATCTGGTTTCTGTTCGCGACGGAATCAAGGGATCGAATGAGAAACCCACCATCAAGGTCGGCGATTACCTCATCATTCTCGTCCCGCTGGTCATCTTTATCGGCTTCCTGCTCGCGGGCTACACGGTGCTGATCGGCGCTTTCTACGCTACCATCGGCGCGCTGGCGATGTATGTGGTGCGCTTCATCGTTTCCACCAAGGGCAACGTGAAGGCTGTTGCCAAAGATACCGGAAAGGTTTGCTACAACACCGTCATCAACGGCACCAACAGCATTATTGATATGTGCGGCATTCTGGCCGGTTCGCAAATCACGGTTTCCCTGATTAACCTGACGGGTTTCGGCGTGAAGCTTTCCGACGTCATCGTTTCTATCGGCCAAGGCAATATGTTCCTGTGTCTCCTATGTTCCATGCTCGTCTGTATCATTCTGGGCATGGGTCTGCCGACGACTGCCGCCTATGTGCTCGGCGCCGCCGTGCTCGCGCCGCCGCTGATTACCCTCGGCTTGTCCCCGCTGGTTGCGCACCTGTTCGTGATGTATTATGCCTGCCTGTCCGCCATTACGCCGCCCGTCTGCGTCGCCGTATTCATGGCCAGCGGTCTCGCTAAAGCACGCTGGTTCCGCGTCGGCGTTATTAGCTGCATGATCGCGCTCCCGGCCTTTATCATCCCCTTCACGTTCTGCTACAATCCCGCGTTGATTCTGGATGGCGCGCTGGTGGAAATCATCATCGCACTCCTGACGGGAATAATCGGCGTTGTCTTTATTGACATTTCGCTCGTCGGCTATATTCGCAAGCCTGTTCCGCTTCCGCTGCGCGGATTGCTGCTGATCGGCGGCGTGCTGCTGGTTGTGCCAAGCTATCTGTGGAGCGCAATCGGTTTTGTAATCGGCGGTGCCGCGCTGGCTTCTGAATACTTTTTCAAAAAAGCAGCCGCCTGACGGAACGCTGAGAAATGTGAAATCCACAACAGAAAGCAGGTGACCCGATATCAAACGTTCGGCTTTTCCCGAAAAGGGAACATGGTATAAAGGAAACATACACAGCCATACCACCGTTTCCGACGGCATGCTTTCCCCTGAACAACAGGCCGCGGATTATCGTGCTCAAGGCTATGATTTTCTGGCGTTAACCGACCACAACATTATGAAACCCCACGTGCAATTCAACAGCGATGATTTTCTGATGATTCCCGGTTGGGAACGCGATATCCCCTATGGCACAACCAAATGTCTGCACGTGGTCGGCCTGTTTCCGTCCGACACGCCGGACGATTCAGTCATCACCCGACCACGCGGCAATCCGGATGTGATGAGTCAACAGCAGCTCATTGATCAGATGCGCAGCGAAAATGTGTTTGTTGAAATCGCGCATCCTATCTGGTCACGCATGGAGCCGGAAGAACTGCGCGCGCTTCAAGGATTCAACGCCATCGAAATTTTTAACACCGGCACTGAACGTCTTTGTCATGCAGGCCATGCCGAGGTCTATTGGGATATGCTCCTGCGCGAAGGACGGCACATAACCGGCATTGCCTGCGACGACACCCACGGAAAAACCGCTAAAAGTGATCGTTTTTTCGGCTGGGTGATGGTTCGCGCCGAGGCACTCACGCGAGAAGCCATTTTACGCGCTCTATGTGCGGGCGATTTTTACGCCTCGCAAGGTCCCGCGTTCAGCGAATGCTATGTAGAGGACGACCACCTGCACATCGAATGTACCCCCTGTGAGGAAATCCACATTATCACCTATCCCCCGCGCGGCAAGGCCGTCTATGCACTCGATAAACCGCTCACCGAGCTGGATTATCCCCTTAAAGGCGCCGAAACCTATGTGCGTGTGGAATGTATCGACCACGAAGGTCGTACCGCATGGTCCAATCCGATTTGGATGTAATGTCATCATCTCAAAAAGCCGTCGGGCGCGAACCCGACGGCTTTCACTATTCATGCTGCTTTGAAATTACTTCTGGATCTCGTCCACCCACTGCTGGTAGAGGCCTTCGGCGTTGATGGTGTCGATCATTTCCTGAATCTTCGCGGTGAGCGCATCCTCGCCCTTGACGCTGGCGATGTAGTTGCCGCCCTCGAAGTCAAACGCGAAGTCCGCAATCTCAAGGTCGTCGTTCTCGGCGAGCACGCTGTCGTAAACGGTCTTCGGCACGGCCAGCGCATCCACGCGGCCATTCTTGACCATGTTCACGCCGTCCGGAATCTTGGTAACCAATTCGAGGTTCGCATCCGGAAGCTGCTCCTCAACCATGATCTGCTGGTTGGTGCCGTTCTGCGCGGCGACATTCTTGCCCGCGAAGGACTCGGCGGAGTTGTAGGAAGCGCCCGTGCCCTTCTTGACGAGCAGACCCTGATCGCCCTCGTTCCAATAGATGCCGGTCAGCTCCATGCGGTTGAGACGCGCCTCGTCATAGGTCAGGCCGGCCACCATCATGTCCACGTCGCCCTGGCCGACAGCCGCGAGGCAGGCGTCAAACGCCATCGGCTGAACCTCCAGCTCAACGCCAAGCTGTCCAGCCATCCACTGGCACATGAGGATATCGGTGCCGACGATGTTGCCGTCGTCGTCGATATACTCATACGGCGGCCAATCCGGGCTGGTCGCAACGGTCAGTTTTCCGGCGGCCTTGATGTCATCCAGACGGTCGGCCAGCGCGAGGGAGCAGGTGAGGATCATCGCCAAGGCAAGAGCGAACGCAAGAATCTTTTTCATAATCGGATTTCCTCCTTTTTCTTATGGCGTTTTCTTCTGCGGGAGCTTCCCGCGAAAACGATGATGTTATTCTACGACGAGTTTATGCATATGTCAAGTGTATATTCTGCATAAAAATACTTTATTTTTCGGTCAGTTTGAAAAAATTCTCGCCGCCCGCCAAGAAATTTCGGTTTACCTGTTGTTTATTTTCATTTGTTGTGCTAGAATATGGCCATTGCGTTCGCGCAAGAATATGCAAGTCTGCCTCAAATAGAAAGGTGTGAATATTTATGCCAGAGCTGAGCCGCCGCGTTCAGACGTTTACCGATTCCGTCATCCGCCGCATGACCCGCATCAGCGACGAAGTGGATGCCATCAATCTTTCCCAGGGTTTCCCGGATTTTCCGCCGCCCAAGGCGATCACCGACCGTCTGCGCGAGGTGGCAGACGAAGGCCCGCATCAGTATTCCGTGACCTTCGGCGCGGAGAACTTCCGCGAGGCGCTCGCCCGCAAGCAGGGGCGCGCATACGGCCGCGAAATCAACCCGGATACCGAGATTCTCGTCACCTGCGGCGGCACGGAGGCCATGATGAGCGCCATGATGACCGTCTGCAACCCCGGCGACAAGGTGATCGTGTTCTCCCCCTTCTATGAAAACTACGGCGCGGACGCGATTCTCTCCGGCGCAGACCCGATCTTCGTGCCGCTCGTCCCTCCGACGTTCGACTTTGACCGCAACGTGCTGGAAGACGCATTCCGCCAGCACCCCAAGGCGATCATCGTCTGCAACCCGTCGAACCCGTGCGGCAAGGTCTTCACCAAGGACGAGCTGCTGTTCATCGGCGGCCTGTGCAACCGGTACGACGCATACATGATTACCGACGAGGTATACGAGCACATCGTCTTCGCGCCGTATCATCATGTATACGCGGGTTCTCTGCCGGAAATCGCCGACCGCGTGATCTGCTGCTCCTCCCTTTCCAAGACGTACTCGATCACCGGCTGGCGCCTCGGCTACCTCATCGGGCCGGAAAACGTGATCGAGGGCGCGAAAAAGGTGCATGACTTCCTGACCGTCGGCGCGGCGGCGCCGCTTCAGGAGGCGGCGGTCGTCGGCCTGAACTTCCCGCAGAGCTATTACGACGGGCTGACCGAGCTGTATACCCGCAAGCGTCAGGTGTTCCTCGACGGGCTGGATCGCATCGGCCTCAAGCACACCGTGCCGCAGGGCAGCTATTTCGTGATGGTCGATATCAGCGATTTCCAGAAGCCGGGCATGCGCTTCCACGGCAAGAGCGACATGGAGTTCTGCGAATGGATGATCCGCACCATCGGCGTGGCGGCCGTTCCGGGCTCCAGCTTCTTCCGCGAGCCGGTCAACCACCTGATCCGCCTGCACTTCGCCCGCAGCGAGGAAACCCTGAACGAGGCGCTGGAGCGCCTGGCAAAACTGCCGAAGCTGGTGTAATATGTATCTCACGGACGTCGTCACCCTGCCGCGCTTCTGTTTCGGTCGCGGCGTATACAAGCGTTTTCCCGAGCTTTGCGGGAATCTCGGCGCGCGTTTCGCCCTCGTCGGCGGCCGCACCGCGATGGAAAAGGGGCTTCCCGCGCTCAAGGCGGGGCTTGAATCCGGCGCCATGCAGATGCTCTGCGCGCTCCCCTTCGGCGGCGCATGTACGCAGGCCGCCATGGACAGGCTCAGCGCCGAAATTGCGCCGATGCAGCCGGATTTTCTGGTCGGCATGGGCGGCGGCAAGGCCATTGATACCGCGAAGGGCGTCGCACATCAGTTGGGGATTCCGCTGGTCAGCCTGCCCACGCTGGTTTCCAACTGCGCGCCGATCACCGCGCTCTCCGTCGTCTACCGCGAGGACGGGCCGTTTGACCGCTTTCTCTTTTACGATGCACCGCCCGCGCTCACGCTGGTCGATCTGACCCTCGCGGCCAACGCTCCGGCACGGTTCTTCCGCGCGGGGCTGGGCGACACACTGGCCAAATACCTCGAATCGACGTTCAGCGCCCGCGGCAACGAGCTGGGCGGGGCGCTGGATCACATGTCGGCCATCGGCGTGAGCCTGTCGAGCACCTGCTACGACCCGATCATCCGGTTCGGCCGTCAGGCGCTCAGCGAGGTGGAGCGACACGAGGCCGGCCCGGCCATGGAAATGTGCGCCCGGAGCGTCATCCTCTCGGCGGGGCTTGTCTCGCTGATGGCAGACGACAACTACAACTGCGCGCTGGCGCACGCGGTCTGCTACGGCCTTCAGCACTTCGAGCACGTCGAGCGGGAATATCTGCACGGCGATCTGGTGGCCTACGGCGCGCTGGTTCAGCTCGCGGTGGACGGCCAGCTCGACAAGGCGCGCGAGCTTCGCGCCTTCCTCGTTTCGCTGGGCACGCCGGTGACGCTCGCCCAAATGCGTGTGCCGCTGGAAAAGACCGCGCTGCACGACGCGCTGATCGAGGCCACCACCGGGCCGGATATGGCGCATATCCCCTACCCCGTCACGCAGGACATGGTGTTTGATGCCATGCGGCGCGTCGAAACGCTCTGATCCGTTTTCACATCGTTCACCCATCGCTGTCATTAAGAAGGAGGGATTCCCTTGCTGGCTCAGAACATTATGAAGCTGCTGCAAAAATACGGCGTCAACTTTCTGAACGGCCTTGGCACGACGCTGCTGCTGGCGCTGATCTCCGTATCCATCGGCTGCGTCATCGGCGCGCTGGTCGCCATCCTGCGTCTTGGCAAATCGAAAGTGCTTCGCGCCGTCGCGACGGTCTACACCGAGGTCATCCGCGACACGCCGCTGCTGCTCCAGCTCTATTTCTTCTATTTCCTGCTGCCGGATATTCTCCCGGCGCTCAAACTCTCCAAATTTGCCTGCATCACCATCGCGCTGGTCATCAACTCCGGCGCGTATATGTCCGAGGTCTTCCGTTCGGGCATCCAATCCATCGACCGCGGCCAGACCGAGGCGGCGCGTTCGCTGGGTCTCTCCGCCCGCCAGACCATGATGCGCATCATCCTGCCGCAGGCGTTCAAAAACGTGCTTCCGGCCATGTGCAACGAGTTCGTCGCGGTGACGAAGGAAACGTCGCTGGCCTCGACCTTCTATGTCGGCGACCTGATGACCCAGTATCAGACGATCTCCGGCAAGACCTATCTGGTCATTGAGCCGCTGGTCATCATCGGCGTCATCTATTTCGTCGTGACCTTCTCCATGAGCAAGCTGATTACCGTCCTTGAAAGGAGGCTGAAGAACGATGATTGATTCGTTTGAAAACGCGCCCGAGCTGATCCGCGTGGAGGATCTGCACAAGAGCTTCGGCGGCCTCAACGTCTTAAACGGCATTACCGAAACCATCCACTTCGAAAGCATATATCCGCCCGCATACAGGATGATTGAATGTTCCATATCTACGGATAGCGGCATCCACTTCATCCGCCAATGCAGTACATTCTTCCGCAAAGGGAAGATTATCATAAACCTCACGTTCTATCTCTGCCAACTGCCGTAATGACACCACTGCAAACATATTGGAAGGAATAAGGAAGCCGTATTGAGTAGCATCGTCCGAAGGGCGGAAAGAGGAAACGATCAAACCCACCGGTTTTACCGGCGCACCCCATCCGTTATTAATTTGTGAATCAGTCGGGCGGTCACAATCACGCGTAAAACTGTATGGCCCCAAACCTTGTTTGCGTGTTGCTCTTTAAAGGTCTGCACTACCAGCTTCATAGTCTCGTGCCAATCTGCATCAAATGCGGAAATATCTTTCGTCAACAACCAGTAGTGATAAGCCAGACGTATGGGGTAACATAAAGAATCTATTTCCCATTTGCGCTCATGCAGTTCTTTCACCATATGCTGTGTATGGTCAGTCTCCCAATAACTGCCCAACGGACCGTCATTGAATGCATTGGCATAAGGATCAATCCGAATACATTCCGCCTGCCTGTTAATAAGCCCCGCTATTAAAAGTTGCAGTTCCTTATCATCTTTCATCAATGGCAAATAAGGCCATACCTGCGCAGATGAATCACGGAGCCACATAGCGTCAATATCACCTGTTATGACGAATGTATCCGGCCGGCCGGCCTTCATTTTATACCTGACGGTGGTATCGAGCGTATTAGGGAAACAGTTCTCAAACATCCAACGCAACTTCTCATCTTTTATTTTTGGCCTGGTCTGCTCAATAGTTGCCTCTACCGCCTTCGATACAAAATGTCTTTTGCCCACAGGAGGACGCAGAGAAATGTACTTCTGCACCGGCATTTCGGAGGAGGCAAACGACAAAGGTGGGCACATAGCCATAGCAGCCAAAGCGAGTCCTCCTGTTTTCAAGAAATGACGCCGCGACATATTTCTTTTCATAGACAATCTTTTTTAATAGGTATGCTTACCGGGAGTTACATTCACCTTCTTTTCCTTACCACCATAAAGCACCAGCAACTCAAAACCGATATTCGTATCAACAGCGATACGTGGTTCATCATTTGCAGAACGACGTGCCTCAGCTTTCAGGTTTATGATTCCTTCCGAACCGAAAGGATAACGCTCTATTCCATTAGTTTCAGTCAAATTCATATCCCAGATTATCTGTTGATTGACATAATCTCCCCTAATGCCGATAATAAACTCTATCAGTTCGGCAATAGGAGGAAGCCCAGTCCAGCCCACAAATTCTTTTCTCGCCATAAATCCAGGCTCCGCTTTCTCCGGAGAATAGTACCTCCAGAACCTCGGCATAATGATTCAAAGCAATCTCCCGGGCCAATTTATGATATCCCTTCTTTACAAGTCCCTGCATCACCATATAGTTGGTACCCGGCCATATGCCACCTTGCCAATAACGCCCGTTCTCTTTATACTTAGGATGATCTGCCGACAAAGAGGGAATACGAAATTTCCGATTAAACGTTGCCGGATTATCTAATTCTTTCACCATACGGTCAAGCTGTTTATCATCCAACACATCAGTGAGCAATGTCCAATAGGCACCTATTCCTTTTGTTTTGCAGAGTGTACCATCAGCATATTGGTCATACAGAAAACCGGTCTTTTCATCCCAAAGATTATCATGGATATACTTCCCTAACATCTTAGCCTCATCTTCGAATTCCTCTATTTCCTGCCAACGTTCGAGATAGAATCCCATCTCAAGTAACAAGTTGGCCGTAAACAGTTGTTGGAGATTGGTGTCCAGCCAAATCATATGTCCATGACTGTAAATAGGACTATAACCTTCGGGCACACGGGGCATATTATCCATACCGGTTCCCCATCCGCTTGACCAATAAGTTCCGTTACGCCACGTACGGTTGAGTTTCAACCACTTGTAATACGCACAAAGTACCGGGAATATCTTATGCAGGCGTTCCGTATCACCGAACTGGTAATAATAAACCATTTCACACCAAGGCATC
>OMBQ01002309.1_pt1 | contig 12508 bp, 10 predicted proteins | sample 1674311 | NCBI WGS metagenome assembly OMBQ01 (sample SAMEA103958160, study PRJEB25191) | human gut metagenome | biome: human-associated habitat [ENVO:00009003]; feature: intestine environment [ENVO:2100002]; material: feces | place: Germany | collected 2013/2015 | reverse complement strand
AATAAAAAACCTGGTGCAAAATATCTTCGTCTATACTTGGAAAACGATGATTTACCTGCCATGGTGCTTTCGCAGAAACAGAGACCAGTGAGGTCAGCATGCCTGTCATTAACCCGCAAGATATCAAAGCATTACGGGCGTTGGTTGAACAGAAATTAAAATACACGCTGTGTGTTAACTTAAATAAAGCGACAAATGGCGATATTTTTAACGCGGTGGCGCTAGCCATTCGTCATTTTCAGCAGGACCATTTTCTGACGAGCCAGGCGCGGCAGCGCGAAGAGCGAAAAAAGCGCGTTTACTACCTGTCGATGGAATTTTTACTCGGCCAGTCGCTGCGTAATAACCTGGTGAATATGAATTTACTGGATGAGATGCGCCAGGTGGTCAATGACCTGGGGTTTGATCTTGAACTGATCCTTGACGAGGAGCCTGACGCCGCGCTGGGTAACGGCGGGTTAGGCCGTTTAGCCGCTTGCTTTATCGACTCGATGGCTACCCTTGATATTGCCGCATCCGGGCATGGCATCAAATACGAATATGGGCTTTTTCGCCAGTCCTTTCAAAACGATCAGCAGGTCGAGCATCCTGATGACTGGCACTCCATGCATTCCCCATGGCTGGTGGAGCATCACGCTCAGCAAATTCTGATCCCGCTGGGGGGGTATATTGAGCACAGCGAAGATATTGATGGCAACTACAATCCGATGTGGCTCGGTTGGAAAACCATCATCGGTATTCCCCATGATTATTTTGTTTCCGGCTACCGGGATACATCAACTAACACGCTGCGCCTTTACAGCGCGGTGGCCTCTGACTCCTTTAATATCCATATTTTTAATCGCGGGGATTATATTAAGGCAGTAAGTGAGAAAATCGCCTCGGAGAATATTTCAAAAATACTCTATCCTTCCGATGAGGTCCTGACCGGAAAAGAGCTGCGTCTGACGCAGGAGTATTTTTTGGTGGCCTGTACGCTACGGGATATTTTTCGTGACTATGCCGAGGTTAATGACGACATTACTTTGCTAGCGCAGCATGTGGCTATTCAGCTTAATGACACCCATCCGGCATTAGCGGTGGTGGAGCTGATGCGGATCCTGGTCGATGAATACCGACTGCCATGGGAGCAGGCGTGGGAGATAACGCAAAATACCTGCGCCTATACCAATCATACGCTGATGCCGGAAGCGCTGGAGACCTGGCCGGTGTCGTTGTTTGAGAAACTACTGCCGCGTCATTTGCAGATTATCTTTGAGATTAACCATCGTTTCCTTGAAGAAGTAGCCCGGCGCTGGCCGGATAAACCTCATCTGTTATCTTCACTGTCTTTAATTGACGAGCATCACGATAAGCAAATTCGCATGGCTAATCTGGCCATTGTCGGTAGCCACCGCGTCAACGGAGTAGCGTGGCTGCATTCGGAACTGGTCAAAAAACAGTTGGTGCCCGACTTCTATTTTATGACCCCGGAGAAATTCATTAATCAGACCAACGGCGTCACGCCGCGTCGTTGGGTGCAGCAGGCTAACCCGGGCCTGGCAGAATTTTTACAGCAACAACTCGGGGAAGGGTGGCCAACTGATTTACCCCTGCTTTCCCGCCTGGAAGATCTGGCCAGCGAGCCAGCCGTGATTGAGCGTATCCGGGCCATAAAATTTGCCAATAAAACCGCACTCAGCGAGCTGGTGGCTCAACGCTACGGCATCGCGCTGGATCCGCTGGCGATGTTTGACTGTCAGGTCAAACGTATTCATGAATACAAGCGCCAGTTGCTCAATATTCTGCACGTGATCGCGCTGTATCTGGATATCAAAGAGAACGGGCGTACTATCGCGCCAAAGGTGCATCTGTTTGCGGGTAAAGCGGCGCCAGGCTATCGGATGGCAAAGCTGATTATTCAGTTGATTAATACCGTTGCCCGAAAAATTAACAGTGACCCGCAGGTTGCCGGGCAGCTTAAAGTGGTATTCCTCGAAGATTATAAAGTCTCGCTGGCGGAAAAAATCATTCCCGCCACGGATCTCTCTGAGCAAATTTCCACCGCCGGCACCGAGGCGTCCGGCACCAGCAATATGAAGTTTGCCATGAACGGGGCGTTAACTATTGGCACCTATGATGGGGCGAACATCGAAATCCGCGAGGCGGTGGGGAGCGAGAATTTTTATCTGTTTGGCGCGGTGGCGGAAGAGATTGAAGAGAGCCGACGCCTTGGGCGGCATCATGGGTTCTATCATGACAACCCGGCTATCGCGCGTGTTGTCGATAGCCTGGTGTCCGGGCTGTTTTCAGCCGATCGCGAGCTGTTTGCGCCGCTGCATCAGATGCTGACAGGGGCCGATCATTACTGCCATCTGCTGGATTTCGACAGTTATTGTCTGGTGCAACGGCAGGCAATGGCCGATTTTGAACAGCCGGATCAGTGGCACCGCCGGGCCTTGCTCAATATTTGCCGGATGGGGGAATTTTCCAGCGACCGAACCATCCGCGGCTACGCCAGGGATATTTGGGGTATCAGGTGCTAAAGAGAACACATGCCGAACAGAGCAGGGACGCGTCGACGGTTATCAGCCAACATTGAGGATGAACATGAACGTTGAATTACATACTGAGCAGGGCGTCAAGGTCATTGTGCCCCTGGTTCGCCGGCTGGATGCTTCCGTCGCATCAGCGTTTAAGCAGCAGGTTCTTGAGGCTCTTGACGGTCAGACGAAAAACCTGGTGCTGGACCTGAGCCACGTCGATTTCATCGACAGTAGCTGCCTGGGCGCCCTGGTATCCATTCTCAAGAGCGTCAGTGGGCAGGGAGAGCTGGTGCTCTGCTCGGTCAATGGGACAATCCAAAACCTGTTCAAGCTCACCCGCATGGATCGCGTCTTTTCGATTAAAGAGACTCGTCAGGATGCACTGAACCTGTTGACTGCGAAATGACGCTCAGGCAGGCCTGGAAGGCCGCGGATTATCGATCGCCCGTTCATTCTTCGATAATCCGCGCCTTTGGTTTGCTCAGCAGAAGCATCACCAGCGCGACGTAGGGCATCGGCTTCCAGAAAAAGTAGCCCTGCAACAGATGAATATTCTGGCGATTGAGATACTCTAGCTGAGCCTGAGTTTCGACGCCCTCGGCAATGATGCGCAGTGACAACGTCCGCGCCATCTCTATCACGCAGTCCAGCAGTTTGCTTGACGGCGCCTCGTCAGTCACCCGGCCGACAAAGCTCTGATCGATTTTGATATAGTCGAAAACCAGCTCATGCAGATAGGAAAGCCCGGAATAGCCGGTGCCAAAGTCGTCCAGCGCGATGGAAAACCCGCGGGAGTGTAATGCGTTGAGCTTGTCGACAACCGCCTCGTTGAGCAACAGCGGCTCCTGTTCGGTGATCTCCAGCATCAGCTTCACCGCTGTGCCCTCAAAGCCGCGCTGAAAGTGCAGGCAGTCATCGATAAACGACGGGGCGTTGATATGTGATGCGCTGATATTGACGCCGATATGAAACCCGTCCGGCAGCTTACTGAAGATCGGCCTCATCTGGGCGGCGACCTGCGCCATCAGGCTACAAGTGAGTGGGATAATCAAGCCGGTACGCTCGGCCAGCGGAATAAATTCAGCGGGCGAACGCCACTGCGCCGTGGTGTTTGGCCAGCGGGCAAGGATTTCCACGCCATAGATCTCTCCGGTTTTCCCGTTCACCAGCGGTTGATAGTAGGGAACGATAGCGCCCTGAGCGATGGCGTAGCGCAGCCTCTCCTCTTCTGAGGTATAGACATTGAGGTATTTGCGCAACAGAAAATAAAACAGCAACGAAACAGAGAAAATAAAAATCAGCAGCCCGGACCCATTATGAAATAAGCGGCTGGGGCTAAAAAAAGGCGACTCAGGATAGGCAATGTGAAATGGATAGTCTGGTGAGCTAAAAATATCATGGTTCGGACCAGCGTTGAGTGGCTTCACATCGCCATATCTGGCAATCATTTGATTGTGAACCAAAAGCGCCAGCCCGCCGTTATCCTCATCGCTATACAAGGCATCGCGCAAATGGATATCGCTGATGCTGACAATGACTCTTACCTGCGCCGAACGAGTGTGATAGATCAGCACTGGCCGCTTATTCACCATCATTCTGGCGGGCATCAGCTGCAGTGGCTCATCGGGTAAAGACTCAGGATGGAGCATCAGTACCCGATTGCCCGGCAGCGACGAGCACCACACCTGGCCCTGTTTTACCAGCACAATTGTGCGCAGATGCGGCTGCAGGGCGGCCTCGGTCCCGAGCTGAAACTGGCCCTGCACGGAGCAACCGCCGCGGCTAACGTTCATCGCCGTCATCGTTGCTGCGCGGGCCTCATCCAGAATAACGGCGATTTTCTTTGCCGCCTGACGGGCGGTGGCGACATGCGAGGCCTGATCGGAATGCCACAGTTGCCAGTTTATTACGAACACGCCAGCCAGAAATACCACCAGCGCCAGGGAAAAGGCAATCCATGCGTTTCGTCGCTTTATCTCTTTCATTTGTTGGGCATGCAATGGTGTTTGTGCATAAAGTGAACCATCTCTCTGGCAGTAAAGGCTTTTCTATGATCGTAGAAGGGAGATAACTTCCGCGATGACGGTGCATCATAAAAATATGATCGCTATCACAATACCTGCCGACAAAGGCCGGTTATATCGCGTTGACGCTACGTACCTCTTCTGCCGGTAATAAAAATAAAAAATTAATGTTTTCTTAATATATTTTTCTGGGCCGGCTGGTTATTAGCATTTTCCAGTCCGTAGTGGCGTGCTTGCGCTATTTTTTGCTTTTTTAAGTTTATGATAATTGTTTTCATTATCATTCTTTTTTTGCTGTGATTTAATCCTCTCCGCTCAGGCTATTTACCATTAATTTCCCTGGTTCATTAAGGATGCGTTCATGAAATCTCGCTTATCGCCCCTCTGTACGGCAGCGCTGGTTGCCGCTTCTCTGTTTCTGGCGCCGCAGGGGATGGCGGCTGACGGTCAGGACGGGATTGTGGTCTACAACGCCCAACACGAAAATCTGGTGAAGTCGTGGGTGGATGGATTTACGAAAGAGACTGGTATTAAAGTCACGCTGCGCAATGGCGATGACAGCGAGCTGGGTAATCAGCTGGTTCAGGAAGGCGCCGCGTCGCCAGCTGATGTGTTTCTGACCGAGAACTCACCGTCGATGGTGCTGGTTGATAACGCCAAACTTTTTGCCCCGCTGGATGCGGCCACCCTGCAGCAGGTTCCGGCACAATATCGCCCTCAGCACGGTCGCTGGATTGGCATCGCCGCGCGTAGCACCGTGTTCGTCTATAACCCGGCCAAAATCAGCGAGGCGCAGCTGCCGCACTCGCTGATGGATCTGGCAAAACCGGAGTGGAAGGGCCGCTGGGCGGCTTCGCCATCGGGGGCTGATTTCCAGGCTATCGTCAGCGCGATGCTGGCGCTGAAGGGTGAGCAGGCGACCCTCGACTGGCTGAAGGCGATGAAAACCAACTTTGTCGCCTATAAAGGCAACAGCACGGTGATGAAAGCGGTCAACGCCGGGCAGATCGACGGCGGAGTGATCTATCATTACTATCGCTTCGTTGACCAGTCAAAAACCGGCGAGAACAGCAAAAACACCCAACTGTATTACTTCAAACACCAGGATCCGGGGGCCTTCGTCAGCATTTCCGGCGGCGGCGTGCTGGCCTCCAGCAAACATAAAGCACAGGCGCAGGCCTTTATTAAATGGATCACCGGTAAGCAGGGACAGGATGCGCTGCGCACCAATAACGCCTTCGAATATGCGGTGGGGGTAGACGCGGCCTCTAACCCGAAACTGACCCCGCTGAAAGATCTGGATGCCCCGAAGGTGGAACCTTCCTCGCTGAACAGTAAAAAGGTCATTGAACTGATGACGCAGGCTGGCCTGCTCTGATCCTGAGGAAGTGATGTTGCTATGTCTGTTCTGAGTCTGTCGCTCGGAAAGAAAACAGGACGCCTGCCTGAGCGCAGGCGTCCTGCATTTCCGATGGTTGCCTTAGCGCTCCTGTTTTCATTGCTGGCGCTGTTGCCGTTAGGGTTTGTGGTGGCGGTCGGATTCGATACCGGCTGGCCGACAATCAAAGCGCTGGTCTTTCGCCCGCGGGTAGGCGAACTGCTCAGCAATACCCTGTGGCTGACGGTGCTGACTGTCCCCATCAGCATTGTGCTTGGCGTGACGCTGGCCTGGCTGACGGAACGTACCGCGCTTGCCGGGCGGCAGCTGTGGTCGGCGCTGGCGGTGGCCCCGCTGGCCATTCCGGCCTTTGTCCAGAGCTACGCCTGGATCAGCGCTGTACCCTCGCTGCATGGCCTGGGCGCTGGGGTGTTTCTCTCGGTGCTGGCCTACTATCCGTTTATCTATATGCCGGTGGCGGCCGTGCTGCGCCGACTCGATCCCACCCTTGAGGATGTCGCCGCGTCGCTGGGCACGCCGCCGTGGAAAGTGTTTTTCCGGGTGGTGCTTCCGCAGCTGCGGCTTGCCGTCTGCGGCGGTGCGCTGCTGGTGGCCCTGCATCTGCTGGCGGAATATGGTCTGTATGTGATGATCCGCTTCGATACTTTCACTACCGCCATTTACGATCAGTTCCAGTCGACCTTCAGCGGTCCGGCCGCCAATATGCTGGCGGGCGTGCTGGCTCTGTCCTGTCTGGCGATCCTGCTGCTGGAGAGCGCTTCGCGTGGTAAAGCGCGCTATGCGCGTATCGGCGCCGGGGCGGCGCGCGAGCAGAAGCGCCTGGTGCTAGGTAAAGGGGCCGCCTTCGGCGCGCAGCTGCTGCTTCTGCTGCTGGTGCTGCTGGCGATGGGGGTGCCGTTGCTGGTCCTGGGGCGCTGGCTGTGGCTGGGCGGTATCGATAACTGGCTACATGCCGATCTGTGGCATTCCCTGCGCCAGACTCTGATGCTGGGGGCGGGCGGGGCGCTGCTGACGACGGTCTGCGCGATCCCCATCGCCTGGCTCGGCGTGCGCTATCCGCGTCCGCTGTTCCGCCTGCTGGAGGGGTGTAATTACATCACCAGCTCGCTGCCCGGCATTGTGACCGCGCTGGCGCTGGTCACCGTCACCATCCACTATGCCCGTCCGGTGTACCAGACCGAAGTGACGCTGTTTCTAGCCTATTTGTTAATGTTTATGCCGCGGGCGCTGATTAACCTGCGCGCCGGTATCGCCCAGGCGCCGGTGGAGCTGGAAAACGTCGCCCGCAGTCTCGGACGCAGCCCGGCCCGCGCCCTGTGGAGTATCACCATGCGACTTGCCGCCCCGGGGGCGGCCGCCGGCGCCGCGCTGGTGTTCCTTGGCGTCAGCAATGAGCTTACCGCCACGCTGCTGCTCTCGCCGTTAGGCACCCGCACGTTGTCGACCGGCTTCTGGGCGTTAACCAGCGAGATCGACTATGTGGCGGCGGCGCCCTACGCGCTGTTGATGATCATCATTTCGCTGCCGCTGACGGCGGTTCTCTATATGCAGTCGAAAAAAATGGCAGGGTTGTAACATGCTGGAATTGTCTTCTGTTTCGAAATCCTTCGCCGATGCGCAGGTCCTCGATAATATTCATCTTCAGGTGGCTCCGGGTAGCCGGACGGCAATTGTGGGTCCGTCGGGTTCGGGAAAAACCACGCTGCTGCGCATCCTTGCCGGTTTCGAAACGCCCGACAGCGGACGCATCGTGATGCACGGCGCGCCTCTGTTTGCCGAGGGCGTGTTTGTTCCTGCCCACCAGCGACGGATCGGCTACGTTCCGCAGGAGGGGGCGCTATTTCCTCACCTCAATGTCGCGGACAATATCGCCTGGGGGCTGGACGCCAGCCGCGAGGAAAAACGTCGTCGGGTGGGCGCACTGATGGAGATGGTCGCCCTTGACCATAGCCTGGCGCGCCACTGGCCGCATGAGATCTCCGGCGGCCAGCAGCAGCGTGTGGCCCTGGCTCGCGCCCTGGCCCAGCAGCCGGCGCTGATGCTGCTCGATGAGCCCTTTTCTGCCCTGGACACCGGACTGCGCGCCAGCACACGCAAAGCGACCGCCGATCTGCTGGCGGAGACCGGCATCGCCTCGATTCTGGTGACTCATGACCAGACCGAAGCGCTGTCGTTCGCCACACAGGTGGCGGTGATGCGCCAGGGACGTTTCGCCCAGGTGGGTACCCCGCTGACGGTTTACTCGCAGCCGGTGGACGAAGAGACGGCGCTGTTTCTCGGCGATGCCCTGATCCTCCCCGCACGGCTGAGCCCCGGGCGGGCCAGCTGCGCGCTGGGCGACCTGGCGACAGACGCAGCGCATCCTGCTGGTGAAGGTAAGGTGATGTTGCGTCCGGAGCAGCTGAGCGTCAGCGTGAGCGGACCACAGGAAAGTACCGCCACCATCCGCGATGTTGATTTCTCCGGCCAGCTCTCCACGCTGACGCTGTCGATGTCCGGGCACGATCGGCCGATTGTTCTGCGAACCGTAAGCCAGCCGGCGTGGCAGCCAGGCGCGACGGTGCGACTGACGGTCAGCGGCAAGGCGCGCGTGTTCAGCGGCTAATCTCTGAGCAGGCGCCGCCGGATAACGGTGGCGCCGCACGGAAAGCTAATCAACTGACGGATTTAGCCGATAGTATCCGCGCCACTGACCTCGTCGCCATGGAGTGGTAGTACGTTGGAACAATTCCGCGGGGTCAGTCTACCTCACCGCCGTTTTGTCGGCGCGTCGCTTTTTCATTCGTCCCGCTGCGCTTAACTGCTATCCTGTCCCGCGATCGGCCCTGTTGTTACCGTGAGACATCGTTATGCCTGAATGCCATACTCCTGCGAATCGCTCCATTCCGTCCGCTTTGGCGCGGGGTACGTTGCTGCCTGCGCTGCTGGTCATCGTCGCCGTCGCTGTCGGCTGTGCGCTGGTGTCGCCGCCGATCGGCACGTGGCGTGAGATCCTGGCCAACCCCGGGCTCTATATCGATTTGCTGGCGCTGCTGTTTCTGGTGTTTATGCTGTGGAGCTCAGCAAAGGTGCGGATTAGCCATATCGCCGTCAACTGGGTGCGCTATGGGCTGCTGCTGTGGATTGCTGGCGGCACGTTCGATGTGATGGATGAGATAGTGGTTCAGCCGCGCTGGATGGGTTATTACTGCGAAGATCTGCTGCGCCTCTCCGGGATGCTGCTGACCGTGGTGGGCGTCTACAAAATTATTGAGCGCATCAACCTGTTGTACGTTGACGCGCGCTCGCAATCACTGAAGGATGAGCTCACCCAGTTGCCCAATCGCCGTTTTTTCATCGATACCATTCGCGAAAAGTCCGGGCATGCGCTGGGGCTCATGATTCTGGATATCGATTTTTTCAAGAAAATCAATGATACCTGGGGCCACCTGGTGGGGGATGAAGTGTTATTTTCCCTGGGGAAACAGCTGGCGAAACTGACCAGCGAGCAGGTCCTGCCGGCGCGTATTGGTGGGGAAGAGTTTGCCATTATCGTCGATGGCCTGTCGGAGCCTGAACTGCACGCCCTGGCGCAGTCGATCCTCGACAATGCCCGCACCATCCTGATCAATCATCAGGCGCCGCTGTCGATCAGCATTGGCGTGGGAACCTGGCGGCCGGGTGAAGCGCAGGAGACGTTTATCCGCAAAGTCGACGAGGCACTGTACAAGGCCAAGCACAACGGGCGTGGGCGCGTGGAGTGGGCGTAATATTCCGACACGGCAGGTTAGGTCTGCTGCGCGCTGCGGCAGTGTCGCCGATACTCTGACGGCGAACGCTCGGTGTAGCGTTTGAAGACCCGGCAAAAATAGTTGCTGTCGACAAAGCCGCAGTTATGGGCGATCTCTTTCACCTTCAGGTCGTAGCCGCGCAGCAGCTGTTTTGCCTTTTCCAGACGCACCCGGGTCAGATATTCGTTAAATCCCACCGAGCCTGATTTCTGAAAAATATGCGAAAGATAGTTGGGCGTGATGTGAAAACGTCTGGCCACCGATTCCCGCGTCAGCGGCAGGCTAAGATTTTCCTCGAGGTAGTCCTGAACGGCGAGAAACAGATCCCGGCTGCGACTGACGCGCATTTCCAGCCCAACCAGCTGTTCGCGACAGTGACTCAGCAGCGCGGCGACCACCAACCGCGCGGTCAGCGGATCGGGCTGCAGGCTGACTTCGTTCAGGCTCAGCAACAGGTAAGAGCCCACGCGCGGTCCAAGGCGGGCAACGCTTTGCTTTTCCGTGTGCAGGCTTTTCCCGTCCCAGCGCTGAATACTGAACCCCAGCTTCTGTCGACCAAACAGAATACTCAGGGTGGTGGCCGGGCCGGTCCACTGCGGCAGCGTCCATTTTCCCGCCTGCACGTACAGCACCTGTAAAGTGGTTAACGTCGAGGCGGCCAGTGGCAGCCCCTGTTCACTGAGCTGGCCCTCCAGCACTATTTCCAGACGCGGAAACGGCACGTTGAGGGCGAGGACAGGGACGGAGATATCCGGCTCAGGAAATCTCACCTGTAAATGATCTTTTTGACTGATTAACCGATGCAGAATATCTGGCAGATCTTCAATCATTCTTTGCCCTCAGCATGCGCATTATCCTGTTGATGGTAATCTATTTTTTATCCCCAGACAGCGTTTGTTTCGTCAATTTGCGCAGCGAATTCCCTGCCAGGCGCCGCGCATGCATCGCCGGAGAGGAGATTGTTGATGCCCATCACACTTCGGTGGCTCGCGTACGTATGTCCAGTTTTTCGTAGCGCTCGCCTCCTGTCATGCCGCGGATGGACCAGTAGAGTTTGTTTGTGTTATCGGAACGTTAAAAAGGAACGCAAAATGAACTCACCATCGGCTAGTTTTCTCGATGCGTTAGGCGCCAGTCAGGCGCTTAGTGCGCAAATGAAACATGAACTCGACACCCTCGGCTACACCGTCGTGCATAACGTCGTTGACGCCCAGTGGCTGAGCGAAATGCGCCGGCTAATTGATACCCTGGTTGAGCGTGAAGGCGACAATCTGGCGATGGAACACCATCAGGAAGCGACTGCGACGCGGATCGCCAACCTGGTGAATAAGGGGGTTATCTGGGAGAAAGTCTGGTCCCACCCGCTGATCCTCTCCGCCTGCCGCTATATCTTCAACGGTGATTTTAAAGTCTCCAGCCTTAATGCGCGTGAGGCGCTGTATAACGGCGGTCACCAGCCGCTGCACGCCGACTGGAAAAAGCCGCGCCCGGATTTTCCCAAAGTCCACCTGGTGAATACCATCTGGGCGATAGACGATTTAAGCGCCGCTAACGGCGCGCCGCGGATTATCCCTGGAACCCACCTGCGGCCGGAGTTGCCGGAAGAAGTCTTGGACGACCCGGAACAGGCCCACCCAGACGAGATTGTGTTTGCTGCGCCGGCCGGCAGCGTGATGATCTACAACGCCCACGCCTGGCACGGCGGTACCCGTAATCGTGAGGGTAGCCGACGACGCGTGCTGCATGGGTTATATATCGATCGCGCGGATACGCCGCAGCAGGACCAGCGGCGCTGGCTGACGCCGGAAACGGCAAGCCGCCTGACGCCAGCGCAAAAGTGGCTGCTGGATGTAGAGTAAGACTCGTCGCCGGTCAGGGAAGTTCTACATAGACGACCGGCTTTTTCATGATGCTTTTCACGGCCTCGACGATCTGCTGCGGCTGCAGCAGGAAGCTCTTGATGCTGGTTTTAATCGTCCGCAGGCCGCTAAAGCGCTGGGCCTCGTCAATTTCGATATCCGTCACCAGCAGCACCACTTCGGCGCGGGCGATATCTTCTGCGGTAATGCGATTTTCAACGCCGAGCGCGCCCTGGGTTTCCACCTTCAGGTGCCATTTTTCATGATGACCGACCTTTTCCAGTCGTTCGGCAGCCATATAGGTGTGCGCCACCCCGCTGACGCAGGCGGTGACGGCGACAATATTGAAGTCCATAACATCCTCCTGGCGTTAACCGCCGATAGTGACGTGGAATCCGGCCGCTTCGGCCATTATCCGATAAGGTTGAATGTCCGCTTCGCCAGGCGCTTTCACGCTGGCCAGCGTCCAGGGTTTGCCCAGCAGACGGTATTTTGGCTCGCCATATTGATGAAACGGCAACAGGTGCATTTCTTTTAGCGCGAACGGCGCGAGAAACGCCAGTATCTGGCGAAAATTATCCACGCTCATGGTGTAACCCGGGATCAGCGGCACCCGCGGGATCAGATTGATGTTTCTTGTCGCCAGCTGGCGAAAATTGTCCAGTACCCGCGGCTGATTCATTCGCAGCAGCGACCGCGCCAGCTCAGGATCCATGATTTTAAAATCAAACAGCACTTCGTCGCTGGATTCAGCCACCGGCAGCAAACGGTCAAAGGCGCCGTCGCCGGCGGTCTCGATGGCGGTGCGGATCCCCCACTGGCGCAGGCGCTGAAGAAAACGGGCGGCAAACCCGGCCTGCATGAGCACCTCCCCGCCGGAGAGGGTGACACCGCCGCCGGAGGCGCGGAAGAAGACTTCATCTTTGAGCAC
>OMBQ01002308.1_pt1 | contig 12519 bp, 9 predicted proteins | sample 1674311 | NCBI WGS metagenome assembly OMBQ01 (sample SAMEA103958160, study PRJEB25191) | human gut metagenome | biome: human-associated habitat [ENVO:00009003]; feature: intestine environment [ENVO:2100002]; material: feces | place: Germany | collected 2013/2015 | reverse complement strand
AGGTTTCTAAAGGTGCTCGTCAGTATGCTAACGCTACTTTGTTGCGTTACATGGCACAGGGTGCTGTAGAATATGCTAAAGAATTAGGCTGCGCACATCCGGAAATCGTTCTTCATCTTGACCACGGAGATACATTCGAAACTTGCAAATCTTGTATCGATTCAGGTTTCTCTTCAGTGATGATTGACGGTTCTCATCTTCCTTACGAAGAAAACGTAGCATTGACTAAGAAAGTTGTTGAATACGCTCACCAGTTTGACGTAACTGTAGAAGGTGAACTTGGCGTATTGGCTGGTGTAGAAGATGAAGTTTCTGCTGACCACCACACATATACTGACCCTGAAGAAGTAATCGACTTCGCTACTCGCACTGGTTGCGACTCTTTGGCTATCTCAATCGGTACTTCTCACGGTGCTTACAAATTTACTCCGGAACAATGCCACATCGACCCGAAGACTGGCCGTATGGTTCCTCCTCCATTGGCTTTCGAAGTATTGGACGCTGTAATGGAAAAACTTCCGGGATTCCCTATCGTTCTTCACGGATCATCTTCAGTTCCGGAAGAAGAAGTGGAAACTATCAACAAATATGGTGGTGCACTGAAAGCTGCTATCGGCATTCCGGAAGAAGAATTGCGTAAAGCTGCTAAGTCTGCTGTTTGCAAAATCAACATCGACTCTGACTCACGTCTGGCTATGACTGCTGCTATCCGTAAGACTTTCGCTGAAAAACCGGCTGAATTCGACCCACGTAAGTATCTTGGCCCGGCTCGTGACAACATGGAAAAACTGTACAAGCACAAAATCATCAACGTGCTCGGTTCTGACAACAAATTGGCACAGTAATAATCTCCGGATTATTCCATAAATAAAAGAAAGAGGCTGCTCCGGTTTGAACACTGGTAGCAGCCTTTTTTATGACGTTTAATCGTTTCAGAACGGAGAGAAGATAACACTATGGCTGTAATAAAGAACACCCGTGTCACAACTGAATGTAACACGGGTGTTCTTATCTATTATATAATGTTTCTTACATCAAGAATCCAAGCAGAATACCGGCAGCAACAGCTGAACCGATCACTCCGGCAACGTTCGGACCCATAGCGTGCATCAGCAAATAGTTGGTCGAATCATATTCCAAACCAATCACTTGTGAGATACGTGCAGAGTCGGGAACAGCAGAAACACCTGCATTACCGATCAACGGATTGATCTTATTACCCTTCTTCAGGAAGATATTGAAGATCTTAACGAAGATGACACCAGATGCCGTTGCAATAACAAATGACAATGCACCGAGGGCAAAGATCTTGATAGAGTCAAGCGTCAGGAATTCGGATGCTTGTGTAGAAGCACCTACTGTCAGACCCAACAGGATAGTGATTGTATCAATCAACGGACCACTGGCAGTATTAGCCAAACGGCGGGTTACACCACTTTCTTTCAACAGGTTACCGAAGAACAGCATACCCAGCAAAGGCAGACCGGAAGGAACCAGGAAACAAGTCAGCAACAAACCGATGATCGGGAAAATCACCTTCTCCGTGTGAGAAACGGCACGCGGCGGTTTCATGCGGATGACACGTTCGTTCTTGGTGGTGAGCAGACGCATGATAGGCGGCTGTATCACCGGAACCAACGCCATATAGGAGTAGGCGGACACCGCAATGGCTCCCATCAGGTTAGGTGCTAGCTTGGAAGAAAGGAAGATGGCCGTCGGGCCGTCTGCTCCACCAATGATACCGATAGCACCGGCTTGCATTGGGTCGAAACCCATTTCCAATGCGATCATATATGCACCGAAGATACCGAACTGTGCAGCTGCACCAATCAGCATCAATTTTGGATTAGAGATAAGTGCCGAGAAGTCCGTCATGGCACCGATACCCAAAAAGATGAGTGGCGGATACCAGCCGGAGGTCACTCCCTGATACAATATATTCAATACAGAACCTTCTTCATAAATACCGACTTTCAGCCCGGCATCCATATTAAAAGGTATATTACCAATCAATATACCAAAACCGATAGGAATCAGCAGCATTGGTTCGAACTCTTTGGCTATTGCCAAATAGATGAATACCAAGCCAACGAGAATCATGACTACATGCCCTACCGTAGCATTGGCAAAGCCTGTGTATGTCCAGAAGTCGGCCAGGTTATTTCCTAAAAAGTTTATAAAGTCTCCCATATTATTCAATAATTACGAGGTCATTACCTTCAAGAACAGAGTCTCCCTTGTTGACGTTGATGGCAGTAATCTTACCGTCCTTATCCGCATTGATATTGTTTTCCATCTTCATGGCTTCCAATATGATAATGGTCTGTCCTTTCTTTACAGTATCGCCTACATTCACTTTGATGTCGAGGATCACACCCGGCAGCGGAGATTTTACTCCTGATTTTCCGGTAGATGGAGCGGTCGGTTTCACTACTTGAGTAGGAGCAGCAGGAGCATTAGGCATCGGGCGTACTGTCACGGGTTTCGCAACAGGCTTCGGCTGTTTCTCCATTTCTACTTTATAGTGTGTACCGTTCACTTCTACATGAGCGATGTTGTCTTCAATATCTCCGATGGTTACTTTATATGAGTTACCGTTGATTTTATATTTATATTCTTTCATCGTTTTAACTTTTTAAAAGGTGACTTACTTTCTGGGAGGAGTTTCACGCAAAGTGTAAATCTTCGAACTCCATGGTGAGTAGCTGCGTTTTACGCGGGTGATGGTCAGCACCGTTTCTTCTACGTCGTGCACCTCATCCTGCATTTCGTGTAATGCCATAGAAATAGCAGCGTATACTTCGCCCGGAGCCTGTGACAGTTCCTTAGCTTCATGCTTGTCAATTCCTTTAGATTTCATAGCGTTGCGCTTGCTCAAATTAACAGCTACTTTTCCTACAATCTTAAAAGCAATAAAGAGAAGAATCAATCCGCAGAATACTACGCTCATGGCAGAAATGGACATTCCAACGCCATCAGCATCGTGTTCTTCAAACTTTTCCATCTTGGAATTGCTGTCAAGAGTCTTATTGTTGGTGCTCGGAGTCACGTATTTGTCACCGCTTCCACTTTTTACTTCCCATTCAGCTGCCCCGTCGCTTACACGAGCGTATGATTGGTTGGGACCGAGAGCGCCTGCGGGTACTACAATCTGGTCGAGCAACTTTTTGCCGGAGTCGAACAGACCAACCCAATTAGCTGTTTCCGGATTCAGCTTGAAGCTGGTATGGAAAGTACCACGGTTAGGTTCGCCATCTGCCCAGAATAGTGCATGTTGGCGTGGTTTCACTAAGGTAAGTATATCACCTTTCGGGATAAAATAAGTAACTGTATCGCCCGGTTGGCTGCTTACTTTCAGCAAGCAAGCTGCCAGGTCGGCGCTACCGAATGATTTATTGAATATTTCAATCCATGCGCTGTGCAATCCGTAATCGTCCTGAAAATTACTCTGATTGTTTATCAGGATTTCGTTTAGCACCAGCTTATTGTTCGACTTTTGCTCTCCACAAGAAGTCAGACCAATCAGCAACAGCAAAGAAAGGAATATTCCGATTTTGGTTTTGTTCATAATCGTTCTTGTTTTAATGTGAAAAGTAGGATTACAACGGAATATTACCATGCTTCTTAGCCGGATTACTCAATTTCTTAGTCTGCAACTGCTGCAAAGCACGGATCACACGGAAACGTGTGTTGCGCGGTTCAATCACATCGTCGATGTAGCCATATTTAGCTGCATTGTAAGGATTGGCGAACAATTTCGTGTATTCTGCTTCTTTCTCTGCAAGGAATTGAGCAGGGTTTTCCTGATCTTTGGCTTCGCGTGCGTACAATACTTCTACTGCTCCTGCACCACCCATTACTGCGATTTCGGCAGTAGGCCATGCGTAGTTCATGTCACCGCGAAGTTGCTTACAGCTCATCACGATGTGAGAACCACCGTAGGATTTACGCAATGTGATAGTAACCTTAGGCACAGTAGCTTCACCGTAAGCATACAACAGTTTAGCACCATGAAGGATAACGCCATTGTATTCCTGACCTGTTCCCGGAAGGAATCCCGGTACGTCTACCAACGATACGATAGGAATATTGAATGCATCGCAGAAACGAACGAAACGTGCACCCTTACGAGATGCGTTACTATCGAGCACACCAGCCAGATACTTAGGCTGATTAGCAACGATACCTACCGATTGTCCGTTGAAGCGGGCGAAACCGATGATGATATTCTTTGCATAATCTTTCTGGATTTCAAGGAATTCATCGTTGTCCACAATAGCGCCGATCACTTCGTACATGTCATACGGTTTAGTAGGGCTGTCGGGGATAATATCGTTCAAAGAATCTTCCAGACGGTCGATTGGGTCTGTGCAATCTACATAAGGAGCTTCTTCAAGGTTGTTTTGAGGAATATAGCTCAACAGTTTGCGAATCAGTTCGAAACCTTCTTCTTCTGTTTGGGCGGTGAAATGAGTCACACCCGATTTAGTGGAGTGAACGCTTGCGCCACCGAGGTTTTCCTGGCTAACGTCTTCACCTGTAACGGTCTTCACCACTTTCGGTCCGGTGAGGAACATATAAGAAGTGCCTTCCATCATCAGTGTGAAGTCGGTCAGAGCCGGAGAATAAACAGCACCACCGGCACAAGGACCGAAGATACCGGAAATCTGCGGAATAACACCTGAAGCAAGGATGTTGCGTTGGAAGATTTCTGCATAACCTGCCAAAGCGTTGATACCTTCCTGGATACGTGCACCACCCGAGTCGTTGATACCGATACAGGGAGCGCCCATCTTCATGGCTTGATCCATGATTTTACAAATTTTCAATGACATCGTTTCTGACAGTGAACCGGCAGAAACAGTGAAGTCCTGTGCGAACACATATACCAGACGTCCTTCGATCGTACCGCAGCCGGTTACTACACCGTCTCCCGGGTAATGTTTTTTCTCCATGCCGAAGTTCGTGCATCTGTGCTCAACGAACATGTCCATTTCTTCGAAGCTACCCTCGTCAAGCAGCATAGCCAGACGCTCGCGTGCTGTGTATTTCCCTTTTTCGTGTTGCTTCGCAATTGCTTTTTCACCGCCTCCGATACGTGCTACGGCACGGCGTTCAATAAGCTCTTTAATTTTTTCAAGTTGATTACTCATGAGTTCTTGTTAGTTTTAGAGTTTATGATTAATGTTCGCAGAGTTCTGTTAACACACCCAAAGTTGATTTCGGGTGAAGGAAAGCGATATTCAAACCTTCAGCACCTTTGCGGGGAGCTTTGTCGATAAGGCGGATTTCTTTGCCTTCTGCCTCTGCCAGCGCATTGGCTACGCCATCTTCTACAGCAAATGCGACGTGGTGAACGCCTGCACCTTTGTTTTCAATGAATTTGGCAATAGTACTCTCCGGGCAAGTAGGCTCCAACAGTTCAATTTTTGTTTCGCCCACTTTTAAAAAAGCAGTTCTTACTTTCTGATCTTCCACTGTTTCAATGTTGTAACACTTCAGACCTAATACATTTTCGTAGTAAGGAAGGGCTTCTTCGATGCTTTTTACAGCAATGCCCAGATGTTCAATGTGTGAAATCTTCATAACTATACTTTTTTTATTTGGTTTTAAATCTGTGCTTATAAGGCATAAAACAGCACAAAGAAAGACATTTCTTATCTAATAAAGAAATATTTCTGCATTTAATTATTGGATTATTAAACAGAAAAAATGGTGGGAAAGGAGCATAAAACATTGTTTTGTAATCTTGAGATTACATTTAGACATAAAACTTGACTAAGAGTTTATTCAGCCAACTCCAATTGACGCGGAACCAACGGCGGGTACTGCTTTGTTTTCCTCCGAAGCGAAGAACGAAATCACGATAACCGTGTTTACGGAACGGAAGTCCTACATCCATAAATTCCATGTGGCGGAATCCCCGTTGGTGTGCGTCTTCCAATGCTTTCCAAACGGCTAGCACACCCGGATATTGAAGTGCGTATGTCTTTCTCATTCCTCCCGAAAACCAAAGGTATGCGTCGTCTCCCGAATAGATACAGACAGAACCGCCAATGATTTTCTCTTTGTATTTCACAACGAATATTTTTGCCTGTTGTCCTTTGATTAACATATTGTTCATGTGGCGGAAAAAATCGTTGGCCGGGAAATATCTGCGTATGCGGGAGGAATAAACCTTGTGCAGCATCCGTGAGAAATCGTGTATTTCTTCCACGGTATGTGCTTCCTCTACTTTGGCTCCATTCTTGAGTCCTTTTTTTATCTGACGGATGCGCGACGGGCTGAACCGGTCTTCCGTCTTTTTCATACTGTGCAGCGAATTGCGTACCCGCAACCAGTTGACTGGGAAATAATCGTTGGTACGGAAAACCCGATAACCGAACATCGAATTGTTCAGGTTCCGGAATTCGATCAGGACACAGCTGCGCGATGCTTCTTGTGTGAGATGTTCGAGCATATCGCCGAAGACTTCTTCTGCCTTTTCTTTGTTGGTCGAAAGAGACTCGTCCAGAAATTCGCCTTCACTATATACTACACAATGTTTCACTAAAGAAGAAGGGAGCCACTTCTTTGCTTTGCGGATGGCAGCAAGCAGGCGTGCCACCGGTCTGCCGTCTTCTGTTGCCACTATTAATAAAGGAGTATACCCAGGAGTTGCTTCATAAATCAGAAATAACTCTTTGGAATGGAAGGTATTTTTTCCCGGCAATTCAGGAATATCCTTCCCATGATAATATGTTGTTAGTTTCAGTGGCATCTAGGTACAAATTTACACTTTTTATTCTTTATTCAACAACAAAACAAAGAATTTGTTGGAGCTGCTTGAAGTAAAGTATAATATATAGTTGCGTATTTAATGGAGAAAATATATTTTATAGAAGAAATATGGTATGAAAAGTGAGTACGTATTAAAATTAGATTCGTCTTTAATTAAGATTATAATCGAATAGTTTTTGCAAAACAACGAGAATTAATATTAACTTTAAATTAGAACGAATGAGATGTAATGCATTTGTTGAAGCATGGAAGAATCATCATAGACGCGCTTCCATGATTTTAGGGTTGTCTTTATTGGCTGCCCCTCTGTCATACGCTGTTTATGCAGAAGATGGAGTTTCTAATACTATGGTGCAAGTTGTCACACAAACGAAAACTGTGAAAGGAACTATCATCGATGAAAGCGGGGAGCCGCTGATTGGAGTTTCTATCGTTGTGAAAGGAACAAGTACAGGTACGATTACCGATTTTAACGGTAACTTCTCTATCGATCTTCCGGCGGGAAGAAAAGAACTGGTCATTTCTTATATCGGTTACAAAGAACAAACGGTGACTGTGACGGGCAACGGACCGGTCAATGTGAAAATGGTTTCGGACACACAGGCATTGGATGAAGTAGTTGTTGTGGGTTACGGTACGATGAAAAAACGCGATTTGACAGGAGCTATCACTTCTGTAAAAAGTGAAGATGTAGTGATGAATCCAAGTTCAAATCCGATGCAGGCTTTACAAGGTAAGGTGGCAGGATTGGATATTACGCGTGAATCGGGACAGGCCGGTTCGGGAGTAAAGATGCAGTTGCGTGGTAACCGGTCATTCCAGAAGGATTCCGGAAATCCTTTATTTATAATTGATGGTATGCCGGGGGATTATTCTACATTGAATCCGAATGATATTGAAAGCATTGAAGTTTTAAAAGATGCTTCTTCGACAGCTATTTATGGTTCAAGTGGTGCGAACGGTGTTATTTTAATTACTACTAAAGGTGGTAAGGAAGGCAAAGCAATTGTTAATTTTAATGCATACGTAGGTGTAAACGGCTGGTCAAGGACTCCGGAGATGCGTAGTGGAGAAAGTTATATACAAACCTTGAGAGATGCATCTGTTGGTGCTGGCGATGGACGTTGGAGCTCGGTTGCTGATGATAAAAATCTGTTTACTACTGATGCTGAATGGAATGCACATCAAAATGGCCAATATATAGATTGGGTGGATGCTTTGTTGAAAACCAGTGTAACACAGAATTATTCTGTTTCTGTGGCTGGTGGAACGGAAAAGACAAAGGCATATTTTTCTCTGAACTTCTCTAATGAGGATGGGCAGTTTGCACAAGATAGCTATAAACTTTATTCATCTAAAATCCGGGTAGATCATAAGATTAAAAAGTGGATGAAGGTGGGCATTGATGCTCAACTGTCTTATGTACATCAAAATAAAGCTGATTCTGATTTACAGACTTTGATGGCGTCAAATCCTCTTGGATCCTTGTATAATGAAGATGGAAGCATCAATCCGCAACCTGTTGCCGATCCTTCATCTACAGTATATAATTATCTTTTAAATGAGGATAAAAGTTTGTACCGCAATCAGGCTCAAAACCTTAAGGTCTATTTTAATCCTTACTTGGAAATCACTCCTCTTAAAGGGCTGACTTTTATTACTCGTGCTGGTGCTAGTTTGGGATATTCACGTAGTAACACTTTCACAGGAGAGGGGTCTGTTCAATGGTATAAGGCAAATCAAACGGCAGATGGCATTAAGGCGCAAGTTAAGGACAACCGTTCGTATAATTATAAGTGGGAAAATATACTTACTTACAATTTCCAGATTAAGAAAGTGCATGATATAACTCTTACTGCAGTTACATCTTGGAACCACAATCGTAGTGATGTCACTACTTTGTATCAAAAAGGTGTTTCTGATAATAAATTCTTATGGCATAATATTCTTGATGGTAATTCCTCAACTTCGGGAAGTACTTCTTATAGTATGTCTAAGGGGATGGGATATGTCGGCCGTTTAAACTATTCATATATGGGTAGGTATTTATTCGCTGCATCTGTCCGCCATGACGGCTCTTCCAGACTGGCAGAAGGTAATAAATGGGATACTTTCCCGGCTTTTTCTTTGGGATGGAGAATCTCTGATGAAAAATTTATGGAGAGTACGACTAACTGGTTGAGTAATCTGAAAATTCGCTTCGGATATGGTGTTACGGGTAGTACAGCGGGTATTGATCCGTATTCGTCTGCTGCATCATTGGATGCTACTGCTGTAAATATGATATTAGGAGGTGTTCTGACGCCGATTTATAAATTCTCACAGAATATTCCGAACTATTTGCTTACATGGGAAAAGTCGTATAACACGAATATTGGTATTGACGCTGCATTCTTAAATAATCGCATTGATGTCAGTATGGAATATTATAATACAAAAACAAAAGATGTTATATGGAACAAGGCACTTCCTGTTATTAATGGAGCATTCTCCCCGGATGGCGGACCTAAAGCGAATTATACTACTAATTTAAATATGTGTGAGACTAGCAATAAAGGTTTTGAGTTGGCTCTTAATACACGTAATATTATAACAAAGAACTTTACCTGGAGTTCAAGTGTAACTTTCAATCATAATAAAGAGAAAATAACCAAATTGTCCGGTGGAGATTCAGATGTGCTTAATAATGGTGACACCGGTTATGCATTGGCATTGGGAGAAGCTATTAACTCTTATTATCATTATAAGTTGGATGGTGTATGGCAAAAAGGTGAGGAAACTGATGCGGCGGTATTTGGTGCTGCACCTGGTGATTTGAAAATCAATATACCTAATTTAGTAAAAGAATCTGATGGTAGATTCTATAAAATAGATGAAGAAACGGGTAGTGCTGCTGTAGATGAAAATGGTAATGTTATTTATTACACTTCTGATAATAAATATACTCCAAGTGATGCAGATTATCAAATTCTGGGTCACAACTCTCCGGATTGGTCTTTAGGATTCCAGAATAATTTTACCTGGAAGGATTTTGATTTAAGTGTGTTTGTTTATGCACGTTACGGACAGATGTTTGCTTATGATATGTTGACGTCTTATGACCCGAAGGGTATACGTAACTTCCCGACCTATTTTAATTATTGGACTGAAAACAACCCTTCAAATGATTTTCCTGCCGCCAATGCTAATAAAGGTCTCGAACAATATACGGGATATTACGCATTACGCTATGTAGACGGTTCGTTTATAAAGATTAAGAACATTACATTGGGATATAGTCTGCCGAAATCTATCTTAAAATCAGCCGGTATAGAGAAGTGTCGTTTCTATGCTACCATTACAAATCCGTTTGTATTTGCGAAAAGCCATTTGCTGAAAGACTATGATCCCGAAATGAATGGTTCTCTGAAGTACCCATTGACCAAACAATTTGTATTTGGTGTAAATGTTACATTCTAGTTTTTCACTAAAAAAAGTATTGAAATGAAAAGTACAATCTATAAAATAGCAGCGCTTACATTCGCTGTGGCTTCAATGTCTGCCTGCTCGCTTGATGAGTATAATCCAAGCCAAAAAACAGGAGATGAAATTCTTGCAACGTTCGATGGGCTTAAAGGATTACAGTCTTATTGTTATTCATCACTTTACGGGCAGTTATTCAGTGTCTATGATTTCTTGTCTGTGGCTGAAGGTGGTACGGACTGCTGGATAACTCCTGCCGGTAATCCGGATTATGCCAAGCAGGTGATTTATTATGATGGTTTAGCTACGAATACGAATGCTACAAATAAATTATTCGGTCAGGCTTATTCTATGATCGGTAATTGTAATGCAGTAGTAAACAGGGCTGAATTACTAACGGATGGCAATGAAAAAGATATAACGACGTTAGTGGCTGAAGCCCGCTGTCTTCGTGCGTTTTATTATTCCATATTGGTGAATACGTATGGAAATGTAACGTTAACATTGGAAGAATCGTCTCAAGATCCTATTTTGACTCCGCAGCGTAACTCTATTGAAGAACTATATACGCAGATAATTGATGATTTGAAATTTGCGGCCAATAATCTTGAAGATACTCCTTATGATAATAATCGTGCGCGTGTGACTAAGAAAACCGCGTTAGGACTTTTGGCTCGCGTTTATGCTCAAGGTGGTGGCGAATATGGGCTGACAGAAGAGGGAGTATCTTATTGGCAACGTGCTAAAGAAGTGGCAGAGGACATGATTTTAGCGTATGGTGACTGTCTGTATGATGATGTGGAAGATGTTTGGGCTCCGGCAAATAATCGAAATAATAAAGAAGCTTTATTTATTGCTGCCGGTCCGGATGCTACGAATTTGGAGAACTGGAATGCTGGAACACAATGTAATAACAACTTTACTTATATGTATCCAAAGCCAAATACTCTCACTATTTATCCTACTCCGGATAATCAAAATTATTGGTATGGACGTACTAATAATAATACGTTGGCACCTTCCAAATATTTGCTGGATTGTTTTGATGCTGATTATGATAAGCGGTGGGAAGTAACCTTTACTACGGCTTTTGTACAGTTTTCTGCCGTACAGTCAGGAGGTAGTTATTTATTTACTAATAAGAAGCAGACATTGGATGATGGTACAAAACCAAAAATTGGAACAAAACATGGCGTAAATGATAATATTAGTTCATTTACAATTCTTACTCAAAATATAATCGATACTTATGGATTGGATGCAAAATTCCATAATGAGTATATTTATCCTTATGGTGATTTGAATTATACATATTATGATGGAACTTGGGCGCCCAAAATGATAGCCAAGGTTTGGCCGAAAGGTGAAAATAGCGGTGATCCTTCCAAATTGCAGGAAGTGAAGAACCCCTATGTGATACCTTACCCTGTAGCTGAAGATGATGATAGAATCTGTTTCTACTTATCAAAGGAAAGACTTTCGGATGCGGAGAAAGCGAAACGTAGATATTATGTAATCAATATTGATGATTTGTTTGATAACGGACAATATCGTAAAACAGATATAAAAGTTACTAATGACAAAAATATGTACCCTGGTTTCAACAAATACAATTGGTTGTCGGAAGATTCATATAGTAGCAATTTGCAACGTAAGACAGGTGATGTGTTCATTATGCGTATGGCTGAAGTATATCTGATTGCAGCTGAAGCTAACCAACAATTAGGAAATGGCGGAAAAGCTGCTGAATATTTAAATGTACTGAAAAAGCGTGCCGCTCGCAATGATGCATCTTACAATGCTATGAAATTGAGTAATGCTACACAGAATGATGTTATGGACGAATATGCTCGTGAATTATGTGGAGAATATCAACGTTGGGTATTGATGAAGCGTCACAAAGATTCTTTTAAACAACGTCTTGCTGTTGGTAATCCTCGTGCAGCTGAAAATTTTGATGAAAACAAGCATTATTTGCGTCCGATTTCTTTTAACTTCTTGAGTCAGATTGATAATGCAGAAGAATATGGAAACAATGGGTATTAGTACTCTTACAGATTAAATTTAGATTAAAGAGGGGATATGTCGTGATGATATGTCCCTTTTTTCTATATCTTTGTATCATCAAACAGAGCTTTATAATTTAAGCGGAACTATGATAGAAGAAATTTTAGCTTACAACAAGCAATTTGTTGAGAACAAGGGATACGAATCGTATATTACCAATAAACAAACAGGCATATTAAAGATGAAAATAAAATCCAAATAAATACAACT
>OMBQ01002304.1_pt1 | contig 12548 bp, 10 predicted proteins | sample 1674311 | NCBI WGS metagenome assembly OMBQ01 (sample SAMEA103958160, study PRJEB25191) | human gut metagenome | biome: human-associated habitat [ENVO:00009003]; feature: intestine environment [ENVO:2100002]; material: feces | place: Germany | collected 2013/2015 | reverse complement strand
ATAGGCATACTGCACCCGTCTGTCGATACCGTTCTTTCTGTCAAGGACTCTCTCCTCGGCTAGGCAGTCATCCGCATATCCATTTTGGTGCTTAAGTTAATACTTAATTAAAAATTATATATCTTTTGGCATTGCATAATTAAACATTTTTTCCATTCTGCTCTCTACCCTATCATTCCACACATTACGATCTTGCCAACGTCCCACATACATTAGCTGATTATTCTTTGCAATAATAGTTATTCCTGCATCGCCCGCCCATTCACAGTCGCCGCCTAAATTTATAACTGGAATATTTTCATCATCTACACTGCATTTATGAAATCTATAAACACCAATTTTCACATATTTTAATATAGAAACTGGATCGACTTCATAATTTCTTAAAATATCTGGTGAAAGTTCCTCACATAAATCAGGGTATAATTTTTTATAGCTTTCATAATATCTTTTTAAAGCTGCACATATATCAAATAAAAATTCTTGTTTAATACTATTAAAATATTCAATATTTTTTTCAATATATTCTAGAGAAATGTCTCTATCAAACAACACTTCTATGTCATATTTAAAAATACTTGAATAAAATGTCCCTACCATAAACCCTAAGTCATTCTCTCTCAAATCTTTTATCATTATTCCAATCCTCCTGTATTTTATTTATTTTTTCCAATTATAATACCAACCCGTTTGGTTTGGATTAAACAATTCAAATAATAAACTCAAACTTCGCACATAAATTTTAGCTATGCACCTTAAAAAATCAATATCTGGCAGTTATTCAGTTGTTCAGACTTTATGCAGCTTGTAGTTGCGTTTTCAACATGGTCGGAAGTGTATTCATAAACGTATCCACCAATTCGTTTATTTTTTCGTCTGAACGTTCGGTGTTATCTGAAAGCATTGTCCGGAACATTTGAAGTAACATTTGAAAAGCCTGTATCCATGTGATATCGGACATTTCATCGGAAAAGTATAGAAAAAGCTCGCCCAAAGACCGATTGTCATTGGATTCCCTGCTTTCCAGCGACAACATCATGTATCGTGTAAAAACGACTGCAGTATGTGCAGTCATTGCATCATAGGAAAGGGAGTTACATTCTTTGCTTAGGTTAAGGTGGCTTTTGCATACCTTGAAGAACACCTCTATGTCCCAACGCTTTCCATAGATCCGGATGATTTCATTCTCATCCAGATTTATATCAGTGGAAATAAGACAAAGATATTCCTTGCGTTTGTTACGGTTGCGAACATAAACTACTTTGGCAGGAATGATTTCACCATCTTTTACAACATCAACCATAACAGAGAGCAGATATCTTGATCTTCCGCGTCGTTTTTTGTTCTTGTTGTAAATGGAAGTTAGAGACATATCTTCGCCGTTATAGCGAAAGAACATCTTTGGTGTTTTCTTAACCATACCGATTACATCGTAGCCCATATTTTTTACTGCATGAAGGGTACTCGGTGATGAAAACCAACTGTCGAAAAGAACATATTTTGCAGGAATTGCCGCTTTTTTAGCAGCATCCAGAAGCGTAAGCATGGCCTGCGTTCCTTTTACCATGGACAACTTTCTGCGTTTGTAGCCGACAGTCCTTTTGTCTACTTCTGTTGCTTCGTTGATACGGTTTTCCTTGTTTTCTGTGGAAAGAAGAATGCTGTTGACCGGCAGAAAGGTACTTCTATCTGACCAGCCTAACGTAAGCATCCGAAATCCAAAGCGGTATTTATGTTTTACATGATCATAGACTTTGGCCAGGAGTTCAACCTTTTTTGAACGGTTACGTTCAAACATGGAATCATCAATGACAAGAACATTTGCACGATCCTCAGAATCTAAAGGCAGAATGGCATCCCTGATGATTCGGGCTGAAAGTATTGTTGTGAAACGGATCCAGTTAATCTGAAGCATTTTCATAAAACGATATACGGTATCTTTTGCAAAATCAGGAGTGTTGCGTCCTGTAAGCAGACTCATATACATACTTCTGTTAGAAAAAATCAGCAGGAACAGGTACTGGAAGATCTCCATTACGGGAACGCCTTTCTTTTTGTAGGCATTGGATGCTTTCAAAGCTGAAGAAACATGAAATCTTGTAAAAAATCTTTTGATAGATTTTGAAATCTGCTTATCATTTTGAGTTGCTTGTGTTATACTTTTATTCATAGCATGAGCCTCCGGAAGTATGATTGTTTTTGGACAACTCAATTATACCAAAACCTGATGGTTTCATGCTATTTTTTTGCCAGTTATTATTGAATTTCCAAGGTGCGTAGGCACTTATTCAAGTGCGAAGTTTGAGATCTTCATTAAAAAAGCTTCTCTCTGCACAAAATGCATTCTTGCTTTTTCTTAACAACAATCGATTGGCACCAAGACCCGATTCACCAGTAACAGAACCATGTGTTCCTGATAAAATTACAACTTTTTTTCTTGAGAATTATAATAATCTAACGTATCCTCAGGCTCTTTATATTATCATCTGCATAATACTCATACGCTGTAAGGCATCTGCCATTCTCCATTACCTGTGAAAGCATGCCGTTTCTGTTATAGGTATAGCCTGTGCTCTTCCCGGTCAGATTCCTCTGTGAAATCTTTCTTCCATCCAGATCATAGGTATAGGACATCAGCGTTCTGCCACTGGCTCTCTTCTCTCTGCGAAGTCCGCTGGGATAGTATCTGTGCTTCAAACAGCCTTTCTTCATTACTGTAGCTGTCCCAATTTGCAAAGTATCTGTCTACATCCTCCTTTACTTGTTGCAGACCTTATTGAAAATATTTTTTTATACTTTCAACAGTACATGAAATATATATCTTTGATTAACTCCGCATCCTCTTTAGTATAAGATTTCTGTTTGTTCAAATCAAGATTAGCTAATATACCTTTCATACCTCGTATAATTTGTTCTGTTTCCATATCAGAGTAAAATATTCTCTCTACTCCATATTTCTCGTACAATTCATCTATTGTTTTTATTATTTTATCTTCACTCATTTTTATAATCTCCTATAAAATCTACATTTGTAAATTTAATACCTTTATCAACTCTTAATTGATTTTCTCCCCCTTTTCCATATTCAGGATAGCTAAATGTAATAGGTTCAGGAATAGCTGTCGTATTACCTTTTGTTGTAGGAACATATAAATCGTCAATGACTTGTAACGTATCAAATTCACCTCTAACTTTGCAATCACTCCACGAGTCCGCAATCTGAAATGCATCTTTTACTTGAGGTGCCGAATCATATTTTTTGAATCCAATATATGTAGTATATTGCTCTCCACTGATTATTGCATCATTTGCTCTTCCTGAATCCATATATCTATAACCTGTTGCAGGTACAACATCACCACTAGGCGTTACATAAAAATCAGCCTTTCTACCACTCTCATAACTTCTCCAAGGATCATTCCCATTACCTACTCCGCTGTCTTTATACCCGGACTTACTGTCCAGTCCTAAGTCCTTACGCATCTTTCGGTAAGCTTCCTGTGGATTCATTCCCTCTTCTCTATACTTGTGGTATAAATCCCTCTGCGCCGCACAGATATTGTGTCCTGTCGGAGCTGATCAGTCCCAGCCCACGGATATAGCGGATGATGTTGCCGCTGTAGTCCTTCTCTGCTACGACTTCCCTGTTTTCATTATAGAGGAACTGCACTAACCTGCCATTCTACTATTTTAATGGGACATGAACATTTCTAATAACCTTGAGTTCATCCCCTGCCGGTCTGCCTTCCAATATATATCATAAAAACAAATAATTTTATCATTTAATGGCAGTCAGTCCCCATATATTCATACATATTAAAATTATAATACATCACTCTGTACACCCACTATTTCTATTCGTTCATTAACAAGCTGAATACCAATTCCCATTTCCAAATCCCACTTTGTTTTAAATAAAACATTAATTATTCTCTTATCTTTTGATCTTGGTATCATAATTGATTGGGGTTTCACAAATCCCACAAGCTGACTAGGCTCATCTACTATTGGCGCATATAAATCTGCTTCTTCACCATACATTTCCCTATACTCTGCACAAACAGTTTGATAATATTCAAATACTTTTTCTTCTATCTCGCTCATTAATATCATTTTTTTATTGATAAACGATATATATGCTTCCTTTTGTATATTAGTAGGAGCCTCGTCTTTTTCTCCTTGTATAAACAAAGTAATTTCAAACTCTTTTCCATAAAGAAAATAGTTATCCTTTTTTTGCCACATTATCTCGAATTGAATCTGACCAAAAATATCATCATTTAGCATTTAAAATTCCTCCATTAATCCATATTCTGCACATCCACCAAAATGCCTAAAAATCGGTCTATTTATATCTGATGGAATTAACTGTATTGTTTTAACATCATTTAATTCATGCCATGTATATTTATTTTCTTTTCTCCATGCTTCGACATCCTCTTTTGTATATGTCTTTTCAGCACTACTCCATTTTTTTGCTAATTTAGTATCTGCCTCACTAAAGTTTGTTGGGAGATGGTCTGTCATATTTTCTAATTTCACTTCTCCTACTGCAAATGGTGAAAAATCAGGCATTCCATTTTTATATTCAACACCTTTAACATTATGCCTATCTAATATACCCTTTACTCTAGGACCTTCTGAAATAAAAATTGATTCCCCTCTCTCCCCAGTCCATCATTGTAGATGACATCTTCCTGTGTGAATCTCCCGATGCCGGGAGCGTAGTAACGTGCTCTCAGGTAATAGAGTCCTGTCAGTTCGTCTTCTGTCTGTGCATTGTATCGCAGACGGTTTGGTATAGTTTCTTCCGAAATGACTGTCTCACCAAATGCACTGTACTGATAGTAATTCTGTACTTCCCGACTGGTCAAGCATGTGTCTGATACTGCCCTGTTCGTCAGTGATTAATATAAAGACAGTAATAATTTTAGGTTGGTGGATGTCCTTAAGTAGATATATAAATAACTCTATTCATGTAACATTGCCATTAATTCTTCAAAATTGTTGCACACATGCTTATTTATAGTACCTTCTTCATGATTCCAAAATACAATCTCGCAAGTATTTTCTCCAAAAGAATAACAGAATAAATTTCCAAAAGGGTCTTCTGCTATAGGTACAAGATTAGAACCAGTAAAATTTTCAGTATCATTAATTATATCAAGAATAAAACTTGTATCCTCTTCCAGAAAACTTACCAAATTATTCAAAATTTCCTCTTGTCCTTCAATAGTTATTTTATTTGGTATTGGATATCCCCCATCATATTGCTTAATAATAGCAACAAAATCTCTTGGAAACTTAATCTTAAGTTCTGCTTCAACATCATTAATAATATCATCTGTCACAACATTGTTTTCACAATTCCATTTCATATTAACCTCCTAATTTCCAGGTCCCCAGATACTAAATCCACCTGTGTGTCCTGTTTGTCTATGTATCTTTCTATCAACGAGTTGCATTACTCCTTCATCTTGATGATGATGCCATGTATATGCTTTAGGAACACCTCCCTCTTTAAATATAGCAATTTCTGCCTCTGTAAATTTACTCCTTAGATTGCTATCATTCATAATATCATTATGGAGTGCCTTACTTGCCCTATCAAAATGTGTACCTCTTGACTTCAAATAATCTTGCGGGTCAAGTTTTGTATTATATTTTGATTCAAATATCGGTCTTCCTTGCATGGGGTCTGACGTTTATCCTTGTACCCACTCGGATCATAGTACACCACCGGATTATTCTTACAGTACGCATACAGATTCAGCCCGTCCCCGCGGTACTCATCCTCCTGCACAAACCTTCCAATCACCGGATTGTAAAACCTTGCCCGCAGATAGTACTGCCCGCTGGTCTGGTCATACTGCTGTCCCGTGTAGAGGATTCTGTTGTGGAACTCTTCCATGCTGTTTTTGAGCACGCCAAACGCATCGTACTCGTACCGGTTTTCTATCTCACAGCTGCCTCCCGTGATGTAGGCAGTGCTGTTCTGCTCGTCCAGATGGTAGTAGTGATAACCACTCTTTTCCCGGTTCCACCCTGCCGCCACCCCATACCCGGGAATATAACGGCTTATGGTATCACCTTCTGGACTGCTCTCTGCCAGGAGTTCCCCATTATGGTACGAAAAACTGGTGACTGTTCCGTTTTCCACTGTCCCGGCACGCAGATACTCTGCGTCATATCGGTTTTCCAGATGCTTTCCGTCCGGCATCGTCACGGCAGTCTGCTGTTGAAATGCATTATACGAAAATACCTCTGTTCCCTCTGCCCCGGCTGCTTCCAGCAGATTTCCCTGCAGGTCATAACGGTATGCGGTTTTCTCTTTTTCAGAAAAGCGGCAGATTAACTGGTTTTTCCGGTTATAATGATACTCCTCCGTCCCGCTTTTATCCAGCTTTTTCAGGCGGTTTCCGCAGAAATCGTAAGAATATGCGGTTTCCTCCCCATCCCGGCTCTCACTTGTCAGACGATCCATAGAATCATAACGGTAGGATACCGCCAAATCCGTCAGGCTGTCACCGGAAAGTATGCATTTCCCCGTTTTCAGGGTTCGGTTTCCGTTCAAGTCATATTCATACCATAGGTCGGAGATAGTTTCCCCGTTTTCCCTCTGGAAATGCAGATGGATCATATTCCCATCCGTATCGTATTCATAGCGGGTGCAAAGACCATTGCCGTGGCAGATCTCCTTTAACTTTCCTCCCGGTGTATGGGCATACGCAGCCAGCATATCTCCATTCTCATCTCTCACACCGGATAAATTCCCGCGCCAGTCGTACTCATAAAACACCGGCTTTCCGCTGGCATCCGTCAGGCTTTCCAGACTACCGTCTGCATGGTAGCTGCACGAGAGGATTGTCCTGCCGGACGCTGACTTTTTCAGCAGCTTCCCGTCCGGGCGGTACTCATACGTGTAGCAGAAGCCTCCTGCCACTGCTTTCCTGACATTGCCTGACGCGTCATATTCAAAACTTCTTGTGACACGGTTCTCCCCGTTTCGGTCCGTTCCGGTCTCAAGCACCGGATTCCCGTCCACGTTGTAGGTGGTGCGGACTTCACTGCCGTTGCGGTCCACATGGAGTACCATGCGCCCCTCACGGTCATACCGGAAGGTCTCGCTGTTGCCCTCCTGGTCGGTGATCTCGCAGACCTTTCCCTGACTGTTGTAGCGGTAGGTGATCACGCCGCCGTTGGCATCCCTGGTACCGGTGACATTGCCCGCAAAGTCATAGGTATAGCCTTCCTCCCCGCCGTCTGCCTGGCGGATGTTTTGGATGCGTCCCCATGCGTCCAGGTCATAGCCGGTCTCATTGCCGTTGCCGTTTACAACACCCGTGATCCTTCCACGGCTGTCATAGCGGTATTTCTGGGCGGCACGCCCCGCCTTCCTGCTTCTTGCGGTGCCTGTCTCCTCCTCCCTGCCATGTGCGCCGTATGCATACCGGATCTCCTGCCCGTCTGCCTCTCTGGAGAGCGCCAGCCTTCCATCGGGAAGATACCGGTTCTCCTCCTGCACCGTGCCGGAACCGTCTGTTCTGGTCAGAAGCCTGCCGTACACATCATAACGGTACCGGTTCTGGTTTTTCGGGTATCCTGATTTTCCATTCTCCGTCATGCCGGTCTGCGGCAGGGTCTCCGCGATTCTCCGGTCGTTTTTATCGTATTCGTAGGAAAATACAGGTCCCAGACAGTCCTTCACATGGACAATGCGGTCTTTCAGGTCATAACCGTATCCCTGTTCCCATTCCCCCAGTCCCTTTCCACTGCGGACAATCCTTGTAATGTTCCCAGCATAATCATAGGTGACTGATGTCGTCCGGTCGATTCCGTTTTTATCGTCCACGACACGCTCCGATACCAGACGGTCGCAGGCGTCATAGCTGCGGAGGATGCGGTACCCCTCCGGCGTCACGATCCCGGTGCGGTTTCCATTTCCGTCATACCGGTAGCGGGTCACCGCATAACGCGGCTCTCCCTCCAGCGGTGCAAGTCCGCTGTCGAGCTCCTCCTTCCGCTCCGTGAGCCTTCCTGCACGGTCATAGCCGTAATGGATGACCTGACGCACCTCCCCGGAAACTGCCTTCTCTTCATAAACCAGCTTTCCCTGCACGTCGTAGTGGCAGGAAATGACTGCCCCCAGCCCGTCCTCCACACGGATCCTGCGGTTTCTGCTGTCGTAAGTGAAGCGCAGCGCCAAACCGGCACCGTCCTCCTTCACCAGCACGCCGTTGCTGTCCCAGTACCCGCCATGCCGCTGTTCCAGCAGCACGTTTCCACACCGGTCGTACTGCCAGGTGGTCCTCTCATAGAGCATCACGCCGTCTTTCTTGAGCGCGGGCTTTAACTGCTCTTTCAGTTCCCCAAACGCGGTATAGCTGCGGTAGGTGCAGCGTCCCTCTGCATCCGTTTCCTCCATGAGGTTACCCGCAGGGTCGTAGGCATACGACACCTGACGCACCCCGTCTGGTCCTATCACTCCGGTCAGCCGGCTGCAGGCATCATAGGTGTAAGTAAAGCCTTCCCCGTCGTCGGTCTGCGGATCGTAGGATTCCGGCATCACATGGCGGATCCGGTTGCCCTCGCTGTCATAGAAGATGCGCTCGCATCCCCCGTCCGGGTAATGGATGCGGATGTTGTTCCCATCGCTGTCATAGTCATAGGTGGTTCCCTCCCCGTCATCCCTGCAAGAATCGTAGGCATTTGGGTGTACCCGCTTTAAAACGTTTCCCTCGCCGTCCCGCATCAGGCGCTCATGCCCGCCGTCGGGATTTTTCGTGTGGATGAGGCGGTCAAGGAAGTCATAGGAATAGCTGTATTCCCCGTGCTGTTCCTTCCACGCCTCCGGCAGATAAAGCGCAAGCAGACGTCCCATGCCGTCATACATCCACCGGGTCTCATTGCCTTCCCCGTCCCGCACCAGCGCACGTTTGTTTCTGGCATTGTACCCGTACTCGGTTCTGCCGCAGGCGTCCTCCTGCGCCATCATGCGCCCGGCTTTGTCGTACTCAAACGAACAGGTTTCCCCGTCTGCGAACCGGATCACGGACGGTTTCCCGCCTGCCTCCCCGTACTGGTACTGTGTCCGGTTGCCCTCGGCATCGGCAGTCTCCGTCAGCCTGCCCATCCAGTCATAGACAGACCGGTTCTCCCTTACCTGCAGACCATCCGTCCTTCTCTCTGCCGTGCGGTTATGGTGACCGTCGTATTCATAAGCCGTCTCTCTGCCCGCGCTGTCCGTCCGGAGGATCTCGTTGCCCGCCGCATCATACCGGTGCACTGTCCGAAGTCCGTCCGGCTGCACTTCCTCGGTCAGCCTGCCCGCTTCGTCATACGTCCATGTGGTTTTTCTTCCCAGACGGTCCGTGCGGCTGGTACGGTGTCCGTTCTCTCCGTATTCGTACCGTTCCTTTGTCCCGTCCTGATAGGATGTCTCAAGGATTTCCCCAAATTCATTGTACCAGTGTTCAACCGTTTTGTCATGCACACTGCTTACGATTGTCACTCTGTTTTTTTCCGGGTGGTAGTCTGCCCGGTAGGTGTCCCCGTTTGCCAGCGTCTGCAGCACCACCCGTCCCGCATCATCATACCGGTTCTCAAGATAGGTGACCTTTGCCTGATCCACCGCGCGTTCCAGGTAACCGTTGCTGTCATATTCATAGTGGGTGACGCCTTCATCCATGTGGATGACGTCTGACAGAAAACCGTTTTCATACCGGTACTGCATCGTTCGTCCCATATGGTCCCTGATCTGGACCAGCCTGCCGTCACGGATTTCCACATCCAGGGAATATCCAAGCGGCGTCGTGATCCGGGTTAAGCGTTCCCCCTCATAGTACAGACGCACACACTGTCCGTTCCGGTCTTCTGCCGCAGTCAGCAGTCCCTGCCCGTCATAGTGGTAGCATTTGTAATTCCTGCCGTCGTAAATCCTAAAGCCGTCGTCCTCTCCGGTCAGCTCCAGCCACTCACAGCCTCTGGTGACATTGACCGCATGGGAGCCATCCCACGCAAAGACCGCCGTAATCCCGCTATCCAGCTTCGCATGGAGTCTGTTGCCCGAGCGATACAGACGGCATTCATATGAAAAACTCCATCCGGGGCCCAGAAGCCCTGCCTCCCTGCTCGTGGAGTTATATTTCCTCTGCACACGGAGATCCTCCCGGATATCCGGCAGTGTGAAGTCGGTCGCGGTGATCAGGAACGCTCCCGTAACCACGTCGATCGGTTCTCCAAAGAACTGCCCCAGCCCGCTTTCTATCAGGTTCTGTTTGATGACCTGAAGCGGGTCGATGTCCCTGCCCGCCAATTTGTTGATGCCCAGATCCACCGTTGTTCCAAAAGTAGTTCCAGCCAGGGTTCCGACCGCTTTTTCTACCCACTTATTATCTGTATTGAGAAACCTTTTGATTTTTTCTGTTCCGGCAGTTCCTAACGTTCCCTTGGCAAGACCCGCAAAAGCGTCCAGACCCAGATTTTTTAAATCCACCTTTCCCGTCGTCAGATAATCATTGACTGCGCCAAACAGTGTGGTGCCGCCCATCTGGAAGAGGAAATTCGCCACCTTGGTCTTCGGGCAGATTCCATTCCAGAAGTCCATTGCCTTTCCCGCAAACTTCTGGACTTTTGACGCTTTATCCGCCCCTGAAAACGCACCTGCCAGAGCCTTTCCCGAAACCACGTCAAACGCCACGTCCGTAATCATGGAGGTGATATCATAGGCGGTCTGATTGCCGCCAAAAACAGTATCCCGCAGGAAGTTTGCCGGCCGCGACGCATCCATCGCATTCATCTTGCTGTATCCGTCCAGTCCCTCAGCGATATCTGCCACCGCAAATGTCGCCTTGACCCCTGCCGCAATGGCAAACGGTGCCGCAAGTCCTCCCGTCGCCACGGTCAGTGCGGTCAGACCCACAACCGTCACCAGACTTATCACGCCGTCCACAATCTTGCTCTTGCTCTCCTGCTTCTTCGTGATCATGTCTTCCTTGACCGCATTGTTTTCTGCCTCGCGCGCCTGTGCGTCAGCCGCTTCCTGCTCGCTCAGCAGTTCATCCCCCGAGGGGACCGCCGCCGGGGAGGAGTCAGCCTCCTGCACGACTAGGGCAGACCGTACTTCCGTCCCCGCCTCCATGACGATGCAGTCGTCGCTGCTCTCCCCGATCTGCATGGTCAGCTTTTGTTCCCCGCAGATCATCAGATCCTGCACCGGCTTCTCTTTATCCGACGCCATCCCCATCTGCGTCTTCAGCTTTATATCCATGCCGGTCAGGGACAGAAAACCGCCGCCCTCCAGATGAAGCACTGTCGCGCCTCCGGCATCCGGGGCAAACTGGAGGGATGCCGGCGTCATATCCATTGCGCTTCCGCTCGGGTCAGAAAAGCGTTTGTTTTCCGGCGTACTGCATGACCCGGATGCGCCCTCCCCACTCCTTATCGCATGAACCGCAACCGCCCCCTGCTCATCATGATCTGGGAAATAGATATGTACCTGGCTTCCCTCCTCCGGCATACAGTAAAAGCTGCTGCTCTCTATAGCGTAGGTAAAATACTTTGTCTTTTCGGAAGCCTCATACTCCGGATCGATCTCGAAATGGACGCGTATCCGGTTCCCGCTGCGCTCCATGACTGTCGCCGGGATGCTCATGCCGAAAATCCCCGGGTTTTTCTCTTTTTCCCTGCGGATTCCCGCCCGTCTTGCCAGCACGTAACTGTATACCAGCTCCCCTTTTTCCGTGTGCAGGCGCATCGCGGTCACAACCGCTTCAAAACCGTTAAACGTCAGCGTTTCCCACATCCGCAGAAAGAAACGTACCGTCACATTCCAGCAGGAAGCCTCCTGGGAAAGCACACCCTCCTTTTCCAGCACGCGCGCATAATGGAGCATATCCTTCTCCATCGTGTAGTCCTGCCGGTCAAGAACTGTGCCATAAGAGATCTCCGGGATGCCAAAATACACCTTTCCGCAGGCGTCCGTGGCATCCGCAAGAAGGTATGTTCCAAAGTGGCTTGCCAGACTGCGCAAAAACACCCAGTCGCTTTCCTCATACTGCAGCAGAAATTCCGGAATGCACGCCCCGCCCGTCGCATGATCCGTCACACCGGACTGCCCGTAACCGGACAGAACTCTCTGTGCCACTTCCATGTATGTCAGTGCGCCGTTCTGGAAGCTGCGGCTCTTTTTCACGCGGTCCCAGTCCATCGTGTAAGACCAGGCTTCCAGGTATAAGTAAAAAAGTCCGTTCTCCCTTCTGGCAGAAACCGTCTCCAGCTTTCCCCGGAAAACCACCTGCCCGTTTGTCTTTTCCAGCTCACGGACAGTTACGCCGGCGTCAGAGGACATGGTGACCAGTTCATCTCTCTGCTCTTCCTCGATCAGGATTTTCAGTGTGAGTCCTGCGTGGCAGTTCAGTCCCTGCGTCAGCACAAGCTCCTCCACTGCCAGAAGTCCGGCAAGCTCCAGTTCGATTTCCAGTTCCTTATATGTAAGCTTCATGCACCCTCCTCCTTTGCCTACTCTCCCGTGCCCTCCACCTGCCCGG
>OMBQ01002293.1_pt1 | contig 12598 bp, 10 predicted proteins | sample 1674311 | NCBI WGS metagenome assembly OMBQ01 (sample SAMEA103958160, study PRJEB25191) | human gut metagenome | biome: human-associated habitat [ENVO:00009003]; feature: intestine environment [ENVO:2100002]; material: feces | place: Germany | collected 2013/2015 | reverse complement strand
TTTTCTCAACCTTCTTTCTTGGAATTCCTTATATTTGAATTATACAGGAAGCTCCATATGTTTTATATTTTACAGACAGATCATATACTGCTCACCTTAATTTTACTTAAAATCCCGCCATATATTTCTACTGCTTTTCAAAATAGAAGTCCGCAAAATCATACTTATATACACGGTAAATATATTCATCGGCAAGTTCCATCTCAAATTCTTGAATGATATTCCCCGATGCGTCATATTCTCCGAAAATTCCCTGCATACCGGAATCTATAATAATATTTCCCTTATACTCCTGTGCACTGCTGACATAAGCAGAATATGGAACTTTAAAAGATTGTATCAGGGAATAGGTTCCATTATTTTCATTTACTTTATATTTATAATAATAGGATTCCTCTCCTTCTTTCATCGATGTTTCGATTCCTTCTATCTGTTCCCAATCATAAGCAGGTTTCGACTTACTTACTCCGAAATTATTATTAAACAGATAGAGATAATATTCTCCTGCATTTAAAGAATCATCTTGTACATATGTGACAGAATGCTGCCCTCCCGTATTGGAAAATGTTCCCGCACTCTCATCTTTTTCAAGCAACAATTCCTCATATCCTGTTCCTTCCCAGAAACTCTCCTCCCCAATCATATATGTTATCTGAGGAGTATCATAAATATCTTCGATCATCAAAATAGTCGAAGTCTCTCTGGAGCTCAGTAAAACGGCATCGTCCCCTATCCACTGTATCGTGTTTATATGTATCCAATCCAATTCTCCATCTTCATTTTCCGTACATTCTTCTTTATAATCAGAAAATAACTCTCCCAAATCGAGCACACAGCTAACTTCACCTGTCTGCGTATTAATCTGAATAATTTGATCTTCCACACTGTCGCTTTCAGTGTCTGTTGCCAAAACAAGCAAATTTCCATCATCATCAAACACATAATCATGATGAAGACTGTATGTACCCGTATCATAAATCTTCTCTGCTTTTCCAAGATGATTCACCGCCGCAATTTTGCTTTCTGATATACTGTAATACATACAATCATCCCGGAATAAAAGCCTGTGGCTCCTGTAACCGATCAACGGAATTTCTCCTCTGAGCACCCCGGAATTATCGTAATAATACATGAAATCTTCTTCATCACTGTCATTTCCTAAAACGACGTATAACCCGTCTGAAACAGTTTCACTCCCTTCGGCTGCTTCTGTTTGTTTCAGCTGAATCTCCTCTTTTCCGGACAATTCTCCCATTTCATGTACATAAGAATATATCTCCACGCTTCCATCTTCTTTTGTCAAAGTAAATGTAATAGTATTACATTCTTCCGGTATCAACCCCATAACCTGAAACTCATGTTCCGTATCAAATCTGCCTTCCCCTTCCGGCGTTTGTGAAAAGTCACCGATAGACAAATCCGGAACTGAAACATTGTAAGAAACAGATACCGGCTCCTGCGTAGTAAAATAAACGTATAAAGACAAGGTATTTGTTCCATATGGATTTTCTTTTATCAGCATATTATCCTCTGTGTATGCTCCGCTGCTTTTTTCTTCTTCAATCTGTGTTTCCACTTCATCTTGATACGCTTCGGTATAAATGGTCTTTATTTCATTTTGATATATTTCTGACGTTTCTTCCTGTGCAATTTCTTCTGCCGCCGATTTAAAAAAAGAGGCGCAGGCTGTCACTGCCAAAACTAAAATCATCCCACCTATTATCTTTTTTTGTTTCTTCATCTCCATCTAAATGTTCCCTCCATCTGTTCTATCCCATCAAAACCTTCAACTTCCCACGTCAAACTCCTTGATGAAATAAATTATCCGTTTTTATTGACAGGAATATCGTACACGCTGTACCTTAATTGTACTTTAAGACAAAATCATCTTAAAAAGGCAGTAAACCCTAGGTTATTAACCTGAGATTTACTGCCTTTTGCATATTCGATATTATCAGTACAGAGATCTCTTTGACGCTTCTCATGTACTGTTTATTCATCATTGCCCCGGAAAAGTCACTGTAATACGCAGCGATTTTTCATCTTCTGTTTCTGCCATGATCTTTCCCTTGTGAGAATCTGCTGTCGCCGCTGCTATAGAAAGTCCAAGTCCGTATCCTCCTGTCTGGGAATTTCTGGAAATATCTGTCCGATAAAAACGATCAAATAAACGAGAAGTCTGTTCTTTTGAAATATATTCTGTCGTATTAAATACAGACAGATAAATACGGTTTTTCTTTTTCCCGAGAGTAACGTCAATCCTCCCCCTTTCATTCGTATATTTGACGGCATTATCAAGCAAAATCGTTATCAGACTTCGGATTGCTTTTTCATCGCCTTTTATAGAAATCATAGGTGTAATCGCAGTTTTCATACAGATTCCCTGTATCTTCGCCGGCGCCTGAAAAGTATGACATACCTCTTCCACCATATCAGATAAAGGAAACTCTACTTTCAAATTTCCATTCTGCCCTTCTTCCATACGGGAAAGCATAACTAAAGAACCTGTAAGATCCGCAAGTCTTTTTGTCTGTTCCCGAATATCCTGCAGCCATTCATTCTCATCGAAGTCCATTTCCAAAACCTCCGTGTCTGCTTCAATAATCGTCAAGGGTGTCCTTAATTCATGCCCCGCATCCGTAATAAACCGCTTCTGCTTTTCATAATTATCAGAAAACGGTTTGACAATACGCCCGGAAAAATAAATCATCAAAAACAAAACCGATAATAGCCCTATGAAAGATACGATCATTGTAGTAAACAAAAAGTTCAGGAAATTATCCAGCTGTCTCCTGCAATCTAAGAAAATAACACGTATCTCCCCGCCATAAGACGTCTTCCAATAGCGATAATGATCCATAAATCCTTTTTCTTTTCCTCTTGCCCAAACTTCTGATGCGTATTCTATTGCATTTTCTGTGTCTATGGATACAATCTTTGACGTATCTGTTAAAATAACCTCTCCTTTTTCATCCAATAGAACAGAAAAATATCTGGATTCATAAGGGATCTCCGGTGAGATCCCATGTCTGTCCCCTTTTTCGTTTCCCGGAATCATTTTCGGAAAATGTCCTGCATTTTTTTCCAAAACTTCAAGAATTCGATCAGCATCTTCTGCGATCTTCCTGTAGTTTAAAACACCTGCAATCCCTCCTATGATAAAAAGTACAAGAAACAAAGATATCATGGACGCTACGATGAGTTTAATACGAAGTTTTTTTATCATGACCGCTCCTCCAGAGAATATCCTGCATTTCTCGTCGCTTTGATCTGAATATCTGCGTGGAGAGCAGACAACTTCTTCCTCAAATAAGAAATATATACCCAAACTACATTTATCTCTGCTTCACTGTCATATCCCCATATTTTTTCCAAAAACCGTTCAGAAGAAATTAATTGATGCGGATTGCACATTAAAAGCTCCAACATCTGAAATTCTTTATTGGCAAGGCGGAAACTTCCCTTACTTGTAGAAAGTTCAAATGCCGCCCGATCCAGCGTGACATTTCCCATCTTCAATTTGGAATTTGCCTGTGCCGTCTGCGCTCTTGTGATTGCCCGGATTCTTGCCAGCAGTTCTTTTGAATGAAAAGGTTTTGCCAGATAATCATTTGCTCCGGCATCCAATCCCTCTACTTTATCATCCACTTCTGATTTGGCTGTCAACAACAGAATCGGAATCAGATTCCCCCTTTCCCGAACTTTCCTTAACACTGTCAGTCCATCCACTTTAGGCATCATAATGTCTAAGACTACCCCATCATAATTATCCGCTTCCAGATAGTCCAATGCGCTCTGACCGTCATAAACTGCATCCACTGAGTAATTATTTCTTTCCAAAATCGCTGTCAGCGCTTTTGACAGCGCTCTTTCATCTTCTGCCAATAATAACCGCATAATATATATCTCCTGTTTCCGCCCGCTTCACTTATCTTTTTCCTTTACTCACAGCGAACTATATTTCTATTTAAAAATAAACGTATCACCTTAATCCTACTTTAAAATGCTGTTACTATGACATAGTATATCTTAGGAAAAACATATTTTCCAGTTTTTCTGCCCTCTATATCAATATACAGACAGCGCTTTTTTCATCTCTTTCACATAATCGCCGACATATTGCGGCGCATCCTTCCCATACTTTTCCATTATATTTACGATCGCAGATCCTACGATCACTCCATCCGCATATTCTGCCATCGCGGCTGCCTGTTGAGGCGTGGAGATTCCAAAGCCGACCGCACACGGAATCCGGGTGTTTTCACGAATGGTCGCCACAATGGAAGTCAGGTCTGTCGTAATCTCACTTCTCATCCCCGTCACGCCGAGGCTCGAGACAACATACAAAAATCCTTCCGCCTCTCCTGCTATCTTTGCGATCCGCTTTTCAGAAGTCGGAGCAACCATAGAGATCAGATCCACCCCATATCCGGCACAGATCGGGTGAAATTCTTCCTTTTCTTCAAATGGAAGATCCGGCAGGATCAGTCCGTCAATCCGGCTCTTTTGACACTCTGAAACAAATTTTTCTACACCATAAGAAAATACCACATTCGTATACGTCATAAAAACAAACGGTACATCTATGTCTTTGCGCAGTTCTCTTACGAACGCAAAAATTTTATCGGTAGTGATCCCGCTTTTCAAGGCTCTTAAATTTGCCGCCTGAATAACCGGGCCTTCCGCGGTCGGATCAGAGAACGGAATCCCAAGCTCTATCAGATCCGCACCGTTTTTTACTGCTGATCGGATCGCTTTTTTCGTTGTTTCCAGATCCGGATCTCCACAGGTGAAAAATGCAATAAATGCTTTTTTGTTCTTAAACGCATTCTTGATATTACTCATAAATATCCTCCCCTCTGTATCGGGCGATCGCCGCACAGTCTTTATCTCCTCTGCCGGAAATCGTAACTACGATTATCTTTTCCGGACTCATCAACGGCGCGACTTTCATTGCATGAGCAACTGCATGCGCCGATTCGATCGCCGGAATGATCCCTTCTGTCTTTGCCAGATATTCAAACGCCCAAACGGCTTCTTCATCCGTCACCGGCACATATTCCGCTCTTCCCATATCATGCAGATAGGCATGTTCCGGGCCTACCCCGGGATAGTCCAGCCCGGCGGAAATGGAGTAAGATTCCTCGATCTGGCCGTCGGCGGTTTGCATCATCGGCGACTTCATCCCGAAGTAGATCCCCACACGACCATGCTTCAGCGGCGCGCCGTGCTCTCCGCTTTCGATACCGTGCCCGGCAGGCTCCACGCCGATCAGGCCGACGCGGGTTTCCTCGATAAAATCAGCGAACATGCCGATGGCGTTTGACCCGCCACCGACGCAGGCGATCACCGCGTCCGGCAGACGGCCCTCTTTTTCGAGGATCTGCGCTTTGGTCTCTTCGCCGATCATGCGCTGGAATTCACGCACGATGGTCGGGAACGGGTGCGGACCGGCGGCGGTGCCCAGCATATAGTGCGCCTTCTCGTAGCTGCCGGACCAGTCGCGCAGCGCCTCGTTACAGGCATCTTTCAGCGTGGCGGAGCCGCTGTGCACCGGGATCACCTCGGCGCCCATCAGGCGCATACGGAAGACGTTCGGCGACTGGCGCTCGACGTCCTTGGCGCCCATGTAGATACGGCATTTCAGACCGAGCAGGGCGCTGGCCAGCGCTGAGGCGACGCCGTGCTGACCGGCGCCGGTCTCGGCGATAATTTCGGTTTTGCCCATCCGTTTGGCCAGCAGAGCCTGGCCCAGCACCTGGTTGGTTTTGTGCGCGCCGCCGTGCAGCAGATCTTCGCGTTTCAGGTACAGGGTAGTGCGGGTCCCTTCGGTCAGGTTCCGGCATTTGGTCAGGGCCGTCGGACGACCGGCGTAGTTTTTCAGCAGGTCGGTGAATTCCGCCTGAAAGGCCGGGTCCTTCTGCGCGCTGACAAAGGCCTCTTCCAGCTGGCGCAGGGCGGGCATCAGGATCTGCGGCACATACATGCCGCCGAATTCGCCGAAGTAGGGGTTCAGTAAAGTGCTCATTATTGCTCCTTAATATGCGCGCAGCGTCTGGAATACGGAGGCCAGCTTGCTGGCGTCTTTAATCCCGGGTTGCGACTCTACGCCTGAATTGAAATCGAGTCCGGCACAGCCGCTTTTGGCCGCTTCCACACAGTTATCGGCGCCGAGGCCGCCAGCCAGCATAACGTTACGCAGGTCCTGGCCCTGCAGCAGGCTCCAGTCAAAACGCTGGCCGCTGCCGCCCTGGCCGTTGTCGAGCAGATACTTATCGACATGGCGGAGTGTACGGGACGGCAAGGTTTCGCCAACGCTCAGCGCTTTCCAGATGCGGACGCTATCCGCGAGGGCGTCGCGCAGCGCGTCGATATAGGCCTGGTCTTCATCACCGTGCAGCTGTACGGCGGTCAGCTCCAGGGCTTGGGCGCGGGCGACCACCTCATCCAGCGGCGCATTGCGGAAGACGCCGACGTACTGCAGCGGCGCGGCGGCGATCACCGCTTTAGCCTGGGCGTCATTTACCGCCCGCGGCGAGGTCGGGACGAAGATCAGCCCACCGTAGATGGCGCCAGACTCCCAGGCCACCTGCGCATCCTGCGGGCGCGTCAGGCCGCACACTTTGTTCTCGCCGAGCAGCACGCGCTTGACCGCCGCTTCCAGATCCGCCTGCTCCATCAGGGCGGAGCCGATCAGGAAGCCATTGGCGAAGTGGCTCAGCTCACGCACTTCGGCATAGGTATGGATGCCGGATTCGCTGATCACCGTGACATCAGGGCCGAGACGCGCCGCCAGCTGACGGGTGCGGTTGAGGTCAATCGACATATCGCGCAGGTCGCGGTTGTTGATGCCCACCACCTTCGCCTTCAGGGCGATGGCGCGCTCCAGCTCCTCATCATTGCTGACTTCTGTGAGCACGCCCATATTCAGGCTGTGAGCCACCGCCGAGAGCTGACGATACTGTTCATCGTCGAGCACCGACAGCATTAGCAGGCAGGCGTCGGCCTGATAGTAGCGCGCCAGGTAGATCTGGTAAGGGTCGATGGTGAAGTCCTTACACAGGATCGGCTGCGGCGCGACCTTGCTGACGATCGGCAGAAAATCGAAGCTGCCCTGGAAATATTTCTCATCACACAGCACCGAGATCGCCGAGGCGTAGTGTTTGTAGATGCTGGCGATCGCCGCCGGATCGAAATCTTCGCGAATCAACCCCTTCGACGGCGAAGCCTTTTTGCACTCGAGAATAAACGCGGTGCGGGTGCCGGCCAGCGCGTCATAGAAATTGCGCTGCGTCGGGACGACCTCATTCTGAAAACTGGCTAACGGTTGTTGTTGTTTGCGGGCTTCCACCCAAATCGCTTTGTCGGCAACGATTTTTGCTAAAACGGTCTGCATTCTTTACCCTCTTGCCGCTAAGGCGGTCACTCTGTCATAGGCCGCGCCGCTGTGCAGCACATCCAGTACCTGCTGAGCGTTAGCTTTCAGATCTTCATGCCCGTGTAAACGCATCAACATGGCGACGTTGGCGGCGACGGCGGCTTCGTGAGCGGCTTCACCTTTACCTTGTAGCAAGCGCGTCAGAATGTCACGGTTTTCTTCCGGCGTGCCGCCCGCCAGCTGCGCCTGATGGTAAGGCGTCAGGCCGAAATCGTCGGCGGTCAGCTGATAGCTTTTAATTTCCCCGTTATGCAGCTCGGCGACCACCGTGGGCGCATGCAGCGAGACTTCATCCATCCCGCCGCTGTGCACCACGGCAGCGCGCTGATAACCGAGTACGCGCAAGGTTTCCGCAATCGGCAACACCAGTTCCGGGCTGTAGACGCCAATCAGCGCCAGCGGCGGATGCGCCGGGTTGATCAGCGGCCCCAGCACGTTAAACAGGGTACGGGTCTTCAGCTGCTGACGGACCGGCATCGCGTGGCGGAAACCGGTGTGGTACTTCGGCGCGAACAGGAAGCAGACGCCCAGCTCATCGAGCGCCGCGCGGGATTTATCGGCGTTCATATCGAGATTAATGCCGAAGGCCGCCAGCAGGTCAGAAGAGCCTGATTTACTGGAAACGCTGCGGTTGCCGTGCTTCGCCACTTTCAATCCACAGGCGGCGGCGACAAACGCGCTGGCGGTGGAGATATTAATGCTGTTGCTGCCGTCGCCACCGGTGCCGACGATGTCGGCAAACAGGTAGTCCGGGCGCGGGAACGGCGCGGCGTTTTCCAGCAGCGCGGTGGCGGCGCCGGCAATTTCCTGCGGCTGCTCGCCGCGCACTTTCATACTGACCAGCGCGGCGGCCAGCTGTTCAGGCTTCACTTCGCCGCGCACGACGGCGGAGAACAGCTGGTGGCTCTCCTGCTGGCTCAGGGTTTCCGCCTGGTACAGCTTCTCAAGGATCGGCTGGAGGGTGTTGGTATGCTCCAGCTTCTGCAGCGCCCAGGCCAGGGTCTGCTCCAGCAGTCGCGCGCCCTGGGTGGTGAGGATCGATTCCGGGTGGAACTGGAAGCCGCACACCCGATCCGCATCGTGACGCACCGCCATCACCATGCCATTGAAATTGGCGTTAATCGTCAGCCCGGCAGGAATATTGCTGCCGACCAGCGAGTGGTAGCGCGCCACCGGCAGCGGGTTAGCCAGACCGGCAAACATCGCCTGGCCGTCGTGCTCAATGCTGGAGGCTTTGCCGTGAAGGATCTCGCCCGCCTGGCCGACATAGCCGCCGTAGGCTTCGACAATGGCCTGGTGGCCGAGGCAGATGCCGATGATCGGCAGCTTGCCCCGCATGCGGGTCAGCAATTCCGGCATGCAGCCGGCTTCGCTTGGCGTACCCGGGCCAGGGGAGAGCATCAGCACCGGATTGTCCATGGTGCCCAGACGCTCAATCAGCGCCTGCGCCGGAACGGAGTTACGGTAAATCACCACGTTATGGCCGTTGGCGCGCAGCTGGTCTGCCAGGTTATAGGTGAAAGAATCGATATTATCGAGCAGCAGAATGTCAGCCATCAGAAAATCTCCTTCGCGTGATGGGCCTGGGCAATGGCGCGCAGCACCGCGCGGGCTTTATTTCGGGTCTCATCCGCTTCCGACTGGGGAACCGAGTCGAGCACAATGCCCGCTCCGGCCTGGACGGTAGCGATACCCTCCTGCACGTAGGCGGAACGGATGACGATGCAGGTGTCGAGGTCGCCGTGGGCAGTGAAATAGCCCACCGCGCCGCCGTAGCTGCCGCGTCGTTTACCTTCGGCGGCGGCAATCAGCTGCATGGCGCGAACCTTCGGCGCGCCGCTGAGAGTGCCCATGTTCATGCAGGCGCGGTAAGCGTGCAGCACATCGAGATCCTGACGCAGTTCACCCACCACCCGGGAGACCAGATGCATCACGAAGGAGTAACGGTCAACCTTGGTTAAATCGGCGACATAGCGGCTGCCCGGGGTACAGATGCGGGCCAGATCGTTGCGCGCCAGGTCCACCAGCATCAGGTGCTCGGAAAGCTCTTTGTGATCGGTACGCATTTCCAGTTCGATACGGCTGTCGAGATCGCGATCCAGCGAACCGTCGGCGCGGCGGCCGCGCGGCCGGGTGCCGGCGATGGGGTAGATCTCAATCTGACGGCTGACGGCATCGTACTTCAGCGAGCTTTCCGGCGAGGCGCCGAACAGGGTGAAATCGTTGTCCTGCATAAAGAACATATACGGGCTGGGGTTGCTCTTCTTCAGCACATCATACGCGGCCAGCGGCGACGGGCAGGGCAGCGAGAAGCGGCGGGAAGGGACCACCTGGAAGATTTCCCCGGCGCGGATCGCGCGCTGCATTTTGCGCACCACCGCGCCGTACTCTTCATCGCTCTGGTCAACGTCGCAGCGCATTTCGGCCACGGTAGTGACCGGCAGCGGCAGCGGTGGCTCGTTCAGCTGCTGGCGCAGCTGGCTCAGGCGCTGCTCCAGGCGCTGTTTTTCACTCTCCAGCGGCGTGAACAGGCTCGCCTGGATGCGGGTATGCTTGGTCTGATGGTCGATGACCAGCAGGGTCTCCGCCAGATAGAAGCAGTAGTCCGGGCAGGCGGTGTCGCTCTGCAGGGGCGGCAGATCTTCAAAGCCGGCCACCAGGTCATAGGCGAACAGGCCGCCGAAGAACATCGCTTCACGCTCGTTGGCAGGGACGGTCACCAGCTCCTGCAGGAGACGGAAGGCGTCAAACACTGACAGCGAGCAGAGGCGGGCGTCTTCATCGAGCAGGGAACTGACCGCCGGGAAGGTCAGGATCCGGCCGTTGGGCTGGCGCTGATTGGCGATCCCGGAGGGCAGCGCGCCGTCCAGCAGCTCCAGCAGCGCGGCGCCGTTGGCGGAGAGGGCCTGAATGGTGACAGTGTCACCGAGAGCGGTGATGCGCAGCGCGCTGTCCACCAGCAGCAGGCTTTTTAAGTCATCTTTGCTGTCGATGTCAGCCGATTCCAGCAGCAGCGTGGCCGGACGGGCGCCGCACAGTTGGTGGAATAACGCCGTCGGGTTCTCCCGGTAGATGGCGTCGCTGGTGAGAAGCTCGAGTGCCGGTTTGGATGTTTGCATTATTGTTCTCGCCTGTTCGTATTATTTTTGTCCAATAAAAAGCCCGCTCATTGGCGGGCCGGGTATCTGTATGCTGAATGCAAAACGCGATCACGCCGCCCGTTATCAGGAGGTGCGCCACCAGCTGTGCAGAGTGATAAAGTGCATTTTCATCGTGATACCCCTTCATGTGAACTTGCGTACTAGTTAACTAGTTCAATGGAATAAAGTCAACCCTTGTTTGCAGATTTTCTCTGCCTGTCGGTATGATAATGCGCTTATTTACGTTGATGTCCAGCAGGAGTCCTTTTGAGCGACAGCCAATACGCAGTGATTTACGATCTGCACAGCCATACCACCGCCTCTGACGGGCGGCTGACTCCGCAGGAACTGGTCCATCGCGCCCATGAAATGCGCGTAGGCACGCTGGCGATCACCGACCATGACAGCGTGGCGGCGATCCCCGCGGCCCGGGAGGAGATCGCCCGCGCCGGATTACCCTTGACCCTGGTGAACGGCGTCGAGATTTCCACCCTCTGGGAAAATCACGAGATTCATATTGTGGGTCTCAATATTGATATTGCGCACCCTGCGATGACCGCCCTGCTGGAGGAGCAGAAAGCGCGGCGCCAGCAGCGCGGCCAGATGATTGCCGAGCGTCTGGAGAAGGCGCGCATCCCCGGCGCCTGGGAAGGGGCGCTGCGGCTGGCGGACGGTGGCGCCGTCACCCGCGGCCATTTTGCCCGTTTTCTGGTGGAGGCCGGCCACGCGAAGAACATGGCGGAGGTCTTCAAAAAATACCTTGCCCGCGGGAAAACCGGTTACGTGCCGCCGCAGTGGTGTACAATAAAACAAGCAATTGATGTCATTCATCATTCTGGCGGTAAGGCGGTGATAGCCCATCCCGGGCGTTACGATCTTTCCGCCAAGTGGCTTAAGCGGCTGTTGGCCCACTTCAGCGAGCAGGGCGGTGATGCCATGGAAGTGGCCCAGTGCCAGCAGGCGCCCCATGAACGCGCCCAGCTGGCCGCCCTGGCCGTGCAGTTTGGTCTTCTGGCGTCGCAGGGTTCCGATTTCCATCAGCCCTGCGCGTGGATCGAACTTGGCCGTAAGCTCTGGCTCCCTGCCGGCGTGGAAGGCGTCTGGCACAGCTGGGAAGCGGCCACCGAATAAAAATTGAGAGGGAAGTATGAGCCAGTTTTTTTATATCCATCCGGATAACCCGCAGGCGCGGTTGATTAACCAGGCGGTGGAGATTGTGCGTAAGGGCGGGGTGATCGTATATCCTACCGACTCCGGCTACGCGCTGGGCTGCAAAATTGAAGACAAGGGCGCGATGGAGCGGATCTGCCGCATCCGTCAGCTGCCGGACGGCCACAACTTCACCCTGATGTGCCGCGACCTGTCCGAACTGTCAACCTACGCTTTTGTGGACAACGTGGCGTTTCGCCTGATGAAAAACAATACGCCGGGCAACTACACCTTTATCCTCAAAGGAACGAAAGAGGTACCGCGCCGGCTGCTGCAGGAGAAGCGTAAAACCATTGGTATGCGCGTCCCGTCCAACCCCATCGCTCAGGCGTTGCTTGAGACCTTAGGCGAACCGATGCTCTCTACCTCGCTGATGCTGCCCGGCAGCGACTTTACCGAATCCGACCCGGAAGAGATCAAAGATCGTCTGGAGAAAGTCGTGGACCTCATTATCCACGGCGGTTTCCTGGGGCAGCAGCCGACCACGGTTATCGACCTGACGGAAGATACCCCGGTGGTGCTGCGCGAAGGCGTGGGCGACGTGAGGCCGTTTCTCTGACACTACCTGCCGGGCGGTGCCTCATGCGCCGCCTGGTACCCTCTCTTTTCTCCCCGACGGCACGACCATCATCCACAGCGCCAGGCAGACCAGCAGCGCGCCGAGAATTAACCCACTCTCCACAATCTCTCCAAGAAAAAGATAGCCCCACAGCACCGCAAAAGGCGGGATCAAAAAGGTCACGGACAGTGAACGCAGCGGTCCAATATCAGCGATCAGGCGGAAATAGAGGATATACCCTGCCGCCGTGCA
>OMBQ01002279.1_pt1 | contig 12665 bp, 10 predicted proteins | sample 1674311 | NCBI WGS metagenome assembly OMBQ01 (sample SAMEA103958160, study PRJEB25191) | human gut metagenome | biome: human-associated habitat [ENVO:00009003]; feature: intestine environment [ENVO:2100002]; material: feces | place: Germany | collected 2013/2015 | reverse complement strand
GCATACGAGATCGGTCTCGGCATTCCTGCTGAACCGCTCTTCCGATCTTCCGTCTAGGTCGCCGGCAGGGAGTGACGCATTAGCTCGCTGAGGTTCTCCAGCAACGGCGCCATCGCCACCGCCTGGGGATGCAGCGCCTGCTTACGCGAAAAGGCCAGCAGCCGCTGGGTCAGAAGCGCCCCGCGTTCCGCCGCCTTCAGCGCCCTGGTGAGGCGTGGCGCATCCTGCGCATTCGGCTCCACCAGCTCAAGGCTGCCGATGATCACCGCGAGCAGGTTGTTAAAATCATGCGCCAGGCCTCCGGTCAGTTGGCCGACGGCCTTCATCTTCTGGCTGTGCAACAGCGCCTCCTCCAGCTCCTGACGCTTAATCCTATCGATCTCCATCTGGGTGGTCTTCTCTTTCAGCAGCCGGGTGGTGTGCTCCAGCGACGCCGTATTGCGCGCGAAAACGTTAAAGGCGCGCGCCAGTTCGCCCAGCTCGTCGCGCCGCTGCAGGGCCGGCACCGAGACGTTCGGCTCTCCCTGAGCCAGCCGCGACATCGCTCGCGAGATAGCGGTCAGGTTAGAGCCCAGGTTACGGTAGATGTACCACCCGGCGCAGCCGGTGATCGCCAGCGCCAGCAGCGCGGAAAGCAGAATAAACATGCTGATGGAGCGCAGCTCCCGATGGCTCTGCGCCGCCCGCTGTTCGGAGGCTTCCGCCACCCGGGTCACGTACTGATTGATGTCGTCGTTAAGCAGCGCGACCAGCGCTTTGATGTGGTACATGTACCAGCTGATCGTCAGGTCGCTCTCCTCCAGCTGGGCCGACAGCGGGGCCAGCTTCGCCAGCTCCCGGGTGACGTCGGGGAGAACAAACGCCAGCGCGGGATCGGCGCTTTGAGCCGGCAGGTCGCCGCGCAGCTGGTCGAGCTGCAGAACGATCGACCGCGGCGTGACGGTATGGATCGCGGCGGCGATCAGCCGGTCCATCTCGGCTAGCCGACGAGGATCGATCGCCCGGTCCCCGCCGCGATCGTTAAGATCGGCGAGATGGCGCAGGTTGCTCTGATTCTGGTAAAGCGAACTCAGCAGCGCATTGCGCTGCAGATGACGACGCTGGCCGCGCTGCAGCATCTCCGCCACGCTCCGCTGCAGCGCGTTGCTGCGGCGAATAATACTGGCCACCAGCGCCTCCTCCTGCTGCGCCAGCGGAGCCGCTGCCAGCTGAGCCAGCGAGTGCTTCAGCGCCTGCTGCGTCGCCAGCAGCCGTTCCGCTTCGCTTTTGTACTCCAGCGCGCCCACCACCTGCGACAGGCGCACCGCGGCCGTGGCGACATTCGCCGTGTCCCGCGCCAGATCCATACTGCCGCGCATATCGTTGAGGGTCTGGCGCTGCACCTGCTCCTGCAGCTGGCTGGCGTGGTGAAAGCCGAACACCGCCACGCCGCTCACCAGCAGGGTGACTACCACCATCAGCAGATTAAAGGAGAGCAGGCGGCCACGGGCGCTGGTGAAAAACGGGTGTCGGCGAGCGGTCATAGCAACTCCGGTGAAGGAACGGTCGGCATATAGGCGTGACGGTGCAGAAAATGACGCCGCGTAACTGTGATCGCGGTTAACTATTTATCACTATGACAAATATGAATGGATTCTGACATCCTGCATTTATTTTCCGGTGGTGGACTGCTGCTATTGTTCTCGCAGACAGGAGCGCCGTGATGACCGCCACCCCGGTACTGGAAATGCGCCATATCGCCAAAGCTTTTGGCAAATTCTACGCGCTAAAGGGCGTCGACCTGACGGTCTGGCCCGGCGAGATCCACGCCCTGATGGGGGAGAACGGCGCCGGAAAAAGCACGCTGATGAAGATCCTCGCCGGCGCCTATACCGCCACCAGCGGCGAGATCCTGATCGACGGAAAACCGCAAACGATCCGCGGCCCCAAGGACGCGCTGGCCGCCGGGATCACGTTGATCTACCAGGAGATGCAGCTGGCGCCGAACCTGACCGTCGCGGAAAACATTTTCCTCGGCAGCGAGCTGGCACGTGGTGGCCTGGTGCAGCGCAAAGCCATGCTCAGCCAGGCGCAGGCGGTGATCGACCGTCTCGGCGCCCAGTTCAGGGCCAGCGACCGGGTGATGACCCTGACCATCGCCGAGCAGCAGCAAGTGGAGATCGCCCGCGCCCTGCACCGTCAAAGCCGCATTCTGGTGATGGATGAACCCACCGCCGCCCTCTCCTCGCGGGAAACCCAGCGCCTGTTCGACCTCATCCTGCGCCTGCGCGATGAGGGGATGGCGATTATCTATATCAGCCACCGCATGGCGGAAGTGTATGAGCTCTCCGACCGGGTCAGCGTCCTGCGCGACGGGCAGTATGTCGGCAGCCTGGTGCGCGACAAGCTCAACGCACCGGAGCTGGTGCGCATGATGGTCGGCCGTCCGCTCAGCGATCTGTTCAATAAAGAGCGCGATATTCCCCGCGGCCAGCCGCGCCTGCGGGTCGAGGATCTGACCGATGGCGGTAAGGTTAAGCCCAGCAGCCTGGTGGTGCATGCCGGCGAAATCGTCGGCCTCGCCGGGCTGGTCGGCGCCGGACGCTCCGAACTGGCGCAGCTGATCTTTGGCGTGCGCAAAGCCACCGGCGGGGTGATCGAGATCGACGGCGAGCCGGTGGTGATCCACTCGCCGCGCGAAGCCATCGACCATGGCATCGGCTTTCTGACCGAAAACCGCAAAGAGCAGGGCCTGTTTCTCGAACTGGCGGCCCAGGAAAACATCACCATGGCGACGCTGGAGCGCGACGCGACCTGGGGAATGCTCAACCGCCGGAAGGCGCAAACCATCTCCGATGATGCCATCCAGCTGCTGAACATCCGCGTACCGCACGCCCAGGTGCGCGCCGGCGGACTGTCCGGCGGCAACCAGCAGAAGCTGTTAATTTCGCGCTGGGTGGCGATTGGCCCGCGCATTCTGATCCTTGATGAACCCACCCGCGGCGTCGACGTCGGCGCGAAAAGCGAGATTTACCGCATCATGAACGACATGGCGCGCCAGGGCGTCGCCATTCTGATGATCTCCAGCGAACTGCCCGAAGTGGTGGGCATGAGCGACCGGGTCTATGTGATGCGCGAAGGGACTATCGCCGGCGAGCTGCAGTCCGGCGATATCAGCCAGGAACAGATCATGACGCTGGCCACCGGCGTGAACGATTCTCACCTTAAGGCAGGGCAACTATGAGCATACCGAAAGAGACCTCCGCGCCGGTCGCGAAATCCGCTTCGGCGAAAAAAATGCTGATGGGCGACCTGATGCAGACCGTCGGCATTCTGCCGATCCTCATCCTGATCGTCGCCGTCTTCGGCTTTATCGCCCCCAACTTCTTCACGGAAAGCAATCTGCTGAATATCACCCGCCAGGCCTCGATCAACATTGTGCTGGCGGCGGGAATGACCTTCATCATCCTCACCGGCGGCATTGACCTTTCCGTCGGCTCCATTCTCGGCACCACCGCGGTGGCGGCAATGGTGGTCTCGCTGATCCCGGAGCTGGCGTTGCTGTCGATTCCGGCGGCGCTGATGCTCGGCCTGCTGCTCGGCCTGTTCAACGGCGCGCTGGTGGCCTTCGCCGGGCTACCGCCGTTTATTGTCACTCTCGGCACCTATACGGCGCTGCGCGGCGCCGCCTATCTGCTGGCCGACGGCACCACGGTGATCAACTCCGATATCAGCTTCGAGTGGATCGGCAATGACTACCTCGGCCCGGTGCCGTGGCTGGTGGTCATCGCCCTGGCGGTTATCGCGGTGTGCTGGTTTATCCTGCGCCGAACCACCCTTGGGGTGCATATCTACGCGGTGGGCGGCAACATGCAGGCGGCGCGGCTGACCGGCATTAAAGTCTGGCTGGTGCTGTTGTTTGTCTATGGCATGAGCGGCCTGCTCTCCGGCCTTGGCGGAGTGATGAGCGCCTCCCGGCTGTACAGCGCCAACGGTAACCTCGGGGTCGGCTACGAGCTGGACGCCATCGCCGCGGTCATTCTTGGCGGCACCAGCTTCGTCGGCGGGATCGGCACCATCACCGGTACGCTGGTGGGGGCGCTGATTATCGCCACCCTCAATAACGGTATGACCCTGATGGGGGTCTCCTACTTCTGGCAACTGGTGATCAAAGGGGCGGTGATCATCATTGCGGTGCTGATCGACAAATACCGTACCCGACATCATCAAAGTGCATAACAACACCATCTTACCTGCGAGGAAAAGCGAATGCGTTTAAAACCGATAGTCACCGCGCTGTGTGCTGGCGCGCTGCTGGCCGCCTCCCCTTTTGCGTCGGCCAAAGAGCTGAAAGCGATTGGCGTGACGGTGGGCGACCTTGCCAACCCGTTCTTTGTGCAGATCACCAAGGGCGCGGAGCTGGAAGCCCGCAAGCTGGCGGGGGATAACGTCAAAGTGACGCTGGTCTCCAGCGGCTACGATCTGGGCCAGCAGGTGGCGCAGATCGATAACTTTATCGCCGCCAAAGTCGATATGATTATCCTCAACGCCGCCGATTCGAAAGGCATTGGCCCGGCGGTGAAACGGGCCAAAGAGGCCGGGATCGTGGTGGTGGCGGTTGACGTTGCCGCCGAAGGGGCCGACGCCACCATCACCTCCGATAACACCCAGGCGGGCGAGCTGGCCTGTAAATACATTAGCGATCGTCTGAACAACAAAGGCAACGTGGTGATCATCAACGGGCCGCCGGTCTCCGCCGTACAAAACCGCGTCGAAGGCTGCGAAACGGAGTTCAAAAAACACCCGGATATAAAAATTCTGTCCTCCAACCAGAACGCCAAAGGCAGCCGGGAAGGCGGACTGGAGGTGATGACCTCCCTGCTGGCGGCCAATCCGAAGATTGACGGCGTGTTCGCGATCAACGATCCGACAGCGATTGGCGCCGATCTGGCAGCGAAACAGGCGCAGCGCAGCGAGTTCTTCATAGTCGGCGTCGACGGCAGCCCGGACGGCGAAGAGGCACTGAAGCGTAAGAACTCCTTGTTTGTCGCAACGCCGGCGCAGGATCCCCAGGTGATGGCGGCGAAGGCGGTGGAAATTGGCTACAACATCCTGCAGGGCAAACCGGCCCCAACCGCGCCGGTGCTGATCCCGGTGACCATGATCGACAAAAACAACGTCAGCTCTTACAAAGGCTGGACCGTGAAATAAGCGCAACCGGGCGCACGATCGTTCCGCCGATTGTGCGCTACGCTTAACAAGTATGACGGCGCGGAGTAGCGATCATGGAACGTAAAGGCATTATTGCCGCAGGCAACATGCTGGTCGATCATGTCCACCAGATCAGACAGTGGCCGGAGCGCGGCTGGCTGGTGGAGATTATGCATAGCGAACGCGCCACAGGCGGCGCGCCGCTGAACGTCCTGCTGACCCTGGCCAAAATGCACGCCGGCCTGCCGCTGCAGGCGGTCGGCCTGATTGGCGAGGATAACGATGGCGACTACATTACCGCCATGCTCGATCAGTACCATATCAATCGCCAGCTCGTGCAGCGCACCAGCTCTGCCCCCACCTCGATGACTCAGGTGATGACCGACGCTGACGGTCAGCGTACCTTTTTTCACTCCCCCGGCGCCAACCGCCTGCTTGACCTTCCGGCCTTTGAGCCGCTGGATGCGCCGCTGAAAATTTTCCATCTCGGCTATCTGCTGCTGCTTGAGAGTCTCGATCGCCCCGACGAAGTGTACGGCACCCGCAGCGCGCGACTGCTGGCGCAGATGCGCGAGCGAGGCTATGAGGTTTCCCTCGATCTGGTGTCGCGCAAGGGCGACCCGCGCTACCGCCCGCTGGTCCTGCCGGCGCTGGCGCATCTTGACTACCTGACCATCAATGAACTGGAAGCCAGCGAGTTTAGCGGGCTGGAGATTCGGCTACCCAACGGCGAGCCGCACGTCGCCAATATCGCCAGCGCCGCCAGCGCATTGCTTGACGCCGGCGTGCGCCAACGGGTGGTGATCCACTGCCCGGAGGGGGCATGGGGCGTCTCACGTACCGAAGCCGGGCGCTGGGTGCCGTCATGGCGGCTGCCGCCGGAGGAGATTGTCGGCAGCGTCGGCGCCGGGGATGCCTTCTGCGCCGGCCTGCTGTACGGCAGCCACGAACGCTGGCCGTTAACCGACAGTCTGCAGCTGGCCCACGCCTGCGCCCGCGCCAGCCTGCAGGCTGCCAATGCGATCGACGGCGCCAAAACGCTCACTGAGCTACAGACGTTTATTCAGTTGCAAAATAATTAGAAGGGTTGACTCCCCCAGCAATGGCCAGGCCGGTTAGACAGCTTCCCGCCCTATGCCGCCTTCTCGCTGTGGGTCACGTCGGCGGAAAAGACATAGCCCAGGCCGCGCAGCGTTTTAATCAGCGTCGGCTGATGTGGGTTCAGCTCGATTTTGCGCCGCAGGCGCATGATCAGCACATCGATGGTGCGGTCGAACACCTCGGTGCTTTCGGTATGGGTCAGCGCCAGCAACTGTTCGCGGTTCAGTACCCGGCGGGCGTTCTGCGCCAGCGCCAGCAGCAAACCGTATTCTCCCTGGGTCAGCGGGATCGCCTGCTGCTGCGGGTTATACAGCTCACAGCGGGTGGTATCCAGCCGCCAGCCGTTGAACGTCAGGCCGGCGGCGACGCCCGGCGCCTCGCTGGCCAGCGCCCCGCTGCGCCGCAGCACCGCCTTCACCCGGGCGACCACCACCCGCGAACTGAACGGTTTGGCGATGTAATCATCGGCGCCCATCTCCAGGCCCACCACCACATCGGACTCACTGCCCAGGCCGGAGAGCATCACCACCGGCAGCTCCGGCCGGGTGCGCTGCAGCTGCTGAAGCACCTGCAGGCCATTGGTATCCGGCAGGATCATATCCAGCAAAACCAGCGCGATGTCCGCCCGCTGCGCCACCGTCGCCAGCGCGTCGCCGCCGGTCTGGCAGACCAGCACCTCAAACGCGTGCGCGCCGAGCACATCTCTGAGCAGCTCGCCCATCGCTATGTCGTCATCGACCACTAAAATGACCGGTTTCATCTTTGCCTCTGCCCGCGGGGAGTTAGTGTCAGTCTGATCGATTCTGCAAGGCTGCGCCGACAAATTCCTCTCCCGGTGACATTTTTTCAAGCGCCGTCACATCTCCAGGGTATCGACACGTCAAATCTGTCGACAGGCTGTTTTTCGTCAGCATTTCGCCCAAAAAAGCCGCGTATCATCAAGGAATACCCACAATGAAAATATGGCATAGAAGATGCATAGTGACGGCGCGATAGCGCAAACGCGCCCATTGAATAACTGGAGCAAGACCGATGAAAAAAGTCGTCACGGTTTGCCCGTATTGCGCATCAGGTTGCAAAATCAATCTGGTGGTCGATAACGGCAAAATCGTTCGGGCTGAAGCGGCGCAGGGGAAAACCAACCAGGGAACCCTGTGCCTGAAAGGCTATTATGGCTGGGACTTTATTAACGATACCCAGATCCTGACGCCGCGCCTGAAAACCCCCATGATCCGTCGTCAACGCGGCGGCAAGCTGGAAGCTGTCTCCTGGGATGAGGCGCTGGATTACGTCGCCACTCGCCTCAGCGCCATTAAAGCCAAATATGGCCCGGATGCGATCCAAACCACCGGCTCCTCCCGCGGCACCGGTAATGAAACCAACTATGTGATGCAAAAATTCGCGCGCGCCGTTATTGGTACCAATAACGTCGACTGCTGCGCTCGCGTCTGACACGGCCCTTCGGTTGCAGGTCTGCACCAGTCGGTCGGTAACGGCGCCATGAGTAATGCCATCACAGAGATTGATAACACCGATCTGGTGTTTATCTTCGGCTACAACCCGGCGGATTCCCACCCTATCGTGGCGAATCACGTCATTAACGCTAAACGCAACGGGGCGAAAATTATCGTCTGCGACCCGCGCAAAATTGAAACCGCGCGCATCGCCGATATGCACATTGCGCTGAAGAACGGCTCGAACATCGCGCTGCTCAACGCCATTGGCCACGTGATTATTGAAGAGGATCTGTACGATAAATCCTTCGTCGCCAGCCGTTCCGAAGGCTTCGAGGAGTATCGCAAAATCGTTGAAGGCTACACGCCGGAGTCGGTGGAGGAGATCACCGGGGTCAGCGCCCAGGAGATCCGCGCCTGCGCCCGGATGTACGCCAGCGCCAAATCCGCCGCCATTCTGTGGGGCATGGGCGTTACCCAGTTCTACCAGGGCGTGGAGACCGTGCGTTCCCTGACCAGCCTGGCGATCCTCACCGGCAACCTCGGCAAACCGAGCGTCGGCGTCAACCCGGTGCGTGGCCAGAACAACGTCCAGGGCGCCTGCGATATGGGTGCGCTGCCGGATACCTATCCAGGCTACCAGTACGTTAAGTTCCCGGAAAACCGCGAGAAGTTCGCCAAAGCCTGGGGCGTCGACAGCCTGCCGGCGCATACCGGCTATCGCATCAGCGAGCTGCCGCACCGCGCGGCGCACGGTGAAGTGCGGGCGGCGTACATTATGGGTGAAGATCCGCTGCAGACCGATGCTGAACTGTCAGCGGTGCGCAAAGCGTTCGACGATCTGGAACTGGTGATCGTCCAGGACATTTTCATGACCAAAACCGCCTCCGCGGCCGACGTCATCCTGCCGTCCACGTCGTGGGGCGAGCACGAAGGCGTGTACACCGCAGCGGACCGCGGCTTCCAGCGCTTCTTTAAAGCCGTGGAGCCGAAGTGGGATCTGAAAACCGACTGGCAGATCATCAGCGAAATCGCTACCCGGATGGGTTATCCGATGCACTACAACAACACCCAGGAGATCTGGGACGAGTTGCGGCATTTGTGCCCGGACTTCTACGGCGCCACCTACGAGAAAATGGGTGAGCTCGGCTATGTGATGTGGCCGTGCCGCGATGAGTCCGACGCCGATCAGGGGACGTCGTATCTGTTTAAAGAGAAGTTCGATACCCCGAACGGGCTGGCGCAGTTCTTCACCTGCGACTGGGTCGCGCCGATCGATAAGCTCACCGACGAGTACCCGATGGTGCTGTCGACGGTGCGCGAAGTCGGCCACTACTCGTGCCGTTCAATGACCGGTAACTGCGCGGCGCTGGCGGCGCTGGCGGATGAGCCTGGCTATGCGCAAATCAACACCGCCGACGCCGAACGGTTAGGCATTGAGGATGAAGCGCTGGTGTGGGTGAATTCGCGCAAGGGTCGGATCATCACCCGCGCGCAGGTCAGCGACCGGCCGAATAAAGGCGCGGTGTATATGACCTACCAGTGGTGGATTGGCGCCTGTAACGAGCTGGTGTCGGAGAACCTGAGCCCAATAACCAAAACGCCGGAGTACAAGTACTGCGCGGTCAACGTTGAGCGGATTGCCGATCAGCGCGCGGCGGAACAGTACGTGATCGACGAGTACAACAAGCTGAAATCCCGCCTGCGCGAAAGCGCGATGGGTTAAGGTTCGACGGCCATACCCGATATCCGGGAACCCTCCCCGGTGGCGCTTACGCTTACCGGGGCTACCAACCGAATACCGAACCGTAGCCCGGATAAGGCGCTACGCGCCGCTATCCGGGTATTCACCCCGCTAATTCCCGCCATTTTCTTCTTTTTCGCCTGCCTTTATACTGCGCGCTATGTTCCTTGCTGATAATAAATACAAATGAAATACCTCTTTTTATTTTTACTGGTTTTCACCAGCGGCGCAGCGGTGGCCACCGAACCCGGCAGTCAGTATCAACAGCAGGCGGAAGCCGGCGATCGTCGCGCGCAATATTACCTTGCGGATACCTGGGTCAGCTCCGGCGATTATCAGAAAGCCGAATTCTGGGCCCAGAAAGCAGCGGCGCAAGGCGATGGTGACGCGCTGGCCCTGCTGGCGCAGCTCAAAATTCGCAATCCGCAGCAGGCGGACTATCCGCAGGCCCGCCAGCTGGCGGAAAAAGCCGTTAAGGCCGGCAGTAAATCCGGGGAAATCGTCCTCGCGCGGGTGCTGGTGAACCGTCAGGCCGGTCCCACCGACGTGGCGCACGCCATCACGCTCCTGCAGGATGCCGCCCAGGACAGCGAAAGCGATGCGGCGGTAGACGCCCAGATGCTGCTCGGGCTGATCTACGCCAGCGGTGTGCACGGCCCGGAAGATGATGTGAAAGCGAGCGAATACTTCAAAGGCAGCTCAGCGCTCTCGCGGACCGGCTATGCCGAATACTGGGCCGGGATGATGTTCCAGCAGGGGGAGAAAGGCTTTATCGAACCGAATAAGCAGAAGGCGCTGCACTGGCTGAACGTTAGCTGTCTTGAGGGATTTGATACCGGCTGCGAAGAGTTTGACAGGATCAGTAAAGGATAAGAAAAAGCCCGGCACTCGCGCCGGGCTTTGTGTTTTATTGGGCGGTTTTATCAAACTTGCCCAGCACTTCGCGTTCATACGCCAGCGCTTTTTTACGGTCGAACTTATGCTCCCACTTGGCGATAACCAGCACCGCCAGCGCATTGCCCACCACGTTCAGCGCGGTACGCGCCATGTCGAGGATACGGTCAACGCCGGCGATAAAGGCGAGACCTTCCAGCGGGATCCCGACGCTGCCCAGGGTGGCCAGCAGCACGACAAAGGAGACGCCCGGCACGCCAGCGATCCCCTTCGAGGTCACCATCAGGGTCAGCACCAGGGTGATCTCCTGCCAGATGGAGAGGTCGATGCCGTAGAGCTGGGCGATAAAGATCGCCGCAATGCTCTGATACAGCGTTGAGCCATCGAGGTTAAAGGAGTAGCCGGTCGGCACCACGAAGCTGGTGATCGACGCCGGCGCGCCATAGGCTTCCATTTTCTCGATAATTCGCGGCAGCACACTCTCGGAGCTGGCGGTGGAGTAAGCCAGAATCAGCTCATCTTTTAGGATGCGGATCAGGATCCAGATGCTCAGGCCGCACAGGCGGGCGACAATCCCCAGCACCACCAGCGCGAAAAACAGGATCGCGAAGTAAACCAGCAGCACCAGCTTGGCCAACGGCCACAGCGAGGCGAACCCGAAGGTGGCGACGGTCACTGAAATCAGGGCGAACACCCCGATCGGCGCATAGCGCATCACCATATGGGTGACTTTGAACATGGTTTCGGAGATGGAGCGGAAGACCGTCACCAGCGGTTCACGGTGCGTCGCCGGCAGCGAGGAGAGCCCCAGACCAAACAGCACCGAGAAGAAAATAATCGGCAGCATATCGCCTTTCGCCATCGACGCCACGATGTTGGTTGGCACCAGCGACAGGATGGTGCCCATCAGGCCATGCGCATGGCTCTGCACCTCAGCGGTGGTATTCTGGTATTTCGAAATATCAACCGCCGCCAGCTGCGACATATCAATGCCCGTTCCCGGCTGAAAGACGTTGGCCAGGGTGATACCCAGCACGATCGCCACCGTGGTGATCACTTCGAAATAGATAATCGTTTTGGCGCCGATCCGGCCTAACTGTTTGGCATCGCCCACGCCGGCAATCCCGACCACCAGGGTCGAAATAACAATCGGGACCACGATCATTTTAATCAGATGGATAAAGATATCGCCCGCCGGTGTCAGCAAATTGCTAATCAACCAATCGCGACTTTCGGCGTGGTAATGCAGATAACTGCCCAGAAGGATACCCAGCACCAGGGCTAGCAAAATTTGCCAGGCCAGACTGACTTTTTTTGTTTTCTTCACTACTGACTTCCTCATGATTTCTAGGGATGAATAATGATCCACACTAGTACATTTCAACAGGAAGAGATTGTCTGTCCATAGGTGGTGGAGGAGGTGCAATTATTGGTGGAGGTGGAAGTTGTGGATCGGATGTGGATATAGCTGGTTTCCGATACATGCGGTTTCGAGTTCGGTTTGAAGTTCTAGCAGGTGTTTTTGTTTGGCTGGGTGAATTTTCGGGCGGGAACGAAGAGCGGGATTTGGTGTTTGTAGGAATAGACCTTTTACGGACAATTGCAGTAATAGGGGAGTTGGAGGTAGATATATGTGGTGGTGGAGGATTTGAAGGAGCAGGAAGTGTAGGAGTAGGAGTAATAGCAGGAACAGGAACAGGTGTAGAAGCAGGAGAAGGTGCACCAGCAAGAGACGTGGATAATACTGAAACTCGAATTGAACGGCGCTTCTCCATATGTTCGTTTACAGGTACTGATACTGGCTGAGTAGGTGGAACAGATGATTTCGTCTGTATAGGACTGTGATCACGAGAAGGAGATAATGAGACTTGGGTAGATCCAGCCGCCTGTGATTCAGGATTCTTTCTGAAAAGTGAAGCTCGAGATTCGTCCATAGAGGCCAAGGAGGGTTCACTTAAAGGAAGAGGATTCGATGATTGATTGGAAGGGGATAACAACGAAACCATAGTAGAATGATGGTTGGACGATGACTCCACACTGGAAACAGTAGGAATCGAGACTGGAGCATTGTGAACAGGTTCTGATGGTTTTGTGTTACCAAGAACAGAAACAAATGAAGACTGTCTGAGCATTGATCTAGATGTCTCTCCTTCAGATCCCTGTGCAGCTATAGCAGGCAGTCGTCTGGCTCCTCTGGCCCGAACTCGTGCACCTCCAGTAGGATTCTTTGGAGGTTCTCTAGGTAAGACAGAGACAGTGGGAAGGCCTTCGAGAGGAGAAAG
>OMBQ01002278.1_pt1 | contig 12667 bp, 10 predicted proteins | sample 1674311 | NCBI WGS metagenome assembly OMBQ01 (sample SAMEA103958160, study PRJEB25191) | human gut metagenome | biome: human-associated habitat [ENVO:00009003]; feature: intestine environment [ENVO:2100002]; material: feces | place: Germany | collected 2013/2015 | reverse complement strand
GATCAATACATCTCCGTGAGCTTTTGATAGGTTTCCACCCGGCGATCCTGCAGATAGGGAACATCCGTTGCCCGGTGATAGGCCACATCGTCCAGATCCACGGTTTGTACCAACAAAAACTCGTCATCCACAGGCGCTTCTGCCAGAAGATGTCCACGATAGTTATAAATCTTGTTATTGCCAAACATATAACAGTCATCCTCAGTTCCAACGCGGTTGATTCCTGCCACAAAGCAGCAATTTTCTAGGGAGCGGGAGCCGAAATAGGTGTCCCACATATCCTTATCACGGATAGGGAACGCACTGGGGCAGAGAATCAGCTCCGCCCCGGACAGTGCCAGGATCCGGGAGACCTCTGGAAACCCGCCGTCATAACAGATCATGAGACCCACCGTGCCGAAATCCATGTGGAACACAGGGTACCGGTCACCAGCCCTGAACCAAAAGCGCTCTCCCGCCCACAGGTGGGTCTTGTTATAGGTCCCCATAAGCTGACCATTTCTGGAAATCACAATCAGGCCATTGTAGAGCAATCCCGGGATCTCGCTCTTGAGTACAATAGGGGCAACAATATACATGCTGTATTTTTTCGCAAGTTCCGCCAGAAAGCAGAAGGTGGGGCCATCCGGCTCCTCCGCCATATCGATGTATTTGGGCCCGATCAAAGCAGGACTGTAACCGGTTGAGAACATCTCCGGAAAGCAGATCAGGTCGGCATGTTGCTGGGCAGCCTGCTCAATAAAGGCCTTTGCCTTCTGCAGGTTTGCCTCCTTGTCCAGCATGACGCAGTCCATCTGCACCAGTGCGATTGTCGCGTTTCTACTCATAGCATTCACCTTTCTTTCCATTTTCCAAGGGCGCAGAGCCCTCCCCGGTCCCGCCGCAGCGTTCAGAACATACCTCCGCCCAGTCGGGAGACGGGTTTTTCACACGATTGTATAATCCCCATCACCGTTTTCTGCCAGAGAAGACGAAAACAGTTTTCGGGCCAATCCAATCAGCTCCGCTGTATCACCAGTGCCGCAGGTCTCATAGGGCGAGTGCATAGCCAGCTGCGCAATTCCCACATCCGCTGTCTTGACAGGGACATGCTGAACAGAGATGTTCCCCAAAGTGGTCCCGCCGGGAATATCCGAGTGGTTGGTAAACACCTGGAGCTTCACCCCTGCCTTTTTCGCCAAGACACGGACGATTGCCGCAGAGACCGCGTCCGTGGCATACTTCTGATCTCCGCTATATTTTACCACTACGCCGCCGCCTAGTCTGGGTCGGTTGACCGGATCGCACTTGTCTGCATAATTGGGATGCATCCCGTGGGCGTTGTCGGCCGAAAGCAGGAAACTCTGGGGTAGCTTTTCCAGATATTCTCCAAAGGTCAGGCCAAGCGCCTCCGTAATCCGCCGGAGGGTGTCTTCCAGGAAGGGGGAAGCAGCTCCCTGCCTGGTGGACGAGCCGATCTCCTCGTTGTCAAACACGCACAGCACCGGCACCATGTCCCGCTCCTGCGCCGTCAGAAAGCCCTCGGTGCAGGCAAACACACAGGCCAGGTCGTCCAGCCGGGGGGCCGACACGAACTCGCCCTCCGCCCCCCAGACGGTCCCCGGCTGGTTGTTATACAGCACCAGATCCCCGGCTACCACGTCCTCCGGGGCGCAGTCCGCCGTTCTGGCCACCTCCCGATAGAAGCTGCCGCTGCCGGTTCCGGCGGCGTACAGGGCCACCAGATCACGGGCCGGGTCGTACTTGACCCCGCTGTTGGTCTCCCGGTTCAGGTGGATGGCCACACGGGGGATCAGGGCCACATCCCGCTTCAGATCCACCAGACGGGCCTCCAGTCCGCCCTCCCGGCGGACCAGTACCCGGCCCGCCACGCTGAGGGGCCGATCCAGCCAGCTGTCATTGATCATGCCGCCGTAGCGCTCGGCGGACAGGCGGATATACTCCCCCGTCAGCTCCGCATGATCCCGCAGACGGAAGCAGGGGGAGTCGGAATGGCTGGCGGTCAGCAGGAAGCCGGCAGGGGCCTCCTGCGGGAGGCGGAAGGCCATCATAGAGGAGCCGTTCTTGGTGGTAAAGTACTTCCCCCCTGCCGTCAGCTGCCACCGGCCGGGCCGCAGCTCCGTGTAGCCCTCCCGCAGCAGACGCTGGCGCAGCTCCTCCACGGCGTGGAAGCAGTCGGGGCTGCGCTGGATGTATTGCAGCATTGCAGAGATCATCTTATTCTTCCTTTCTCATCATGGGTGGCTGCTCTCCCGGAGAGCAGCGTATGGCATGAAAAAGGGTGCGCTGCCGGAAGCAGCACACCCTTTCGGACGGTGTGGTTCAGTGCAGAAGCAGCGTCAACAGCCAGATACACAGGCCAAGACCGCCCAGAAACGCCAGTGCGATCAGCAGGGACGCCTTCATGGTACCCAGCAGGAACGCCCATCGGTCACCTCGGGACAAGGGCGGCACATAGTCGCCGTCGGACGGCTCCTGCCGCTTCTTCCGGGAGGCTCCCTCTTTATGACCGAACAGGGGCGACCGGTCCAGACCGGACATATCCGCTATCGTCCGGCCGTCGTCCTCCCACTCCTTGTGCTGGTGGCTCATGCCTCGTCGTACAGATGGCAGACCACATAGTGGCCCGGCTCGATCTCACGCTGCTGAGGCACCTCGGTCTTGCACTTCTCCATGCAGTTGGCGCAGCGGGTATGGAACTTGCAGCCAGCCGGCGGATTGGCCGGGGAGGGAATGGAACCCTCCAGCACGATACGATCCATCTTCACCGTGGGATCCGGCACCGGGATGGCAGAAAACAGGGCCTTGGTGTAGGGGTGCAGCGGGTTGCGGAAGATGTCCTCCGTAGCGCCGTACTCCACCAGATTGCCCAGATACATGACGCCCACCGTGTCGGAGATGTACTCCACCACGGACAGATCGTGGGAGATGAAGAGATACGTCAGGTTGTACTTTTCCTGTAGATTCTTCAGCAGGTTGATGATCTGAGCCTGAATGGACACATCCAGAGCCGACACAGGCTCGTCGCAGACGATGAACTCCGGGTTCAGGGCCAGCGCACGGGCAATGCAGATACGCTGCCGCTGACCGCCGGAAAACTCGTGAGGATAGCGGTCCTTGTGGAAGGGCTGCAGGCCACAGTTATCCATGACCTGATCGATGTAATCATCGAACTCCTCCTTGCTCACCAGACCGTGCTCACGCACTGCCTCGCCGATGATCTCGCCCACGGGCATACGGGGCTGCAGAGAGGAGAAGGGATCCTGAAAGATGATCTGCATCTTCGTGCGCATATCCCGCATTTCCTTGTCAGAGAGGGCATACACGTCCTTACCGTTAAACAGCACCTGACCGCCGGTCTTTTCGCCGGCCAAACGCAGGATGGTGCGGCCGGTGGTGGACTTGCCGCAGCCGGACTCGCCCACCAGACCCATGGTAGTGCCACGCTTGAGGTTAAAGGTGACGCCGTCCACGGCCTTCACATGGCCCACAGTCTTGCTGATCATACCGCCCTTGATGGGGAAGTACTTCTTCAGGTCCTTGACCTGCAGAATGTACTGGGGATCATACTCCACCGGCGTTTCAACGGTTTTCTTCTCGTTTGCCATGGTTATTCACCCACCTTTCCGTCAAAGTAACGATAGCAGCTGACCATATGCGTGGGGGAGAGCTGAATCATATGGGGATACTCGCCGCTGCACTTCTCCACCTGCATCTCGCAGCGGTCCTTGAAGTAGCAGTAGTCCGGCATATTGATGGGGTTAGGCACCTTGCCGGGAATGGAGTACAGCTTATCCACCTTCTTGCCCACCACGGGCTTGGAGGCCATCAGGCCGATGGTGTAGGGGTGGGCGGGATTGGCGAAGATCTCCTCCACCGTACCCTTCTCCACCACACGACCGGCATACATGACCACCACGTAATCCGCCATCTCAGCGATAACGCCCAAATCGTGGGTGATGAGCATGATGGAGGAATTGATCTTGTTTTTCAGATTCCGCAGCAGATCCAGGATCTGTGCCTGAATGGTCACGTCCAGAGCCGTAGTGGGCTCGTCAGCGATGATCAGCTTGGGGTTGCAGGACAGAGCCATGGCGATCATGACACGCTGGCGCATACCGCCGGACAGCTCGTGGGGGAACATATTGTACACGCCCTCGCAGTTGGCGATACCGGCCATCTCCAGCAGGTGGATGGAGCGTTCCTTGATCTCCTCCTTGCTCTTGCCCTCGCCGTCGTGGAGGGCAATGACCTCGTCCAGCTGAGCGCCGATGCGGAACACCGGGTTCAGGCTGGTCATGGGCTCCTGAAAGATCATGGACATATAGTTGCCCCGCAGATTCTGCATCCGCTCCGTGGGGGTCTTGGTGATGTCGTAGCACTTGCCGTTGCCGAGGTTCAGGCGAATTTCGCCGTCCACGATCTGGCCCTGCGGCCGCTGCAGCAGCTGCATGATGGAGAGGCTGGTAACGGACTTACCGCAGCCGGACTCGCCCACCACACCCACGGTCTTGCCGATGGGGACGTCGAAGGAGACGCCGTCCACAGCACGGACGGTACCCACATCCGAGAAGAAGTAGGTATGCAGATTCTCGATTTCCAGTGCGTTGTTGGGATCCTTCATCTGAGTCAGATACTCGGACTCCGGCACATTCTTGCGCTTATGGCGCTTTTCCAGCTGATCTGTGATGCGGCGGTTCTCACGGGAGATGCGCCGGGATTCCTTAGCGGACAGATAGCCGGTCTCATTCTTCTTAGACATACAGGCTCCTCCTTTCTCAGCGCTTCATCTTCGGGTCGAACGCATCCCGCAGACCATCGCCGGCCAGATTGAAGGCCAGAACCGTCAGCAGAAGCAGCAGACCGGCGGGGATCCACACCCACCAGTAGTTGGTCAGCACGTGGGTGCTGTTCACGTCGCTGATAATGTTGCCCCAAGAAGCGAAGGGGAACTTCACGCCCAAGCCAAGGAAGGACAGGGTGGCCTCGGTGATGATCACGGAGCCAAGACCCATGGTGCAGTTGACGATCAGCTGAGGAATGACGTTGGGGATCAGGTGCTTGAAGATCCGGCGGGAGACGCTGATACCACAGGCCTCTGTAGCCGTCATGAACTCCTGCTCACGCAGGGACAGGATCTGGCCACGGACCAGACGGGCAATACCGGCCCAGCCCAGGAAGCCCAGGATCAGCATCAGGTATATCATTCGCAGCCATCCGTCCACACGCTGAGCGTCCATGGCGGCACCCAGAATGATGATGATGGGCATGGAGGGGATGCAGTAGAAGATATCCACCACACGCATGATGAGGTTATCCACCCAGCCGCCGAAATAACCGGCAATGCCGCCGAAGATAACGCCGATGACCGTCTCAATGACGATCACGATGAAACCGATCATCAGAGACACACGGCCGCCGTACATCAGGCGGGTCAGCATATCCATGCCGTATCCGTCGGTACCCATCAGGTGCTCCTTGCTGGGAGCGGAATACTTATCGTACTGGCGGCTGGTCTGCTCCTGCAGAACGGACCAGCTGTTGGTGGCAGCGTCGAAGGAGATATCATACTCCGCCGTAGCGCTCTGGGGCGTGTCATCAGGCATCTGACTGTCGTCGGGGGTGATGGCGCTGTTGGTACCGTCCTCCTCATCGGTGGCGGGTTCCTCATCCACGATGAGGGACTCGTCGGTGTAGGTGAACTTTTCGCCGCCGGCGTTGATGGTGTCGATGAGCTTATCCTTGAAGTCACGGGACAGGAACACGTCTGGCATCAGAGCCTGCACCACGTAGGGGCTGACATAGGCCACCTCGGTGGTGCCGTCCATGACGCTGCCGCTTTCATCCACGGTGTAGGTCTTGCCGTCCGCCGTGAAGGTATCCGCACCATCGGTGAGATAGGCCTTCAGGGCCTGATAGGTGAACTCAAAGGACAGGGTGGCGTCCGAAGCGGAGGGACTCACCACGCTCTTGTAGGCAAGACCCACCACCTGACCATTTACGGAGACGCTGTAAAAGTCCTCCGCCTCCTTGGTCAGGGTGAATCTGTTGTCACGGTAGGTAAAGCCGTCCTTCTGCTGTTGGATGGCCAGCATAGCCTGCGCCTGAGCAGGCAGGCCGAACACGGAATCGTCCGCCGAAGAATAGCGGAACTCCGTATTCTTGATGACCGCCGCAAACTCCCGGCGGATGGTCTTATCGGCGTAGAAGAACTTATCCTGCTCATAGGGGGAGATCAGTCCGCCGATAAAGGAGAAAACAAACATGAACACGAGGATCGCCATACCGGTCACCGCCAGACGGTTCCGGAAGAAGCGCTTGGCCACCAGCATACCGGGGGACAGCACCTTCACACGGCGGTCGTCGTTCAGAGAATAGTGCTCCTCCGCCGGCTTCTGGTCGGCGTGCTCGATCTCTTCATTCAAAGTATCCTTCAGATTCTCGTTATGATCTGCCATCGTTTATTTCCTCCTTTCTTAAGCGATACGTACACGGGGATCGACCACCGCATACAGGACGTCGGAGATCAGGTTGCCCAGCAGGGTCAGAATCGCCAAAAACGTCAGATAGAACATGGAGAACGGGATATCGCCGCCCACCATGGCATTATACGAGGTCAAGCCGATGCCGGGGATGCCGAACAGGGTCTCGGTGATCAGAGCACCGGAGAACAGGCCCGGCAGGCTGCCGCCGATGATGGTGACCAGCGGGATCAGCGTGTTGCGGAAGGCGTGGTGATAGATGACCTTCCGCTCGGACAGGCCCTTGGCCCGTGCGGTACGGATGTAGTCGGCGTTCAGCACCTCCAGCATATTGGTGCGGGTGTAGCGCATCAGGGAACCGACGCTGATGACCACCAGCGTCACGATGGGCAGCACCAGATGATGCGCCTTGTCCCAGAACTGACCGGCCGCAGACAGCTGCTGATAGTTACGGCCGATGAGACCGTACAGGTCGAACCAGCCCAGCTTCACGGAAAAGACCAGCTTCAGCAGGGACGCAAAGAAGAACGTAGGCAGGGAGATACCGGCCAACGCAAAAATGGAGATGGCATAGTCCGTCCTGCTGTACTGCTTGGTGGCAGCCAGCACGCCCAGGGGGATGGCAATGATGATCTCCAGAATGAAGGCGATACCGCCCATGATGAAGGACAGCCACACCGTGTCGTTAAACTTCTGGAGCACCGGCACCGTGTACAGCCAGCTGTCACCGAAGTTGCCAGTGAACATCTCGCCCATCCACGCAAAAAAGCCGGAAATGATCCCGCCGTTCATATGATACATCTCTTCCAGCTGGGCCAGCCACTCCTCATAGCTCTTGGAGCCGGGTGCCATAGCCTTCTGCTGTGCCATTCTCTCGATATAGGACGTCGGGAGACAGCGCATCAAGCCATAGATGATGAACGAAACAAAGAACAGGATCACAATGGAAATCAGTATTCTTTTCAAAACATATTTTCGCACAAATTCAACCTCCGTTCTGATGATACAACGGGCCGGCGCCGCTCAGACGCCATGCCGCAAAGCCCACTGCACATCAGGCAGCGACCTGCCTATTTTTTGAAAGTCGCTTCCCGATATGCAGCCGGGGCGAACCGGTGACCGCAGTGGCCACCGGTTCGCCGGGTCTGCTCAGTCAGTCAGCAGGACCGACCGGATGCCATTATAAGCACGGAGCTTAGTTCAGCTCCATGTTCTGGATGCCGTTCAGCCAGCCGTAGAAGGTGGTGATATCGGGCAGCACGGTCTCCATCTTCACACGCTCGGTGCTGAAGATGATGGCGTTCTGACGCTGATAGACAGGCACCTCGGTGGCCCAGTCAACGATGGTGTCCAGGCAAGCCTTGTACAGGGTCTTACGATAGGACTGATCCAGAGACTTACGAGCCTCCAGGATCATGTTATCCAGCTCCTCGTCAGCGACGCAGTACATGTAGCTGGAGTTACCCTGATCGGGACCACCCATGGGGTTGTAGCCATTGCCCATGTCGCCGTTGAAGTCGGCAACGTCGGCGTAGTAGATCTGATACATATCAGGATCCACAGTGGCGCTCCAAGCGGCACACCACATATCTACCTGACGGGCCCGGATGCCATCCCACAGAGCGGTAGCATCGGACAGGTCGGTGACCACGATATCCATACCGATCTCAGCCAGGGCCTTCTTAGCCTCGGTGACCATCATGAAGGAGGGGTGGTTGCCGGTACCGTCGGCGGGGATCTGAACCTCATACTGCATCTTGGCACCCTCAGGAGCGGCAGTGATCTTGCCGTTCTCGACGGTATAGCCGGCGGCCTGGAAGAAGCCCAGAGCAGCGGTCTTAGCGGCGGCGTACTTATCATCGGCGCTCATGCCGGAGGTGTAGATGGGCTTGCCATCGACATCCACGGAGAAAGCCACCTGATAGCCGGCGTCAGTTGCCTGAGGAGCAGCCCAGGAGGTGTTGGAGATGGGGTAGTTGATCACGCTGGCACGCTCGCCATAGTAGGACTCGACGCTCAGCTCACGGTAAGCGGCAAACACGGTGGCCAGACCCTTACGCAGGTTCTTGGAGGCATCGGAACCGGGATCGCCGCCCACGTTCACGGCCACAGAGGAGATACCCATGTAGCCGTAGCCCAGGTTATCCACGGTGTTGACGGTGATCTTGTCGCCGTTCAGCTCGCCGTTGCTGTTCTGCTGCTGGATAGCGTTCACGGTGTCGGCGCTGAAGGAAGGATCGGTGATATCAATGGTGCCGGTGACGACGCCGTTGAGCTTATCAGTCTCCTGAGACTCCAGGAAGTTGACGTGCTTGATCTTGGGAGCGCCCAGATAGTAGGAATCGTTGGCCTCGAAGTTCACAGTACCGTTCTCGAACTTAACGAACTTGTAGGGGCCGGCGCCCATGGGCTGGGTAGTGACGGAACGGACATGGGACAGATCGCCCTTGTCGAAGCCGAACTTGTTGTTGGCGTAATCGTACTTGTCCTTCTCACCATAGTAGTGCATAGGAGCGATCACAACGCCCAGCTGATACACGGCGGTAGCGGAGACCTCGCTGAGCACAACACGCATGCTGTAATCGCCGGTCTTCTGGATACCGGTGATGCTGGCAGCGGACTCACCGAAGGTGACAGCCTTGGTGGAGGTGGCGTACACATCCGCAGGCAGCAGATCGGACAGAGCGGAACCGGCAGTCTCAGCCTCCATGGCGGAGAAGTTCCAGTCATACTTGGCAGCAATGGCCAGGAAGAGATCCTTAGCGGTAGCATCGTCAGCCAGGCCATCGAAGCCCCAGCCGGCAGCAGCGGCCTTGACATCGCCCTCGGCAACGCCGGAGTTCGCGACCATGTAGTCCACGATCTCCTGAGCGAACTTCACACCGCCGTCGTTGACGGCATCCCAGAAAGCCTTCTGAGTGGCCTCGTCAACCACGGAGAAATCAGTGCTGCCCTCACCCAGCTTGCCCAGATACTTGGACATGGTGGACATACCGGAACGGTACTCGGCCATACCCTGAATGGGCTGAGCGTACAGGGTGGCACCACCGTCATAGGTGGGGTCGCACAGAACGTACATGGAGAAGATGACGTCGTCGATGGTGATGGGCTCGCCATCGGAGAACTTCAGATCGTCACGCAGGGTGAAATCATAGTACACGGTGCCGTCGGGGTTCTCGGTGACGGTCATGTCGGCAGGACCATAGTAAGTATAGTCAGTGCCATTGTAGCTGCGGGTCTCGCCCTTGATGCCCTTCTCAACGATAGCGCCAGTACGGTCGCTAGTGAGCAGGCCGAGTGCGGTCATGGTGTAAACATCCTGATCGTAAGCAGTCTCTGAGAAGAAGGGGGAGAACTTGCTGCTGAACGGGGAATAACCCACGACCAGCGTGTCTTTTGCGCCGGAATTGCCGCCATCTTTCTTGCCGCATCCGACGACCAAGCTCAGGCACATCACAACGGAAAGCGCAAGAGCAAGGATACGAGTTACTTTTTTCATTGGGATCCTCCTTAAATATATTTGAACAAAACGGATATCGCTATCCGACGTTCACACACAGAAAACATCAGTCCGCCGTCTCCTCCGGCGGCCCCTCCCATGGCAGGGTCTGCACATAGCGCCGCAGCAGCCATGCCACGGCCAGAAGCGCCGCCTTCAGCAGAAGGCACAGCAGCAGCCCTGCCAGCCGTCCCGCCGTTCCGTGGACGATCATGCACAACACCGTTCCCAGCATTCCGGCCCCGGCGGCGCACATCACCAGCACAGCCCGTCCCGGCAGCGCCTGAACGGTGGCCTTGTAGACGTAGGCCCGCAGCGTCTCGCCGCCGGACGTCAGCCGCACCAGCGCCCAGACGACGCTGCCCACGGCTCCCACCTCCACGAGATAGGGCAGGATCTGGAACACACAGTGGGACATGGTCTCGCCGGAGAAGCCTCCTGCCAGCACCAGCACCACCAGCACGATCCCCAGCGCCCACAGCCACAGGAGCACCTGCTTCCAGCCGTCCCCGGCAAAGTGGAAATGGCTGCCGTCATAGATATAGGCCCCGGTAAGATCCCGATGAAAATCGTTGAGATAGGCACGGCGGCCAGCCTGTTTTTTCTTCTTGTCAGCCATGCCTGCTCCTTTCGAGGGCCGCCTCCGGCAGCCGCTGAGATCATGGTACACACAGTAGGCGTACATTTATTGCCTTTCTGTGAACACCGATGTTTCTATGATTCTACCACAGTTCCGTCTGCATTTCAACACAAACATCAACTTTTTTGTCATTTTGCAGAATTTGTACCTTCACCCCTGTTTTTGTGGTAAATAGCAGATTCCCGAAGAAAAATTTCGGCATAAGCAACAAAAATTCGCAGAAATATCTGCACATGAAAAAAGCTCTGACTTCCTCCGCCATCATTTTCCATGGCCGTCGGTCATCTTTCTTCTCAAATGACGTGCCGCTTCATCGACACTTCCGTCTCCCGCTTCCGTATCCATTTTCGGATACAACTGTCTACGCAAAGAGCGGCAGGAACTGCGTCAAAGGGGGAGAGCCGCCTTACGGCGGCTCTCCCCCTTTGCTATTCTTTGCTCTCCACCAGATCAGTCGATGGTCTTCATCTCAAAGGTTTCGCCGGTGGTGGTCTTCCAGACCATGGCCGTGATGACCTTATCATTTCCGTTCCGGTCCAGCACCTTGATTGACGCCTGCCGCTTACGGCGGGCGGAAAGATACAAAGCTTGTGTCGACGATATTCCCTTTGATTGCCCCCTCCGCCCGAGGGCGGAGGGGACTTATAGAATAATTTTACTCGTTTACGGGAGTAACACCAATAAACTGAGTATCGCCCTTATCGCCAAGAGTTCCGGTGATGGTGTTGCTCTTAAGGGTCAGGGTTATTGTACCGGTGCCGCTCTTCTTGTATTTGATAGCAGCACTATCGTCCGCAAGGTAGGTGGTGCTTCCCGCCATTTCGGTGGTGCAGCCGCACTTAGTGAAAACGCAGTTTTCAATTCTGTCGGTGCGAGTACCGGTGCCCTTGTAGCTGACCTTGATACCGGTAACGCACTCGGTGAAGGAGGAATCCTTAACTGTCAGGCTGCCGTCACATCCAAAGTAAACGCCCTGATCGCTTCCGCTGACCTTGCAGTTGTTCATGGTCAGATTGATCGTACCGGTTTTGCCATAAGCAAAGAAGATGCCACCAGCTGCGTTAGTACCAATGCCTGTACCCTCATAGGTGCAGTTTTCGAGAATAATATTCTGCGTCACACCGGCATTCGGAGTATTACCCCAAACTCTGAGGTTCTTTGCATCATAGACCTTAATAGTAAAGTTAGCGTTCTTACCTGCGTCGCTCGTATTGATAGCAAGCTCGCCATATTCAAAGTCAGCGCCGTTGGCATAGATGGTGATATCCTTGGTGACATCTGAGCTTCTGTTCGGCTGAGCGAGGAAATCGGTCAAAGCCATCAATCTTCCCTTGGTATTTTTCTTCAGATAAATGGTAGAAGCGCCATTATCAAGAGCCGTCTTGATGTCTGCAGTATACTGAACTTCACCATTGCTGTCAACATAGGCGGCAACAGCCTGTGCTTTACCGGTAGAACCGCCGGGGATGCTGTAATCTGCATCGGTCTTGGAATCAAAGATTTCGTCAGTCACGCCAGCAGGATAGGTCAGATAAGTAGCATCCTTATCGTACTGGGTTCCGAAGCTGTCGCTCTCCACGGTGTCCTGCGTGGCGTAGACGGTGATGCCGATGCCGTCAATAGTAAGATTCTGATAATCATTGCCGGCGGTTTCCTTCATATGACCCTTGATGGTGAAAGCATCGCCCTGCTGACCGGCAGTCAGATGTCCCTCGGTCAGATCGATAGCGGCATCGTTGATGGTCCAATTAATAACCTCATTGAGTTTAGCATCGCCCTGAATACCGGTGATCTGAATCTTGTACTTCAGAGCAAGGTTGCCCTTGTTGACAACACGGAGCTGCGGCAGCTCGTAGGTACAGCCCGGCTCCCACAGAACCTGCTCGCCCGCAGCAGCCTTGACCCAGTTCAGTGTCTTGCCCTCGGCGGAGACCCACTGGCCAGCGGCATCCTTCATTTCCAGAGCAACATCCAGCTTGCCGGCCTGAATCTTGTTGACGCCGGTGGATGCGGTGTCGGTGAACCATGCGAAGGTAGCGCCTACCA
>OMBQ01002274.1_pt1 | contig 12686 bp, 9 predicted proteins | sample 1674311 | NCBI WGS metagenome assembly OMBQ01 (sample SAMEA103958160, study PRJEB25191) | human gut metagenome | biome: human-associated habitat [ENVO:00009003]; feature: intestine environment [ENVO:2100002]; material: feces | place: Germany | collected 2013/2015 | reverse complement strand
ACCTTCTACCCGTGCCGCCATTATTGAAACCCTGTTCCGACGTCAGTACATCCGCCGCCAACGTAAAAACATCCTCGCGACTCCTACGGGAATGGAGCTGATTTCGCTGATTAAGGAAGAGTTGCTCAAAAGTGCGGAACTGACGGGTCTATGGGAAAAGAAGTTGCGCCAGATTGAGCATCATGAATACAGTGCGGCACAATTTATCGATGAGTTGAAAATAATGGTCAGCGACATTGTCCGTCAGGTATTAAGTGATAACTCCAACCGCCACGTCACGCAAACAGTCAGCACCGAAGCTACGGAAGCAACGGGCAAAGCTAAAACGGAGGTAGCCTCTACTACCAACGATAAACCCGTAAAAGCAAAGCCTAAACGCCGCATTATTCGCGAAGGCAGTCTCTGTCCCGAATGTGGACAAGGCAAGGTCATCAAGGGTAAAACGGCTTACGGCTGTTCACGATGGAAGGAAGGCTGTAACTGGCGAAAGCCATTTAAGAAATAAGTGAAAGTAGCATGAGCTGGACTCATATATCCTGACAAAGTGCTCTATACAAAAACAAGAAATGCCTTTAGACCGGAATAGATTTCCGTCTAAAGGCATTTCTTATATAAATGAAGTATCCCCAGATAGGGAGGACAACAGTCTACTATTCTACCGGCCAATCGGTTGTACTTGACGACGCACAGCCTTATTGATTTCAACAAAAAGATAACGCGATTGATTTGTACGCACCTTCTGCTCTACACTCTTGTATTTTCGGTTGGCATACTCTTTGGACTTCTCAAAAGTCAGGTGCGACATTTCACTTTGACTCTTGGTATGAATGGTTGAATCAAGTTTTTCCTCGGGAAAATAATCATCAAGATTGACATCCCCAATCATAGTAGTTTCAAGAAAAGTCAGCTTCTTTCGCTTTTCGTCTGTATAGTAGCCCACAAACATATGTCCAGGAGTCTGTACAAGTACTGGGGTAATATTGATAGCCCGAAGCAACGAAGCGAAAAGCACACTGCCATCCACGCAATTGATTTGAGACGAATTGAGTGCATCGGCAAACGTACGCACGCGTTGCGCATAGACCATGTTACTCGACAAACTAGAATAGGACACTGAGCTATAACTGAATTTGCGTTTCTGCAGCGCATGCCAAAGCGCATACACCTGGCGGTCGACCGCCTTCTCTGTACCCGCTTGATAACCTAAGAATTTGCTGACAATACGCGTGTTGAGTGCTTCTCGAAGGATTTTGTCAATAAGCGGATTCTCTTCGTTGACATAGGCTGCATAAAACAGACGCGTACTCACAAACTTCGTGCGCTCGTTAGGCAATTGCTTTACGTAGCCAATCAAACATTCATTGATACTGCGAACGGAGAAAGTACGCACTTTTTGTCCCCAATCTTTACCATCGACCTCCACATTTATAGCAACACTGATGGGTTCAGCTTGTACATTGTTGCGCAACGCATCGTAATGCCAAAGAATATCAGGATAGATAATGTATTCCTTTCCCTTCTCAAGAAGTACAAAAGAAGATACAGAACGGGCAAAGAAGGGAGTTTCGGCCAATTCAATACGCACCACGGCATTCGAACGACTGGGTGTCAGCCTAATGGCAAGGCTTGCTTTGGGATTACCCAAACAATTGCCTTCCATTGGTTCAATGATTTCAGCATTGGTTGTTGCCACAGAAAGAATAGCAGAGGGAAACAGATTTCCCCCCAGTTGATCAACTATTTCGTAATCGTCAATGAAAGGACGACGAATAACCCAATAGGTTGCCGTACTGACTAAAGCGACCAATACAACAACAATGACCGATATCTTGCCTATCAGTTTCAAGCGTTGGTTACTCTTATTTTTACCAAACATACTTCAGAATGATTAAAAAAGAAGCGGAAAACTCCCAGACGGGTGCTTTCCGCTTACTTATATCGTGTGCATCGAATCTGGTTAGAATATACTTATCGTATAAAGATAAAGCACGGCTGCCGGAATGGCAAGAAGAGAGGAGTCAAAGCGGTCAAGCATTCCACCATGTCCGGGCAATACGTTTCCACTATCCTTGATACCTAACTGGCGTTTGAAGAGACTCTCAATCAAATCGCCCCAAGTGCCAAATATGCAAACTGTCAGTCCTAAGCCTAACCATTGAACAAGTGTCAGCTGGGTCGGGAAGAATACGGAAAGTACCCAACCTACGACCAAACAGAGGAGACCGCCTCCAATACTTCCCACCCAAGACTTATTGGGAGAAATGCGTTCGAAAAGCTTTGCAGGGAAGTACTTATGCAACATCGAACCACAAAGGTAGGCACCCGAATCACTCGTCCACAGGAAGAAGAAGATGCTGAGCGGATAAATCGGCTCAAAGCGCACCGTATTGGTCAAGGCATCGTAGTGGAATGCCAATACATTGAGCAAGGCAAAAGCCAAAGCCACATAAACTTGGGAGGCAAAGGCATAGGCCCAGTTCTTCAACGGATCAGCCTTCTTCAAATAAAGCTCGCTCACCAGGAGATAAATGATGGAAACGAGATAAGGAATGAAGGCTTTGGACGGCACAAGGTCAGCACAATAACCGGCAAAGGCCAAGAAGAGATAAACCGCAGCCACCGTATTGATGAAACGGTTGACCGAGGCACCTGCATAGCGGTTGACATTGGTGGAAAACTCCCACGTAGTCAATCCCGTAATGAGTGCAAACAGTCCGATAAAACTGATTGGCGAGAACCAAATGGAACTGACCAACACGGCGACAAAGACAACACCTGTCAGACTGCGGACAATCAAATTATTCATGCTTATCTTGTGTTGAGGGTTGTACATCTTCATTGCTTTCAGCCTCAGCTGTGTCTGTCACCACTGCGGCTTCCTGCTGCGTTTCAGCCTGCAATTTAGCTTCAGCCTCAAGCTTCTTGGTACGCTCTTCAGCCAGCTTCAAGGCTTCTTCCTCCATGAGAACATCCGTACGACTCTTCCAAGGGCGGGCACCAAAGATACGTTCCACATCCTCGGTAAAGATGACCTCACGTTCGACGAGCAAATCAGCCAACTCGTTATGCTTTGCTGCATGTTCACGAAGCAAGGACTTCGCACGTTCGTACTGTTCGGAAATCATCCGCTTTACTTCGTTGTCAATCAGCTCAGCAGTCTTCTCGGAATAAGGCTTAGTAAAACCAGCCTCACCCTGTGAATTATAGTAGCAAACATTCGAGAGTTCATCGCTCATACCGAGGTAAGCTACCATGCCGTAGATGCGCTTCGTCGTACGCTCCAAGTCATTGAGAGCACCACTGGAAATGTGACCTAAGAAGACTTCTTCAGCCGCACGTCCACCGAGCAAGGCACAAATTTCATCGAGCATTTGCTCCTTGGTCGTAATCGTACGTTCTTCAGGCAAATACCACGCAGCACCGAGTGCCTGGCCACGCGGAACGATGGTCACCTTGACCAACGGATTGGCATATTGCAAGAGCCAAGAAACAGAAGCATGACCTGCCTCGTGAATGGCAATGGCACGTTTTTCGTCCTCGGTCATCACCTTCGAGGTCTTTTCCAAACCGCCAATAATACGGTCAACCGCATCGAGGAAGTCTTGCTTACCGACTTCACTGCGGTTGTGACGGGCAGCAATGAGCGCCGCCTCGTTACAAACATTGGCAATATCTGCTCCAGAGAAACCCGGAGTTTGGCGTGCCAACAACTCAATGTCGAGGCTGTTATCTAACTTCAGCGGAGCAAGGTGCACCTTGAAGATGGCCACACGTTCAGAAAGTTCGGGCAAGTCAACATGAATCTGTCGGTCGAAACGTCCGGCACGAAGCAAAGCATTGTCCAAGATTTCCACACGATTGGTAGCAGCCAAGACAATGACACCTGTATTCGTGCCAAAACCGTCCATTTCGGTCAGCAACTGGTTGAGCGTATTCTCACGCTCATCATTCCCCCCCATGGAAGGATTCTTTCCACGCGCCCGACCGATGGCATCAATTTCATCGATAAAGATGATACAAGGAGCTTTCTCCTTAGCTTGTTGGAAAAGGTCACGCACACGGCTGGCACCGACACCGACAAACATTTCCACAAAGTCAGAACCAGCCATGGAGAAGAAGGGGACATCAGCTTCACCAGCCACAGCCTTGGCAAGCAAGGTCTTACCTGTACCCGGAGGACCTACGAGCAGAGCTCCCTTAGGAATCTTACCACCCAGTTCAGTGTATTTCTGCGGATTCTTGAGGAAGTCCACAATTTCGCGAATCTCCTGCTTGGCTCCTTCCTGTCCAGCCACGTCCTTAAAGGTTACGTGAGTCGTGTTCTTTCCATTCTTGTCGAACAGGCGTGCTTTACTTTTACCCACACTGAAGACTCCGCCTCCACCGCCTCCACTCATGCGCTTCATCAAGAAGAACCAGAGGAATACGAGGAGAATGATGGGAAGGAAGCTGCTCAGCAGGCTGATGAAGAACTTATCGTTCTCTTCATACTTGACCGCTCCCTTGTAATGTTCATCGAGAAAGTTATTAACCGATTGTACATCGGGATATTTGGCAGTCACCGTGGGGGCTGTGCCCGTTTGGTCCGTTCCTGCCTTGAAGAGTTCACGAATGTTTTGCGGTTGCACCACAAAACGCACGTTGCCGTCCGTCTTGTTGACCACTACCTCTTTGGCATATCCCTTTTGCACATACGTGCGGAAGGAAGTGTAGTCCACTTCTTTGTCAATACCGCCTGCGCTACCCTGATTGCCCTGATAGAGCATCACGGCGAGTCCGACGATAATTGCCAAGTAGAGCCAACTGAGGTTGAACCCGGGCTTCTTCTTGTCGCCCGAGTCTTTACCGTTAGAAGGTAAATTGGGAAGTTTGGGCATAATGAGTTTAGTGTGTTGGTTATAGAATTAGTCAATGTCAGCCACCTGCGTGATCTGTGCATCGTTCCAGAGGTTCTCGATGTCGTAATGTTCACGTGCTTCAGGCAGGAGGATGTGTACCATCACCGTGCCATAATCCATCGCGATCCACTCTGCGTTGTCACGTCCTGCAATACGTGCCGGCTTCTCGTGCAATTGCTTGCCGGTAAATTCCTCTACCGAGTCACAAATCGCATCGGTGTGTTGTGGGGCTGTACCCGTACATATAACAAAATAGGTGCAGGGAGCAGTGAGGATATTGCTTAAGTCTACCGTCACAATGCTGCGACCTTTCTTTTCTTGAATTCCGTCGATGATTGAATTGACTAATTGGAGTGTTTCTTCCATGCTAATTTTGAATGGGTTACGTTATTTTTGTTGGCGTGCAAAGTTAGTAAAATCTTCGTACCTTTGCCGCCTAAATCCTCAAACGATGAAGTTTTTCCCCAAGGCTCTCAGCTATCTTCTCAGTGTTCATCTCCTTGCACTCGTATTCCTTTCGTTATTCCGACTCGTATTTTACTTCAGTGTCAAGTCAAGCATTCCCACCGAATACTTACAACAATCCCTCCCCGTTGCCAAGTCGTTCTTGATGGGCCTGTGGTTTGACAATGTCATTGCCTGCTACATCATGGCTCTCCCCTTGCTGGGAGTCGGACTAGCCGGCATCTTCCATTACGGACGTGCCTGGATATTTCGTGCACTCAACATTTGGTTCTGCGTGTTCTACACTTTGGTCTTTATGGCTTGTGCGGGCAACATCCCTTACTTTGCCTACTTCTCCAAGTTACTGAATGCCTCCATTTGGAACTGGGCTGAATATGGCACAACGACCTTGGGCATGATTTTCGGTGAAGCCTCCTATTATGCTTACATCGCCGCCTTCTTTATCAGTGCTACGACCTTTGCCGCTCTACTCTACCTACTGCGCACCCGCGTCTTTCGCTTGACCAGACAGGGATTAGCTCCACTCATGCAGCCTCATCCTACCTGGATACAACGCACGGGCTACTTTGTCGTCTTTGCTCTACTCGGCGGAGCTTGCTTCTTGGGCATTCGTGGACGCCTGGGGTACAATCCAATCAAAGTGAGTGCTGCTTATCATTCCACCAACACCGTGCTGAACAACCTGGGAGTCAACCCTATGTTCAACCTTCTGACCAGCACACTGGACAACCTCCGCCCAGAAAACCAACAGCTTCACCTCATGGATGCCCAACAAGCAATTGCCCGTAGCCAGCAATTGCTTGGCCGTACAGGCATAACGGGGATTTCTCCCATTGCACGACAGGTTAGGCCTGAAGGGGAACCGACCCGTCAGAATGTAGTTCTGGTCTTGATGGAATCGCTTTCAGCCAAACTCATGACGCGCTTTGGCAATCCGAAACAGTTGACTCCTGCACTCGACTCCCTTTACCAGCATTCGTTAAGCTTCAGCAATTGTTATTCGGCAGGTAACCATACCAACCACGGACTCTACGCTACGCTCTATTCCTTTCCCTCGATTCTGTTTCGTAACGCGATGAAGGGCACGGTCATTCCAACTTACTCTGGACTTCCCACGGTGTTACGTGAGCAGGGATATTCTACGCTCTTCTTCATGACGCATGAAAGCCAGTATGACAATATGAACGCTTTCTTCCGCACCAACGGATATGAAGAAATCTACGCTCAAGAAAATTACCCGAAGAAGGAAGTGGTCAACCATTTCGGCGTGCCTGATGCTTACCTCTTCGAGTACGCACTTCCTGTACTCAACCGTCATGCAGCTTCGGGCAAACCCTTCTTTGCCACCCTGTTGACCATCAGCAACCACCCGCCCTACGTCGTACCCAAGAAATACCAAGACGAAAACTTACTTCCTGAAGAACAAATCGTGCGTTATGCTGACGATTGCATTCGCCAATTCATGTCAGAGGTACGTCGTCAGCCTTGGGCTAAGAACACGCTCTTTGTCTTCCTTGGCGACCACGGCAAACTGGTGGGAACGGCTGACTGCGAACTGCCCGAAAGCTTTAACCACATTCCCTTGTTCTTCCATGCTGACGGTTTGACTCCACGCGAGGTGAACCACTTTGCCGGACAAGTTGATGTGGCTCCGACCATCTTAGGACTCTTACGTATTCCTTACACGCAAAATAATTTTGGCATTGACCTGTTGAAGGAACGACGACCGGCAGCCTTTTATACCGCAGATAAAACCATTGCAGCCCGCGATTCGTCTCATCTTTATGTATACAATGCCGAAACCACCCAAGAATATTGTTATCAGTTAGACAAGGAAACGTCACCTCGTCAGGTTCCCTTTACTCCTTGCTTTAAGCAACTGAAACAATACGTTTTTCCCTTGTTGCAAACGGCTGAACAACTTGTACAAGAAGGCTTGACGGTAGATCATCCGCAAACTCAGCAATAGCAAGTTTTAGCAGACAAATATCCTTCTACTACAAGAGGCTGTGTCGTATGAATGTGTACGACACAGCCTCTTTTATCATCAAGGTAAACGGCACACTCAAAGTGACTGTCCCATTTCGTAAGCTTCCTGCAATTTATGATGTCCAACTACACTAAGCGGTTCGGTTACACCACCACAGCATACCTTACCCGCAAATTGGCATTGAGGGAAACAGTCTATCCACCCCATCAATCCACTTTCTACACGGCTGAAGGTATCGGCTTCATCCTCAGCGGCAGTAGCCAGCATATAGACTTCACGGAACGTATACTGAAATGCAAACAAAGCATTCATACGGTCGATAAGCACCTTCATCTGTCCGCTCATCCCGTAATAATACACGGGAGTAGCCCAACATATAACATCGGATTTTTGGACTTTCTGCAACAGTGAATTGACATCATCGGCAATCACACATTTGCCCAATTTCTGACAGGCAAGACAGCCCTTACAGAATTCAATATGCTTGCCCGCCAATGAAATGTATTCCACTTCATGACCTGCCGCCAATGCCCCCTGCACAAACTGCTTGGCAAGCATATCACTGTTTGACCCACCACGAAGGCTGGTCGAAATCACAACTACATTCTTCATAACTTGCATTTACTGTTTCTTATTCTACACTTATTTCACAGAAGGCAATAGCTAACCCTCAGTCCTTCTATCAAGAAAGGCGATGCTATCGTGTTTACCTATGCCATCTTGCGATACTGAGAAGGAGTCTGACCTGTATGGGCCTTAAAAAAGCGGACGAAATGCTGAGGATATTCGAATCCGAGCTGTTGGCTAACTGTCATTATGCTCAACTCAGTATCATCAAGTAACTGACGGGCTCTTTGGAGCAAACGGTCGTAAATAAAGTCCTTAGCCGTACGTCCAGTTTCGGTCTTGACCAATTCACCAAAATACTTGGGAGAATAACAACATTTCTCTGCGAAATAAGCAACCGAAGGCAAGCCTTCATGTACGGCCTGCTCCTCCAAGTACTGATTAAGCAAACTGGCAAACTGCCTGACTACAGTATGGTTAATCTCTTCCCGAGTGATAAACTGCCGGTCATAGAAGCGCAGACAATGGTTTAACAACAACTCGATAGAACTCACAATGAGTTCACGAGAATGCTTGTCTATGGTATGCCGTAGTTCCTGCTGTATGAGGCCAAGGAGATTACGGAAAATGCTTATTTCTGAGAATGAAAGGTGAAGTGCCTCGTTCGAAGTATAGTCAAAGAATTCGTAACGACTAATATTACGACCTAACGCGGTGCGGTGGAGCAAATCGGGATGGAATACAATAGCTGTCCACTTAGGCACAACTACCTCCGGATTAGGAACTACATGTACTGATTGCCCAGGTGCAAAACTGGTAACAGTCATCTCATCAAAATCGTACGCTGTGCGGCCGTACGACAGTTTACATCCTTTATTCTCCTTCAAGAACAACGCATAAAGCCCATAGTGAAAAAGGCACTCTTCTAACCGACAAGCCTTATCAAAGCGTACCACACTTACTAGCGGATGGAACGTTTCAAATCCGTGATATTCGTTGAATGACTGAACTGTTTGAAAGAACACCTCTTTCATTACGCCAAAATATCAAGAATGTCTGCTACAATTTGGTCATCCAGCAAGCGATTGTCAGCAAGCAATTGCTCTTGATCAAAACGATCATACAAACCCTTCTTTACTCCACCAACGAGAACCTTCATATCTGAAGTGCCATAATAGGAAGCGATACGTTCGCCAAAGCCTCCGTCTTTACAACCATCCTCCAATGTCACGACCAACTGATGACGGAGTTTCAGTCTCTCCAGCATATCCGCATCGACGGCATGCAGGTAACGAGGATTGATGAGGGTTGCTTGGATTCCATGAGCGGCAAGCAAACGCACCACACTTTCCCCCTTCTGATAGAAAGAACCAGCCGCAATCAAGGCTACTTTTTCCCCTTCCTGCACCAGTTGGTAACGGGGTTCATAACTATATGTGGTGTCGACCATCGTGGTTGTATGATGCACACCGTTACTTGGCACACGGATAGCTATAGGCTTCTGATTCTGCTCAATGGCCCAACGGAGCATGGCAAAGTATTCCTCACAAGTCGTAGGAGCTAGATAGATTAAACCAGGAATACTGCAGAGCATCGGGATATCAAAGAGGCAGATGTGCGTGATGTCATTCATTGTTCCCGTTCCGCCCCACATGACGTTAATCACTGCCGGATTGCTGTTGATGCAAAGATCTTGAGCTATTTGGTCATACGTGCGCTGAATGAAAGTGCTGTAAACGGTCCAAACGGGACGAAGTCCCCCCTTTGCCATTCCCGAAATCATGGCTACAGCCTGCTCTTCAGCAATGCCCATATCAAGATGTTGCGGTCCGGCCTGCTGACGTTTTTCGGGCGTAAATCCTCCTGCAGCGGGCGTACCGGCTGTCACAGCTATCAAGGTCTTGTCGTGCTCCATCTCGCGTAACATCCAGTCTGCAAAGAGTTGCTCGTAAGTTTCGCCCGATTCAGTTTGCGGACGGCTACCATCAGCCAGGTTAAAGGGCATTCCCCAGTGCCAAGCTTCCTTATTGGTTACTGCGGGCGCATAGCCATGCCCCTTCTCTGTATGGATATGAACGACTGTAGGCTTGTCAGTATCCTTTACACTGCAGAACACTTCAATGAGCTTTCCGATGTCATTGCCTTCTTCCAAATACTTGTACTCAAATCCCCATGCCTTGAACCAGTTGTGTTCGCAGCAGCCGTTGCTTTCGCGCAGAGCACGCAGATTTTTGTAAATGCCTCCGTGATTCTCGGCAATCGACATCTCGTTATCATTCACAACGATAATAATACCTGTTCCGAGTTCTGAAGCCTCATCTAATCCTTCAAAAGCTTCGCCTCCTGACAACGAACCGTCACCTATAATGGCAATGATGTTCTCTTTGGTGCCTTTCATGTCGCGCGCCTTCTGCAAACCTGTGGCCAAGCTGATGGAGGTGGAGGTATGCCCCACCTCAAAGTTATCATACACTGGACTTTCGTTGGGTGAAGAATAGCCCGAAATGGCATCCATGTCGTCAACATTGCCCAAGAAGCCTGCTGCACGACCTGTCAACACTTTGTGAGGATAACACTGGTGACTCACATCAAACACAAATTTGTCAACTGGCGCATTGAAAACATAATGCAGGGCAACGGTGGCTTCGACAAAGCCCAGGTTGGGACCGATATGTCCACCATGCTTACTGACACGGTTTAACACTGCCTGGCGTGTTTCGTCGGCTACAATCTGAAGAGTTTTCAAGTCAAACGATTTCAAGTCGGCTGGCGACTGGATGCTTTCGATATACATAATGGTCGTATCTTGGAGTTAAGAATTGGATTGTTGGTTACGGCTGCAAAAATACAAACATCCCGTTTGCCACCTCTTACCTTAAATGCGGAAGAGATTACCTCAAATCCATTTTTTAATGTCCGATGACTTCGTCAGTCCGGTTCTTTGACTAACTCGAACTTCAGTTTTAAGAATGAAGTACGAAAAGACTGAGCAGAAATAAAAAGAGGGCGCAATCAGAATGAAACGTATCACTTGATTGCGCCCGATGGAAAATCAGAGAGTTTTGTAGCCCAACTCGATACCACGCCGAATCAGCTCAGCTACGTTAGTCACTCTCAATTTCTTGAGAATATGTTTGCGGTGAAACTCTATAGTATTGGGGGAAACATAGAGCTGACTCGCGATTTCAATCGACGTTTGCCCTTGGGCTATGGCTCTAAGTACTTGCAATTCACGCATCGATAGAGTCTGCTCACTTTCGTAAGCTGTACAATAGGATTGAAACTGCTTACTATAATAACTTTCCCCAGTCAACTGACACAGTCAACCGCCTTCTTCAGTTCACTCACATCATCACTCTTGAGAATGATACCATTGACACCACTATCCATCATCTGCTTGAGCATCCACAACTCATCATGCATAGTGTTGTAATAAATGACTGCCACATCGGACCACTGTAAACAAACCTTCGCCAATACTCAGACTACGTCCATTAAGGGTTGCACCCACCTTGCTGTTAGCCGTTGCGTTGACAATACCCGTGAGGTCGTAGGTATAATCTACCTGGAGCATTTCAGCCAAAGTGCCATCGGCACGATAAACCCAAGAAGATTCGCGCACATACTTCTCTACTGCATAAGGCTGCTCGTAGCGCACATAAAGAGTTGAACCGTCTGCTTGAGCCTGTATCTCTATAAAGTAGGAGGAAAACACCTCATTGGGCGTATAGGTTACAGTTTTCTTAAGCGGTTTTCCCTGTGTGTTATACTCATAACTATACGTACCTATAGTAAGCAAAGATTCACTACCCCACACACCGTTTTCACGCGTGGTGAGATAAGTTGTTTCAGACGTATATTATCTCGCATCATTTGATAGAAGCGACTTTGAATTGTCCCTCTCTTCAAAAAACTACTGCTTTCAGTAGGTATTCAAATCAATCTCATAAACAAAGTATAGCATTCTTCACAGACTAACTAAACTGCAGAAGACTCCCCAAGCCCCTGTTACCTCAGTAGATTTAAGCCCCTCATACCCACTACATTGTTCTCCCCTACAGCATGAGCCCTTATTCTTTCCCTTAGAAAAGTGCATACCGTTGAAAATACATCAAACAGTTTCATGAATACCGATCAATCATTACATTTGAGAAAATAATTTTCCCTTATAAGATTGAGCGGAATTTTAATTTGACAAACATGAAAAATAGATATGAAACACACTGATATTAAACTCCATCAAACAGAAATAAGGATCTACCAAAGCCTATGGAAAAATATGCTTTACGCAATTTGCTGTTTTGCTTTTGCGGTGGGTGGATACATAATTGTAACAACGGATCACATCGAGTGGATAACAAAAATGGTTGGCGGTTGGCTCGGAATGATCTTCTTTGGCGGAGGCGGATTATTACTCACGATTATGACGCTCTATAACCGAATTCATCGTATTCCATTTATCATCATCTATGAAGACAAGATTGAATTATACGAACAAGGTAAAGGAAGTTATTACAGCATCCTGTTTAAGGACGTTAGAGCTTTCCGACTCTTCAGTCTCGACTCCTCTCTTATGATTGCCATCGATTATAAAAACACTCCCTTGAAGCAAAAAATAGAAGAATCATCGACCTTAAAAAAGAAATTGATGACCTACAATTTTATAAAAACGGGAGCAATAGAAAGTATTCCTGTTCATAACTTGAAGATGAGGGGGAAAGATGTTTGCCACATATTAAACCTATGGCTTGAACGCTTTAATCAGC
>OMBQ01002271.1_pt1 | contig 12697 bp, 10 predicted proteins | sample 1674311 | NCBI WGS metagenome assembly OMBQ01 (sample SAMEA103958160, study PRJEB25191) | human gut metagenome | biome: human-associated habitat [ENVO:00009003]; feature: intestine environment [ENVO:2100002]; material: feces | place: Germany | collected 2013/2015 | reverse complement strand
ATGCCGGCCTGCTGGAGGGCGTTGATGACGCCAATATGCGACCATCCGCGGGCGGCACCCGCACCTAACGCCAGACCAATTTTAAGCTTTCTCATTAGTACTGATAACTATCCTTCCACTCTGAGCGTGGCAACATTGTCACGGCTCAGTTAACATAAAGCCCTTTGGCGTAGAAGCGCCGTTACTCATTCTTCCATGGAGGCTGTTTTGTCGCAATTATGCCCCTGTGGCAGCGCACTGGAGTATAGCTCATGTTGCCAGCGATATCTGTCCGGCGCTGAGCTTGCGCCAGGCCCGTCACAGCTTATGCGCTCACGTTACAGCGCGTTCGTCATGAAAGATGCCGACTATCTGATCAAAACCTGGCATCCGTCCTGTCAGGCGCGGCAGTTTCGCGCCGAACTGGAGAAAGGCTTTGCCCACACAGAATGGCTGGGCTTAACCCTGTTCGCCAGCGATGAAGGACGAGCCGCAAATGAAGGCTTTGTCAGCTTTATCGCCCGCTTTAATGACAATAACCGCCCGGGCGCCATTATTGAACGTTCCAGATTCTTAAAAGAAAATGGACAGTGGTACTATATCGACGGGACACGACCGCTGATTGGCCGTAACGACCCCTGCCCTTGCGGTTCAGGTAAAAAATTTAAAAAATGCTGCGGCCAGTAACGCTGCCGCAGCGCTTGCAAACACTACAGGATTTTCCTCGCGATGCATTCATTACAACGTAAAGTACTACGCACTATTTGCCCTGATCAGAAAGGCCTCATCGCGCGTATCACCAATATCTGCTACAAGCACGAACTTAACATTGTGCAGAACAACGAATTTGTTGACCACCGCACCGGTCGTTTCTTTATGCGCACCGAACTGGAAGGCATTTTCAACGACGCTATTCTGCTGGCCGATCTGGACAGCGCCCTGCCGGAAGGCTCGATTCGTGAACTCAATCCGGCAGGCCGCCGCCGGGTGGTGATTCTGGTGACGAAAGAGGCCCACTGCCTCGGCGATCTGCTGATGAAAGCCAATTACGGCGGGCTGGATGTCGATATTGCCGCGGTTATTGGTAACCATGACACCCTGCGCCCGCTGGTGGAACGTTTTGGCATCCCGTTTGAACTGGTCAGCCATGAAGGGCTGAGCCGCGAAGAGCACGACAAACAGATGGGCGACGCGATTGCCGCCCACGAGCCGGATTACGTGGTGCTGGCCAAGTATATGCGCGTGCTTACGCCGGAATTTGTCGCCCGTTTCCCGAACAAGATCATTAACATTCACCACTCGTTCCTGCCGGCGTTTATCGGCGCGCGTCCGTATCATCAGGCCTATGAGCGTGGCGTGAAGATCATCGGCGCCACCGCCCACTACGTGAATGATAATCTGGACGAAGGCCCCATCATTATGCAGGACGTCATTCACGTCGATCATACTTATACCGCAGAAGATATGATGCGTGCCGGGCGCGATGTCGAAAAAAACGTATTGAGCCGGGCGCTGTATCAGGTACTGGCGCAGCGCGTCTTCGTCTACGGCAACCGGACGATTATTCTTTAATCGACTGAGAAATGAATTGGTTAGCTTTACGGCGTTACGGGTAAAAATCAGGCAACCAGTTTATTTTTGTCAAAGGAATGCTTTACAGGGGCGCATCATTTGGTATGATGCGCCCCGCTTCCCGAGAAGGAAGCAGGCCAGTACTAAGCATTACCCCGTGGTGGGGTTCCCGAGCGGCCAAAGGGAGCAGACTGTAAATCTGCCGTCATCGACTTCGAAGGTTCGAATCCTTCCCCCACCACCATCCCTTCATGTATTACCCAGCTTACTCCACTTGCGATACTTTATATTCTGCCCTACGGGGAAGGATGAGAAGCTTCGACTAAGGTTCGACTCGAGCGTAGCGAGAGAACGTTGCCGCAGGCAACGGCCCGAAGGGCGAGGCGCTTTAGCGCCGAGTTATCCTTCCCCCACTACTGTCGCACTCTCTTCAGCCACCTGTTCTGCTATCTCCTCGCTCGCGCTTCGCTTAGCGAGGCTACAGGTGTGCCGTCTGGTAGTCCGGTCAGGTGCGCCGCACCGCCTCCGGGAAAACTCACAGCGGGGGCAGTCGCCTCTTCACCGGCGAACTTTTCACCACCGAGGTATTGCACTGCGCAAATTCGGCCAGGCCGTCCAGTAGCGTATCCAGCTGGGCAATATCACGCACCACCAGTCGCATCACGAAACAATCCTCTCCGGTCACTTTGTCACTTTCGATGCACTCCGGCATCGCCTGGATATATTTATCCACCTTCTGCAGTAGACCAGGCAGCGGCCGAACCCGCACCAGCGCCTGCAGGCTGTAGCCCAGCGCGGCGAGATTCACCCGCGCCCCATAGCCCTGAATCACGCCCCGCTCCTCCAGGCGCTTCACCCGCTCGGCGATGCTCGGCGAGGTCAGCCCCACCCGCGCGCTCAATACCTTCAACGAGACTCTGGCATCCTGAGTCAGGCAAGTGAGGATCGCCCGGTCAATTTCATCAAGTACGTCATTCATGTTTTTTACCTAATTATGAAAGGGATTTCCCCCTGTTTGCCTTAATTCAGCCATGTCAGGCTGTCAGGATTTTTCGCACAATACTGGAAAACTTCTGGAGGCGAAATATGCAAATTACCCGCGGCGTCTGGCAAATGAGCCTGGCGATGATAATTTCTGGCTCGATCGGCGCGTTTGTGCTGCTCTCTGGTTTGCCGGTAATTGATGTGGTGTTCTGGCGCTGCCTGATTGGCGCGCTCACCCTGCTGCTGTTTATCGTTCTCAGCCGCCAGCCCTTCAGTCGTCTCACGCGCTTCACCCTCGCCCTCGCGGTACTTGGCGGCATCGCGCTGGTCATCAACTGGCTGCTGCTGTTTGCCGCCTACTCGCGTATTTCAATTGGCATGGCCACGGTGGTCTACAACACCCAGCCGTTTATGCTGGTGCTGATGGGCATGGTGTTGGGGGAACGGGTCAGCGCCGTAAAATGGGGATGGTTACTGCTGGCCTTCGGCGGCGTGGTGATCCTGCTGTCAAGCGAGCTTGCCCCGACGCACGGCGAAAGTCTCACGGCCGGCGTTTTGCTGGCATTAGGCGCGGCATTTTTCTATGCCCTGACCGCCATCATCGCCCGCAAACTGCATCCGCTCCCTGCTCAGCATATTGCCTTTATTCAGGTGCTCGTCGGCGTCGTGATGCTGCTGCCGCTGGTGCAAATGCCCGACTTTTCTGCCAGCTTCCCCTGGCGCTATCTGCTGATCCTCGGCGTCGTCCATACCGGGATCATGTATCAGCTTTTATATAGCGCGATACAGAAGCTGCCGACGCCCATTACCGGTTCGCTCTCCTTTATTTATCCGTTGGTGGCGATGGGGGTCGACTATCTGGTCTTCCATCATGCGTTAACCCCTGTGCAGTTGCTCGGCGGGATGCTTATTCTGTTTGCCGCCGCCGGGAATAACCTCGGCTGGGGCGAAAAAAAACCCCGCCAGGGCGGGGTCAGTCAGCGGTCGCGGGCCAGTTAGCGACGGGCGCGGACAATCTGGTATTTGCGCGTCAGGTACTCTACCGGCGCGCTCCAGATATGAACCAGGCGAGAGAATGGGAACAGCAGGAACAGGGTCATCCCCAGCACCAGGTGGACGCGGAAGATAAACGCCACGCCATCCAGGTGCTGCGACGCACCGCCGTGGAAGGTGACCACCGACTGCGCCCAGCCGACCAGCTTCATCATTTCGCTGCCGTCCATATGCTGGGCAGAGAATGGGATCGTCAGTAGACCCAGCGCACACTGCACCATCAGCAGGGAGAGGATCAGAATATCCGCGCCGGTGGTGGTGGCGCGCACGCGTGGGCTGAGCAAACGACGCTTAAGCAGCAGTAAACCGCCCACCAGGGTCATCACGCCGCAGGCGCCGCCGGCGATCATCGCCATCTTCTGCTTGACGTCGATCGGCAGGAAGGATTCATACATCCAGTGCGGGGTCAGCATGCCGAGGAAGTGGCCGGCGAAAATGCCGAGGATGCCGATATGGAACAGGTTCGACGCCAGGTTCATTCCCTTACGGTCCAGCATCTGGCTGGAGGCGGCGCGCCAGGTGTACTGACCGTAGTCGTAGCGCAGCCAACTGCCGATCAGGAACACTGAACCCGCAATGTACGGATAAATGTCAAAGAAGAACATATTCAGGAAGTGCATTATTGCTGTCCTCCGTTAGAGATATTCAGATATTGCGGGGCCACGGCTCCGGCAAAACGACGCTGGTGAGCGGAAATCTCCGACTCGCCGCAGCCCTGGTCGGCAAAGAATTTCACCTGTTCTTCTTCCCAGACCGCGTCCAGCGCCTGCAGCGTATCGTCGCGGGCTTCGTCGGCAATCTTCTCCGCCACCTTCTGGCTGTCGACCTGAGTGTTTGCCAGCTTCAGCAGCAGTTCGAACAGCACCGCATAGCGGCTCTCGCGCTGCTGCAGCCGCGCGCTGAGCAGGCCGAGGATCGGCGCAACGTCCCGCAGGCCGCCAAGCGCTTCCTCTTCCGGCAGCTGCGCCAGATACTCCAGATACAACGGCAGATGATCCGGCAACTCATGGCTATCGAGCAGCAGACCGTGGCGCTCATACTGCGCCATCAGATCAACCATCGCCTGCCCGCGATCGCGGGATTCGCCGTGTACGTGTTCAAACAGCAGCAGCGAGGTGGCCCGGCCGCGGTCAAACAGTTCGCTATAGGCCGCCTGGGCATCCAGCGGATCCTGAGTCAGCAGATCGCGCAGAAAAACGCCCAGCGCGTGAGCATCCTCTTTGCTGAGTTTCTCTGATGACGCAAGCGCCTCGAACATCTCCTGCTGATGCTGCCATAAGGCAGCGTCAGGGTATTCGAGCAGGCGCGACACAATCACAAGTTCAATCATGCGTGCGGCTCCGTTTTGCTGGTCACGTCGATGGCGTCGATGCGACGGCTGTTGAACAGGTTGAACTGGCTGTCAGAGCCGTGGCAGCCGTCGCCAAAGCTAAAGCCGCAGCCGTTTTTCTCCGGGAACGCTTCCCGCGCCTGTTCACGATGGCTGCTTGGCACCACGAAACGATCTTCGTAGTTAGCGATCGCCAGGTAGCGGTACATCTCCTGAGCCTGCGCTTCGCTTAAGCCCACCTCATCCAGCGCGCGGGTATCGACAACGCCGTCAACGGTTTCCGCCCGCTTATAGTGACGCATCGCCAGCATCCGCTTCAGGGCCAACAGGACCGGTTGGGTATCGCCGGCGGTCAGCAGGTTCGCCAGATACTGCACCGGAATACGCAGGCTTTCCACGTCCGGCAGGATCCCATTGCTGCCGAGTTCGCCGGCATCGGCGGCGGACTGAATCGGCGACAGCGGCGGCACGTACCAGACCATCGGCAGGGTGCGATATTCCGGGTGCAGCGGCAGGGCCAGCTTCCAGTCCATCGCCATTTTCCAGACAGGCGACTGCTGCGCGGCTTCAATCACCCCCTGCGGTACGCCATCTTTCAGCGCCTGCTCAATCACTTTCGGGTCGTTCGGATCGAGGAACACGTCCAGTTGACGCTGATAGAGATCTTTCTCGTTCTCGGTGCAGGCGGCATTTTCGATCGCATCCGCGTCATACAACAGGACGCCGAGATAGCGGATTCGGCCCACGCAGGTTTCGGAGCATACCGTCGGCATTCCGGATTCAATACGCGGGTAGCAGAAGATGCACTTTTCGGACTTTCCGCTCTTCCAGTTGAAGTAGATTTTCTTGTACGGGCAGCCGGTGATGCACATCCGCCAGCCGCGGCACTTGTCCTGGTCGATCAGCACGATGCCGTCTTCTTCACGCTTATAGATGGCGCCGCTCGGGCAGGTTGCGACGCACGCCGGATTCAGGCAGTGCTCGCACAGGCGCGGCAGATACATCATGAAGGTGTTCTCGAACTGGCCGTACATCGCCTTCTGCATGTTGTCGAAGTTCTGGTCTTTGGCGCGCTTTTCAAACTCGCCGCCGAGGATCTCTTCCCAGTTCGGACCGCTGGTGATCTTGTCCATCCGCTGGCCGGTGATCAGCGATCGCGGACGGGCGATCGGCTGGTGTTTACTCTCCGGGGCGTTATGCAGGTTCTGGTAGTCGTAATCGAACGGCTCGTAGTAATCATCGATGCCCGGCAGATGCGGGTTCGCGAAGATTTTACCTAACAGCATCGCGCGGTTGCCCATGCGCGGCTGCAGCTTGCCGTTGATTTTGCGGATCCAGCCGCCCTTCCATTTATCCTGGTTTTCCCAGTCGTTCGGAAAACCGACGCCAGGCTTACTCTCCACGTTATTGAACCAGGCGTACTCCATCCCTTCCCGGCTGGTCCAGACGTTTTTACAGGTGACCGAGCAGGTGTGGCAGCCGATGCACTTATCGAGATTCAGCACCATGCCGACTTGTGAACGAATTTTCATTTTACGCTCTCCTGTACCTGGTCATTGCCTTCGCCGTCTAACCAGTTAATGTTCTTCATCTTACGTACCACCACAAACTCATCGCGGTTGGAGCCGACGGTGCCGTAGTAGTTAAAGCCATAGGCCAGATGGCCATAGCCGCCGATCATATGGGTCGGTTTCGGCGTAATACGGGTAACCGAGTTGTGGATCCCGCCGCGCTGGCCGGTAACTTCAGAGCCTGGCAGGTTCACGATGCGTTCCTGCGCGTGGTACATCATGGTCATCCCGGCCGGCACGCGCTGGCTCACCACGGCGCGCGCCGTCAGGGCGCCGTTGGCGTTGAACACTTCGATCCAGTCGTTATCTTCGATCCCCAGATCTTTCGCATCCGCCTCGCTCATCCAGACGATCGGTCCGCCGCGTGACAGGGTCAGCATCAGCAGGTTATCGCTGTAGGTCGAGTGGATACCCCATTTCTGGTGCGGGGTCAGGAAGTTCAGCGCCTTCTCCGGGTTGCCGTTGGACTTCTCGCCCATCACCGCTTTCACCGATCGGGTGTCAATCGGCGGACGATAAACCAGCAGGCTTTCGCCAAAGTCGCGCATCCACTGGTGATCCTGATACAGCGACTGACGACCGGACAGGGTACGCCATGGGATCAGCTCGTGAACGTTGGTGTATCCGGCGTTATAGGAGACGTGTTCGTCTTCCAGACCTGACCAGGTCGGGCTGGAGATAATTTTCCGCGGCTGCGCCTGAATGTCGCGGAAACGGATCTTCTCGTCTTCTTTGTTCAGCGCCAGGTGCGCGTGCTCGCGGCCGGTGATCTCGCTCAGCGCTTTCCACGCCTTCACCGCCACCTGACCGTTCGTTTCCGGTGCCAGGGTGAGGATCATCTCCGCGGCATCAATGGCCGTCTCCAGCTTCGGCTGACCTTTCGCCGGGCCTTCCGCCTTGGTGTAGTTGAGCTTACGCAGCAGGTCCATTTCGCTCTGGGTATTCCAGGCGATGCCTTTCCCGCCGTTGCCGATGGTTTCCAGCAGCGGACCAATAGAGGTGAAGCGCTCGTAAGTCGCCGGATAATCACGCTCGACCGGAATAATATGCGGCGCGGTTTTCCCCGGAATCAGGTCACATTCGCCCTTCTTCCAGTCTTTGACGTCCAGCGGCTGCGCCATTTCCGCGGCGGAATCATGCTGGATCGGCAGCGTAACGACGTCGGTTTCTTTACCGAGGTGACCCACGCACAGTTCAGAGAATTTCTTCGCGATACCTTTATAGATATCCCAGTCGCTCTTCGATTCCCAGGCCGGGTCAACGGCCGCCGACAGCGGATGAATAAACGGATGCATATCCGAGGTATTCATGTCGTCTTTTTCATACCAGGTGGCGGTCGGCAGCACGATGTCTGAGTAGAGACAGGTGCTCGACAAACGGAAGTCGAGGGTCACTACCAGGTCCAGCTTGCCGTCGAGGCCGTTATCTCGCCATTCGACTTCTTCCGGCTTCACGCCGCCCTGCTTGCCAAGGTCTTTGCCCTGAATGCCGTTCTCCGTACCCAGCAGGTATTTGAGCATGTACTCATGGCCTTTACCGGAGGAGCCCAGCAGGTTGGAACGCCAGATAAACAGGTTACGCGGATGGTTTTTACCGTTTTCCGGCTGCTCCGCCGCAAAGCGAATCGAGCCCTCTTTCAGGGATTTGACGGTGTAATCCACCGGCGTCATGCCGGCTTTTTTCGCCTCATCGGCGATGCGCAGCGGGTTAACGCCCAGCTGCGGCGCCGACGGCAGCCAGCCCATCCGCTCGGCGCGGACGTTGAAGTCAATCAGATGACCGCTGTAGCGGGATTTATCCGCCATCGGCGACAGCAGCTCCTGCGCGGTCACGGTTTCATAGCGCCACTGGCTGGAGTGGTTGTAGAAGTACGAGGTGCTGTTCATATGGCGTGCCGGACGCTGCCAGTCAAGGGCGAACGCCAGCGGCTGCCAGCCGGTCTGTGGACGCAGTTTTTCCTGGCCCACATAGTGCGCCCAACCGCCACCGCTCTGGCCGACGCAGCCGCAGAAGATCAGCATGTTGATCAGACCGCGGTAGTTCATGTCGAGGTGGAACCAGTGGTTGAGACCCGCCCCGACGATAATCATCGAGCGACCATGGGTTTTATCGGCGTTATCGGCAAACTCGCGGGCGGTACGGATGATATGCGCGCGGGAGACACCGGTAATTTTCTCCGCCCAGGCCGGGGTGTAGGCTTTCACTTCATCATAGCTGGCGGCGCAGTTGTCATCGTTCAGACCGCGCTCCAGGCCATAGTTGGCCATGGTCAGATCGTACACGGTGGTCACCAGCGCGCTGGAGCCGTCGGCCAGCTGCAGGCGTTTGACCGGCAGTTTGTGCAGTAGAATGTTTTCAAGAGCGACTTTGTTGAAGTGCTCAGAACCTTCGCCGCCGAAGTACGGGAAGCCAACGTCCGCCACCTCGTCATGGCTGCCGAGCAGACTCAGACGCAGCTCAATCTCTTCGCCGGTTTTGCCATCGCGCTGTTCGAGGTTCCATTTGCCTTTATCGCCCCAGCGGAATCCGAGGGAACCGTTCGGCACGGTGAGATCGCCTTTCTCGTCAAAGGCGACGGTCTTCCATTCCGGATTCTTTTCCTGACCAAGGGAATCCACGAGGTCGGACGCGCGCAGCGTGCGGCCGGCGGCGTAATAGCCGTCGCGCTCCTCAAGCATCACCAGCATCGGCATGTCGGTGTAGCGACGCACGTAATCGGTGAAATACTGGCTCGGCTTATCAAGATGGAACTCACGCAGCATCACGTGGCCCATCGCCAGCGCCATCGCGGCATCGGTACCCTGCTTCGGCGCCAGCCACAGATCGCAGAGCTTGGCGATTTCGGCGTAGTCCGGGGTGATGGCCACGGTTTTGGTCCCTTTATAGCGAACTTCGGTAAAGAAGTGCGCATCCGGGGTACGGGTCTGCGGCACGTTGGAGCCCCAGGCGATGATATAGCTGGAGTTGTACCAGTCGGCGGATTCCGGCACATCGGTCTGCTCGCCCCAGGTCATCGGCGAGGCCGGCGGCAGGTCACAGTACCAGTCGTAGAAGCTCAGGCAAGTGCCGCCGATCAGCGACAGGTAACGGGCGCCGGAGGCGTAGGAGACCATCGACATCGCCGGGATCGGCGAGAAGCCGGCCACGCGGTCCGGACCGTAAGTTTTCACGGTATAGACGTTGGAGGCGGCAATCAGCTCGTTCACTTCCTGCCATGAGGAGCGGACAAACCCGCCGCGACCGCGCGCCTGTTTGAAGCTTTTAGCTTTGTCGGCGTCTTCGATAATCGAGGCCCATGCCGCGACCGGATCGCTATGCTGAACCTTCGCCTCCCGCCACATCTTCATCAGGCGTTTGCGCATCAGCGGGTATTTCAGGCGGTTCGCGCTGTACAGATACCAGGAGTAGCTGGCGCCGCGCGGGCAGCCGCGCGGTTCGTGGTTTGGCAGGTCCGGACGGGTGCGCGGATAGTCCGTTTGCTGGGTTTCCCAGGTCACCAGCCCGTTTTTGACATAAATCTTCCAGCTGCATGAACCGGTGCAGTTAACACCGTGAGTGGAACGCACAATTTTGTCATGCTGCCAACGTTGACGGTATCCATCCTCCCAGTCCCGGTTGGTGTTTAGAAGCTGGCCGTGCCCATCGGCAAAGGTTTCACCCTTCTGTTTGAAGTAGCGAAACCGGTCCAGGAATTTACTCATCGGGTTTCTCCTGATATGGAGCCTGACGGCTCTCTGATAAATCGACATTGCTGGATTTGCAGCGAAGGTAACGCCATGAAAGCGGGCGGGAATTGATAGCGATCAATACGGACTGGCTTGTTAACGTGGCGCAAATTGGCAATTACCACCAAGGTGGTACAAAACTCAGTTTTTTAATTTGATGTTTTTTAAGGTTTTTTAGCGAAAAATAGCTCGCCAGACGCGGGATGGTTCACCAGGGAGGTATTAAGGGGTAGAGCGGTGACGCTGGCAAGCCGTCCCTTCCCGGCTCAGTGGTCAAAACGAATAAAAACACTCATTAGTATGTTGTAACTAATAAAGCCAGTAAAAAAGGCGCCTCCCTCAGGAGTGCGCCTTTAGGAAGCGACATCGACTACGGCGAATTACTGACGCTTACGGCCGTATACCGCCCAGGTGATGATCACGCAGGCGATATAGAAGATCAGGAAGACTTTCATCGCGCCGGCCGGCGAGCCGGTCAGATCCAGCGAGATACCGAACGCCTTCGGAATAAAGAAGCCGCCGATGGCGCCAATGGCGGAGATAAAGCCCAGCGCCGCCGCGGTATCGGTCGCCGCCTCGCGCATCGCCTGGGCTTCGCTGCCGCCCTGGGCCTTCACCCGGTCCATGGTCAGCTTACGGAAGATCACGGAGATCATCTGGAAGGTGGAGGCGCTGCCCAGCCCGGCGGTAAGGAACAGCACCATAAACACTGCAAAGAAGGCGATGAAGTTGCCGCCCTGGCCATTGGTCGGCAGCGTCAGGAACAGCAGCGCGCAGAAGACAGCCATCACCACGAAGTTCACCAGCGTCACGCGGGTACCGCCGAGACGGTCGGAGATCGCCCCGCCCATCGAACGCGCCAGCGCGCCAATAAACGGACCGAAGAAGGCGTAGTGCAGGATCTGCACGTCCGGGAACTGGGTTTTCGACAGCATGGCAAAACCGGCGGAGAAACCGATAAAGGAGCCGAAGGTCGCCAGATAGAGCAGCGCCATGATCCACAGATGCAGGCGTTTAAGCACCGGCAGCTGTTCGCTCAGCGAGGCTTTGGAAGCTGACAGGTCGTTCATAAAGAACCACGCCGCCAGGGTGAAGATAATCAGGAAAGGTACCCAGATCCACGCGGCGTTTTCCAGATACAGCATCGAGCCGTCAGGCTGCTGGCTGCCGGTCCCGCCAAAAATGGCAAACACCGAGACCGACACCACCAGCGGTGCGACCAGCTGCATCACGCTGACGCCCATATTGCCGAGGCCGCCGTTGACGCCCAGCGCCCCGCCCTGCTTCGCTTTCGGGAAGAAAAAACTGATGTTGGCCATACTGGAGGCGAAGTTGGCCCCGGCGAAGCCGCACAGCAGAGAGATGATGACGAAGACGCTAAACGGCGTGGAAGTATCCTGGACCGCAAAGCCCAGCCACACGCACGGCACAATCATGATCCCGGTGCTGAACGCCGTCCAGCGACGGCCGCCGAACAGCGGCACCATAAAGGCGTAAGGAACGCGCAACAACGCGCCGGAGAGCGCCGGCAGCGCGGTCAGCATAAACAGCTGATCGGTCGTAAACTGAAAGCCCACTTTGTTGAGGTTAACGGCAACGGCGCTGAACAACATCCATACGCAGAACGCCAGTAACAGACAGGGAACGGAGATCCATAAATTGCGGCTCGCCACATGGTGGCCGCGCTGTTGCCAGAATTCAGGATCTTCAGGCCGCCAGTCGGTAATGACCGAGCGATTAGCCTTCTCCGGGAGGGAAGATTGACTCATAGATACCTCTGATTATTCATATTTCCTGCCGCTACCTTAGGGGTTGTCCGGGGCGGTAAGTTGATATAAATCAAAGGAAAAGCGCGGACTAATTTGTGCAAAAATAGACCATGCTCCGAAGTGAGTAGAGAATGGTGGGAAAAAAAGTGTGGTTTTTCACACGGCTGCCGGGATGCGTATAACCCCTCTCCCAACGGTGCCTACCACCGACAATTAAGGAGTAACTCTTTGGGGGTATGGGTATACTCCAGGGGATAGCCGAGAATAAGCGCCACTCCCGGAGACACGACCGGTCAGGAGCCACGCATTCCATGTTAAAACGTCTTTTTACCCCGCTGACGCTGGTCAATCAACTGGCGTTGATCGTCCTGCTTGCCACCCTTACAGGCGTCGCCGGCATGGCGATCTCCGCGCGCCTGGTCAACGGCGTGCAGGGCAGCGCGCACGCCATTAACAAAGCCGGGTCATTACGCATGCAGAGCTACCGGCTGCTGGCGGCGATCCCGCTGAATGAAAACGATCAAAAGCTGGTCGATGATATGACCGCCACCGTCTTCAGTCCGGAGCTGCAAAACTCCGCCCGCCGCGACGGACAGGAGCGCCAGCTGCAGGCCCTGCAGCAGTACTGGCAGCTGGCGCTGGCTCCCGGCATGCAGCGCGCGGTCAACCAGGCGGAGGTCGCCCAGGATGTCGCCGACTTTGTCGATCGTATCG
>OMBQ01002263.1_pt1 | contig 12750 bp, 8 predicted proteins | sample 1674311 | NCBI WGS metagenome assembly OMBQ01 (sample SAMEA103958160, study PRJEB25191) | human gut metagenome | biome: human-associated habitat [ENVO:00009003]; feature: intestine environment [ENVO:2100002]; material: feces | place: Germany | collected 2013/2015 | reverse complement strand
TTTTTTAATCAGTACGATCGCCCAGTCGTAGAGCTGGTCGAAATAGTCCGACGCATAGCGTTCGACGGCCCAGTCGAACCCGAGCCACTGGATGTCGCGCTTGATCGAATCGACATACTCTACATCCTCCTTGACGGGGTTCGTATCGTCGAAACGGAGGTTGCACTTGCCACCGTATTTTTTCGCCAGCCCGAAGTTGATGCAGATGCTCTTGGCGTGTCCGATATGCAGGTAGCCGTTCGGTTCGGGCGGGAAACGGGTCTGGACGCGCGTTTCGCCCTTGGCGATCGACTCTTCGATGATCTCTTCGAGGAAGTTCAGCGACTTCTCCCGTGTTTCGTTTGTTTCGCTTGCCATATGTGTATGTTTCGCTTGTTGTATGCTTTATTTCTTTGCCTTGGGGCCGATGTTGAACAGCTTCTGGATGTCCACCGAGAGCTTCACGACCTGCTGGGTGCCCATGCCCGTGCCGTCGTAGTGGAACACCATGCCCGCCTCGACGGCCAGCGTGCCCTTGAAGAATCGGCGGTCGTAGCCGACCCACGTGCGGTTGTAGATGTGCTCCGTCGTGGCATAGAACGGTTCGCCGGCGTACAGTCCGTCCTGTCCGTAGGTAATGGGGATGTCTTCGCCGACCGCGATGTTGCGCAGGGGTTGCAGGTTTTCGCCCAGATAGAGGTTGTTCTCGAGTTTCACGCCCCACTTGGTCAGCACGAAGTCGATCTGTGCACCGCACGGTTTTTTCCAGTTGTGGTCTACGCTGCGGCCGCGCTGCGGGGCGAAGAGGAACCCGGCCTTGATGTCGAAGTCGAAGAAGGCGTTGAATCCCCAGCCCGCATAGGGGTTTACCAGCAGGTTGTCCGTGACGTTCTCGTTGAGCTTCGAACCTGCGAAATGGAACATCGAGAAGGCATAACCGAAGTAGAAGCCCCGCTCGAGCGTGTAGCGTCCCGCCGAGATGATGCGGAACATTTCGCGCGACTGCTCGGAATACATGCCTTCCCAGTCGATCGCCATTTCTACATAGGTATTCTCGCGCTCGGTGGATTTATAATGCCCGAGGAAACCCGACAGGCGGTTGTGGTAGAACGCCGTCGAGTCGCTGAAGAACGCCCTCGAATAATCGCCCAGCAGCTCCTTGCGGTCGAAGATACCGGCGTTGGCCTGTACGTTCTTGCTGTTGAACTGGTAATATATCAGCGGTTTCACGTCGCTCAGGAACGGTTCGCGGGCGCCGTTGTGCTGCCCGAAGTTCTGCAGGAGGTCTACGCCGAAGATCAGCCGGTTTTTCTCCATCCATTCCACGCCGATGCGGGGTGTGAAGCGGGCGCTGAAGAGCGTCTGCGATTCGTTGAAATCGTTGTTGGCGTATTCCCGGTTGTCGAAGCGGGTCGCGAAGTCGGCGCCGACGATCAGATTCTGCGCGCTGAGGCTTCCTCCCGCGGCAAGGGCGGCGAACGATAGCATCAAGACTTTTTTGAGTGACATAATTCTTTTGAATTGAGACCCCAAAAATAGGTAAAATATTTATTATTTGACTACTTTTGACCCCGAAATCACTCATTTGCATACGTTATGCGTAAAATCACCAACGAAGAGCTGAACCGGCCCTCGGCCGGGGAGTTCGCCGCGATGGAGAAAATGCCCGTCGCGGTGGTGCTCGACAACGTCCGTTCGTTGCAGAACGTAGGGGCTTTCTTCCGCACGGGGGATGCTTTCGCCGTGGAACGCATCGCCCTCTGCGGCATCACCGCGACGCCGCCCAACCGCGACATCCACAAGACGGCGCTCGGTGCCGAACTGACCGTGCCGTGGACTTATCACAAGACGACGGAGGAGTGCATTGCCCGCCTGCGCGCCGAAGGCTACCGGGTCTATGCCGTCGAGCAGGTCGAAGGAGCCGTGATGCTCGGCGATTTCCGGGCGGAGCCGGGCGTGAAATATGCGCTCGTGTTCGGCAATGAGGTGATGGGCGTGGGGCAGCAGGCCGTGGACATGTGCCACGGCGCGATCGAGATTCCGCAGGCCGGGACGAAGCATTCGATCAACGTTTCGGTTTCGGGCGGTGTCGTTTTGTGGGATTTTTTTTGCCAAATCCGGCCGAAGCGTTAACTTTGCCGCGCTGAACCTCGGTTTAGCTGCGCCCCGGCAAAACAGATAAATTTGGCTTTGCACCCGGCTTGCGCTATCACCCCGGTTTACAGGTGTTGATAAGTCTCCCTTTTCAAAGGGAGGTTTGGAAGGATTGTCGATATGGAATTGGCGTTTTTGCGCCGTAATACGAATCCGATGGATTCCATACCGGAACCTTGCGAACGAATGAAATGTTGAATAATCCATCGGGTTCGTAGTAAACTATGTCTGTAGAAAGTACTGTCAGGGCAGTGACCACCTACCGTCTGACGGAGATGAAGCAGCGCGGCGAGAAGATCGCCATGCTGACCTCGTACGATTATTCGATGGCCAGGATCGTCGACGCCGCGGGTATCGACGTGATCCTCGTGGGCGACTCGGCGGCCAACGTGATGGCCGGTTACGAAACCACGCTTCCCATTACCCTCGATATGATGATTTACCATGCGCGTTCGGTCGTGCGTGCCGTCAGCCGTGCGCTGGTTGTCGTCGACCTGCCGTTCGGAACCTACCAGGGCAATTCGAAGGTGGCGCTCGACTCGGCCATCCGCATCATGAAGGAGACCGAGGCCGATGCCGTGAAGATCGAGGGCGGCGAAGAGATCCTCGAATCGGTTAACCGCATCCTTTCGGCCGGAATACCCGTCATGGGGCACCTGGGGCTGACGCCGCAGTCGATCCATAAGTTCGGGACGTACAGCGTGCGTGCCAAGGAGGAGGCCGAGGCAGCGAAACTCGTCCGCGACGCCCACCTGCTGAGCGATGCGGGGTGCTTCGGCATCGTGCTCGAAAAGATTCCTGCGGCGCTGGCCGCCCGCGTCACCTCCGAAATCTCCGCGCCGACCATCGGTATCGGGGCCGGTAACGGCTGCGACGGGCAGGTGTTGGTGATCCACGACATGCTGGGCATCAACAAGGGTTTCTCGCCGCGCTTCCTGCGCCGCTATGCCGACCTGTATACCGTCATGTCGGACGCCGTGTCGCAGTATATCGCGGACGTGAAGTCATGCGATTTCCCCAACGGGCAGGAGCAGTACTGACCCCGCCGGGTGCGCAGGCCGCCGTGACGGAATAATTTCGATCCCCGACCCTGAGGCCGGGGATTTTTCCTGTCCGGGAAGTCGGCGGCGGGAGGATGCCCCCGATTGCTGTCCGGGGATTCCGGGCGCGGAGCGTCCCCTCCGGCTTGTACGGGACTGCGCGGGCGGCTTCCCGGCGCCCCGGGCCGGGAAGCCGGGGGCTATCCCGGACGCAGGCGTGTGTATTTACCCGTCGCGGGGCCGGCCGGGCGTTGTCCCGGGGGCTCCGGATTTCGCCCGCACCCGGCGGCTTTGATAAATTGTTGATAAAAAAATCGTCGCGTTGCCCCGGATATTAGGCCGTTTCGAAAATTATCACTACATTTGCGAGCAACAAAAATCCACGTTCATTATGTCTTTTATCAATGAAAGGGTTCAGCCCGAAGGACTTACGTTCGACGATGTGCTGCTTGTACCCGCCTATTCGGAAGTGTTGCCGCGAGAGGTCAGTGTCCAGACCCGTTTCTCGCGAAATATCAAACTCAACATCCCCATTGTGTCCGCTGCCATGGACACCGTTACCGAAGCGCCGATGGCTATTGCACTGGCTCGTGAAGGCGGGATCGGCGTGATCCACAAGAACATGTCCATCGCCGAGCAGGCCGCCCACGTGCGCCGGGTGAAGCGGGCCGAGAACGGCATGATTTACGACCCGGTGACCATCTCGAAAGACCATACGGTCGGCGATGCGCTCAACCTGATGAAAGAGAACAAGATCGGGGGTATTCCGGTCGTGGACGCGGATCGGAAGCTGATCGGTATCGTCACCAACCGCGACCTGCGGTTCCAGCGCGACATGTCGCGCCGTATCGAGGAGGTGATGACCCCCGGCGACCGCCTCATCACCACGCATAGCTCCGAATTGTCCAACGCTTCGGAGGTGCTGCTCAACTGCAAGATCGAAAAGCTTCCCGTGGTCGACGACGAAGGCCATCTGGTGGGGCTTATTACTTATAAGGATATCACGAAGGTGCAGGATCATCCCAACGCCTGCAAGGATGCCAAAGGCCGTCTGCGCGTCGCAGCCGGCGTGGGCATCACGCCCGATGCGCTGGATCGCGTGAAGGCGCTCGTCGAGGAGGATGTGGATGCCGTGGTGCTCGACTCCGCGCACGGGCATTCGATGAATATCGTCAATAAGCTCAAGGAGATCAAGGCCGCCTATCCGTCGCTCGACGTGGTGGTCGGAAATATCGCCACGGCAGGAGCAGCACGGTTCCTGATCGAGAACGGCGCCGACGGCATCAAGGTCGGCATCGGCCCCGGCTCGATCTGCACCACCCGCGTGATCGCGGGCGTGGGCGTTCCCCAGTTGTCGGCCATCTATGCCGCGGCGTCGGCCGCCAAAGATACGGGCGTTCCGGTTATCGCCGACGGCGGCCTGCGTTATTCGGGCGACATCGTCAAGGCGCTGGCTGCGGGCGGCGACTGCGTGATGATCGGCTCGATGTTCGCCGGCACGGAGGAGTCTCCCGGCGAGACGATCATCTACAACGGCCGTAAGTTCAAGACCTACCGCGGCATGGGCTCGATTGACGCCATGAAGGCGGGTTCCGCCGACCGCTATTTCCAGAAGGGCTGCGAGGGCAATATCAACAAGCTCGTTCCCGAAGGGATCGTGGCGCGCGTACCCTTCAAGGGCACGTTGAGCGAGGCTGTCTTCCAGCTTATTGGCGGCATCCGTTCGGGCATGGGTTATTGCGGTGCCAGGGACATCGCGGCTTTGCAGCGCGCGCAGTTCATCCGCATCACCTCGAACGGCGTTACGGAGAACCATCCGCACGACGTGACTATTACGAGTGAAACGCCCAATTATTCCCGCGGTGAATAGTTCCGATCCCGGGATCGCGGCCTGCGGGCTTTTTTGCGGTTCATGCCGGAAATTCCGGAAAGGGAGTTGTCCGGGGTGCCGCGATAACGAAAAGGCCGTGTGGTGCAAGGTTCGTTCCTGCTGCCGGGAGAACGGCTGGCAGAGTTGCGCCGAATGCACGCTGGTGCCGCTGGATACCTGTAGAAAGTTCAATAATTTCATCGCCGGGATTTTCCAGGTCGTTTTTCGCTCAGACCGTCGCGGTTGCATAGCACGCATCCGCGAAGTCGGGAACGAGGCTTGCGCCGCGGAGATGCGCCTTTCGGGAAGCTACAACCGTCCGGTAAAAAGAAAATAATAAGGATTCGAGGTCTTCCTTGGCAACGAGAAGGCCCGGAGGAATTTTAGGCCTGAAACCGGCGTCGGAGACGCCGTAGAGTGAGTCCGGCGAGTTTCATGGCTTGTAAACCTTCCGAAATTGATGAACCCAGATTCGTCGGACTTACGTTATATTATGGAAAAAATCCTGATTCTCGACTTCGGGTCGCAGTATACGCAGCTCATCGCACGGCGCGTACGCGAACTGAATGTCTATTGCGAGATCCACCCCTTCAACAAGATTCCGGTGCCGGATGCTTCGGTGCGGGGCGTGATCCTCTCGGGCAGTCCCTTCTCCGTGAGGGACGAGCATGCCCCTGCCCCCGACCTTTCGGCCATCAAGGGTAAACTGCCCCTGCTGGGTGTCTGCTACGGCGCGCAGTTCCTCGCATCGGCCTTCGGCGGCGAGGTGCAGCCTGCGCCCAGCCGCGAGTACGGCCGTGCGATGCTTACGGTGGGCGATGCCGGTGATCCGCTGATGCACGGCCTGCCTGCGACCACGCAGGTGTGGATGTCGCACGGCGATACGATCACGTCGGTGCCGGCTGACTACAAGGTCGTGGCCAGCACCGAGGAGGTGCGCGTGGCTGCGTTCCGCATCGAGGGCGAGCAGACCTGGGGCATCCAGTTCCACCCCGAGGTTTACCATTCGACCGACGGCACGCACCTGCTGAAGAATTTCGTCGTGGGTATCTGCGGCTGCAGGCAGGAGTGGACCTCGGAGAGTTTCGTAGAGGCCACCGTGCGCGAGTTGCAGGAGAAACTGGGCGACGACAAGGTCGTGCTCGGGCTTTCGGGCGGCGTCGACTCGTCGGTGGCCGCCGTGCTGCTGCACAGGGCCATCGGCAAGAACCTCTACTGCATCTTCGTGGATTCGGGCCTGCTGCGCAAGAACGAATTCGAGGACGTGCTCGAGTCGTATAAGAACATGGGCTTGAACGTCAAGGGCGTGAAGGCCGGCGACAAGTTCCTGGGTGACCTGGCCGGCGTGAGCGATCCCGAGACCAAGCGCAAGATCATCGGCCGCGATTTCGTCGAGGTGTTCAACGACGAGGCGATCCGGATCGAGGACGTGCGCTGGCTGGCGCAGGGGACAATCTATCCCGACGTGATCGAGTCGGTGTCGGTCAACGGCCCCTCGGCGACGATCAAGTCGCACCACAACGTCGGCGGGCTGCCCGAGAAGATGCACCTCGGGATCGTCGAACCGCTGCGCCTGCTCTTCAAGGACGAGGTGCGCCGCGTCGGCCGTTCGCTCGGGATCTCCGAGCAGCTGATCGGGCGCCATCCCTTCCCGGGGCCCGGCCTTGCGATCCGTATCTTGGGCGACATTACGCCCGAAAAGGTCGGAATCCTGCAGGACGTGGACAAAATCTACATCGACGCCCTGCGCGATGCCGGGCTTTACGACAAGGTGTGGCAGGCGGGGGCTATCCTGCTCCCCGTGAAGAGCGTCGGCGTGATGGGCGACGAGCGAACCTACGAGAGCTGCGTCGCACTGCGTGCCGTGACCTCGACCGACGGCATGACCGCCGACTGGGTGCACCTGCCCTATGAGTTCCTTGCCAATGTGTCGAACGACATCATCAATAAAGTCAAAGGGGTCAACCGCGTCGTCTACGACATCTCCTCGAAACCGCCCGCAACGATCGAGTGGGAATAGGGTATGATCCCTGCGCGGCCGCTGTGTGAGGCAGGCCGCCGCCGTATTGCAATCGTTGCCGAACCCGTTATTCGGCATGGCCTGCCCGGACGTTTACAGTCCGGGCAGGCTGCTTTTGTGGCTGGGTGGTGTGGTCGAGCGGCTTTGCCGGCTGCTGCAACGTGCGTGTAATGCCATATTCCCGGGATTGTAACGGGACTGTCGCAACGATGAAATAGCCGCAGGGTAATTTTGCAGCATCGGAAACGATGTCGGTTTATGACTCCTGCCGATGCAATCCGCCAACCAGCCTTGAAACTTCGCCCGTCCCGGTTTCCGGGGCGGAATTTTTTTTGCCTGGCCGAAGGTGCGCCAGGGGGCGGTTCCGGACGGAAGCCTCCGCCGATGCCTTGATTTGGGTGCTGGCGAGGCTGTATGCCGCACGGGTTGTCCTTTCCGAGGCAGCATGGAACGTTTTTTTGCTATGTAACGGAATCTTAACAGTAAATATATGCCGAAATCCTTTTGTATTTTTGAAATAAAAGTTATCTTTGTAATAGTTTCCCCTTTAAAAAACGGAAGAATCGTAAGTTATTTTTGCAAACGGATATTAGTTTATAATCACCTAATTAAAACTATTTTTATGAGTAAACATCTTTTTAGGTTGGTCTTCGGTGCATTTTTCCTTGTGGCTGCCACGGCATTTACGGGATGCTCCGACGACGATGACAAGTCGCTGACGCCGAAGTTGACGGCGGATCCGACGGCGCTTGATTTCACCGATGAGACGGCGACGACGCAGACCGTTGCCATCACGGCGAACTGCGAATGGACGGTTACTGCAAGTAACCTGGATTGGGCTACCATTTCCCCGATGAGCGGCAAAGGCAACGGAACGATCTCCGTTACGGTTTCCGAGCTGCCCGCCGGTACGAACCTGCGCGAAGGCAAAATCTCCTTCACGCTTATCCACCCCGAATTCGGCAAATGGGGTCAGGCCGAGTCGTCCGTAGCCGTAAAACAGTACGGCAGCGGGGTTACACCCCCCCCCCCCACGGGCGATCCTATCTATGCTAACGATTTCGATAAGGAGCAGGCTCAAAAGGGGGCAGATGGTAAGTTCCCCTTCGCAGATGCATTCGAGGGCTGGAAGAATCAGACTGGTACGGGTGCCGACAATGTTGCTTATAAAACGAGCGGTATAAGTGTTCGTTCGAATTCGCCTTCGAACGATAGCCATTCGAAGTACAAGGACGACGCTTCCGGTGTCAACAATATGTTCTTCGGAACGAGCGGTGTTTTTGAGATTCAGAAAATCGCACTTGATCCTGCTCAAAAAAATCTTTGCCTGACGTTCGGTTCGTATAAAAGCCTCTTTGGCGCTGAGGATAATGCGTTCGTAACCTCGGAATTCCATGTATACCTGAGCAAGGACGGCGAAAACTGGGCGGAAATCGCCTATGACCGCCCTGTCGAGGCCGACGAACATTCCAACTACGGCACCTGGGCTTTGGCAACGGCCAACTTTACGCTGAAAGAGGTTCCCTCTGAACTTTATATCCGTTTCATTTCCGATCTTTCATCCGCGCACCGTGTCGACGACGTGAAACTTTTCGAGGGCATCGGTGGTACGGAGGTCGACCTGGGCAACGTAACTCCCCCGACCCCGGGCGAGGCTGTGGTTATCACGATTCCCGAGATCATCGCCAAACTTACGACGTCGCAGGTAGCCCTCGATACGAATAACGACCGTTATTTCGAGGCCGTCGTCGTAACCGACAAGGAAGGCGGGAACTTCAACGGCCAGAACCTTCAGGTGATGACCCCGGGGGCGACTACCGCCAAGAACGGTATCACGCTCTACGGCAGCGGTAAGTATACCGATCCCTATGACGATGGCTTTACGTTTGTCAAGGGTGACAAGGTGAAGGTGACGCTGAAAAAGGGCGAAGCGCGTATCGTTAGTTACAACGGCCTGTACGAGGTTACCGGCAGCAAGGGTGCCGACTGGGTCGAGATCGAAAAGATCGGTACAGAGACCATCACGCCTGTCGTAGTCGATCCCGCTAAGCTGGCCGAATATCAGGGTATGGTCGTGACGGTCAAGGGTGTGACCGCCCCTGCTACGGCTGCCGACTGGACTACGAACGAAGCTTTCGGAAAGCATACGTTTACGACCTCGGCCGGTAACATGACGGTATTCGTGCAGAAGGCCATGCCCGGGCTCGTAGGGACACAGTTCGTGGCAGGTTCCACCGGGGATATTACCGGTTACGCTTCGGTGAACAGCAATGCCGCGCAGGTTTGTCCGCAGCGTCCCGAGGATGTGGCAGCTTTCATGGGCGAGCCTTCGACCGACCCGGCGATTACCAAGCTCGACCCGACGTCGCTTTCTTTCGCTGCGACGGACAATGCCAAGACCGTGACGGTGACGGCTGCCAATGCCGACGGCTGCACGATCGAAGCCGCTACGGATAAATCGGAGCAGTTCACGACCTTCGTAAACGGGATGGTCGTAACCGTGACGCCCAAGGAAAACACGACGGAGCAGGCTATCACCGCCACGCTGACCATCAAACTGATGAAGGCCGGTGCTGCTGTGGATACCAAAACCGTTGCGATTTCGCAGGCCGGGAAAATAGTGGGAAGCGGGTATGTGCGCGTAACCTCTATTACATCGGGTAAAAAATACCTGATAGTGGCTGAAAATGGAGATAAATATGCTGTTTTACCGGCATCTGCGGGGTTGAACGCTAGCAAATTGTTTGATGGAATTGCGATTACGGTTGCAAATGGAAAAATCGAAGCAAATGCGGCAAATAATGCCCATGCTGTTACCATTGTAGCGAGTGACGGTGCGTATACGATCCAAAATACAGCAGGCAAATTTATTGAGTACGCTAATAATAGTAGTGGTAAGACGCAGTTGGCAATTGTTGATGCATCATCAAGAAAATGGGTTGCTGATGAAGAAACTGCAGGGACATTTTTGATTAAAGATTCCGAGGTGACGGGGCGTGCACTCCTATACCGAAATGGAGACACTGAGTATGACAATCGTTTTGGAGGATATGCAACTTCAAATATAGGTAAAGGGTATATTACTGTCGCCCTTTATGAATTGAGCGAATAGCAACTCTCTGATTCCGATAATCCATCCCCGGCGGATTGGCTTCCGCCGGGGATGATTGTCGGATTTTCTACCTGACATTTTTATCTGCAAATTCCCACATGATTTTGACAAACGGGTTATTGAAACTTTTCGGGCGGGCTATGGTGCTCGGGGCGCTCCTGCTGGTTTTCGGGCGGTGCGGTTCCTCCGACGACGGCACCCCGGCGAATATTTCCGCGGTGTTCATGGAAACCGAGACGACCACGCTCGACGCCAAAGGTTATGCGACCGATCCCCGGCTCGTACTGACGGGGCCCGTAGGTACGGCTTACACCGTCACCGTGACCGAAGGCGGCAGTTGGTGCTGGACGTCGCGCAGGACGCATACCACGACCAAATCGGCGAAACTCGTTTCGGCGAACGATGTCGTGTACCTCTACCTGGACGATAATGAAACGGGCGCTTCGCGCCGGGCTGCGGTCGATGTCGTTTTCGACGGCGGGCACGAATTCACGTTGACGATCGACCAGGCGGACTACTCGGTTCCGGCGTCGATGGATCACGCGTGGGCGGAATTGCCCGCCTATGTCGAAGACTCCGATTACCGTTACGTAACACATTACGCGCCGCTCTCTTCGACTGTGACGGCACGTAACTTTACGATCTGCTACGACACGAAGAAACGCATCGCCAACTGGGTCGCCTATCCGATCCACGATTGTTATATGCAGGGTTCATACAACCGTGCGGACACATGGGCATATGATCCCGACATACCGTCCCAGTATCAAGCCGACCTCTCGCTCGGTTCCTATCGCAGCGGCGGTATTCGCGGTCACCAGTGTATGTCCAACCACCGCTATGTTCCCTATTCCCCGCTGCTGAATGAACAGACCTTCTATTCGACCAACATCATGCCGCAGAATTCTGCGTTTAACGGTGGCTCCTGGCTCAGTATGGAGAATACCGCATCGTCGAAACGGTGTGCCGATACGCTTTATATCGTGACGGGTACCTACGGCGTGCAGGGTTCCGGTTCGGACAAGGCGGGTACGTCGGTCGCCGTTCCGGAGTATTGCTGGAAGGTGCTGCTGCGTACCCGGAGCGGCCGGACGGGGAAACGGGTCGACCAGATTACGGATGCGTCGCAGCTGATGGCCATCGGGTTCTGGGCGAAAAACGCTTCGTCGAGCAAAAACGGGTTGAAGGAATATCTCACGAGCGTCGCCGACATCGAAGAGAAAACGGGCTATAAATTCTTTACGATGCTCGACGAGGCCATTGCCGCCGACGTGAAGGCACAGAACAATCCCTCCGACTGGGGTATAAATTAATCTGAATTATATGAAGAAACTGCTTTTTACCGGGCTTTTCGCAGCGCTGATCGTCGCCTGCTTCGCCCAGAAACCCTACAAGGTCGTTTTCTACAACTTCGAAAACCTCTTCGATACGATCCGCAACCCGGAGATTTACGACGAGGAGTTTACGCCCGAGGGGCCCAAGAAGTGGAATACGCCCAAGTACACCAAAAAGATCAATAACCTTTCGCGCGTGTTGTTCGACATCGCCGCCATCAACAAGGACTACCCGGTGGTGATCGGTGTTTCGGAGATCGAGAACCGCTCGATCCTGGAAGACATCGCATCGACGCGCAAGCTCCTTCCGGCACGTTATGCGATCTGCCACTACGACTCGCCCGACCTGCGCGGCGTGGACGTGGCGTTCCTCTACCGTCCGGATGTCTTCAAACTCGAAGGCAGCGCCGACATCCCCGTGCGGATCGCCTCGCTGCCCAACTGGCGCACGCGCGGCATCGTGACGATGTGGGGAACGATCGACGGCGAGCCCTTCCTCTTCATGGTCGCGCACTGGCCCTCGCGGCTGGGCGGGCAGGCGGCATCGGCCTTCAAGCGCAACGCCGCAGCCGAACAGATGCGTGCGATCGCCGACTCGGTGCTCAAAGTCAACCCCGCCACCAAGATCGTGGCCATGGGCGACTTCAACGACGATCCGACCGACGAGAGCGTCGAAGTCCATCTGGGCGCCAAGGCCAAGATCAAGGAGTTGCAGCCGGGCGATTTCTACACGCCCTTCGCCGACATGCTCAAAGCCGGTCTGGGAACGCTCGCCTACCGCGACGCATGGAACCTCTTCGACAATATCGTCGTTTCGGAGAACCTCGCTACCGGCTCCGCCGGCAAACTGAAACTCGTCAAGGACCCGTACAAAAAGACCAAATTCTACGGCAATATCTTCAAACCCTCCTACCTCATCCAGCAGGAGGGGCAGTATAAGGGTTATCCGCTGCGGACCTTCGTAGGCAACAATTTCCAGGGCGGATTCTCGGACCACCTGCCGGTATTCATCTACATTGCCAAATAAATCGATTCATTATGAAAATAAAGCATTTACTCACATTGCTTCTGACGATGGCGACGCTCCCTGCCCTCGCACAAGGCAGCGGCATCAAGGGAAAAGTCGTCTCTCGCGGCGACCGCGCGGCCATCGAGCAGGTGAAGATCACCCTCACCCCCGGCGAACGACAGGCGACCTCCGACGCCGAGGGGCGGTTCCGGTTCGACGACGTGGCTTCGGG
>OMBQ01002262.1_pt1 | contig 12751 bp, 11 predicted proteins | sample 1674311 | NCBI WGS metagenome assembly OMBQ01 (sample SAMEA103958160, study PRJEB25191) | human gut metagenome | biome: human-associated habitat [ENVO:00009003]; feature: intestine environment [ENVO:2100002]; material: feces | place: Germany | collected 2013/2015 | reverse complement strand
TTTCTCGCGGTCGTTGACCAGCATGGCGTGCAGCTCGTTCTTGATCTTCTTTTCCAGGCTGTTGCGGATGAGCTTGAGCTGGCTGTCCTTCTGCAGGGTCTCACGGCTGATGTTCAGGCTCAGATCCTCGCTGTCGACAACGCCTTTGATGAAGCTGAAATAGTCGGGCAGCAGGTCAGCGCACTTTTCCATGATCATCACGCCGGAAGCGTAGAGGGCCAGGCCCTTCTCGTACTCCTTGGTGTAGTAGTCGTAAGGCGTGCGGCCGGGCACAAACAGCAGGGCCGTGTAGGTGGCGGTGCCCTCGGTGCGGCTGGTAATGACCCGCAGCGGGTCGGTGTAGTCCATGAACTTGTTCTTGTAGAACTCGTTGTAGTCCTCGTCTTTGACTTCACTCTTCGGGCGCTTCCAGATGGGCACCATGCTGTTCAGCGTTTCCAGTTCGGTGTAGGTCTCGTACTCGGGCTTGTAATCGTCGCCCGCATCCTCCGGCTTCGGCTTCTGGCGGGATTTCTCACGGTACATCGTGATGGGGAAGCGGATGTAATCGCTGTACTTCTTGACGAGGTTGGTGATTTCGTAGTCTTCCAGATACTCGCTGTAATGGTCAGTGTCGGTGTCATCCTTCATGACCAAAATGATTTCAGTGCCGACATCGTCCTTGTCGGTCTCGGTCAGGGTATAGCCCTCAACGCCGGTGGATTCCCACTTCCAGGCAGTATCCTCGCCCTGGGCGCGGGAAATGACGGTCACTTTTTTGGCAACCATAAAGGCAGAGTAGAAGCCGACGCCGAACTGACCGATGATGTCGATGTTATCGCTCTGGTTCTCGGTCTTGAAATCGAGGGAGCCGGACTTGGCGATGGTGCCCAGGTTCTTTTCCAGATCTTCCTTGGTCATGCCGATACCGTTATCGGTGATGGTCAGGGTGCGGGCTTCCTTATCGGGCTGGATATGGATCTTCAGGTCATCTTTCGTAATGCCGATGCTGGTGTCGGTCAGGCTCTTGAAATAGCGCTTATCGCAGGCATCGGATGCGTTGGAAATCAGCTCACGCAGAAAGATTTCTTTGTTGGAATAGAGGGAATGGATCATCAGGTGCAGAAGCTGTTTTACTTCTGACTGAAAACCACGAGTTTCTTGTCCTTTCATCTGATTCAACCTCAACAATGCCATTTTAAATGGGTAAAAAACCGTTGAGTGGGAGATGGGGACAGCGGGGAAATTTTTCAAGCGGAGGCGGCGATAGCCGCCTCCATTTGTTCAGAAAGTAATCTTGTGGCGACCGGCCAGCGAGTGGGACAGCGTGGTGCCGTCGACCATCTCCAGCTCTCCGCCCACCGGCACGCCGTGGGCGATTCGGCTGGCGTCGACGCCATACTGCGCGCACAGCTCCGCGATATAGTTGGCTGTCGCCTCGCCCTCAACGGTCGGGTTGGTGGCAAGGATCACCTCGGTGATCGACTCCGCCTCCAGCCGTTGCTCCAGGCGATCGAGCCCGATGTCATCAGGCCCGATGCCGTCGAGCGGCGACAGGTGCCCCATCAGCACGAAGTAGCGGCCGGAATACTGTCCGGTCTGCTCAATGGCGTAGATGTCCGCCGGACTCTCCACCACGCAGATCTGGCCGTTTTCCTGGCGACGCGGGTTGCTGCAGATATTGCACACCTCCTGCTCGGTGAAGGTGCGGCAATCGGCACAGTGGCCGATCTCCGACATCGCGCGCGTCAGCGCCTGCGCCAGACGCATCCCGCCGCTGCGATCGCGCTGCAGCAGGGTAAACGCCATGCGCTGCGCCGACTTCGGGCCGACGCCCGGCAGACAGCGCAGTGCTTCCATAAGCTGAGTTAACAGCGGGCTGGTTTGCATCAGAACGGCATCTTGAAGCCTGGCGGCAGCTGCATACCGGCAGAGACGGAAGCCATCTTCTCTTTCTGGGTCTCTTCGATACGGCGCGCAGCGTCGTTGAACGCGGCAGCCACCAGATCTTCCAGCATCTCTTTGTCATCTTCCAGCAGGCTTGGGTCGATCTCCACGCGGCGGCAGTTGTGCGCGCCGTTAATGGTCACTTTCACCAGACCCGCGCCGGATTCGCCGGTCACTTCCAGCTGAGCGATCTCTTCCTGCATCTTCTGCATTTTTTCTTGCATCTGCTGGGCCTGCTTCATCAGGTTACCCAGGCCGCCTTTTCCACCAAACATAGGCTTCTCTCTCAGTCAGTCATCATTAAAGGTACTGACTGCAAGTCAAACTTGCAGTCAAATGGGGCGGATACTCTCTTCATCCAGATCGGCGTCAAAGAAACGACGCAGGGTCTGAATGTTATTATCCGCAATAATCGCTTCGCGCGCCTGCGCGAGCTTCTCTTCATAAATAGCCTGCCGCCACTCCAGCGGCGTGCGCATCGCGGGATTATCGTCTTCCACGATGGTCAATTCAACGGGCGTACCGTACAACACCCCCAGCGCTTCAGCCAGCTTTTGCTGTGCGCCGGCGGAATTGAGGTGGCGCTGGCTGGAGCGCAGATGCAGACAGACGCGATTGCCCTCCTGCTCTTTCCACGCGTTGAGCGCCACCTGCTCGACCAGCTTCGGTACTGCCAACTGGCTCACTTCTGCCGCCCAGCTGTCGCGCTCGACCGCTTCAACGGCAAGCTTGGCCGCCAGCTCAGGCGTTTTTTCATGCTCCAGCGCTTTTTTCAGCGCTTTAGGCGTGGCGACTTCGACTTTGGTCTCTTCAACCACCGTCGTCGCCTTCCAGCGATAAGCCTCTTTCTTCGCCGGGGCCTGCTCCAGCGCCGCCGCGGCCGGACGAGCCTGGACGCGCTCGGTAATCGAACTCAGTCGCTCCAGCGCAGCGTTATTCACCGGCCGCGCGCGGGAAGCGGCTGCCGGTTCACTCTTTTTTGGGGTGGTTGCTCCCTGGCTGCGCTGCAGGTGACTGCGGGCCGCCAGCACCTGGCTGGTGGTCGGCGGCAAACTCTGCGGCGGCTGTGGCGGCGGCGCTGCGGGGGAAACCGGCTGGCGCGGCGCGGCGGCCTGCGCCGGCTGCACCTCGGGCTCCGGCAGCGGCTTACGCGGATGAAACGCCAGGGCGCGCAGCAGCGTCATTTCGACGCCCATCCGCCGGTCCGGGGCATAGGGTAGCTCTTTGCGGCCAATCAGCAGCGTCTGGTAGTAGAGCTGAACGTCGCCCGGCGGTACGGTGCGCGCCAGTTCGCGCATGCGCACTTCGACCGCGGCCATGTCGGCGCCCAGCGCAGAAGGGGACAGCTGAACCATGGCGATGCGGTGCAGCAGGCTCTGCATCTCCACCAGCAGCGCCTCCCATTCAACGCCGCGCGCGGCGGCGTCATTGACGCCCGCCATGACTCGCTCGCCATCGGCGGCGACCAGGGCTTCAATCAACGACAGTGCCTGATCGTCATCGAGGGTGCCGAGCATGGTGCTCACCGACGCCGCCGTCAGTTGCCCTTCTCCACTGGCAATAGCCTGATCGGTCAGGCTTAAGGCATCGCGCAGGCTGCCGTCGGCGGCGCGCGACAACAGCTGCAGCGCGCGGGGCTCGAAGGCAATCTGCTCTTCGCCAAGAATATGCTCCAGCTGATGGCGGATCTGTTCAACGTCCAGCGCCTTCAGGTGGAACTGCAGGCAGCGGGATAAGATCGTCACCGGCAGCTTCTGCGGATCCGTCGTCGCCAGCAGGAATTTGACGTGCGCCGGCGGCTCCTCCAGCGTCTTTAATAACGCGTTGAAGCTGTGGCGCGACAGCATATGGACTTCGTCGATGAGATAGACCTTAAAGCGGCCGCGGGCCGGCGCGTACTGGACGTTATCCAGCAGGTCGCGGGTATCTTCGACTTTGGTGCGTGAGGCGGCGTCAATCTCAATCAGATCGACAAAGCGCCCCTGTTCAATTTCCCGGCAGTTATCGCACACGCCGCAGGGGGTGGCGGTGATGCCGGTTTCACAGTTTAACCCTTTCGCCAGCAGGCGGGCGATGGAGGTCTTACCGACTCCGCGGGTACCGGAAAAGAGATAAGCGTGATGAATGCGCCCTAACGACAAGCCGTTCGCCAGTGCGGTCAGCACATGTTCCTGGCCGACGACGTCAGCAAAGGTTTGTGGGCGCCATTTACGGGCTAAGACCTGATAACTCATGGGCTGGCTCTGAAACGCTGGAAGGTGAAATCACGAAGGGGTCATGCTATCACAGCCCCGCCCGATCGGCGAGGCTATGTGGAGGGATTTGCTTAGTGGCCCGGGAACGGCACCAGACTGAAGCAGTGGATCCCCAGCTTCTCCAGGCGCTGTTCGCCGCCCAGATCGAAGAGATTGATAATGAAAGCGGCATCCTGCACTTCGCCGCCGAGACGGCGGATCAGTTTGACCGTCGCGTCGATGGTTCCGCCGGTCGCCAGCAGATCGTCCACCACCAGCACTTTGTCGCCCGGTTTGATGGCGTCAACGTGGATCTCCAGCTGATCGGTGCCGTACTCCAGCTCATAGCTCTCAGCGATGGTTTCACGCGGCAACTTACGCGGCTTGCGTACCGGAACAAAGCCCACGCCCAGCGCCAGCGCAACCGGTGCGCCGAAAAGGAAGCCACGCGCCTCAGTCCCTACCACTTTGGTAATTCCCGCGTCTTTGTAGCGCTCGGTCAGCAGTTCAATGCTGAGCGCGTAAGCTTTCGGGTCTTCCAGTAAACTGGTGACATCGCGGAAAAGAATGCCCGGTTTTGGATAATCCTCGATACTCTGGATGCTGTTCTTCAGATATTCAAGCTGCTGTGCAGTTGCGGTCATAAGTGTATGCCTGATTGAAACGGTGTTACCCACGGGCGTGCAAAAGGGGCCAAAGAAACATTTGTTTAACCTTTGACCAGGCTTACCCGCGCTCGAAAACGCCAGAATTTACTGGCTGTCAGCAACAATTGCAACAGGCATTATTGCGCATCAGTGCTTTTGTTGCTTTGCGTCAACCACCGGAATGCGCCACATAAAGATCAGCAGACAGGCCAGAATGACCAACAGCATGATGCGCACCCACGTAAGCTTAACCAGCCACAGCGAAATAGCAAAAGTCGCCACGATCATGGCAATGGCGCGCGGTTTGGCGCCGCGAGGCATGGCGCGGTACTGTTGCCAGTGGCGAAGATAGCCGCCGAACCATGAGCGATACAGCAGCCACTGGTGAAAGCGCGGCGATGAGCGGGCAAAGCACCAGGCAGCAAGCAGAATAAACGGCGTCGTCGGCAGCAACGGTAAGAAGACGCCCAGCGTACCCAGCGCTACCGCCAGCCAGCCGATAATGGTTAAAATAACAGGTGGCATAATGTGAATCGTTATCAAACAGATACGGCTAATGTAGCACAGTTGGCTGATGGAGAATGGAGGGGGTTGGTGAAAACAGCTCAACTTTTACAAACGCTGAACAATCAGCTCAGCGAGCTGGCCGCGCAGGTGGCGCCGCTGGCGGAGCACGCGACCCTCAGCCCGCGCTTTGACCGCCAGCTCTTCCACACCCGCAGCACGCTGATGCAGGCCTATCTGGCGGAAGCCCAACACAACTTTCACCAGCTCCGCCAGGCCGTCGAGCGCCAGCAGTTGCCGCAGGTAGCCTGGATCGCCGAGCGTCTGGCGGCGCAAATCGCTGCGCTGCGTCGCGAAACCGCCACCTGGTCGCTGCGCAGTTGGGACCATGCCTCGCCAACGCTGAGCCGCTGGCAGCGCCGTCGCCTACAGCATCAGGAGTATGAGCGCCGCCTGCTGGCGATGCGCGACCAACGCCAGCGCCAGCTGACGCAGGCTACCAGCCTCGACGAGCAGCAGCGGCTGGCCAGGGAAGTCGAGGTCTACAGTGGACGGCTGGCACGCTGCCGACAGGCGCTGGATAAGATTGAAAACGTACTGGCGCGGCTGACGCGCTAACAGGAGAGTCCGATGTCGCTGGAAAATGCCCCCGATGAGGTCAAACTGGCCGTCGATTTAATCATGTTGCTGGAATCACATCAGATCCCGGCGCAAACCGTGCTGGAGGCGCTGGAAATTGTCAGGCGGGATTATGCAAACAAGTTAAAAAACGCGGAAAGCGCCTCGCAAACGCCGCAGAAGTAAGATGTTGCCCACGGCGGAGTGCTGGCAGAGTGGTCCTCTGCGCATGACGCCGATGGAGGCAATATTGATGGAAAAGGTCAGTCAAACCCCGCACGATGCGGTTTTTCGCCAGATGCTGATGCATCATGCGGTGGCGAAGGATTTCATGCAGCTGTATCTGCCCGCGCCGTTTCTGGCAATCTGCGAGCTGGATTCGCTGCAGCTGGTCTCCGGTAGCTTTGTTGAAGAGGACCTGCGCGCCAGCTATTCCGATATCCTTTACTCACTGCGCACCCGCCACGGACCGGGCTATGTTTACGCGCTGATTGAGCACCAGAGTACCCCGGACAAGCTGATGGCGTTTCGCCTGCTGCGCTACGCGCTGGCCGCCATGCAGCGTCATCTGGACGCTGGCCACGACACGCTGCCGCTGGTGGTGCCGATTCTGTTTTATCACGGCAAGGTCAGCCCCTGGCCCTGGCCCTGGCCCCGCAACTGGCAACAGCTATTCGCCGAACCGGCGCTGGCGAAGGCGCTCTATAGCGGTGATTTTCCGCTGGTGGACCTCACCGTTATGCCAGATAATCAGATCGTCCGTCATCAGCGGATGGCCATGCTGGAGCTGTTGCAAAAGCATATCCGCCATCGCGATCTGGCCGAGCTGCAGGTGCCGCTGATTGCGCTGATGACGCAAGGCTATCTGACAGAAGCGCAGTTGAATACGCTGCTGCGCTATATGTTGCAGGCGGGTACAACGGAACATCCGGGGGCGCTGATCCGCGCGCTGGCGGCGCAGTCGCCCAGGCATAAGGAGCTGATGATGACCATTGCCGAATGGCTGGAAGAGAAAGGCCGTAAACAGGGGCAGCAGGAGGGCGAGCAGGAAGCCACTCGCAGCATCGCCGCCAGAATGCTGGCGCGCGGCCTCGAACGACAAATCGTGCGGGAACTCACCGGGCTTAGCGACGAGGAGCTCGCCGCGCTGGCGCCCTGATGCAGCAGGGGCGGCGTTGCGCCGCCCCTCTTCAGTTAAGACGCGACGGACGGAGCTAAATCGTCGCCCTTTCCATCCCGCTTCACTTCCGTGACTTCATCACCCTTTTCATTTCGCAGATGGACTTCCAGCTGGTTAAAGGCAATGTTGATGTCATTCTCCCGGCACAGACGGTCGATGGCGCGGTTGAGCTCATCCACCGTGTAGCTGCGATCGCGCAGTTCACGGACATACAGACGTAGTTCATGATCCAGCGTACTGGGGCCGAAGGTGGTGAAGAAGACCGCCGGCGCTGGCTCCTGCATCACTTTCGGATGATCGTGCGCCACCTTCAGCAGCACCTCCTTCACCTTATCCAGGTCGGAACCATAGGCGACGCCGAGGCGGATCACCACGCGGGTCACGGTGTCGGAGAGCGACCAGTTGATCAAGCGCTCGGTAACGAACGCCTTGTTCGGGATGATCACCTCTTTGCGATCGAAGTCGGTAATGGTGGTGGCGCGAATACGGATTTTGCTTACCGTACCGGAGAAGGTGCCGATAGTCACCGTATCCCCAATGCGCACCGGACGTTCGAACAGAATAATCAGGCCGGAGACAAAGTTACCGAAGATCTCCTGCAGACCAAAACCCAAACCAACCGACAGCGCGGCCGCCAGCCATTGCAGTTTGTCCCAGGAGACGCCCAGCGACCCGAATACCGTCATCGCCCCAATGGCGATAATCGCATAGTTAAGAATGGTGGTGATGGCGTAGGAAGTCCCCTGACGCATATTGAGCCGCGACAGGACCAGCACCTCCAGCAGCCCCGGCAGGTTGCGGATTAGCGCCCAGGCAACCATCGACGCCACAATGGCAAACAGCAGGCTGCCCATCGTCACGCTGCGCACCACGCTGGCCCCCGCCTCGGTGCCGTTGTAATGCCAGAGGGTGATGCTGTCGAGATAGGCGAAAACGGTGATCAAATCCGACCAAATCGCCCAGAACATGACCGCGAACAGCGCGATCATCACCAGCATGGTGATGCGCAACGTCTGCTGGTTAACCTGCTCGAGGGCGATAGTCGGCTCCTCCTGCGGCTCGGCGCCTTCCGCGCCCTCCTTCACCAGATGCTGACGGCGCGCCAGCGCCCGGCGCCAGGCGATACGCCGCGCCGCCACGCTCAGGCCACGCAGCACGGTCTGGTACAGCAGGTTCCAGATCATTACCAGATAAACCGTCTCGATCCAGCGTCCCGCCAGGCGCAGCGTGGTGTAGAAGTAGCCGGTCGCCGTCAGCACCATCAGGGCCACCGGAACGATAGACAGCACCGTGATCGTCAGCAGGCGCAGGCTGTGCGACTCTTTATCGCGCCAGCTTTCCCGGCACATCGGCCAGACCAGCACCGCGATCAGCAGTAAGTTGAAGAAAATCACCAGCTGCCCCAGCACATCGTCCATCAGGTTCAGCGGCGACAGCTCGGAAATCACCGACCAGAAATTCAGCGGCAGCAGCGCCAGGCTGACGCGGACAATCTGCCGCCGCCAGTGGCTGGTCAACTGCGCCGGCATATTAAAGTGGCTGACCGCCACGCCGTTCTTTTCCAGCACTTTCCAGCACAGGCCAAACACCAGCCAGAACATCGCCAGTTTTTTACTGTACGCCCACAGCAGTCCGCTGATATTTAACTGCATGGTGAGTAAGATCAGGCCAATCGCCAGAATCACCAGCACCACCGGTAAGGCGCGGATCAGGTCGATAAAGATCGCCTTCGGCGTATGCAGTTGGGTATCATTGCGTAGTTGGCCTACCTGAGAAGCCAGCTTCGCCTGATAATCCTTGAGCCACTGCAAACGCCAGCGGATCAGGCCGGCAATTAGCAGCAGCGGTAATCCGGCGAGGAAAGCGATAAATACCGCCGGCCACGCTTTTTCCCAGTTCACGGTGATTTTCATCGCCTTAAACTGACCTTTCAGCGCTTCCGGGAAGGCCTTAATCCACTCCCAGTCCATCGGTTTATTGCTGTTCACCCAGAAAATTTGCTGGGTCAGGATTTCTTTCAGGCTGCTGGAGACGCTCATCAGCTGCTGCTGGTTGATCTGCAGGTTGATGGCCATCATCAGCTGGTTCCCCAGCTGTTTATTGAACTGGTCAAGCAGCTCGCGACGCATGTCGATCACTTCCAGCAGCGCGGCGTGCACTTCATCGGTTACTTCAGCGCTGTGCCCCTCTTCCAGCTTAGCGACATAGGCATCGCTCTGGAACAGGGCGTCGCGCTGCTGGTTAACTTCAAACTGTTCAAGCCGCAGGTCGGCAATGCGATTAGTCATATCCTGCAGTTCATCCGCCGACGGCAGCGTCTGCTGCTGCTGATAAAGAATGCGCGACAGCAGGAGGCTGCCCTTGAGCACGGAAATTTGCTCTTTAATATCCCGCTCAGACTGCAGAGCGCGGTCGAGCCAGTTCTTTACCTGGATATTGCGCTGCACCAGCTGGTTGCCATTCTCCGTCGCCTGGATCAGCTTCTCGCTCAACTGGTGGTTAACATCCAGCTCCTGCTTGACCAGCGGGTTGGCCTGAATACGCGTGGTTTCATCCGGCGTGACCGCCTCCTGGGCGGTTTTCTCAGTCAGCGTCAGCCGCTTGCTGTTCACCGCCTCCTGCAGCAGCTGCAGCTGATGCTCCAGCCGGTTGCTCCAGGCGGTTACATAGTCACGCTGCTTCTGCAGGGTATCCTGCAGGATAGTGTTGCCTTCGAGGCTCTTACGCTGCTGCTCGATCTGCGCATTGAGCAACGCCTGCTGGGCCTGCAGCAACACCTGCTGGGTCGGACGCAGAGTCTCATCGCCCACCGAGGTGCCATTCAGACGATTACGGATCTGCTGCAGCTGCTGGGAGGCGTTGTACATCGCATTTTGCACCCGTTCCGGCTGCGTTTGCAGGGAAACCAGCTGGCTGTTGTAGGTTGCCAGATCGTTTTGCGCATTCTGCAGATCGTCCAGCGTTTGGGTGACGCGTGATTCCAGCTGACGCAGGGAGAGCGTGCTCAGCGTCTTGCGCGTCGCGTCGTCGTTCGGGACATCGCTCAGGTTGTTAAGGTTATCCACCGCCTGGCGCAGCTTCGCGGGGGCTTGCTCGACCTGCTGGCGGAGCTGCGTCGTCTCGCTCTTGATGCGATCGATTTTATCCAGCGTTTCCAGGGTCTGGGTCAAATCCTGCTGGACCAGTTTATCCTGCGGAGTCAGTTCCTTTTGCTTGTTTAATGTGTTGAGCTGACTCTGCACCTCCGCCCGGTCAGGGAGGTCTGCGGCGCGGCCCTGAACTGGACTGAAAAGGCCAATAAAACAGAGCAGCATAATGGTAAAGATGAACGTGGCGCGTTGCCTGGAGATCGTGTGCAGCATAGTTAATATGAATGAATGCAAATGCCGGAGAATACCGGGGGTCGTCGCAAGCGCGCAGAATAGCACTTCTCATCGCTGGCGAATAGCGGCGGACCGCGCTAAAAATTCACGCTCATCCGCACGCTTCGTTAAGCTGGCAGGCTCTCCGGGCCGCGAAGCGTGGGGCAGAATTGATACATCTCCAGCAGGATGGCGACGTAGTCACGCGCTTCCGCATGCAGGTCGAACGAGTCGGGAGCAAACAGCCAATTCTCCATCAGGCCTGAAAGGTAGCTGCGCATTAAAATCGCCGCTCGCCGGGTGAGTAAATTGGCAGGCAACAGCTTCGCCGCGATACACTCTTTTAAGGTTTGCTCGATACGCTCGTAGCTCGCCAGGGAGAGCTGCCGCTGGGCCTGCTGCACTACGGTCATTTCTCCGACGAATTCGCACTTATGGAAGATAATCTCCATCATCAACCGACGACGCTCTTCTGTCACTGTCGCTTCAAGAACATAGACTAATATCTCCCTGATAACTGAGAGTGGATCGTTGGGGAATTTTGCCCGATACTCAATTTCGAGATCGCTAATACTGGCGTCTGACAGCTCCCAAATTTCGTTGAATAAATCTGATTTATTCTTGAAATGCCAGTAGATAGCCCCCCTCGTTACACCCGCAGCTTTTGCAATTGTTGCCAACGAGGTAGATGATACGCCTTGCTGCGAAAACAGACGCAGAGCAACATCCAGAATCAGTTGCCGGGTTTCACGTGCCTGTTGTTTGGTTTTTCGTGCCATAGGTTAATGACTTTACAGAGGTTACGTTTACATACATTTGTGAATGTATGTACCATAGCACGACCATAATAGAAAGACTGTAGTGGGTTTGTGGTTGTTTGAGCCACTGAACATTTTGAAATTGGACACTCGAGGTTTACATATGAACAAAAACAGAGGGTTAACGCCTCTGGCGGTCGTTCTGATGCTCTCAGGCAGCTTAGCGCTAACAGGATGTGACGATAAACCGGCTCAACAAGGAGCCCAGCACATGCCGGAAGTCGGTATTGTGACGCTCAAATCCGCACCTCTACAAATAACCACCGAACTGCCAGGCCGCACCAGCGCCTATCGCATTGCGGAAGTTCGTCCTCAGGTCAGTGGCATTATTTTAAAACGTAACTTCGTGGAAGGTAGCGATATCCAGGCCGGCGTTTCCCTGTATCAGATCGATCCAGCCACCTATCAGGCCAGCTATGACAGCGCCAAAGGCGACCTGGCAAAAGCCCAGGCGGCGGCAAACATGGATCAACTGACGGTCAAGCGTTATCAGAAACTGTTAGGCACTAAATATATCAGTCAACAAGACTACGATACCGCCGTCGCGACGGCGCAGCAGAGCAATGCGGCCGTGGTCGCGGCGAAAGCAGCCGTTGAAACCGCGCGCATCAATCTGGCCTACACCAAAGTCACCTCGCCGATTAGCGGTCGCATTGGTAAATCCGCAGTGACCGAAGGGGCGCTGGTGCAAAATGGTCAAACAACCGCCCTGGCAACCGTTCAGCAGTTGGATCCGATCTATGTCGACGTCACCCAGTCGAGCAATGATTTCCTGCGCCTGAAACAGGAGCTGGCCGATGGCCGTCTGAAACAGGAAAACGGGAAAGCGAAAGTGGAGCTGGTGACTAACGACGGTCTTAAGTATCCGCAGGCCGGCACGCTGGAATTCTCGGATGTCACCGTCGATCAGACCACCGGCTCTATCACGCTGCGCGCTATTTTCCCTAACCCGGATCACACCCTGCTACCGGGGATGTTTGTCCGTGCCCGTCTGGAAGAAGGGGTTAACCCTGACGCCCTGCTGGTGCCGCAACAGGGTGTCACCCGTACGCCGCGCGGCGATGCCAGCGTCATGGTAGTGGGTGAAGGCGATAAGGTCGAAGTCCGCCAGGTCACTGCTTCTCAAGCGATTGGCGATAAATGGCTGGTCACTGACGGTCTGAAATCCGGCGATCGCGTTATCGTCACCGGCCTGCAAAAAATCAAACCAGGCGTGCAGGTAAAAGCGCAGGAAGTAGCTTCTGATGATAAACAGCAAGCCGCAGGCAACGCGCCATCAGAACAAACCAAGTCTTAACTTAAACAGGAGCCGTTAAGACATGCCTAATTTCTTTATCGATCGCCCCATATTTGCATGGGTGATCGCCATCATCATCATGCTGGCTGGGGGATTATCGATCCTCAAATTGCCGGTGGCGCAATATCCAACGATTGCGCCGCCAGCAATTTCCATTACCGCCAT
>OMBQ01002261.1_pt1 | contig 12756 bp, 9 predicted proteins | sample 1674311 | NCBI WGS metagenome assembly OMBQ01 (sample SAMEA103958160, study PRJEB25191) | human gut metagenome | biome: human-associated habitat [ENVO:00009003]; feature: intestine environment [ENVO:2100002]; material: feces | place: Germany | collected 2013/2015 | reverse complement strand
CCACCGAGATCTACACTCTTTCCCTACACGACGCTCTTCCGATCTTCCGTCTGTCGCTCGCCGGTGCCGAAGATCATCGGCCCAAAATCGCCGGCGCTATTGATCATCTTCCCGAGGGCGTTGATCCCCATGGCGAAGACCGGCCACACCAGCGGGATCGCCAGCCCGACCAGACCCAGCACCACAGTGGTGACGATCGGCACGAAGCGGGTGCCGCCGAAGAAGGCCAGGGCGTCCGGCAGGCGAATGTTGTGAAAGCGCTCATGCAGCAGCCAGACGATAATCCCGGCGATAACCGCCCCGAGGATCCCGGTATCGATCGATGGAATACCGATGATGTTCTGGATATTGTTGGCCTTAAGGATCGCGGCGTCGGTGGTGGGCAGAATGCCTTTCGCCGTCAGCCAGAAGTTGACCGCCAGGTTCATGACCGCGTAGCCGACAAAACCGGCGAAGGCGGCGACGCCTTTGTTCTCCCGCGCCAGCCCCAACGGGATGGCGATACAGAACATCACCGGCAGGAAGCTGAAGGCAAAGGAGCCGACTTTGCTCATCCAGATAAAGATGGCCTGCAGCAGCGGCATATCCAGCCACGGCAGCAGGGTCAAAACATCGTGACTGCTTAACGAGCTGCCGATCCCCAGCATGATCCCGCAAAACGAGAGCAACGCCACGGGCAGCATAAAGGTTTTTCCCAGCTGCTGGAAAAATTCCCACAAGGTGATTTTTGGTGCGGTTTTCGCCGTCATAGCACGGTTCCTGATTCTCAAGTGGTCGGGAAGAACTAACGCCACGGCAAGATAAAACGTTTTACCACTTTTTAGTGCGATAAAAATCACATATTCAAGCGATAATAAGGTTTATAAAGATCGCACAATGATAAAACGTTTTATCGACAGGCAAGGGAGTCAGCCAGCAGGTTATGGCAATCGCAAAAAAGATCACCATCAATGATGTAGCGCTGGCCGCCGGCGTCTCCGTGAGCACCGTTTCGCTGGTGCTGAGCGGCAAAGGGCGCATCTCCAGCGCCACCGGCGAGCGGGTTAATCAGGCCATCGAGCAGCTGGGATTTGTGCGCAACCGTCAGGCCGCCTCGCTGCGCGGCGGACAGAGCGGGGTGATTGGCCTTATCGTCAGCGATCTCTCTAAACCGTTCTATGCCGAGTTAACCGCCGGCCTCACCGATGCCCTGGAGAGGCAGGGGAAAATGGTGTTTCTCACCCAGGGGGGACGCAGCGGCGAGAAGATGGCACAGCGGTTTGATACGCTGGCGGCGCAGGGGGTGGACGGGGTGATCATCGCCGGGGCCATCGACCGGGGCAGCGAGCTGCGCGAGCGGGCGGCGGAGGCGAGGGTGCCGCTGGTGTTCGCTTCCCGCGCCAGCTACCTCGACGATGTCGACCTGATCCGCCCGGACAACATGCAGGCGGCGCAGCTGGTGACCGAGCATCTGATCCGCCGCGGCCATCAGCGGATCGCCTGGCTTGGCGGCCAGAGCTCGTCGCTGACCCGCGCCGAGCGGGTCGGCGGCTATTGCGCCACCTTGCTGAAATACGGTCTGCCGTTTCACAGCGAATGGGTGCTGGAGTGCGAGTCGAGCCAGAAGCAGGCGGCGGAGGCGATGACCGCGCTGCTGGGGCAAAATCCGACCATCACCGCGGTGGTGTGCTACAACAACGTGGTGGCGACCGGCGCGTGGTTCGGTCTGCTGCGGGCTGGAAGGCAGAGCGGGGAAGATGGCGTCGACAGCTACTTCGAGCAGCGGGTGGCGCTGGCGGCGTTCGCCGATGTGCCCGAGGCCGCGCTTGACGACCTGCCGCTCACCTGGGTCACTACCCCGGCGCGCGAGATGGGCAAAACGCTGGCGGAGTCGATGCTGCGGCGGCTGGAGGAGGGCGCGGGCGAGACGCGAAACCAGATCATGCCCCCGCGGCTGGTGACGAGAAAATGACGGAGACGGCGCGCGGTGGCCGTCTCCTGAGCCGATACGTTACGGCTGCGGGGCGGCGTCGTCCTGCTGAGGCGCGGCGTCATCCTGCTGCGGCTGGCCGTCCTGCGGCGCGCCGTCCGGTAGCGAAGGCGCTTCCAGACCAAACATCGCGGCAAAATCCTCCAGCGGCATTTTCTGGCCGTTCAGCGTCACCTGGCCGTTCGCGTACTGCAGGCTGCTGCTGATGGCATTATCTTCCATGGTGGTGATGCGGAACATCTGGCCCATCGCCGCCAGGCCTTTGACCTGCTGATCGGCGAGTTTGGCGGCGTCGGCTGGCTGGTAGCCTTCCAGACCGGCGATCTTAGTCATAAACTCCGTCGCCATATCCACCGGGATCACCACTTTGCCGTCAAGGGACTGCACCACGCGATCCAGGCTGTCCGCCAGCGTCTGCGGCGGAGCGGTCACCTGGGCCGGATCTTTCAGCAGAACCGAGAGGTTGAGGGTGCTTTCGCCTTTGGCATTGCGCCAGCTCAGCGGGGAGATGGTCACCGACGGATTGCCCTTAAGCAGGATCGGCAGCGCATTGAACAGGGTTTCGGTAAGCGCCTGCTGGTACAGCTCCGGGTTCTGCGCCAGCTCTGGCTTCGCCAGCAGCGCCTGAGACTGCGCGCTGTACTGCTGGCTGAACTGGTGCCACGCCTGACCGTCGACGTTATCCACTTTCAGCGTCAGTTTGCCGCTGCCCATATCCTGACCCTGCAGCTTAAGGCTGTTGACGGTGTAGTTCACCTGGCTGTTCACGCCTTTGCCGTCCTTGGTCAACGTCGAGCCGCCGTCCAGCGCCATGCCGTCAACCAGCGCCAGCTCTTTGCCTTCGACGCTGATGGCCAGCTTATCGAGGGTCATTTTTTGCTGGCCGATACGCTCGTTGAAGCTGGCCAGCTCGGTGGCGCCGTCGGTGGTCAGGTTGACGAAGCGCAGTTGCACCTTCTGGTTATATTCGTTGAGGGCATCGATCTGACCGCTGCCGGCCTGGCCCTTCAGGCTGATGTTTTTGCCGTCGCGGTCGGCGTCGAGCTGGAACTGGCCGCCGCTGAAGGTGACTTTCTCATCCCCTTTGGCGTAGTCGAGGGCATTGAGAACGATCGCCGACTGGCTGTCGCCGCTGTAGGCGATGCGCGTATCAACGGTGAAGGGGGTAGTGCCTTTGGCTATCTCGAACAATGCCTGGCTGGCGTCGTTTTTCACCAGCGTGGTGTGGACCGAAGCCATCGCCGGAGCCAGATTAAAGGTTTTTAACGAGGCCAGCGGGAAGGGGCCGTGATCGACCACCTCGTCAAGCACCACGCTCTGTCCGGCGGCCAGCCAGCCGTTAGCCTGACCGGCGATGGGCTTCACCACCAGCTGCAGATGGCTGCTGAACAGCCCGCGCTGGTAGTCCTGATAGCTCAGCTCCAGACCTGACTCCGGCGCGCTGCTGCGTAGCTGTGCGTTAGCCTGCTGCACCATATCGGCAATTCGGCCTTCCAGCTGTTTACCGGTGTACCAGGCGCCGCCTGTCCATACCACGCCCAGCGCCACGATGATTCCTGCTGCGACCAGCGATTTTTTCATAGCATTTGTCCATAAATGAAGCCAGGCGGAGAGACCGCCTGGCTGAGTTGTCATAATCAGTAAGCGAGACCTGAAAGGTCAGTCGTTTACTGGAGCTTATTGAACACGCGCGCCACGCGGCCATGGCCGCTGACCTGCACCGGCGATTCATTGGCGGCCACAAAGGCCGATTCGCCCGGCTTGAGGGTCAGGCTCTGGTCGCCTTTGCGCAGCACGGCTTCGCCGTCGACGCAGAAAACGATCGCCGCGCTCGCCTGGGCCAGATCGCTGGCCTCGGTGGAGAGATCGTGCAGCGAGAAGGCAAAATCTTCCACCGGGATCGGGAAGTCCAGTTCCGCGCCGTGGCGCTGCGGCTGGGTCAGCAGCTCACCCGCCGGTTTAGCCTCGAACTTAACGTTGGCCACCAGCTCAGGGATATCAATGTACTTCGGCGTCAGGCCGGCGCGGAGCACGTTATCCGAGTTGGCCATCACCTCCAGCGCTACCCCTTGCAGATAAGCGTGCGGCGTTTCGGCAAACAGGAACATCGCTTCGCCAGGATTCAACTTCACCACGTTCAGCAGCAGTGGGGAGAAGAGGCCGCTGTCGTCGGGATAGAATTCCGCGATCAGGCGGATGGTTTGCCACGGTTCGCCCTGCTCACGGTCCAGCACCTCGCGCAGCGCCTGCAGCGCCTGGGCTTTTTCCTCGCCCTGCATATTCAGCAGGCTGGCAAACAGCTGGCTCAGGCGAGTCGCGTCCGGCTGCTGCAGGAAGGCGCCGATCGCCGGGTGTGCGTTGGCCACCGGCTGCAGCAGGCTGACAATTTCGCTGAACTCGCGAAACGCGTTCATCGCCAGGAACGGGGTCAGGGCGAAAACCAGCTCCGGCTTGTGGTTCGGATCTTTGTAGTTACGTTCGGCGGCGGAGAGGGGGATGCCGGCGGCGTTCTCGCGGGCGAAACCCTCTTCGGAGGCCTGCTTGTTAGGATGGACCTGAATGGAGAGAGGCTGCGCGGCGCACAGCACTTTAAACAGGAACGGCAGCTCACCGAAGCGTTGCGCCACTTTTTCGCCGAGCAGGGCGGCTTTATCCGCGTCAATCACCTCGCGCAGCGAACGCGGCTGGCCATCGGCCGTCAGGACCTGCGAGCTGCTCTTCGGATGCGCCCCCATCCACAGCTCTGCCATCGGCTGGTTGTCCGGGTTGGCGATGCCATACAGTTCAGTTAAGGCGGTGTGGCTTCCCCAGGCATAGTTCTGTACGGCGTTGATCAGCTTTTGCATTCTCATTCCCTGTATCAATCAAATTAAAATTATCGCCCTATTAAACCAGCAAACGCTGGAGAAGCAACTGCTGAAAGAAAAAGTCGTCCCTGTCTCAGTTTTTGTTAAAAAATTGTGTAAGATTGATCGACTCGCTTTTCTACAGGCACATGGAGTCCCTGCCTGAAACATAATCAGCCAAAGCAGTAAGTGAGAGTACAATGTCGAATAAACCGTTTGTTTACCAGGATCCTTTTCCCCTCAAAAAGGATGACACCGAGTATTATCTCCTCAGCAGTGATTACGTCTCCGTCGCCGAATTTGCCGGCCAGGAAGTGCTAAAAGTTGACCCTCAGGCGCTGACCCTTCTGGCGCAACATGCCTTCCACGACGCCTCCTTTATGCTTCGCCCGGCGCATCAGCAGCAGGTGGCGGATATCCTGAACGACCCGGAAGCCAGCGAAAACGACAAATACGTCGCCCTGCAGTTCCTGCGCAACTCCGATATCGCCGCCAAAGGCATTCTGCCCACCTGTCAGGACACCGGCACCGCGATCATCATGGGTAAAAAAGGCCAGCGCGTCTGGACCGGCGGAGGCGATGAGGCCGCCCTGGCGCAGGGGGTGTACAACACCTATATCCAGGACAACCTGCGCTATTCGCAGAACGCCCCGCTGGATATGTATAAAGAGGTTAACACCGGCACCAACCTGCCGGCGCAGATTGACCTCTATGCTACCGATGGCGATGAGTATAATTTCCTCTGCATCGCCAAGGGCGGCGGCTCGGCTAACAAAACCTATCTGTACCAGGAAACCAAAGCGCTGATCACCCCGGCGAAGCTTAAGAACTATCTGGTCGAGAAGATGCGCACCCTCGGTACCGCCGCCTGCCCGCCGTACCACATCGCCTTTGTCATCGGCGGGACTTCGGCGGAAGCAACGCTGAAGACCGTCAAGCTGGCCTCCACCCGCTACTACGACGGCCTGCCGACCGAAGGCAACGAGCACGGTCAGGCGTTCCGCGATGTGCAGCTTGAACAGGAACTGCTGCAGGAAGCGCAAAACCTCGGCCTCGGCGCGCAGTTCGGCGGCAAATACTTCGCCCACGATATCCGGGTGATCCGCCTGCCGCGCCACGGCGCCTCCTGTCCGATCGGCATGGGCGTCTCCTGCTCCGCCGACCGCAACATCAAAGCCAAAATCAACCGCGACGGCATCTGGATTGAGAAGCTAGAGAGCAATCCAGGAAAATATATCCCTGAACATCTGCGTCAGCAGGGCGAAGGCAAGGTGGTCAGCATCAACCTGAATCAGCCGATGAGCGAGATCCTGGCGCAACTATCTGCCCATCCGGTTTCCACCCGCCTGAGCCTCAACGGCACCATTATCGTCGCCCGCGATATCGCGCACGCTAAGCTGAAAGAGCTGCTCGACAACGGTGAGGAACTGCCGCAGTACGTGAAAGATCATCCGATCTACTACGCCGGCCCGGCCAAGACGCCGGACGGTTACGCCTCCGGCTCCCTCGGCCCGACTACCGCAGGGCGCATGGACTCATACGTCGATCTGCTGCAGTCGCACGGCGCGAGCAAGATCATGCTGGCGAAAGGCAACCGCAGCCAGCAGGTCACCGACGCCTGCCACCAACACGGCGGCTTCTACCTCGGCAGCATCGGCGGCCCGGCGGCGGTGCTGGCGCAACAGAGCATCAAGAGCCTCGAGTGCGTGGCCTACCCGGAACTGGGGATGGAGGCTATCTGGAAAATCGACGTGGAAGACTTCCCGGCGTTTATTCTCGTCGATGATAAAGGCAACGACTTCTTCCAGCAGATCCAGACGTCGCAGTGCGCCCGCTGCGTGAAGTAAACCTGGCCGCCCTTCGGGGCGGCTATGGCCGATGACAAACCGGTTTTCGTTATTGTGATCGCCTTTCTGCCGGGTGGCGGCTTCCGCCTTACCCGGCCTACGAAAAACAGCAATATTAAACAGTTAGGCAATTCTCTGTAGGCCCGTGCAAGCGCAGCGCCGCCGGGCAATCCCGACGATTACATTTTGTCAGCGGTCTGGGCCGCCCTTCGGGGCGGTTTTTTTATGCCGCTCCGCGGCACGAACCACCAAAACAACTTTTCAATCTGGCCAATACTTACTCTTTTAAGCAGGTGAGCTTTGTCGCTATGACGCACTTTTCATCCAAGGAGAAAGTAATGACAACGCATCGCAGTGAAAAAGACTCGATGGGCGCCATCGACGTCCCGGCCGATAAACTCTGGGGCGCCCAGACCCAGCGTTCTCTGGAGCATTTCCGCATCTCGACCGAAAAAATGCCCGGGGAACTGATATATGCCCTCGCGCTGACCAAGCGGGCGGCGGCGAAGGTCAATCAGGATCTTGGCCTGCTGACGCCGGAGAAAGCCGGGGCGATCGTCGCCGCCGCTGACGAAGTGCTGGCCGGAAAACACCCCCAGGAGTTCCCGCTGGCTATCTGGCAGACCGGTTCCGGCACCCAGAGCAATATGAATATGAACGAGGTGCTGGCCAACCGCGCCAGTGAACTGCTCGGCGGTGAGCGGGGGATGGCGCGAAAAATCCACCCCAATGACGATGTCAATAAAAGCCAAAGCTCGAATGATGTGTTCCCCACCGCCATGCACGTCGCGGCGCTGATTGCCCTGCGGGAAAAATTGCTCCCGCCGCTGCAGGCGCTGCGGGCCACGCTCAACGAAAAAGCGGTGGCCTTCAGGGATATCGTTAAGATCGGTCGCACCCATCTGCAGGACGCCACGCCGCTCACCTTAGGCCAGGAAATCTCCGGCTGGGTGGCGATGCTGGACCATAACCTGAAGCATCTTGACGCCAGCCAGCCGCATCTCGCCGAGCTGGCGCTGGGCGGGACGGCGGTGGGTACCGGGCTGAATACTCATCCGGAATATGCCGTGCGGGTGGCGGCCGAACTGGCATCGCTCAGCGGACAGCCGTTTGTCACCGCGCCGAACAAATTCGAAGCGCTGGCCACCGTCGATGCCCTGGTCCATGCCCACGGCGCGCTGAAAGGTCTGGCGGCCTCGCTGATGAAAATCGCTAACGATGTTCGCTGGCTGGCCTCCGGGCCGCGCTGCGGGATTGGGGAAATCGCCATCCCGGAAAACGAGCCCGGGTCATCGATTATGCCCGGCAAAGTCAACCCGACGCAGTGCGAAGCCCTGACCATGGTCTGCTGCCAGGTGATGGGTAACGACGTGGCAGTGAATATCGGCGGCGCCTCGGGTAACTTCGAGCTCAACGTCTATCGGCCGATGGTCATTCACAACTTCCTGCAGTCGGTGCGTCTGCTGGCGGACGGCATGGCGAGCTTTAACGAGCACTGTGCGGTGGGGATTGAGCCGAATCGCGAGCGGATCAACCAGCTGCTCAACGAGTCGCTGATGCTGGTGACCGCGCTGAATACCCATATCGGCTATGATAAAGCGGCGGAGATCGCCAAAAAAGCGCACCATGAGGGGCTGACCCTGAAGGCCTCGGCGCTGGCGCTGGGCTACCTGACGGAATCCGAATTCGACAGCTGGGTGCGCCCGGAGCTGATGGTCGGCAGCCTGGCTACTCGCTAGCCAGCCAGAGGTGCAGGCGAGGGATCAGTAATCTCAGCGACTGCGCCTCCGGTTTGTAGCGGTATTGCACGTTGTCGGCATCGTAGTTGAGCAATTCGCCAATATCCGGCACGCTGCCCCCCTGGCTGCCGGATATCAGGGCGATCAGCGGGCTGGGGCAGGCGTACTGCACCTGTTTCTGCTCGCTGGCATACCAGACGCGGGCAATCGGCTGTACTTTCACCGGCCGTTTAATTTTCAGCCGCGCCCGCTGCGGCAGGGCGGCGATATCCTGATACTCCCTCTCCAGTTTGCTCTGCCACTGCTCGCGGGTCCAGGGCGGCACCGCCCGCGGCGATTGCAGGCTTTTCTCCAGCATCATCAACACCTGGTCGCGGGTCAGGTTTTTGATCACGTGCTTATTGGCCCAACCGAAGCGGATAGTGCTCGGGTCGAGAAGGGGCGTTAGCGTGCGATAGGCGCTGAGGGTAATTAATCCAGGCAGATGGCGATGCACCCACTCAAAGCGGGCGGTGGGGGGCAGGCCAGAGTCGACGGTGACGATTTTCTCGAAGGTGGCCTTAAGGGTGTTGATCTGCTGAATGCGCGCCAGCAGCGCCTGCTGTTCCGCGGCGGTGACCTGCAGGCAGATAGCACCCGGCAGGCGGACGGCGGCTTTGCTGCTGCGGGTTTCCGATTGCTGCTGGATAAACAGATGGCCATAGTGTCGCAGGGCGAGATCCAGCGCCGCCTCGCCGGTGTGCTGGACGACAGTAATGTTCGCCAGCGGGTCATGCTCGGCATCTTTACTGATTGCCGGCAGCTCAAACACCCGGCCCGCCAGCAGTCGACAGGTCGTTAACGCCTGGCGCAGCGCCTGCAGCTCCAGCTCGATCTGGCGAAAGGTATCATTCAGACGTTCAACGAGGTCGTAGCTGGCCATCGCATTCACCTTAGTTACAACATACTATTCGATTTTTACAGCATACCCAGCCCGCGGCCGCTGTGCAACTTTTATTCAGGCAGAGGTAAAATCGGGCAACTGATGATAGACCGGCCAGCTAAAGCAGAAGCGGGCGCCGCCGAGAGGACTGGCCTCGCAGCGAACCTCGCCCCCCATCGCCTGGGCGATACTGTGGACGATGGCCAGGCCGAGGCCGCAGCCTCCGGTCGCCCGATCGCGGCTGGGGTCAAGACGAACAAAAGGCTCGAACACCCGCTCGCGCTCCTCGGGGGCAATGCCCGGGCCGTCATCATCGACCTGCAACGACGCGCGGGAACCCTGCAGGGTCAGGCTGACCGCCACCCGCTGACTGCTGTAGCGCAGGGCGTTATTCACCAGATTATCCAGCACCCGCTCCATCAGCCGCATATCCAGCGCGCCATAGTTGCCGCGGGTCAGCGTCGCCAGGCCGACCTCGCGCTGCGGGTTGACCATCTGGATATCCTCGACGTGGTCGCTGATCCAGGCGGGAAAATCGGGGGTGGTCAGGCTGAGCTCCGTCTGCGGGCGATCGAGACGGGCGTAGGTCAGGAGCTCTTCAATGAGCGCTTCCAGCTGGCCGATATCACGGTTTAGCGCCTGCGATTCCGCCTCGGTGAGGTTTTCGCTCATCTCCAGACGGTAGCGCAGTCGCACCAGCGGCGTCCTGAGCTCATGGGCGATGCCGTCAATCAGTTGCTTTTTGCTGGCAATGAGGGCGTTAATGTTGTCGGCCATCTGGTTAAAGGCCACCCCGAGCCGCTCAAAGCTGGACATGCTGTCAAAATGAATACGCTCGCTGAGGTGGCCTTCGCCAAAGCGCTGGGCGGCGGTCTCAATGCGCAGCATGTCCTGCCAGTGCGGACGCATCCAGATAAACACCGGGAAGGCCAGCGAGATAGCGATAAACGCCATCAGCGCCACGTCCAGCAGGCGCATTTCATGCAGAAAATAGAGATAGGGTACCGGGCCCACGGATAACACATAGTGGCTGCGGGGGATGCGCTGGATAAAGGTGTACTGGTCGTCGAGCGCGACAATATCCCCAGCGCGCAGGTGCTGCATCGAGCTTTCCGACAATTTAAATTTGCTCATCGGCTCGATGTGCAGGTCGAACGACAGATTAAGGTCCAGCTCTTTAAGCGTCTTGCTCCAGTCGCGAGGCGGAATTTCCCGCAGCTCGCTGCGCATCAGATACAGTGAGCTTTTCATCAGATCGTCAAGCGACTGCCTTCCGGCGCGTTCAGCGGTAAATTTATAGACCAGGCCCACCAGCATGGTCATCACCAGAAAGCAGACGAAGAGCAGAAGATAGAACTGCACGAACAGCTTTTTCATTACATTACCGCATATTCAAAAAGAGAAACCTGCCGGCGCCCCGGACCATCTGCAGGGCAGGGCGAAAACGTCACGGATTTACCGGGGCGAGCCGAAGCCCGCGCGGGCATAACCGATACGCTATCAAAGCAGGGTTTATGCCCCCTGACAATAGCCAGCCGGGGGGAGCTACGTCGTTAAAAATGTGACAGTGTCACTCATTGCAGGCTTACGTCTGCATGAGGCCAGGATTGTGGCCAGCGTATTCTGCGCGCCGCTGGGCGCTACTCGCGATAGTAGGGTATATCCACCGGATAGAGGGTGGCCAGGCTCAGCAGCCGACAGCGCACCAGCTGTTCTGCTTCGGCATACCAGTAAGCAAATTCGCCGGTGGTCTGGTGGTAAATCATCTGATCAAGATTAGCAAACGGGATCACCAGCAGCGGCCCCTGGCGCACGTATCCGCCGCCGGTTTCGAAATGGTGATCTCCCCAGGATTGCTGGGTATGTTGATAGCGGTGAAGAAGCACCTTAATCTGCCCGCGCTGTGGACAGAGGAGCCGGATATCGGCGTTGTCGAGAGAAAAAGCCCAGCCAGAGAGTGACGTGAAGAGAGTAAGTGCCAAAAGTACAACGTATTTCATCATGCAAAAGTCCTGTGTTTTCAGGCTTTATGCCACTCTGACAACGCTAAGTCCTTGAGCACAATCATATTGAGGGGTTATGTGATGGGCTTCTGTACGGCGAAACATATTGATTTACTCAATATGACAAATGGGCGGCGGTCAGCCAGCGCGAAGGTGGCGAAAAAATGCGATGCGCTTGCCGCCGGGGAACAGGCGGTGAAACGGGCCCCTTTCAGGGCCGCAGACTGACCGCTCAGTTATCCCAGGCGTGGGGGGCGAAGAGGTAGCCTTTGTTGCGTACCGTCTTAATCCGGTAGGGTTCGGTGGCGTTGTCGAGCAGTTTTTTGCGCAGGCGCGAGATAGCGACGTCAACGCTGCGATCCATCCCGTCGTAGGTGACGCCGCGTAAATTTTTCAGCAAGGCGTCGCGGTCCATAATCTGCCCGGCGTGGGTGGCCAGCTCCCACAGCAGGTCGAAATCGGCGGTGGACAGGGCGACGCTTTCTCCGCCGAGCAGCACCTGGCGGTTGACCGGGTCAATGGTCAGTGAGCCAAAGGAGATGGTCTTGTGCGGGGTCAGCGTCGAAGGCGCGCCTGTACCCGCCGGGGCGATATGCTGGCGCAAATGCAGACGCAGTCGCGCCAGCAGCACCGCCGGCGGTGTGGTCTTCAGGATATAATCGCTGGCGCCCATTTCCAGGGAGAGGATATGGTTCATATCGCTGTCGAGCGAGGTCAGCAGAACAATCGGCCCTTGCCATTGCCCACGCAAATCGCGACAGAGGGTCATTCCGTCCTTGCCGGGCAGCATAATGTCCAGCAGCACGAGGTCCGGTTTCTCCCGCGCGATCACTTCCTCTGCGCGGTCGCCGCGAGGCTCGACCACCACCTCCATATCATGCTTGCCGAGATAGGCGGCGATCAGCGCTCCTACCTCAGGATCATCCTCAACAAAAACGATTTTATTCATGTCTATTGCACATCAGTAAAAGAAGTAACATACACCGCGGCTATTTTACCCGCCATTCCTGTTTTATAAACAGCGCTAATTCCGCTATGCTGAGCTAACTTGTTGATTCATTGTTAAGGCATATGGACATGGGGCTGTTAATCAAAGGGCTGCTGGGCGCGCTGGTGGTGGTGCTGATTGGCGTGCTGGCGAAAACCAAAAACTACGCCATCGCCGGGCTTATTCCGCTGTTTCCCACCTTTGCGCTCATCGCCCACTATATTGTTGCCAGCGAGCGTGGTATTGAAGCCCTGCGCGCCACTATCGTGTTCGGCATGTGGTCGATCGTTCCCTATTTTATCTATCTGCTGTCGCTGTGGTACTTCACCGGCATCATGCGCCTGCCGTTAGCGCTGGCAGGCGCAGTGGGGTGCTGGGGGCTGTGCGCCTGGCTGTTGATTGTTGGCTGGAGCCGCTTCCACAGCCAGGCGCACAGCCCCCA
>OMBQ01002254.1_pt1 | contig 12793 bp, 10 predicted proteins | sample 1674311 | NCBI WGS metagenome assembly OMBQ01 (sample SAMEA103958160, study PRJEB25191) | human gut metagenome | biome: human-associated habitat [ENVO:00009003]; feature: intestine environment [ENVO:2100002]; material: feces | place: Germany | collected 2013/2015 | reverse complement strand
GTTTGCCCGGCAGATGGTGGTCGTCGCCGATGCCGGTAAACGCCAGCAGCTTGTCGCGATCGGTGATCGCCACCGCGCCGATATCCAGCTCCTGGATAAGCACCTGGGCCACCTTCATGCTGTTCTCTTCGTTGAACCCCTGACGCAGGATCCCCTCGGTGGACGCCGCCACCTTCAGCGCCGTGGCGGAAAAAGCGGAGGTGTACTTCTCGAACATCGCCCGCTTGTCCAGCAGAATGCGCATAAACAGCGCCGCACCGACGGTATTGGTCACCATCATCGGCGCGGCAATGCTCTGCACCAGATGCAGGGCGTCCTGGAACGGGCGGGCAATCAGCAGAATGATCATCATCTGCACCAGCTCGGCCACGAAGGTGATCGCCCCGGCGGTGAGCGGGCTAAAGACTTTGTCCGGCCGGCCGCGTTTGACCAGCACGCTGTGCACCAGACCGCCCAGTAGCCCCTCGACGATGGTGGAGACCATGCAGCTTAAGGCGGTCATCCCCCCCAGCGAGTAGCGGTGCAGGCCGCCGGTCAGCCCCACCAGCCCGCCGACCACCGGGCCGCCGAGCAGGCCGCCCATCACGGCGCCGATGGCGCGGGTATTGGCGATAGAGTCTTCGATATGCAGACCAAAATAGGTCCCCATAATGCAGAAAATGGAGAAGGTGACGTAGCACAGCAGCTTGTGCGGCAGGCGAACGGTGACTTGCATCAGGGGGATAAACAGTCGGGTTTTGCTCATCAACCACGCGATGACCAAAAATACGCACATCTGCTGAAGCAGCAGCAACACCAGATCAAACTCGTACATACCCGCAAACCACACATTTCAGAAAGCGCGTACCATACCCTGACTGGCGAAAACTTTCTTTGAAGCCCTGCATAAAAATGAAAAATGACGGGCAGGATCACACTTTTTTGCGGCGCGTTGCTCAGCCAAAGCGGCAAAAAGCCCGGCGCGGCGCGCTAAACCGCAATTAATGTTTCATTAACACCTGCGCTTCACCGTATAATCCCCCTGTTAACATCAGGAGCCTATTATGAAGCCAGCGAAAATCGCGGTCGTCACTCTCTTCTTACTTATGGCCATCGGCGGGATCAGCGGCGTAATGCTGGCCGGCTATTCCTTTATTGTGCGTGGCGGTGTCGGCTGATCCAGCGGGTCAGACGCTCAAACGCGCGGTCGACAATGATCGCCGCCAGCGCCACCAGTAGCGCCCCCTGCACAATATAGGCGGTATTAAACCCGCTCAGGCCGATGATGATCGGCGTCCCAAGCGTATTGGCCCCCACCGTCGAGGCTATCGTCGCGGTACCAATATTGACGATGACCGAGGTGCGGATCCCCGCCAGGATCACCGGGGCCGCCAGCGGCAGCTCCACCTTATACAGACGCTGCCAGCCGGTCATTCCCATCCCTTCTGCCACATCTGACACGCCCGACGGTATCGAGCCCAGCCCGGCCAGCGTCCCCTGCAGCACCGGCAGTATGCCATACAGCGCGAGGGCGATCAGCGCCGGCAGCCAGCCAAAGCCCAGCACCGGTACCGCCATCGCCAGCACCGCCACCGGCGGAAAGGTCTGCCCGATAGCGGCGATGGTCTCCGCCAGCGGACGAAACGCGCTGCCCGCGGGCCGGGTAACCGCCACCCCTGCCCCCAGCCCGACGGCGGTTGCCACGAGGCTGGATACCACTACCAGCCAGCCGTGATCGAGAGTGAGCGCCCAGAAGCTCTCCTGCTGGTAAACCGGCCGCGGCAGCTCCGGAAACAGCCGGCTGAACAGCGGCGCGCTGTAGGGTAGCCCCATCAGCAGGCCGATGAACAGCGCGATAAGCCACCACAACGGCTCACGAAGCGCCTTCATGACTCGCCTCCTGGCGCAGCAGATCGGCAAAATGCAGCGTGCCGCAGGGCTGCCCCTCGGCATCCACCACCGGCAGCGCCTCGCAGCGCCGGGCGACAAACTGCGATAGCGCTTCCCGCAGGGTCATGGTGACGATCAGCCCCTCGCCCGCCAGCCGCTCGTCGGGGCGCAGATAGTCCCGCACCTCACGCAGCGACAGCAGGCGCACGCCCAGCTCGCTGCGGCCAAAAAAGGTCTGCACAAAGCTATTCTCTGGCCGCAGGAGCATCGCCAGCGGCGCCCCCTGCTGGACCACCTCGCCACCGTCCATCAGCACCAGGTGGTCCGCCAGACGTAGCGCTTCGTCAATATCATGGGTCACCAGGACAATCGTCCGCCCCAGCAGGCGGTGAATGCGCAGCATCTCCTGCTGCAGCGCCTCGCGGGTCACCGGGTCGAGGGCGCCGAAGGGTTCATCCATCAGCAGCACCTCCGGGTCTGCCGCCAGCGCCCGCGCCACCCCGACCCGCTGCTGTTGGCCGCCGGAAAGCTGATGGGGGTAGCGGTCGCGCAGCGTCGCCTCCAGCCCCAGCAGCGCCATCAGCTCGTCGACCCGGTCGGCGATCCTCGCCCGCGGCCATTTTTGCAGCTGCGGCACGGTGGCGATATTCTGCGCCACCGTCCAGTGGGGAAACAGGCCGATAGACTGGATGGCATAGCCCATCCGTCGCCGCAGGGTCAGGAGCGGCTGCTGGCGGATGTCTTCGCCGGCAAAGCGAACCATGCCCCGGTCCGGCTCCAGCAGGCGGTTGATCATTTTCAGCGTCGTCGACTTGCCCGAGCCGGAGGTCCCCACCAGCACCGAAAATGCGCCTTCGCGCAGCTCCAGGGTCAGGTCCTTCACCGCCGGGTGGCCGGCAAACGCTTTGCTGACCCCTTGAAACTCAATCATTGGCCTCTCCTTTTAGCCAGGCGCCCCACAGGGCGAACAGAGCATCCACCACCACCGCCAGGGCAATGGTCGGCACCACGCCCAGCAGCACCAGATCCAGCGCGCTGCTCAGCAGCCCCTGAAATACCAGCGCGCCAAAGCCGCCGGCGCCGATCAGCGCCGCCACCACCGCCATGCCGACGGTTTGCACGCTGACCACCCGCAGGCTGCGCAGCAGCACCGGCATCGCCAGCGGGAGCTGCACCTGGCGAAAGCGCTGCCCGGCGCTCATGCCCATCGCCGTCGCGCTCTCCAGCGCATCCTGCGGCACCTGCTGCAGGCCGGTCACCACCCCGCGCACCAGCGGCAGCAGCGCATACAACGTCAGGGCAATCAGGGCCGGCGCCACGCCGGTCCCGGAGACGCCCAGCTCGCCCAGCGCCGGAAAATAGCGCGCCACACCGGCAAGCGGGGCAATCAGCAGGCCGAACAGCGCCACCGACGGGATAGTCTGGATCACATTGAGCACAGTGAAGGCCGGCGCCTGCCAGCGCGGACGCCGCCAGAGCCATACCCCCAGCGGCAGGCCGATCAGCAGGCCCGGCAGCAGGGTGCCAAACAGCAGAAGCAGATGCTGGCGCAGAGCGTCGTCAAACACCTCCTGGCGGTTGGCATACTCTTTCAGCAGCGAGAGCTGATCGAGCGCCCCGGCGGCGAGCAGGATGATGGGCAGAAGCCAGACTTGCGCATTGAGCAGCCAGCGCCACAGCGGCCGGGCGGTAAGATGACGAATGGCCTCGCTGGCCAGCAGCAGGCAGAGCGCCAGCGACAGCCACAGGCCGCTGCCGGGCGAGGTGCGCGCCAGCGGCGAGCCGTGCCGGGAGAGCTCAAGCGCCGCCTGGCCGCTGCCCCAGATAAGCAGCGGGAAGAGCAGTTCGGCCAGCAGCAGATGGAGAAGCGGCGCGACCCTGCCCGGCAGCCAGCAGAGCAGGATCCCGGCGAGGGCTGCCGCCAGCTGAACGCCGGCGAGCCAGGGCATCACCTGCCACAGACCGCGCCCTTCCCCGGAGAGTAAGCGATTCGGCGCGTAAGTGATAAACGGCAGCGCCAGCGTAACCAGCAGCAGGCCTGTCAGCAGCAGGCCGACGCGGTGAGTACAGCGAATGGTCACCGGTGGCTTACTTCAGCAGGCCTTTCTGCTGCAGATAATCTGCCGCCACGCGCTTCGCATCCTGGCCTTCCACCGCGATGCGGGCGTTAAGCTGCTGCAGGGTCTTTTCATCGAGGCTGGCGAAGACCGGCTTCAGCCAGTCGGCGATCTGCGGGTAGGCTTTCAGCACCGTCTCGCGCACCACCGGCGTTGGGGCGTAAATCGGCTGCACGCCCTGCGGGTCGCTCAACGTCTGTAATCCCAGGGCCGCCACCGGGCCGTCGGTGCCGTAGGCCATCGCCGCGTTGACACCGGAGGTCTGCTGCGCCGCCGCTTTGATGGTCACCGCCGTATCGCCCCCGGCCAGCGACAGCAGCTGGTTCTGGTTGAGTTTAAAGTCATACGCTTTTTCAAACGCCGGCAGCGCGTCCGGGCGTTCAATAAACTCCGCCGAGGCCGCCAGCTTAAATTCGCCGCCCTGCTGCAGATAGCGGCTGAGGTCGGCCAGCGAAGTCAGGTGATTTTTCTCCGCCAGCTCCTGACGCACGGCGATGGTCCAGGTGTTGTTAGCCGGCGCCGGGGTAAGCCATACCAGCTGATGTTTCTCCTGATCCAGGCGCTTCACCTTCTCATAGCCCTGCTGGGCATTCTTCCATGCCGGGTCGTTTTCATCTTTAAAGAAAAAAGCGCCATTGCCGGTATATTCCGGGTAGATATCCAGCTCGCCGGCGACAATCGCCCCGCGCACCACCGGCGTGGTGCCGAGCTGGATTTTGTTAATCGTTTTGACGCCGTGGCTTTCCAGCACCTGCTGGATCATATTACCCAGCAGCGCCCCTTCGGTATCAATTTTCGAGCCGACCTTCACCGGCTCCGCCGCCTGCAGCGGCACACTTATCAGGGCGGCCAGCGCCAGCGCGCCGGACCATTTCGTCGCCATCTTCATCCCGCATCCCTCAGTTCTTTTGCGCTTCGCTTACAGAAGCTTAAGAGAAAAGCGTAGTCCATTTGCCAGCGATACGAAAAAGAAAAGGCCGATTAATCGGCCTTTTAAGTGTGACGTTGGGCTTAAGGGCTATGCCTTACAACAGCTCAAACTCGCTCTGCTTCACGCGGGCGGAGTCCACGCCGATAAAGACATTGAATTTGCCCGGCTCAGCGACGTATTTCATCTGCTGGTTCCAGAACTTCAGCGCGTCGACGTCGATCGGGAAGCTGACGGTTTGCGTTTCGCCCGGCTTGAGGTTGACCTTTTTAAAGCCGCGCAGCATTTTCACCGGCCGGCTCATGGAGGCAGTGACGTCCTGCAGATACAGCTGAATGACCGTCGCCCCTTCGCGTTTTCCGGTATTGGTCACCTGCACGCTGGCGGTCACGCTGCCGTCGCGCGGCAGGGTGGCCGACGACATGGTGACATCGGAGACGCTAAAGGTGGTATAGCTCAGGCCGTAGCCAAACGGGTACAGCGGGCCGTTGGCTTCATCGAAGTAGCGCGAGGTGTACTTGTTCGGCTTCTCAGGATTATACGGACGACCGGTATTCAGGTGGCTGTAGTAGGTTGGGATCTGCCCCACCGAGCGCGGGAAGGACATCGGCAGCTTGCCCGACGGGTTATAGTCGCCAAACAGCACGTCGGCGATGGCATGCCCGCCTTCGGTGCCGGCAAACCAGGTCTCCAACAGCGCATCGGCTTGCTGATCCTCTTTCACCAGCGCCAGCGGACGGCCGTTCATCAGCACCAGCACCAGCGGTTTGCCGGTGGCCTTGAGGGCGGCAATCAGGTTGCGCTGGCTCTGCGGCAGGGTGATGTCGGTCCGGCTGGAGGCCTCATGGGCCATGCCCTGCGCCTCGCCCACTACGGCAACCACCACGTCGGATTGCTTCGCCGCCGCGACGGCTTCGTCGATCATTTCCTGCGGCGAGCGCGGGTCAACCTGCACCGCGTTCTCATACAGGTTGAGGAAATCGACAATGCCTTTGTCGTCGGTAACGTTCGCCCCTTTGGCGTAAATCACTTTGCCGTTATCGCCCAGCGCTTCTTTGATGCCGGTCAGGACGGTCACCGACTGGTCGGCCACGCCCGCCGCCGACCAGCTGCCCATCATGTCGCGTTTGCTGTCCGCCAGCGCGCCCACCACCGCGATAGTGCCGGATTTTTTCAGCGGCAGCGTATCAAGCCGGTTTTTCAGCAGCACCAGGCTCTCGCGGGCGACTTCCCGCGCCTCTTTACGATGCAGACGGCTTTCCGCGTTGGTGTCCTGCGGGTCAGAATCTTTTGGCCCCAGGTGGCTGTACGGATCGTTGAACAGCCCCATATCATATTTGACGTTAAGCACGTGACGGGTGGCGTCATCCAGCTCGGCCATGGTCACCTTGCCGGACTTCACCAGCCCCGGCAGGTACTTGCTGTAATACTCGTCGCTCATGCTCATGTTGATGCCGGACTTGAGCGCCACGCGCACCGCGTCTTCCGGGTCGGAGGCCACGCCGTGCTTGATCAGCTCTTTAATGGCGCCGTGGTCGGAGACCGTGATGCCTTTAAAGCCCCACTGGTCGCGCAGGACATCTTTCAGCAGCCAGGAATCGGCGGTCGCCGGGGTGCCGTTCAGCGAGTTCAGGGCCACCATCACCGCGCCGCTGCCGGCATCCAGCCCGGCTTTATACGGCGGCATATAGTCGTTGAACAGGCGCTGCGGGCTCATGTCGACCGTGTTGTATTCTTTCCCGCCCTCCACCGCGCCGTAGGCGGCGAAGTGCTTGACGCTGGTCATCACCGAATAGCGGTCCGCCGGGCTCTTACCCTGCATCGACTCCACCATCGCCTGGCCCATCATCGTGGTCAGATAGGTGTCTTCCCCGAACCCTTCGGAAGCGCGTCCCCAGCGCGGGTCGCGGGAGACGTCGACCATCGGCGCCCAGGTCATATTCAGCCCGTCATCGGCGGCTTCATAAGCTGACACGCGGCCCACGGTCTTCACCGCGTCAAGGTTAAACGACGAGGCCAGGCCGAGGCTTATCGGGAACACGGTACGCTGGCCGTGCAGCACATCGTAGGCAAAGAACAGCGGGATCTTCAGGCGGCTAAGCTGCATCACCTGATCCTGCATCACGCGGATATCCGGGCGGGTAACGGTATTAAAAATCGCCCCCACCTGACCGTTTTTGATCATTTCACGGATCGCCTCTTTGGGGTTATCCGGGCCGACGCTTATCAGACGCAGCTGGCCGATTTTCTCGTCTACGGTCATTTTTTTCAGCAGGTCGGTGACAAAGGCATCCCGCGCCTGCGGGGTCAGGGGGTGGTTACCAAACAGTTCATCCGCCAGCGCGGGTTGCAGCGCCAGACTCACGGCGACGCCTACAGTGCAGAGCCATTTCATTGTTATCTCGCTTTTTCTCAGACGGGGACTCGGTAAAACATAATAAAAACCGCAGTTTGCCATATATATAAACAACGCGCCCGCAGAATGCTAAGGTTCTTCTCTGATTTTTGCGAAACATTCATGCATCAAATTGTCATACAAAGCGCTATGCTTATCCTCGATATTTCGCGCACCACCACAAGGAGTGGAACATGTCATCTGCACCCACTAACACCAATAAAACGTTTCTGGCTGACCTCGCGCGCCTGGTTGGCCCTTCGCATCTGCTGACCGACCCGGCAAAAACCCAGCGCTACCGCAAAGGCTTCCGCTCCGGTCAGGGCGAGGCGCTGGCGGTTGTCTTTCCCGGCACCCTTTTGGAACTCTGGCGCGTGCTCAACGCCTGCGTCGACGCCGATAAAATCATTCTGATGCAGGCGGCCAACACCGGCCTGACCGAAGGCTCCACCCCCAACGGCAATGATTACGATCGCGAGATCGTGATTATCAGCACCCTGCGCCTGGATAAACTGCATCTGCTGGACAATGGCGAGCAGGTGCTGGCCTGGCCCGGCACCACGCTCTACTCACTGGAAAAAGCGCTGAAACCGCTGGGGCGCGAGCCGCACTCCGTGATCGGCTCATCGTGCATCGGCGCGTCGGTGATCGGCGGGATCTGCAACAACTCCGGCGGTTCCCTGGTGCAGCGCGGGCCGGCCTACACCGAGATGTCGCTGTTCGCACAGATTGACGCCGACGGCAAGCTGAAGCTGGTCAACCATCTGGGCATCGATCTCGGCAGTACGCCGGAGCAGATCCTCAGCCGACTCGACGACGAGCGGATCAGCGATAGCGATGTGCTGCACGATGGCCGCCACGCCCACGATCACGACTATGTTACCCGCGTGCGCGATGTCGATGCCGACACCCCGGCGCGCTACAACGCCGACCCGGACCGCCTGTTCGAATCCTCCGGCTGCGCCGGCAAGCTGGCGGTTTTCGCCGTGCGTCTCGATACCTTCCCGGCGGAAAAGCGCCAGCAGGTGTTTTACATTGGCACCAACCAGCCGCAGGTATTGACCGAGATCCGCCGCCATATCCTCGCCGAGTTCCAGCATCTGCCGGTGGCCGGGGAATATATGCACCGCGATATTTACGATATCGCCGAGAAGTATGGCAAAGACACCTTCCTGATGATCGACAAGCTCGGCACCGACAAAATGCCGTTCTTCTTCACCATGAAGGGGCGAACCGACGCGATGCTGGAGAAAGTGTCGCTGTTTAAACCGCACTTTACCGACCGCTTTATGCAGAAGCTCGGCCACGTCTTCCCGGCGCATTTACCGGAGCGGATGAAAACCTGGCGCGACAAATATGAACACCATCTGCTGCTGAAGATGGCCGGCGACGGCATCGAAGAAGCACAGCGCTGGCTGACGGAATACTTCCAGCAGGCCGAAGGAGATTTCTTCGCCTGTACGCCAGAAGAAGGCAGCAAGGCATTCCTCCACCGCTTTGCCGCCGCCGGCGCGGCGATCCGCTATCAGGCGGTGCATGCCGACGAAGTCGAAGATATTCTGGCGCTGGATATCGCCCTGCGCCGCAACGATACCGAGTGGTTCGAACATCTGCCGCCGGAGATCGACAGCCAGCTGGTGCACAAGCTCTACTATGGCCACTTTATGTGTCATGTGTTCCATCAGGATTACATCGTCAAGAAAGGAGTCGATGCCCATGCGCTGAAGGAGCAGATGCTGGAGTTGCTGAAAGCGCGCGGCGCCCAGTACCCGGCGGAGCATAACGTGGGTCATCTGTATGAAGCGCCGGAGAGCCTGCAGCAGTTCTATCGCCAGAACGATCCGACCAACAGCATGAACCCGGGGATTGGTAAAACCAGCAAGCAAAAATACTGGGGTGAAGCGGCCCCGGCGCCGGTCTCCCCGGCGGATCCGCAATAATCGGCGGCAGGACTATTCAGCCTGGCGCTTCTGTATTACGCTGCTCGCCGGAGAATGTCTCTCCGGCAGATTCAGGAGCGCCGCCATGCCCGCAGAGGCCCCGTTACTCGACAGTGATTTAGAAATTCGTGAAGCGCTGCCCGACGATGCGCACGCCATCGCCGCGCTGTATGTCTGGCACGTGCTTAATGGCCGCGCCTCCTTCGAAGAGATCCCCCCCACCGTTGACGAAATGCGTAAACGGATCCAGACCGTGCGCGATAACGGGCTGCCCTGGCTGGTCGCGCTGTGGCGCGGGGCTATCGTCGGCTACTGCTACGCCACTTTCTATCGCCCGCGCCCGGCCTATCGCTATACCCTCGAGGAATCGATCTACGTGGAATCCGGAATGGGCGGGCGCGGCATCGGCAGCGCGCTGCTGTCGCGGCTGATCGCCGAATGCGAGAAAGGCCCGTGGCGGCAGATGCTGGCGATCATCGGCGATGGCCATAACAATGCCGGCTCGCTGGCGATCCATAAAAAGTTCGGTTTTACCGTGGCGGGTCAGCTGCGCAGCGTCGGCTATAAGATGGGCGACTGGCGGGATACGTTGATTATGCAGCGCGCGCTGGGTGACGGCGACTGGACGCTCCCGGAGTAATATTCGGCGTCAAATCCCCGGCTCGCGGCGTAAACGCCTCAGCCGGGCTACCGTTCAGCGCGGTTCCCCAGGCCGGATAAGGCGTCAGCCACCATCCGCCACTCGGCCTGATTGCCCGGCGGCGCTGCGCTTGCCGGGCCTACGAAGGGGGCGAACCCGGCGCCAAATCACGTAGCCCGGATAAGGCGCAATGCGCCGTCATCCGGGGGATGTGCAGATTAATCGTTCTGCGCGGTCTGGGCGCCGCCTTTCAGCATCGCCTCCGCCATCTGCGCTTCGCGCTGCTTCTTATAGCTCAGCGCCGAAGCCGGCACCGGCATCACCTTCCCGGTCTCGATCCACGTGCGCAAACGGCTGGCGTCGGCAAAGTGGGTATATTTGCCGAAGGCATCCATCACCACCAGCGCCACCGGGCGTTGGTTGATCACCGTGCGCATAATCAGGCAGTGGCCGGCGGCGTTGGTGAAGCCGGTTTTGGTCAGCTGGATGTTCCAGTTGTCGCGATACACCAGATGGTTAGTGTTGCGGAACGGCAGGCTGTAGGCCGGATGGGCAAAGGTGGCGGTCTCTTCTTTGGTGGTGCTCAGCTGGCCGATCAGCGGGTACTGCTCGCTGGCGATCAGCAGTTTGGTCAGATCGCGGGCGGTGGAGACGTTATGCACCGACAGTCCGGTGGGCTCCACGTAGCGGGTATGGGTCATCCCCAGCGCCTGCGCTTTGGCGTTCATCGCGCGAATAAAGGCGTCGTAGCCGCCCGGATAGTGATGCGCCAGGCTGGCGGCCGCACGGTTCTCGGAAGACATCAGCGCCAGCAGCAGCATATCGCGGCGGCTGATTTGGCTGTTGAGACGCACGCGCGAGTAAATCCCCTTCATTTCCGGGGTATGGCTGATATCCACCGTCAGCATCTCATCCAGCGGCAGATGGGCATCGAGCACCACCATGGCGGTCATCACCTTGGTGATCGACGCCATCGGGCGCACCAGATCCGGCTGGCTGGCGTAGATGATTTTTTTGGTGGCCAGATCGACGATCATGGCGCTGCCGGAAGCGATGTCCGGCTGCGAGGCGGTCACCGCCGCGGAGGTTTTTGCTAACGCCTGGGGCGCAAAAGGCACAGCCAGCAGCAAGGTCAGGCTGAGCAAAGAGACTCGAAATTTCGGCATCATGGGCATTCTGAAAAGTATTTTTGCACGTTATGCAACGTACGCCGCGAGGTTAAGTGGGCAACTTCGCTGGCAAACGCCATCATACCGCGCTGTAAGGCCCTGTGCCTAATAAGAATCGTGAAGAAATGCTGCATTGCCGACATAAAATACATATTTGCCGGCAATGCATATTGACCCGTTACGTCCGATCAGAAGAGTCGGTAGCCATACCCCCACAGCACCACGGTGATCGCCAGCAGGACTTCGAGCACCAGCACCCCGATGGCCAGGGTTGAGCTGGCGAAACTGAGCCCCTCTTCCCGGTTAATGCTCAGGAAGGTCGGGATCCCGAGATAGAGCAGATAGCCAGTATAGAACAGGGCAATGGTACCGATCAGCGCGCATAGCCAGACCAGCGGATAGAGCGCCACAATCCCGCTCAGGAACAGCGGTGTGGCCACATAGCCGGCAAATACCATGCAGCGTTTCAGGGAAGGCTGCTGTGGATACTGCCTGGCCATCCACCAGATGACCCGCCCCATGATCGCCACCCCGGCGAGCATCACGGCATAAAACAGCACCGCCAGCGCCAGCCCGGTCAACATCGACAGTTTAATAATAGTGCCGTCGCCGAAGTTCCAGCCCAACTGCGTGGTGCCGATAAAGGCGCAAACCACCGGAACCGCCGCCATCAGCAGCACATGGTGCGTATAGTGATGAGAAATGGTTTCATTCTCGCTCTTAATCACGCTCATCTCCCGGTTGGGATGAGCGAAGAGCCCCCAGACATGGTTCATAGCGTCCCCCTTGTCACGGCTTCGTACTGCACTGATTCAAGTATAATTCACCCTGCAGATTATTTTGTGTACAGCGCAAAAAATCTGCTTCGCCGCGTTTTGGTCAGCAGGGTGTATGATTAAGAGGTGATGAGGTAAGGAGAAAAGCTGTTTATGGATATCAATCACCTGATTTCCCAGTATGGCTACGCGGCGCTGATCGTCGGCAGCATGGCGGAAGGTGAGACCATTACCCTGCTGGGCGGCGTCGCAGCGCATCAGGGGCTACTGAAGTTTCCCCTGGTGGTGATCGCCGTCGCCCTCGGCGGGATGATTGGCGATCAGCTGCTCTATCTGCTTGGTCGCCGCTTCGGCGGGCGCATTCTGCGCCGTTTCGCCAGCCAGAAGGCGCGGATCCGGAAAGCGCAGCGCATGATCCAGCACCGGCCGTGGCTGTTTGTCATCGGCACCCGCTTTATGTACGGCTTCCGGGTGATCGGCCCCCTGCTGATCGGCGCCAGCCGCCTGCCGCCGCGCATTTTCCTGCCGCTGAATATTGTCGGAGCGCTGGTGTGGGCCCTGCTGTTTACTACCATAGGCTATCTTGGCGGCGAGGTGGTCGGCCCGTGGCTGCACCATCTGGACGCCCATCTTAAGCATTGGATCTGGCTGATCCTCGCGGTGCTGGTGGTCGTGGCCGCCCACTGGTGGCTCAGGCGGCGCGAGAGTAAGAAGAAAGACTGAGCGGCGCGCCCGCGGGCGCACCGTGGTTGGCGGTTACTTCACCGTCTGATGGTAGCCGCCGCCAAGGGCCGAGGTCAGCTGAATGCTGGCGTCAATCCACTGGCCGTGCAGGCGCAAGGCGGTGATACGCTCCTGCAGCGCCGGGAGTTTCGCCAGGCTCACCCTGGAGCCGGGCAGGATCCCCGCCGCCATTCGGGCCTGCGCCAGATCCACCACCCGCTGGGCGTCTTTTTCAA
>OMBQ01002252.1_pt1 | contig 12797 bp, 9 predicted proteins | sample 1674311 | NCBI WGS metagenome assembly OMBQ01 (sample SAMEA103958160, study PRJEB25191) | human gut metagenome | biome: human-associated habitat [ENVO:00009003]; feature: intestine environment [ENVO:2100002]; material: feces | place: Germany | collected 2013/2015 | reverse complement strand
CAGCTTTTCCACGGCGGCGGGCACAGCGGCGAACACGATGTCCACATCCGGGGCCAGCAGCTTGTTGGTCACACCGGGAAAGGCGTTCTGCTCATGCAGGGCGGTCTTGATGCCCTGTCTGGCGGCGCAGCGCACCACCGGGCCGGACACATAGCCGCCGCAGCCAATGACCAGGTCGGGCTGGATGTCCTTCATCATCTTTTTGGCCTTGGGGCCGGAGAGTGCCAGATTCCACAGGGTAATGATATTCCGCTTGATATTGTTCAGGCTCAGCTTCCGCTGAAAGCCGGTGATCTCGATGTGATGGAAGGGATAGCCCGCCTGTGTGACCAGACGGTACTCCATGCCCTCCTTCCGGCCCGCAAAATGGATCTCGGCGGTAGGGTCGGCCTTTTTGATGGCTCCCGCAATGGCCAGAGCCGGGTTGATATGGCCGGCAGTGCCGCCGGCTGCAATGAGTACACGCATCTTGGTTCCTCCTTACTGTTCTGTCTGCGCTCTGCGCGCGGTATCCAGCACAATGGTCTTTGCCTTGCGCTGGCGCTCCCGCTCGGCGTGGGCTTCCTCCCGTTCCAGACGGGCCCGTTCGCCGTTGCGTCCGATATTGACCATAACGCCCATCTCGGCCAGCAGCAGGATCAGACTGGTGCCGCCGGAGGAGAAGAAGGGCAGCGAAATGCCGGTGTTGGGCAGGGTGTTGGTGACAACGGCGATGTTGCAGAACACCTGCCAGGCGATCTGCGCCATGATGCCGATGCCCACCAGCGTGCAGAACCGGTTTTCGGCATGGAAGGCGATCCAGAAGCCCTGCACCAGAAAGAGGACGAACAGCACGATGACGATCACCGCGCCGACGAAGCCCAGTTCCTCGCACACGACACTGAAGATAAAGTCGTTGGTGCTCTCCGGCAGCCAGAGCTGCTTTTCGATGCTGTTGCCCAGCCCCAGCCCCGTGGCACCGCCTGAGCCGATGGCGTACAGGCTCTGCTTGGTCTGGCTGGTCATCCGGTCAAGATCCTGCGTCCAGCCATCCAGACGGCTCTGCAGGTAGTCGATGGAGTCCACGTGCTTCAGCAAAGTCTCCAGCAGGAACAGCGCAGCACCGGCACAGCCCCAGGTAATGATGCCGCCGCTGCCGCCCAGCAGCAGGATGGTGCCCACGATGGCCGTGGTCAGCAGGATGCCCGACATGTGGGGCTCCAGCACCAGCAGGATCAGGACAGGCACCAGCCACAGGATGGGCCGGATGAGCTCCACCACGATGCTGTGGTGGACCCACTTGCGCAGGGGCACCTCGCCGAATCTGACCTGCGGGGTCCTTGCGGCGATGTCTGCCGTGAGCAGGATCATCTCAAACTTTGCCACCTCGGAGGCCTGTAAGGTCAGGCCGCCAAAGCTGATCCACCGGCGGCAGCCGTTGATGGGGCTGCTGAACAGCACCAGCACCAGCAGGATCAGGCAGACAACATAGCCCAGCTTGACCATTCTGCGCAGGAAGCGGTGGTCAAAATAGGAGAACAGGAACATCATGCCCAGGCCCAGCACCGTGCAGAGCAGCTGGGATTTGATGTAATGGAAGCTGTCCCCAAAGCGGAGATAGCCCGTGGTATAGCTTGCACTGAACAGCATGACCAGCCCGAACACCATGATGATGGCCAGGGTCGCCATCCAGTTGAGCAGGATGGGCGGCCAGGGGCCGGGGTCCCGCTGAAAGACGGAAAACGGCTCTGCTTTTTTTCTGCGGAGTGTTGCCAAACTGCACCCCTCCTTAACTGATTTTTGCCAGCTGAACGGTCAGCGCCACGCCCAGCATGGCAATGACACAAAAGGTATAAAAGATCTGTTCCGCGCTCTGGCCCCGCAGCTCCAGCCAGCGGTGGAGCGGTGCCGAGCGGAACAGCTGCCTGCGGCCCCGGCTGGCCTTGCAGACCAGGATCTGCAGGGCCACCATGCCGCCCTCCAGCCAGAAGGGCAGGGCCAGCGGCAGGGTGAGGTCGGGCCAGCCGATGCACAGGGGAACGCACCCCAGCATCCCGGCCAGAAACAGGCTGCCCACGCTGCCCAGCCGCAGCTTTGCGGGCGGGAAGTTCCAGAGCAGGAAGGCCATCAGGGAACCGGCCAGTGCGGCGGGCAGAACGCCCAGCGGGAACCAGCCCAGCAGGGTCATCACCCCCATCAGGCCCAGCATGGCCGCAAAGGACGTGCCGCAGACGATGCCGTCCATGCCATCGGCAATGCGGGCACACTCGGCCAGTGCGACCAGCAGCCCTTCCCACAGCAGCGGGGCTGCAATGCCCAGATCGACATAGCCCACACCCGGCAGGGTGATCCCGGCTGCAAGGCAGCCTTTGGCTCCCAGCAGCACCAGCACCACGGCACCGGCAGCGGCTTCCAGCCCAAGGCGGGTGTGCCGCCGCAGACCCAGCACAGAACGGCTGCGGATGCGGGCCAGATCCTCCAGCAGGCCCACGCCGCCAAAGAGCAAAGCTCCCAGCAGCGCTGTGAGCAGCCGGACCGAGAACAGGCTCTCGGCCCCCAGCAGCTCAGGCTGAGCCACACAGGCGGCTGTCCAGCCCACACCCACAGCGGTCAGCACCCCCACCATCAGGCAGAGCCCGCCCATGGTGGGGGCCTGCGGCGGGCGCTCCGGCTCGGCATCCGGTGCTTCCTGCTTGGGCGATGGTGTCTGCCGGGCCTTGGGCTCATCCCAGCGTCCCTGGAACGCCCGCAGCAGCGGCACCATCAGATTCCCGAGCGCCGCCGTGAGGAAGAACCCCAGCGTTGAGGCGGCGATCAAGGCGAAACGAATCATAGCTCGATGTTACTCCTTGTAAAAGATCTCCAGCACTTTTTCCAGTGCCATGCCGCGGCTGGCCTTGACCAGCAGGGCATCGCCGGGCTGCATTTTGTTCAGCAGGGCCTCGGCGGCCTGAGCGTAGGTGTCGGCATGGAGGGTGGGCAGCCCCTTGGCAGCAGCCACCACGGCAATGCGCTTGGCCTGCTCGCCATAGGTGACGAGGTAGTCCACCTTGTTCTCCACGGCCTGACGGCCCACCTCCTCGTGGGCGGCGCGGCTGATATCGCCCAGCTCCAGCATATCGCCCAGCAGGGCAAAGCGGCGCTTGCAGGGATATTCCCTGAACATGGCCAGCGCGGCCTTCATGCTGTCGGGGTTGGCATTGTAGCAATCCTCAATGACATCCACGCCTCTGACGTGCACCACCTTCTGGCGCATTCCGGTCTGCTCAAAGTCAGCCAGACCGGCAATGACCCGGCGGGCATTCAGCCCCAGACGGGTGGCGGCGCAGTAGGCAGCCAGTGCGTTGGCCACATTATGCCGGCCCATGGCGGGGATCTTTACGAGGAAAGTCCCCTCCTCGTGATCCTCCAGCACAAAGCTCATGCCCTTTTCATCCTGCTGGATGGACAGGGCACAGACATCAGCGTTCTCATCGCCCAGGCTGAACCAGACCGGACGGACATGGTCGGGCAGGACGGCCTTGCGCAGGAAGGGGTCGTCCCCATTCAGCACCAGCGGGGCTCCCTCCGGCAGACCGGCGCAGATCTCCAGCTTTGCCTTGCAGATGTTCTCCTGACTGCCCAGATTGCCGATGTGGGACACCCCGATGCAGGTGATGATGCCTACATCCGGGCGGGCGCACTTGCTCAGGCGCTCGATCTCTCCGGCGTGGCTCATTCCCATCTCCACCACGGCGTACTGGGTCTCTTTGCCGATGCGGAACATGGTGCGGGGCAGGCCCAGCTCATTGTTCTGGTTGCCCTCGGTCTTGATGGTACTGCCAAAGCCTGCTATGGCGGCGTAGGTCATCTGCTTGGTGGTGGTCTTACCCACGCTGCCGGTCACACCCACCACTTTGGGGTGGAACTGGCTGCGATAATTGGCCCCCAGCACCATCATGGCGTGGTAGCTGTCCGGGCAGATCACGCTCTTCTCCTCCGGCACGCCTTCCACGGGGTGGTTCAGCACCACGCAGAGCGCGCCGTTTTCCAGCGCCTTGGCGGCAAAATCATGGCCGTCGAATTTTTCGCCCGGGAACGCCACAAAGATGCACCCGGGGCAGACCTCACGGCTGTCGGTGGTCACCAGCGTGACCGGGGTCTCGCACTGGGCCAGCGCGTTGACCGCCAGGCCCTCCAACAGGATGTTTGCTGCAATTGCTTCCATACTCTCATTCCCCTTTATCCACAGATCAGATGTACGATGGTTCCCTGCTGGACGCTGGAGCCGGGTGCCTCACTCTGGCTCTGGACCGTGCCGGAGCCTTCGACTGTGCAGTTGAGCCCTGCGGCGTTCAGCATCTGCCGGGCAAAGTCCGCGCTCTTGCCGGTCACGTCCGGCACCTCGGCGTGCTTGCCCTCATAGGTATCGGTATACAGATAAACGGTGGTGCCATAGGGCACCTCTGCCCCCGCACGGGGGTACTGGTAGGTGACAAGGGCGGCGGTCTGGTCGGATTCGCTCTCGGCCAGGTGATGCTTCAAGCCCTTGATGTTCAGCTGCACCTGCGCGTTGCTCCACTCCTTGCCCGTCAGGTTGGGCACCTTGACGGTGGTGCCGCTGCGGTCCACGCCATCGGTGGCGATGCCCAGATAGGGCGCGATCTCACTGATGATGTTGCCCACCACCGGAGCCGCCAGAATGGAGGAATAGTCGGTGCGGGCATTGTTGGGGTCGTCCAGCATGACATAGACCAGGATCTCCGGGTCGTTGGCAGGCAGGACAGCCGCAAAGGATGCCACCTTCTTGTAGTCGCCATCGGCGCGGCGGTCCATGTTCAGCTGCTCGGAGGTACCGGATTTGCCGCCGATGCGGTAGCCTGCAACGTAGGCGTTGCCGCCGCCGCCCTGGGTTCCGTCGCCCACCTCAAACTCCATGATCTGGCGGATGGTCTCGCTGGCGCTCTCGCTGATGACCTGACGGCGGATGTTGGTGCCGATCTCCTGCACCACATTGCCGTTCTGGTCCGTGATCTTATCCACCACATGGGGGGTGACCAGATAGCCGCCGTTGACTGCCGCCGAGACGGCAGTGCACACCTGCAGCGGGGTCACGGCCATGGCCTGACCAAAGGCGGAGGAGGCCAGCTCCACCTCGCCCAAACGGCTCTTGCTGTAATACTGCATAAAGCTGGTCTCATTGGGCAGGTCCACGCCGGTGCGCTCGGTAAAGCCAAAGGCATCAAAGTAATCATAGAACAGGCTGGAACCCACGCGCTGGCCCAGCTGGACAAAGTAGATGTTGCAGCTGTTGCGCAGGGCCTCGGCCAGATTCTGGGCCCCGTGCGCCTTTCTGCCGGCGCAGTGGTAGGTCTGCTTTGCCACGCTGTACGCGCCGGAACAGTTCAGGGTGGTGTAATAGGTTGCCTTGCCGCTGTCCACACCCATGGCGGCGGTGATGACCTTGAACACACTTCCGGGGTAGTACAGCTCGGTGATGGTCTTGTTCTTCCACTGGATATCCCGGTAGGTGCCGGTGTAGTCGGCCTCCGCATCCACGATCTTCTGGCCGTTCTCGTCCCGCAGGTAGTTACCGTTCTCGTCTTTTTTGTAAATAGTGTACAGCTCCGGCTCAGCCTGCACCTGCTCCGTCAGGTAGGCCAGATTGGCGCTGAAATCCTGCGGGTCATTGGGGTCAAAGTCCGGCTTGGAGGCCATGGCAAGGATGGCACCGGTCTTGACATTCATCACAATGGCGCAGCCGCGGTTCTCAACAGTGTTGGCCGCCACGGCCTCGTTCAGGTAGCGCTCCACCACCTCCTGAATGTTCACATCCAGCGAGAGCACCAGATTGGAGCCGTCCTTGGCGGCGTAGGTAGTGGCGTTTTCATCGGCAATGGCGTTGCCGTAGGCATTGCGCAGGGTGATGGTGCGGCCATTCACACCGGCCAGCGTGGACTCATAGGAGTTTTCCAGACCGTACACACCCTGACCATCCGCATTGCAGAAGCCCAGTACGGCAGCGGCAAAGCGGCCGTAGGGGTAATCCCGCTGGAAGCCCTTGGAGGCCGACACCGACACCCGCCCCTTGCGGACAGTGGGGGTACCGTCGTCGCTCTCCTGCTGGCCCAGGCCCAGCTTGGCCAGGATCTTTTCCAGCGCACCGGCGGATTTTCCGCTCTTGCTGTGGGCCTTGTTGTAAGTCTTGACGTATTCCTCAATGGAGAGCTTGATGGCGTTGTTGACCTTGGTGGCCAGCACCTGATAGGAGCTTTCGTTTTGGGAGAGGGCATCGCAGACCGCCTGATACTGGGTCTGGTACTCTGCTGAAGTGGTGTCCACGCTGTCCAGACTCTCGCCATCACCCGAAAGCAGGCGCAGGGTGATCTGGGTGCAGACCTCCTTCATGGCGGCTTCATCGATGGTGCGGATCTCCGCCTTGGTGTCCTGATCGGTGGTGGTGGTATACAGGGCCGTGCTGTAGGAGGGGTCGGCCCAGATGGTCCAGACCACGCTGGTGGAAGCCAGCGTGATGCCGCTGGTGTCGTAGATCTCACCGCGGGTGGCCTGAATGGTGCTGTCCAGCAGCTGCTGCTCGGCGGCGTACTGGCGGTAGGTGGCACCGTCGCGGATCTGGATCTTGTACAGGCTGTAGATCACGGTCAGCGCGGCGACCACCACAAGAAGCACGGCGGCACCAAAGCTGATATGACGCAGCCGGGCACTGAGCCGTGCGTGCGGGTCCGCACTGCGGCGGCAGGCACTGTTCTTTTTGGGATTGGAGGATGGTGTTTGCATTGCGTACTCCCGAAGAAAACCGAAAAAGCGTGCGCTGCCGCACGCTTTTCGTTGTTTGGTTTATTTTGCCGTTCTGACAGAGGCAAGAATGGTCATTGCCCCATCGTGGAGCAGATCCGACCACTGCCGCACAGCGGATGCCTTGCGCACCAGAACGCTGCCCTCATCCAGCCGGATGTAGGTGATCTGGCTCTGGTCGATCTTCATCAGCCCCAGGCGGGTGGCGGTCTCCTCAACACTTGTGATGTTGGTGCGGCTGTTCAGGGCACTGTTGTAGTATGTATACTGGCTCTGCTCGCTCACAAGCTCTGCCTTGGCGCTCTGGATCTGAGAGTTCAGCTCCACCAGCTGTGCCTCGCTCCACAGCAGGCTCACCGCAAAGCCCACCAGCAAAGCCGCGCCCACCAGCTGCAGCGCGTGCTGCATGGCGGCCCGCACGGGGTTCAGCCGCTTTTTGCCACCCTTTTCTACCCGCAGCGGAACTTTGGGCTGTGCCTGCGGCGCTCTTCTGCGCCGGACCTCTGTCATATCGTATGCTGCCTGACCCATGGTGATCTCCTCCTCACATCTCCGGGGCTGTGCCGCCCTCAGATCTTTTCCAAAACCCGCAGGTGGGCCGAGCGGCTGCGCCGGTTCTCTTCCAGCTCCTGCGTGTTGGCTTCAATGGGTTTGCGTGTGATCAGCTTTGCCTTGGCTTTGCCGCCGCAGACGCACACCGGGAACTCCGGCGGGCAGGTGCAGGCGGTGGACCAGCGGCGGAACTTGTTCTTGACCAGCCGGTCCTCCAGCGAGTGGAAGGTGATCACGCAAAGTCTTCCACCCGGTGCGAGATGCGCAAAAATGGTGTCCAGCCCCTCTTCCAGTGCGTCCAGCTCATGGTTTACCGCAATGCGCAGTGCCTGGAAGGTGCGGCGGGAGGGGTTTTTGTTCTTCCGGCGCTCCGCCGGGGGCATGGCGCTGGCCACGATATCCGCCAGCTGCAATGTCGTTTCAATGGGGGCAGTTTCCCGGGCTTCCACGATCCTGCCCGCGATCTGCCAGGCGAAGGGCTCCTCGCCGTAATCCCGCAGGATGCGGGCCAGCTCCTCCCGGCTCTCGCTGTTCACGAGATCGGCGGCCGTCTCACCCTCCTGGCTCATCCGCATGTCCAGCGGGGCATCTGCCCGGTAGGAAAAGCCCCGGGCCGCGTCATCCAGCTGATGGCTGGACACGCCCAGATCGAGCAGCGCGCCGTTGATCGTTTCAATGCCCAGCTGCTCCAGAGCTTGTCCGGCATAGCGGAAGTTGATCTGCACCACGGTGGCAGGCAGGCCCGCCAGCCGGGCCCGGGCCGTCTGCACGGCATCGGGGTCCTGATCCAGCGAGATGAGCCTGCCGCCCTGCTCGCCGTTCAGCCGCAGGGCAATCTGGCGGGAGTGCCCCGCGCCGCCCGCCGTGCCGTCCAGATAGGTGCCCGCCGGGTCGATCTTCAGGCCGTCCAGGCACTCGTTCAGCAGCACCGGGACATGCTCAAACGAGGCCGGGTCAAAGGGCTGTGCTGTTTTTTCTGTGTCCATGTTCCCAGCCTCCTTTCAAAACTCAGATAAGATCCTGCATCTGCCGCCCTTTTCTGCCCGGAGCTGCTGCCCGGGAAAGCGGCCTGCGGCCTGCCGGGAGTTTGTGGCCCGGTCAGCCTTGAGGATACAATTTTATTGTAACAAAACAGGCCCCTGATTGCAAGAGTTTCCCTTTTGTTTTTTCTCTCAAAATGTACCAAAAAAAGCCCCTGCAAGCCGTCGTTTTTGCTTGCAGGGGCCGGAAGCTCTCACCGGGAAATTTCACATTCCCGCATCAGAGCTGTTTCCGGGGGCTCTGGCGCAGGTTTGCACGGACATTTTTGACCTGTGCGGCGTTTTCCGCCATCGTCTCTTCCGTGGTCTTGAGCATATTATCACAGTAGTCGGTCACGGTCTGGCGGACAGTGCGGGCCTCAGTCTGGGCAGCGGAGACGATTTCTCCGGCGCGCTGCTGGGCCGCCTTGACGATCTCGGCCTCGCTCACCAGCACACGGGCGCGCTCCTCGGCCTTTTTTACAATGGCCTGCGCCTGTGCGTTGGCCGATTCGATGAGCTGGGCACGGTCGCTGACAATGGACTGGGCCTGCCGCAGCTCCACAGGCAGGTTCTGGCGGATCTCGTCCAGATAGTCCCGGATCTGCTCCACATCCACGATGCGCTTGCCGCCCGAAAGGGGCATTCCGGCGCTCTCCTCCAGCGTATCCTCAATGGTATCCAAAAGCTCGTTTACGTTCATTCCGCATCTCCCTCTCCGGCGCTCTGCCGGGGCTTACCATACTTCCACAGCAGGACTTTGCCGTATTTATACTGTTTTTTCAGGGTCATGCCGCCCACCTCGGCAGGCAGCACCAGGCCGGTCTCACTCTCGCAGATCACGATGCCGCCCGGAGCCAGGCATTTGTCCACGCCGGGCAGGATCTTTTCCAGCGTGCCGGTGTGGAAGGGCGGGTCCAGCAGCACGATGTCGAACTGCTCATGGCAGGCGGAGAGATACCGTGCCGCCTCGCCGATGTTGACCCGGCTGCGGTCAAACACGCCGCAGTTCTTGCAGTTCTTCATCACGATGTTCACGGCCTCCCGGTTCTCGTCCAGGAACACGCACCGGGCCGCACCCCGGCTCAGGGCCTCGATGCCCAGCTGGCCGCTGCCTGCGTAGAGGTCGAGCACCCGGGCACCGGGCAGGTCGAACTGGACGATGCTGAACATAGCCTCCTTGACCTGATCCATCGTCGGGCGGGTGATCTCGGTGCCGGGCAGGGCTTCCAGCCTGCGGCCCCGTGCTTCTCCTGCAATAACGCGCATGTATCTGCCTCCTTCTCCCGCTGTCCGGGCCCCCTGCCCGGCCAGCAGCTGTTTCGTGTTTTCGTATCTCCATATTATCGTCAAAACGCAACTCTTTGTCAAGGGCGCGCGTTGCACTCAGGGTGCAATTGTGCTAAAATCAGGGCAAAGCGCCCCATGTGCGGCGCGTTTTGCCAAAAAAGGAGAGTATCTGCTTATGAAAGTCCTGCTCATCAACGGCAGCCCCCACGAGAAGGGCTGCACCTATACCGCCCTGTCCCTGATCGCCGGGGAGCTGAACGCCAGCGGCATCGAGACCGAGATCCTGAACGTCGGCACAAAGCCGGTGGGCGGCTGCATCGGCTGCGGCGGCTGTGCCGCCGGTAAGGGCTGCGTGTTCGGCGGCGTGGTCAACGAGGCCATCGAAAAGGCCAAGACTGCCGATGCCTTTGTGTTCGGCACACCTGTCCACTATGCGTCCGCCTCCGGCAACATGACCAGCTTCATGGACCGTCTGGCCTACGCGGGCGGCAAGTATCTGGCCTACAAGCCCGCCGCCATCTGTGCTTCGGCCCGCCGCGCCGGCACCACCACCACGCTGGACCAGCTGGTGAAGTACCCCGAGTTCTTCCACATGCCGCTGGTCAGCGGTTCCTACTGGCCCATGGTTCACGGCTCCAAGCCCGAGCAGGTGCTGGAGGATGAAGAGGGCTGCGCCGTGATGCGGGAGCTGGGCCGGAACATGGCCTGGCTGCTCAAGTGCATCGAACTAGGCAGGGAAAACGGCATCACCCACCCCGAGAATCCCCGCCGCCCCATGACCAATTTCATCCGCTGAGTTTCATGTCACCCCCGCCTGCCCGGCGGGGGCTTTTTTGATTTTAACAGCTTTTTCTGCAAAAACGGAAAAAATAAGGGACGGAGTGCTTTTTTCGTTCACAACTTTGTGGTAGCATAAGGGTAAGAATTATTTTGTGCAGAGCGATGGAGACAGGCTATGGAACACTACGATTGGAACGACGGCTGGCTGTTTGCCCCCACCTTTGATCCCGCCATCGTCCGCCCCGAATGCACCGGGGTGGAGCTGGAGCCGGTGCGCTTGCCCCACACGGTCAAAACGCTGCCCTACAACTATTGCAACGAGAACGAATACCAGCGGGTGTCCGGCTACCGGCGGGAGTTTTTTGCGCCCAAAGAGTGGCAGGGCCGCACGGTACTGCTGACCTTTGGAGCCGTGGCCCACGATGCCACTGTGTTCTGCAACGGGCGGCGGGTGTTCCACCACGGGTGCGGCTACACCGCCTTTACTGTGGACCTGACCGAATCGCTGCTGCTGGGCCAAAAAAATGTGGTGGCTGTCCGGTGCGACAGCCGGGAGGACCTGAACATTCCCCCCTTCGGCGGGCAGATCGATTTTCTGACCTACGGCGGCATCTACCGGGCCGTCAGTCTGGACGTGAAGGAGCCCGCCTACCTGCGCGACATCTTCATCGAGGCGCAGGCCGAGGGCGATTTCCGCATCTATTCCTCCACAGTGGGCGAGACCATCGGCTGCACCCTGCAGGCCGAGATCCGCAGCCCCGCCGGGAGCAGAGCCCTGTACAGCGGTGAACTCAGCCTGCCCATTGTGGGCACCCTGAACGGCGTGCACCCCTGGAGCGTGGAACACCCCTTCCTCTATACCCTGACCGTCCGGCTCATCCGGCCCGGCACCAGCGGCCTGCCCGACCGGGTGCTGGACGAAAAGAGCACCCGGTTCGGCTTCCGCACCATCCAGTTCGTGGCCGGGGGCTTTTATCTGAACGGCCAGCGGGTGGAGCTGCGGGGCCTGAATCGGCATCAGAGCTACGCCTATCAGGGCTATGCCATGCCGGACAGCATTCAACAGCTGGATGCCCAATTGTTGAAAAAGCAGTTGGGCTGCAATGCAGTGCGCACCAGCCACTACCCCCAGAGCCCGGCTTTTCTGGATGCCTGCGATGAGCTGGGCCTGCTGGTGTTCGTGGAGATGCCCGGCTGGCAGCACATCGGGGATGAAGCCTGGCAGGCCCAGGCATTGCAGAACTGCCGCGAGATGGTCTGCCAGTGCCGCAATCACCCCAGCGTGTTCCTGTGGGGCGTGCGGGTGAACGGCAGTTCCGACAACGAGGCCTTTTACAAGCGCACCAACGAGGCCGTCCATCGGCTGGACCCCACCCGCCCCACCGGCGGCGTGCGGATCGCCCGCAAGAGCCAGCTGCTCGAGGACGTTTATGCCTACAACGATTACTCCTATTCCGGCCGCGGCCCGGGCTGCGAGCCCCGGTCTGCCGTTACGCCCGATCTCCGCAAGGGCTACCTCATCAGCGAGTTCGGGGGCCAGCAGTTCCCGGCCAAAGCCTTTGACGACGAGCCGCACCGGCTGGCACAGGCTCTGCGCCACGCCGCCGTCCTCAACGATGCCATTGCCCAGCAGGGCGTGGCCGGTGCCCTTGGCTGGTGCATGGCCGATTACAACACCCACCGTGAGTTCGGCAGCGGCGACCGCATCTGCTACCACGGCGTGACGGACCTGTTCCGCAACCCGAAGCTCTCTGCCGCCGTCTACGCAAGCCAGAAAACGCCCCGCTCCCCTTCGGACGTGGTGTTCGAGGTCTCTTCCAGTATGGCGCTGGGTGACCACCCCGGCGGCTTTGCCGGGGCCTGCTGGGTGTTCACCAACGCCGAGAGCGTCCGCCTCTACCGGGGCAACGATTTCATTGCCGAGTTCACCCCCGACCGCCGGGGCCGCTTTGCTGCCCTGCCCCACCCGCCCATCGAGATCCAGGATTTCGTCGGCTCCCTGCTGGAAAAGTATGAGGGCCTTGACCAGAGCACGGCCCCGCAGGTGGCGGCCATCCTCAACGAGATGCGCCGGGACGCGCTGAACCTTTCGCCTCTCTCCCGGGCGCGGATGCTCTCCCTGCGGCTGAGCGCAAACGACCTGCTCCGGATGTACTACAAATACATCGGCGTGCTGGGCGGGCCGTCCAGCGTCTACCGGTTTGAGGCAGTCTGGCACGGGCGCACCGTCCGCACCGTGGTCAAGGAGCCGGTGCAGTCGGTCCGGCTGGAATGCGTGGTACACAACCCCATCCTGACCGACGGCCCCACCTGGGACTGCGCGGCGGTCAGCCTGCGGGCCATCGACCAGAACGGCAACCTGCTGCCCTACTGCGGCGAGGC
>OMBQ01002238.1_pt1 | contig 12884 bp, 10 predicted proteins | sample 1674311 | NCBI WGS metagenome assembly OMBQ01 (sample SAMEA103958160, study PRJEB25191) | human gut metagenome | biome: human-associated habitat [ENVO:00009003]; feature: intestine environment [ENVO:2100002]; material: feces | place: Germany | collected 2013/2015 | reverse complement strand
CAGGAGAGGATGAGTGCCGTGCATGGACGATCAGGAAAGGCACAAAAGCACCACAGGCAGCAGGTAAGATCCACACAGACTTTGAGCGTGGATTTATCAAGGCTGAGGTTGTAAATTATCAGGATCTTCTGGACTGTGGTTCCTATGCAGGTGCCAGAGAGAAAGGTCTTGTAAGAATGGAAGGTAAAGAATACGTTGTACAGGATGGAGATGTGATCTTATTCCGATTCAATGTATGATGAACAGGTGATTTATGGAAATGTCGATATGTTTTCCGGGACTTGGCCTGGTCTTTGATTATGTGCCACGCTCATTTCAGATATTTGGAATGGAATTTACCATATATGGAGTACTGATTGCTGTGGGTGCTCTTCTTGGAATGGGACTTGTGACACTTGAAGCGAAACGAAATGGGGAAGATCAGAACAGGTATCTCGATATGATACTTATCTCCCTGCTGGTTTCAGTGGCAGGTTCCAGATTATTTTATGTGGCTTTTTCATGGGGATTTTATAAAGAAAATCCGAATGCCATACTGGACTTTCGAAATGGTGGTTACGCTTTATATGGTGGTCTGCTCTTTGGATTTCTTGCGGCAGCGGTATTTTGCAGGATTACCAAAACGTCATTCTGGCAGAGTGCCGATATTGCGTGTCCCGGAATACTTCTGGGACAGGCTATAGGGCGCTGGGGTAACTTTTTTAACAGAGAGTCTTTCGGAGAATATACAGATCTGCCATGGGCAATGCAGATACCGGTTTCAGCTGTGCGGTCAGGAGAAGTTTCGGGAGCAATGAGAGATAATCTGCTGACCATAAATGGGATTTCATATATTCAGGTTCAGCCGATTTTTCTTTATGAAAGTCTGTGGTGTCTGCTGTTATTTCTGCTGTTGATGGCCATGCGCCGAGAAAAGAAATATGAAGGCGAATTGTTTATGATCTATCTGGCAGGTTATGGTCTGGGAAGGTTTTTCTTTGAATGGTTCAGAACAGATAAGCTTTATATTCCGGGGACAAAAGTGGGGATTTCGCTGGTAATTTCCGCTATATTATTTGCTGTTTTTATGCCTGTAGTGATCATACGCAGAGTGATGGCACAGAAAAGAGATACTATACGCCGGCAGAGGAAAAAAAGATTTCTGGATGAGTCAGTGAAAGAAAAACAGATGTTTCCTGAGACTTCTGAAATGAAACCGGAACCGGAAATCCGGCCGGAGATGGATGAACAGGTAAAGCCAGATGTGGGAACTTCTCCCACAAATTCAAAAGAAGAACAGTAAAAAAACATATATCTGAAAGATAAGTGGGTTGAAAGTGGAAATTCAACCCACTTTTTGTGTATAAAAGCCCATTTTTCTCGTAAAAATAAGGTTGTTTCATAAATGTTAACAGAGTTCTAAATTTTAAAAATCTTTTTCTCCCCCTTGTTTTTTCAGCCTAAATAGTTTAGAATAAGCACATAAGTGGTAGAAAGTGGTGAATAGTGGTGGTGAGTGGGGAATAACGGCAGAGTCCATTACCACCTGAGAAATCTGAAGGGGAGATTCAGATTTTGCGAGAGTAGGTGAGTAACATGTTCATGGGAGAGTATAACCACACGATCGACGCGAAGGGGCGTCTGATCATTCCTTCTAAATTCAGGGAGCTCTTAGGGGAAGAGTTTGTTCTGACAAGAGGGCTTGATGGCTGTCTTTACATTTATCCGATGGATGAATGGGAATCCTTTGAAATGAAGCTCAGATCTTTACCACTTACAAATAAAAATGCCAGAACTTTTTCACGATTCTTTGTAGCTGGAGCAACTACATGTGAACTGGACAGGCAGGGACGAATCCTTGTACCGCAGACACTGCGCGAATTTGCCGGTCTGGAGAAAGATGTGGTTCTGACAGGTAATCTGAACAGAATTGAAGTTTGGAGCAAAGAAAAATGGAATGAGATCTGTGATTATGATGACATGGACAGCATTGCAGAGAGCATGCAGGACATGGGAATCACAATCTGACAGGTCTCGTTTGAAGTATCTTGCAAAGTAAATCCAGACAGGAGACGGAGATGGAATTTAAACACAAATCTGTATTACTGGAAGAGACCATTGAAGGTTTGGATATCAAACCGGACGGAATCTACGTGGATGGTACTTTAGGAGGTGCAGGGCATGCCGGTGAGGTATGCAGGAAACTTTCTGCCAAGGGGAGATTTATTGGCATAGATCAAGACCAGGATGCGATAATTGCTGCGAGTGAGAGGTTAGCCCCCTATAAACAGGCGACGATCATTCGCAGCAATTATTGTTACATGGTACAGGAACTGGCAGCAAGAGGCATCTATAAAGTCGACGGGATTCTCCTTGATCTTGGAGTATCTTCCTATCAGCTTGACAATGAAGAACGCGGTTTTACCTACAGGGTAGATGCACCGCTCGATATGCGCATGGACCAGCGCCAGACGCAGACAGCCGGCGATATTGTCAATGGCTATGAAGAAAAAGAATTATACCGTATTATTCGTGATTACGGTGAAGATAAATTTGCAAAAAATATTGCAAAACATATTGTTGCCGCCAGACAGGTGAAACCGATCACAACCACCGGAGAACTGACAGAGATCATCAGAGAATCCATTCCCATGAAGATGCAGGTGAAGTCAGGACATCCGGCCAAGAGAACTTTTCAGGCAATCCGTATTGAGCTTAACAGAGAGCTCGATGTGCTGCGGGATTCTCTGGATGGAATGATCGATATCCTTGATGATGGCGGAAGACTTTGCATTATCACTTTTCATTCTCTGGAGGACAGAATTGTAAAGACGATTTTCAGAAAAAATGAGAATCCGTGTACCTGCCCTTCAGATTTTCCTGTATGCGTATGCGGGAAGAAATCCAAAGGAAAAGTGATCACAAGAAAGCCGATTCTTCCGGGGGAGACAGAGATGGAAGAGAATCCGCGTTCCAAAAGTGCAAAGCTTCGGATTTTTGAGAGAGTATTATAATTAGAGAGGCATGAAATGGCGAGAACGACCAGGAGTGAAACAGCAAGAAGAAGCAGAACCAGTGCCAGAACAAACAGAGGAATGTATGTTGACGGAAATACGGTCAGACGTCTTGCAGAAGTTCCGGAGAGAAAGAGGCAGCCGGGAAGACAGAATCCGGGAAGGCAGCAGACCAATCGAAACCGAAGAGTGCAGGCGAGTCCTGCGCAGGTACCAAGGCAGAAACATCAGTTGAGTAAAGAAGCACAGAAGAACAGGCAGAAGGCGACTGCAATGAACTGGGGATTTGTAGCGTTTCTGGCAGTTGTATGTGTGGCGATATTATTCTGCTCTGTGAAATATCTTCGTTACAAATCAGAGATTACCGCAAAGATGAGTACAGTTGCATCTCTTGAGGAGGAACTGGCAGATTTAAAAGAAGACAATGATGCATATTACAGCCAGGTGACATCAAATGTGGATCTGAATAAGATCAAGCAGATCGCATTGGGGAGACTGGGGATGAAATATCCGTCAGATGATCAGACAGTAACCTATTCTACATCGGGTAACAGCTATGTAAGACAGTATCAGGATATACCAGATTCAAAGTAGGTGATTAATTGAGCAATACGGGAAGAAAGAGTCGAAGAAGACCACAGAGAAAAATAAATCAAAACATGAAAGAAAAGCTGCTGATATTGTTTGGAATTGTGTTACTGCTTCTGGTAATATTAGTGCTGAGAATTACTTATATTAATGCTACCAGTGGAAGCAAATACAAAAAACAGGTGTTAAGTCAGGCACAGCAGAAATATGAGAGCCAGGTACTGCCGGCAAAGAGAGGCGATATTTATGACAAGAACGGAAATATACTGGCTACCAGCAATAAAGTTTATAATGTGATCCTGGACTGTAAAACTGTAAATTCAGATGAGGACTATGTAGAGCCAACAATACGTGCCTTAAATGAGGTGCTGGGGATTGATGAAGAAACAGTGCGTTCTCTTTTGGCCGATTCAAGAACCAGCCAGAGTCAGTATCAGGTACTGACAAAACAGCTGTCTATGGACAAAAAGAAAGAATTTGAAAAATATAAGGCAGAGGATGAAGATTCCGGTCTTACTAAAGCGCAGGCAAAGGAACGGGCAAATATCAAAGGCGTCTGGTTTGAAGAGGATTATCTGAGAAGTTATCCGTTTAATGAAACAGCATGCGATACAATTGGTTTTGCACTGGACAGAGATGTGGCAGATATCGGACTGGAAGGGTACTATAACAGCACACTGACAGGCGTAGACGGAAGACAGTATGGGTATATCAATGATGATTCAGATGTGGAGCAGACCATTATTGCTGCGGTGAATGGAAAAAGCATTCAGACCAGCATTGACATCGGTGCACAGCAGATTGTTGAGAAATATGTTAATGGATTTAAAGAGGCAATGGGGGCCAAGAATATAGGTGTCATTGTTGAAAATCCGTCCACCGGTGAGATTATTGCCATGGATGGTGGTGACCGTTATGATCTGAATAATCCGAGAGATCTTTCCGCTGTATATACAGAAGATGAAATCAAAGCGATGAATGATGTGGAAACAGTGGAGGCTCTGAATGGTATGTGGAGTAATTTCTGCGTCACAGATGCCTATGAGCCGGGATCTGTTGTAAAGCCGATCGTCATGGCTTCTGCATTGGAAAAGGGTGCGATACAGGAAACAGATACATTTGTATGCGATGGATCGCAGACTTTTGGAGATACTATGATCAAGTGTGCGGTTTATCCGAGCGCACATGGCACAGAGACACTGGGAGAGGTAATTGCAAACTCCTGTAATGATGCAATGATGCAGATTGGTGCCAAGATGGGAGCTACTCAGTTTATCAAAGCACAGAGTCTGTTTAATTTCGGAACAAGGACAGGGATTGACCTGCCGAATGAAGGCGCAGGTATTATCCATACTAAGGACAGTATGGGGGAAACAGAACTTGCATGTTCTGCTTTTGGACAGGGTTTTACCTGTACCATGATCCAGGAAATCAATGCGATGAGTTCCGTTATCAATGGCGGATATTATTATCAGCCGCATCTTGTGACAAAGGTTCTTGACAGTAATGGCGGAACTGTAAAAACAATCTCGCCGATACTTCTGAAGCAGACGATTTCCTCCAGGATTTCCAGTGATATCAGAAGCTATATGGCATTGAGTGTACAGCAGGGTACCAGCCGTCATTCCAAAGTGCAGGGTTACAGTTCAGGCGGTAAAACAGGTACAGCGGAGAAATACCCGCGAGGAAACGGAAAATATCTGGTTTCTTTTATTGGATTTGCTCCTGTAGATGACCCGGCTGTGGTAATTTATGTAGTTGTAGATGAACCGAATGTAGAGGATCAGGCAAACAGTACTTATCCGCAGTATATTGCACAGGGAATCCTTTCGGAACTTCTTCCGTATCTGAATGTAGTGCCGGATGAATCTGAAGATGGAACAGTGCCGGAGACAGAATTGTGGGAAGGGTTTAAGGGACATTTAAAGAGTACTTCCATATCGGACAGCGAACTTGACAGTGACGGTAATCTGGTGGATGCAGATGGCAATCTGATAGACTGGGATGGAAACCGGATTGATGAAAACGGATATCTGCTGGATGCCAATGGAGATCACATATTGGATGAGGAAGGCAATTATAAGATGTCTACAAATCTTGTCAGTGCTTCGGGAAGTACGGATGCAGATTCTTCAGGAGATGCAGTATCCAATCCTGATGCACCTGCACCTCTGGAGGATGATGAAGCTGAGACGACTGAGGATAATGACGAAGAGACAGACGGTATTACCAATGAAGAAGCAGGTCTGGAATAAAAACGTATAGTTATAGCTCCGCAGAGAATGGTCATATATTGTTATGACAATCTCTGCGGAGCTTTTTTTATGAAAAAAAATATGACGTTTCACAAGAGAAAAATATGGGTGGTATTACTCTGCTGTATTTTAATGATGACAGGCCTTATCGGAAGACTGGTATATCTTATGTGTTTCAGATCAGACTATTATTATAAGAAAGCAAAAGAACTTCACGAAAGAGAGAGAGAGATCAAAGCGGCCAGAGGGGAGATTCTGGATGCAAGGGGAAAAGTTCTGGCATCAAACAGGACAGTATGTACAATCTCTGTGATCCACAGTCAGATTAAAGAACCTGAAAAAGTAATCGCCCTGTTGTCTGAAAAACTGAAAATAGATGAGGCAGAAGTGAGAAAAAGAGTGGAGAAAATCTCTTCCATAGAAATAGTAAAGACAAATGTGGAAAAAAGTACAGGTGATGAGATAAGAGAGTGCAGTCTGGCAGGGGTGAAAGTTGATGAGGATTATAAGCGTTACTATCCATGTGGAAGTCTGGCTTCAAAAGTCATTGGCTTTACGGGAGGTGATAATCAGGGAATTATTGGTCTGGAAGTGAAATATGAAGAAATCCTGAGGGGACAGCCGGGTAAAATCCTGACAACAACAGATGCCAGGGGTGTGGAAATTGATAAATTGGGTGAGACAAGGGAAAAACCGATAGAGGGGAAAAGCCTGATAATCAGCCTTGATGTAAATATTCAGGAATTTGCGCAGCAGTCAGCTTTGAAGGTAATGGAGGAAAAGCAGGCAGAACGTGTATCTATCCTGCTGATGAATCCACAGAACGGCGAAATATATGCATGTGTCAATGTGCCGGAATTTGACCTGAATGATCCTTTTACCCTGACAGATGATCTGAATATGCAGTTAAATGAATCCGGGATAACAATACCGTCGGAAGATCACAATGAACAAAGTGAACTGGCAGTGCAGACAGCATCAGGAAAAACAAATACAGAAAGAAAGCAGGAATTACTGAATCAGATGTGGAGAAATCCCTGCCTGAATGATACTTATGAACCGGGCTCCACATTTAAAATCATCACCATGGCAGCCGGACTGGAGGCTGGTGTTGTTTCACCTGGGGACCGTTTTTATTGTCCCGGATATAAAGTGGTGGAGGATCGCAGAATCCACTGTGCAAAAAGAACAGGACATGGATCTCAGAATTTTGTGGAAGGTGCACAGAATTCCTGTAACCCTGTGTTTATAGAGGTGGGGCTTCGCCTTGGGATAGAACGTTATTATAAGTATTTCAGACAGTTTGGACTTCTGGATAAAACCGGGACAGATCTTCCGGGAGAGGCAGGAACTATTATGCATCAGAAGAAAAATATGGGAGAAGTGGAACTGGCAACGGTTTCTTTTGGACAGTCTTTTCAGATTACGCCTGTTCAGCTGGCTGCAACAGTAAGTTCACTTATAAACGGAGGCAGACGGGTGACACCGCATTTTGGAGTCGCAGTGTTAAATCCTGACAGAACAGAGGGTGAGAAACTGATTTTTCCGGTAAAGGAAGGAATTGTCTCTGAAGAGACTTCGAAGGAAATAAGAGAAATCCTGGAAACAGTAGTATCTCAGGGCTCCGGAAAAAATGCAAAAATTGAAGGATATGCCATCGGTGGGAAAACTGCCACTTCTCAGACACTGCCAAGAAGTGCAAATCGTTATATTTCCTCTTTTTTGGGATTTGCACCTGCAGAAGATCCGCAGATACTGGGACTGTGTATTATTCATGATCCGAAAGGAATCTATTATGGAGGGACAGTAGCTGCACCTGTGATACGTGGTATTTTTGAGAATATCCTGCCATATCTTGGAATTGAAAAAAGTGATGTTTCTGATTTTTCTACAGAAGGCAATTAGGGAAATTCCGCAGGCAGGGTTGATAAATAAGCAAAAAAGCCTTATACTAAAAGAAATCTGAAAGTAAAAAACTTTCAGGAAAAAACGAAAGAATGAATGAGGTGTAAGATGGAATTTCAAGTTGTAATCCCTGTGCTGATTTCTTTTGCAATCAGCGTTGTATTAGGACCGGTCATCATTCCTTTTCTCCGGAGACTGAAGATGGGCCAGACAGAAAGAACAGAGGGCGTACAGTCCCATTTAAAGAAAGCAGGAACACCTACAATGGGTGGAGTGATCTTTCTGATCGCCACAGCGATAACTGCATTATTTTATGTAGGGGATTATCCGAAGATCATTCCGGTACTGTTCCTGACTCTTGGATTTGGAATTATCGGATTTCTGGATGATTATCTGAAGGTTGTGCTGAAACGCTCAGACGGACTGCTGCCATGGCAGAAATTTTTACTTCAGGTAGTTCTGACTGCGATTTTTGTATTTTATATTGTTAAGTATACAGATATCTCACTGACTATGAGAATCCCATTCTGGAGCGGACATTTCCTGAATCTTGGATGGCTGGCAGTTCCGGTTCTTTTCTTTGCTGTGATCGGTACTGTGAATGGAGTTAATTTTACGGATGGTCTGGATGGTCTTGCTTCCAGTGTGACTCTGATCGTTGCAGTATTTTTTACAGTAGTTTCTATTGGAATGGAATCGGGGATCGAGCCGATCACAGGTGCAGTTGTGGGAGGTCTGATGGGATTTCTGTTGTTTAATGTATATCCGGCAAAAGTGTTTATGGGAGACACAGGTTCTCTGGCACTGGGTGGTTTTGTTGCAGGTACGGCTTATGTGATGCAGATGCCGTTATTTATCCTGCTTGTGGGTCTGATCTATCTGATAGAAGTACTTTCCGTTATCATTCAGGTAACTTATTTCAAGGCAACACATGGAAAGCGTATTTTTAAGATGGCACCGATCCATCATCATTTTGAGTTATGCGGATGGTCTGAAACACGTGTAGTTGCGGTATTCTCAGTTATTACAGCGGTTATGTGTATGGTCGCACTGCTGGCACTGTAAGATTTTGGCTAAGCAGATTTCAGCGTTATGCTGATAAAAGGGAGGAAAATTATTATGGAATTACAGGGAAAAAAGGTACTTGTATTCGGTTCCGGAAAAAGCGGAATCGGAGCATCTGACCTTCTGGCAAAGGTAGGAGCATTTCCGGTTATCTATGACGGAAATGCCGAAACAGATAAAGACGCAGTTGTACATAAAACAGATGGGACATATCCGGTCACTGTATATGCAGGAGAACTTCCGAAAGAAGTACAGGACAGTCTTGATCTGGTAGTTTTAAGCCCCGGAGTGCCGACAGATCTTCCACTTGTAAAGAGTTTTTATGAGCAGGGGCTTCCGGTATGGGGAGAGGTGGAACTGGCATACAGAGTAGGTGACGGTGAAGTGCTTGCCATCACAGGAACAAACGGAAAAACTACTACAACAGCACTTCTTGGAAAAATTATGCAGGATGCACGTGAGTCTGTTTTTGTAGTCGGCAATATCGGAACCCCATATACTTCCAAAGCACTGGAGATGAAGCCAAATTCTGTAACTGTTGCAGAAATCAGCAGTTTTCAGTTGGAAACGATTGATGAGTTTGCACCAAAGGTATCTGCAATCCTGAATATTACAGAGGACCATCTGAACCGTCATCATACAATGGAAGAGTATATACGTGTGAAAGAACTGATCACTGAGAATCAGGGTACAGAAGATGTATGCGTGCTGAATTATGAAGATGAGGTTCTGCGTGAGTTTGGAAAACATCTGACTCCACGAGTGGTATATTTCTCCAGCGGACGTAAACTGGATGAGGGAATTTATCTGGATGGAAATAAAATCATCCTGAAGGACGGAGAAAAAGAAATCGAAGTAGTTAAGACAGAAGATCTGAAGCTTCTTGGAAAACACAATTTTGAGAATGTTATGGCCGCAGTTGCAATGGCTTACTACGATGGAGTATCCTTGGACAGCATCCGTAAGAGCATCTGTGAATTTACAGCTGTTGCACACAGAATCGAATATGTGACAGAGAAAAAAGGCGTTGTATATTATAATGATTCCAAAGGAACTAACCCGGATGCGGCAATTAAAGGAATCCAGGCAATGAACCGTCCGACACTTCTGATCGGCGGCGGTTATGATAAACAGTCCGGTTATGATGAATGGATTGAGGCATTTGACGGAAAGGTACGTTATTTGGTGCTGATCGGTCAGACAAAGGAGAAAATCAAAGAAGCTGCTGAGAAACATGGTTTCCATGACATCATCCTCTGCGAAGATCTGAAAGAGGCAGTAAAGGTATGTGAGGAGAAAGCACAGCCTGGAGATGCTGTTTTGCTTTCTCCCGCATGTGCAAGCTGGGGACAGTTTGATAACTATGAACAGCGTGGAGATATGTTCAAGGAATATGTAAGAAATCTGTAGAATATCTATAAGTAAGAATTATAGCTGTCCGGCAGAGAAAGACGAAGCTGCAGTGACCGGCTATAGATAATTTTGCGGAGAAACAGATGGCGCGAAAAAGAGCGACAGATTTATCAAAAACAGATATGACGATGCTGGTACTGATAGTACTGCTTGTGATTTTTGGCCTGGCAGTATTATTCAGCTCCAGTGAATATAATGGCAGAGTACGTTTCGGCGACTCTGCCTGTTATTTTAAGAAACAGTTATTTGCCACAGCATTGGGTATGGGAGTAATGTATATGGTTGCTTCCATTGATTATCATTTTTTTCTGAGGCTGGGACCAGTGGCATATCTGATTTCAATGTTTTTGTCCGGCGCAGTACTTTTTGTAGGTCAGGAGATCAACGGCTCAAAAAGATGGCTGAATCTTGGACCTTTATCTTTTCAGCCTTCAGAGTTTGCGAAAGTTGCTGTAATCCTTTTTCTTGCATGGCAGATCGAACGGACAAAAAAAGCAACCATGGGATTTGGATTTATGTGCAGGACAATACTGACCCTGCTGCCGATCATTGGTCTTGTAGGTTCAAATAATCTGAGTACAGCGATCATTATTCTGGGTATCGGTGGAATTCTGATTTTTGTATCCAATCCGGGATATCTGGAATTTATCGGGCTTGGCAGCGCAGGTGCAGGTTTCATAGCTGTTTTTCTTGCTGCAGAGAGTTATCGTCTGGAACGTCTTGCAATCTGGAGAAATCCGGAGAAATATGAAAAAGGATTTCAGACGATCCAGGGACTGTATGCCATCGGCAGCGGCGGAATATTCGGCAGAGGATTTGGAAACAGTCTGCAGAAACTTGGATTTGTTCCGGAAGCGCAGAATGATATGATTTTTTCGATTATATGTGAGGAAATGGGAGCAGCCGGAGCTATCTTTCTGATTTTTCTGTTTGCAATGCTTTTGTGGCGTCTGGGTGTGGCTGCCATGCATGCAAAAGATCTGGCCGGAGCTCTTATCTGTTGCGGGATTATGGGGCATCTGGCTCTTCAGGTTATTTTGAATATTGCAGTGGTGACCAATACAATCCCCAATACAGGCATTACGCTGCCTTTTATCAGCTATGGAGGAACTTCGGCAGTGTTTCTTCTTGGGGAAATGGGACTTGCGATGAATGTTGGGAAATGTGACAGGATAAATTGAATTACAGGTTTCAGAATGACGTAACATATAATAGAAAAAGCCATAAACTGTAAAGTAAGAGACTCTTTGGGAGCAAAAGGTTGGATGAAATCCATGTAACAGGTAAAGCTTCTCTCAGCGGAGAGATTTTTATACAGGGATCTAAAAATGCAGCACTTCCAATGATAGCCGCATCTCTGATGCACAGAGGACTAAGCATTCTGAGGGGATGTCCCAGAATTTCAGATGTTTTTTGTATGGAAGAGATTTTGAAAAGTCTTGGTGCAGTGACCTGGTGGGACGATCACGATCTTTATCTGGATTGTTCCTGCGCAGACGGAACAGAAATTCCTGCAGTCTATACAGGCAGAATGCGTTCTTCGATCATTCTGGCAGGTGCGGTGCTTGCAAGAAACAGAAAATGCAGGATAGGGTATCCGGGCGGATGTACAATCGGGAAAAGACCAATAGATTTCCATCTTATGGCACTGAGAGCACTTGGCGCGGATGTCCGGGAAAATGCATCAGGCCTGGATGGAGAATGTGTCAGATTTGAAGGGCAGGATATTGTGTTTCCGAAATCGAGTGTGGGAGCTGCTCAACAGGCAATACTGGCAGCAGTTCTTGCAAAAGGTGTAACACATCTTTATAATTGTGCGAAAGAACCGGAGGTTTTCTGGCTCTGCAGATATCTGAAAACAATGGGAGCACTGATAGAAGGAGAAGAAACCGGTGAAATTACGATCAGAGGAGTGGATGAACTGAAAGGCGGAGACTACCGTATTCCTCCGGATCGTATTGTTGCAGGTACCTATCTGTGTGCGGCTGCGGCAGCAAGAAGTAAGATTATTCTTCATGATGTACCTGTGGAGGAGTTGCAGTCGTTTATGGAAGTATATCGGAAAATAGGTGGACAATATCAAGTAAATGGTGGTACACTAGAGGTCAATGGAAAGAATGCTGTCAGACCGGCTGTTTTAGTAGAAACAGAAATTTATCCGGGTTTTCCCACAGATCTGCAGGCTCCGTTGATGGCGGTGCTGACAGGTGCGCAGGGACAGAGTACCATACGGGAAAATATTTTTGACCGGAGATTTGGCAGTGCTTTTCAGATGAAAAAAATGGGCGCAGATATTTCCGTAAGCGGAAACCAGGCAATCATAAGAGGGGGAAAAACTCTTAAGGGAACACAGGTACAGGCAGGAGATCTCAGAGGTGGTGCAGCCCTGCTCATTGCCGCACTTATGGCAGAGGGAGAAACCTGTGTTACAGGAGCCGGGTTTATCAGCAGGGGCTATGAGCATATCTGTGAAGATTTAAGAGCTTTAGGCTGCCAGATCTGGCAGTTATCCAGCAAAGGAAATGAACGTTTATGAAAGAAAACAGTTATGGAAAAAAATCTTCCATGAGTAAAAAAGCAAAAAAAATGACAGGCTATATCATTGGCATCGGGATACTGACCGCAATGATTGTATTTTTTTCTTATTATAAAGTAGATTCCGTGG
>OMBQ01002225.1_pt1 | contig 12963 bp, 10 predicted proteins | sample 1674311 | NCBI WGS metagenome assembly OMBQ01 (sample SAMEA103958160, study PRJEB25191) | human gut metagenome | biome: human-associated habitat [ENVO:00009003]; feature: intestine environment [ENVO:2100002]; material: feces | place: Germany | collected 2013/2015 | reverse complement strand
TTTCCGAACGTTTACGGCGCCCGTTTGGCGCATCGCCCTTTGGAAACCTTCGGGCACAAATGCTTAATTTGCTTCATTACATTCTTGAAATATCCGTTTTGGGGCTTGACAGCTCCTTTTTCTGTCTGCAAAGGAGACTTTTCCATGTCCATTGCCGCTCAGGTCGTCATTCTCTTTTTGGTCGTGCTCGTCGGCGTTCTCTGCCGCCGCCTCGGTTATTTTACGGATGAAACCATTCGCGGGGTCACGCAGCTCGTCGTCAACGTCACCCTGCCCGTGCTGACCGTCTATAACATGCAGCGCCCGTTTGACATGCATGTGCTGATGAACTTCCTGCTGACGCTGCTTCTCTCGCTCGCCGCCATTCTCGCGTCGATTGGGGGCGCGTCCCTCCTCTTCCGCCATCGCCCGCACGACAAGCGCGCGGTCTTGCTGAACATGGCGGGCTTCTCCAACTGCGGCTTCATGGGCTACCCGATCATTTTGGCCATCAATCCGGATTGGATGATCTACGCCGTCGCCTACAACATCGCTTATCTTCTCGTCTCGTGGACGGTCGGCGTGAGCCTGTTTCAGGGGCGGCAGAACGTCAGCCTCAAGCGTGTTCTGCTCAACCCGAACGTCATCGCCGCGTTTCTCGGCTTTGCGGTTTTCTGCCTGAACATCACGCTGCCCGACATCCTTTCGCAGACGATGTCGCTCATCGGCGGGCTGACGACGCCGCTCTCCATGCTGCTGATCGGCACGCGCATCAGCGGCATCCGGCTGAACGAGCTGCGGGATAAGGATTATCACATCACTGCCGCGCTCCGTCTGGTCGTTCTGCCGCTGATGCTCTATGTCCTTCTGCTTCCGCTGCATCTGGATCCCGCCGTGTGGAGCACGCTCTATCTGCTCACAGCCATGCCCTGCGGCACGCTGTCCGCCATGCAGGCCGAGCTTTACGGCGGCGACGCGCGCTTTGCCGCCCGCGCCATCGCCTATTCGACGCTGCTTTCCCTCGTCACCGTGCCGATCGTCAGCATGCTGCTGTAACCGCGGCCGCAACAAACGGCGCCCATCCTTTCGGATGGGCGCTGTTTGCCATATACATAAGGAGTTGCAGTACTGGCTGTTTTAGGATGCGGCTTTCTTTTTCTTCATGCTCATGAAGACCGGGCTGACCAGCAGCGCGATGCACACGATGATCAGCACGAAGGCAATCGGATGCAGCGTCGGATTGAACATCTGGAAGACATTCGCGCGCGCCATCAGGTAGCCGCGGGAGAAGTTCTGCTCGCACATGCTGCCCAGAACCAGACCCAGCACGATGGCCGCGCTGTTGAGGTGGCAGGCGCGAACGACAAGCCCCAGAATACCGGCCAGCACCATGATCTGAACGCTCGTCGCGGACATCTGGTCGCCATAGGTGCCGATGAGCGCGAGCATCATAATGATCGGGCCGAGGTAGGAATACGGAATAGCCAGAATCTGCGCGAACACCTTTGCAATCGCCATCGCGACGATGACCATCAGGATGTTCGTGACGATCATGGACATGAAGGTTGCGGAGAGGTAGGTCGGCTGGTTCGTCAGCAGCAGCGGTCCAAGCTGGACGCCCTTGAGCGTCAGCGCGGACATCATGACCGCCGCGGCGTTGCCGCCCGGAATACCGAGGGACAGCAGCGGAACCATCGCGCCGCCGGTCGCAGCGTTGTTCGCCGTTTCGGAAGCCGCAATGCCGTCGATGATACCGGTACCGAATTTTTCCGGATGCTTGGAGAACTTCGTCTCCATCGTGTAGCACATGAAGGAAGCGATGGTTGCGCCCGCGCCCGGCAGGATGCCGACGATGGTGCCGACGACGGAGCAGCGCAACATCGTCCACTTGATCGACCAGATTTCCTTGAAGGAGGGCATCTTCGTGTTGACCTTGCCGCCGGAAACGCCGTCCTCGGCGGAGAGGCGCTTCTTCTTCGGGTCGGTCTGCTTGAAGACCTCGGTGACCGCGAACAGACCGATCAGCACCGGGATCATGTCGATACCGGCCAGCAGGTTGCGGCTGCCGAACGTCAGGCGCTGCACCGCGTACATCTTATCCTGACCGACGCAGGCCAGCAGCAGGCCGATCAAACCGGAGATGATGCAGTTGAGGATGTGGTCGCTGTCCAGGCACGTCAGGATCGACAGACCCATGAACGTCACGGCGAACAGGTCGCTCGGGCCGAACTGGAGCGCGGCCTTCGTCAGCGGCTGAGACAGCAGGAACATCGCGATGGCGGAGAACAGGCCGCCGATGGCGGAAGCCAGCAGCGCCACGCCCAGCGCCTTGCCCGCCTCGCCGCGCTGCGCCATGGGATAGCCGTCAAACGTCGTCGGCGCGGAAGAAGGCACGCCCGGAATCTTGAACAGAATCGCGGTGATCGAGCCGCCCGTGATGGACGAGCAATAGATCGCAACGAGGAAGACGATGGCCGGAATCGGCTCCATCGTGTAGGTGAAGGTCAGGCCGAGAGCGACGGCCATCGTCGCGGAAACGCCCGGCAGCGCGCCGAAGATCGTACCGAGGATGATGGCGACGCAGACCATCAGGAACATGCCCGGATTAAATACTGCGGCTGCGCCGGAGGCCAGAAGTTGTCCCATACTCATAATGCTGTCGCCTCCTTAAAAGATGTTCTTGACCGCGCCCACGACGGATTCGAGCCACAGCGCGAAGTTGCGCAGGAAGCCGACCGTGCCGCGCGGCAGGTTGACGCTGAGCATGCCGCTGAAGACGATGTAAAGCACCATCGTGATGCAGACGGACGCGATCAGCAGGCGGACGATGTTCTTCTCTCCGATCAGCAGGCCGTAGAAGAAGAGAATGAACAGCGAGGTGACGATGAAGCCGACCGTGTCCAGAATGAAGGACGCGACGACCATAATCACAATGCCGAAAAACAGCTTGCTTTTGAGAAACGCCGGGATGCTTCCGACGAACGCGCCGAGCGTAAATTCCGGCTTTCCCCTGTTCTTCTTGATGATCTGGATGATGTTCACGATCAGGCAGATCTCAAGCAGAATGATGATTGCCTTTGGCCAAACGTCCGGCTGGAGTGCATAAGGGTTATTCGCCACTTTGGCGGGAACCGCCGCTTCCAGCACATGGGTGAAAAACGTGTAGCCAAAGAAGATGAAGAGCAGAATGTTGATAATCAGTTCAAACACAGTGCCGTCACTCCTTACCCCCCCGCAGAAGGGATTTTTTTGTTTGATCCCATCATAATATGCGCGAGGGAATCATGCAAATAGGGAAAAAAATATGTTAAGAATAATCTTAACCTTATATTTCAGCAATATCTAGATTATTTTTTACGTTATTTAATCACGTTAAATCGCTTTAACGGCTTTGCTGCTTTCCTTTGCAGGCTCTGAACGGGCGTGTCGGCATGCGCCAAAACGAAACGGGCGCGAAGCTCGCCGCTCCGCGCCCGTTCCGCTATCATGGGGAAACTCCAATGGTATGGGATGTTGGAGGTATCGTTAGTCCTCGAAGGTGTACGGCTTGATCTGGCGCACAACGTCGAGGATGGTGCCGTCGCGCGCCTCGAGCACGGCGACAACCTTGTCTTCAAACTGAACCGCGTCCGGACGGCCGACGATGCTGTAGGCCTTCTCCTTGAGCGATTCGATGGAAACGTGCGGGATTCCCGCATCGTCGAGGCACTTGACGAGGTCGGGGCGCAGCGGGTTGACCGCAATGCCGTAATCCGTCACCAGCACGTCCACGCAGTCGCCCGGCGTCGTGACGGTCACAACGTCCTCGCAGACCGTCGCCATGCGGCCGCGCACCAGCGGGGTCACGATGACGCAGACCTTGCTGCCCGCCGCCGTATCCGGGTGTCCGCCCGGCGCGCCGCGAAGCACGCCGTCCGAGCCCGTGAGCACGTTGACGTTGAATTTGGTGTCGATTTCGAGCGCCGCGAGGACGACGAAATCCAGCTTATTGACAAACGCGCCCTTGTTCGCCGGGTTGGCATACTGGCTGGCGCTCATTTCAAAGTGATTCGGGGTCTGGTTGATGGAATTGACCGCGTCGAGGTCAAAGTCCTGCACGTCGATGACCTTGCCGACTTTGCCCTTCTTGAGCAGCTCCACCATCGGGCCGCAAATGCCGCCGATGGCCCAGCCCATCTTGATGCCGCGCTCGTCCATGTATTTTTCCAAGAAGAGGTTCGCCGCGAGGCTCGGGCCGCCGACGCCGGTCTGGAAGGAGAATCCATCCTTGAAATACGGCGTGGAGGCGATGACCTTCGCCACGTTCTCCGCCATCATCAAATCGCGCGGGTTCTGGCTGATGCGCGCCGCCGCAGAAGCGATCTTCTTCGGGTTGCCGATGGAATCGACGACCACGACCGCATCCACGTCAATCGCCTCGACAGAGGCCGGCATGTTCGGGAAATCCACCAGACAATCGGTGACGACAACCACGTGATCCGCGTATTTGGCGTCCGTCATGGCGTAGCCCATCGAGCCGCAGTTGCTCTTGCCGCCAATGCCGCGGCAGTTGCCCACGCAGTCGCTCGTCGGCGCGGCCACAAAGGCGATGTCGATATGCACCTCGCCCGCCTCAATCGCGCGCGGACGGCCGCCGTGGCTGCGGATGATGGCCGGGGTCTTGAGCTTGCCCTCGGAGACAACCTGACCCATTCTGCCGCGAATACCGCTGGTCTGGATGCCGACGACCTTGCCCTCCTCGATGTATTCGGCAATCGGGTCGTGCGCCTCGCCCAGAGACGTGGCGGCGATGGTCAGATCCTTGAGCCCCAGCTCCTCAATCGCGGCCTTCATGACCATGTTCACCACATAGTCGCCGTTGCGCAGGTGGTGGTGGAACGAGAAGGTCATGCCGTCCTTCGCGCCGCACTGGCGCAGCGCGTCGGCCAGCGTCTCTACAATCTTGCTCTCCTGCGGGCGCTCATAGCGGCGGGTGCAGGGGGCGGCTTTCTGCAAATACTTGCCGTCCATGTAATTTTTGCCCTGATAGACCTCCTTGCCGTTCACAAGGAGCGCCTCCGGGATATCGCGTCCAACTGCGTTTTTCATACCAGATCCCCCTCATACATGCCGCAGGCCTTCGCCAGCCTCAGCGTGCGCTCCGCGCCCGGAATGAACGCGACGTCGACCATCTTGCCGTTGACCGTGAATACGCCGATACCGGCGGCCGCAGCCTCGCGGAACGCGCTGACCATGGCCTCCGCCTGCGCGACCTCTTTCTCGGTCGGGGCGAAAATCTGGTGCACCAGCCGAATCTGCTTCGGGTTAATCAGGCTCTTGCCGTCAAAGCCCATCGCCTTGTTCTGGCGAACCTCGGCCTCAAAGCCCTCGTTGTCGTCCAGATCGGTGAACACGGTATCGAAGCACTGCACACCGGCCGCGCGCGCGGCGATGAGCATCTGGCCGCGAGCAACCATCATGTCGATGCCGGAGGGATCGAACTTGGTCTGCATGCACTTGCGGAAGTCGCCGCCGGAAATCGCCACGCCGAACATGCGGTCAGACGCCGAGCAGATTTCGTAGGCGTTGAGGATGCCCTTGGGGCTCTCCAGCGCGGCCATCAGCAGCGTGCGGCCCACCTCAACGCCGAACTCGCGCTCGGCGGCGGCCACATGCTCCTCCACCGTCTTCACGTCCTGTGCGCTCTCGCACTTGGCGATGCGGATGCCGTCCGCGCCGCCCGCGACGCACACGCGGATATCCTCCTGCCAGTGCGGCGTATCCAAACCGTTGATGCGGACGATGACCTCGGTGCTGCCGTAGTCAATCGTCGTCAGCGCGTGATACAGGGAGAAGCGCGCCGCGTCCTTCTGGTTCTCGGCCACGGCGTCCTCCAGATCGAGCATGATGGAGTCGCAGCCGTAAATGTAAGCGTCCTTGATGAGCCCCGGCTTCTGCGCGTTCATGAACATCATGGTGCGGCGCAGGCGGAAGCGCTCCGGCTTCGGGCGTTTGATCATCGGATCACACCTCCCCACGGGATTCCCGCCGCGCTCTTGTCGCAGCTGCGGAACACGGCGCACTCCACGCGCGCCTTGAGCGTGCAATCCAGCGCGCCCTTGTCAACCACCGTGACCTTGCCACTCTTCACATCGAGGCGGTCAAGGGTTTCCAGCACGGTCTGGCGAATCTGCCGCCCGTACTGATTCATCACGCTGGAAGAGATTTCCAGCTCAATGCCCTGCTGAGCAGGCTCGACCGTCACCAGCGCGTCGCTGGATTCGAGCGTGCCCGCTACGGCGTTTTTCTCAATTTGCATGTTGTTTTCCTCCTAATAGACCGAAGCAGCGCCCGCCCTATCGGCGGGCGCTGCCCCGAAACCTGAAGAAGCGAATCGTCTCGCCGATTCGGTTTATGGATGTGCCTTACTTGGCCGCCTTCTTTTTCTTCACAGTCATGAAGACCGGGCTGAGCAGCAGCACGATGCACACGATAATCAGCACGAAGGCAATCGGGTGCAGCGTCGGGTTGAACATCGTGAGGATGTTGCCCTTGCTCATCAGGTAGCCGCGGGAGAAGTTCTGCTCGCACATGCTGCCCAGAACCAGACCCAGCACGATGGCCGCGCTGTTGAGGTGGCAGGCGCGAACGACAAGCCCCAGAATACCGGCCAGCACCATGATCTGAACGCTCGTCGCGGACATCTGGTCGCCATAGGTGCCGATGAGCGCGAGCATCATAATGATCGGGCCGAGGTAGGAATACGGAATAGCCAGAATCTGCGCGAACACCTTTGCAATCGCCATCGCGACGATGACCATCAGGATGTTCGTGACGATCATGGACATGAAGGTTGCGGAGAGGTAGGTCGGCTGGTTCGTCAGCAGCAGCGGTCCAAGCTGGACGCCCTTGAGCGTCAGCGCGGACATCATGACCGCCGCGGCGTTGCCGCCCGGAATACCGAGGGACAGCAGCGGAACCATCGCGCCGCCGGTCGCAGCGTTGTTCGCCGTTTCGGAAGCCGCAATGCCGTCGATGATACCGGTACCGAATTTTTCCGGATGCTTGGAGAACTTCGTCTCCATCGTGTAGCACATGAAGGAAGCGATGGTTGCGCCCGCGCCCGGCAGGATGCCGACGATGGTGCCGACGACGGAGCAGCGCAACATCGTCCACTTGATCGACCAGATTTCCTTGAAGGAGGGCATCTTCGTGTTGACCTTGCCGCCGGAAACGCCGTCCTCGGCGGAGAGGCGCTTCTTCTTCGGGTCGGTCTGCTTGAAGACCTCGGTGACCGCGAACAGACCGATCAGCACCGGGATCATGTCGATACCGGCCAGCAGGTTGCGGCTGCCGAACGTCAGGCGCTGCACCGCGTACATCTTATCCTGACCGACGCAGGCCAGCAGCAGGCCGATCAAACCGGAGATGATGCAGTTGAGGATGTGGTCGCTGTCCAGGCACGTCAGGATCGACAGACCCATGAACGTCACGGCGAACAGGTCGCTCGGGCCGAACTGGAGCGCGGCCTTCGTCAGCGGCTGAGACAGCAGGAACATCGCGATGGCGGAGAACAGGCCGCCGATGGCGGAAGCCAGCAGCGCCACGCCCAGCGCCTTGCCCGCCTCGCCGCGCTGCGCCATGGGATAGCCGTCAAACGTCGTCGGCGCGGAAGAAGGCACGCCCGGAATCTTGAACAGAATCGCGGTGATCGAGCCGCCCGTGATGGACGAGCAATAGATCGCAACGAGGAAGACGATGGCCGGAATCGGCTCCATCGTGTAGGTGAAGGTCAGGCCGAGAGCGACGGCCATCGTCGCGGAAACGCCCGGCAGCGCGCCGAAGATCGTACCGAGGATGATGGCGACGCAGACCATCAGGAACATGCCCGGATTAAATACTGCGGCTGCGCCGGAGGCCAGAAGTTGTCCCATACTCATAATGCTGTCGCCTCCTTAAAAGATGTTCTTGACCGCAGCCACGATGGATTCGAGCCACAGCGCAAAGTTGCGCAGGAAGCCAATCGTGCCGCGCGGCAGGTTGACGCTGAGCATGCCGCTGAAAACGATGTAGAGCACCAGCGTGATGCACACAGACGCAATCAGCAGGCGGACGACGTTCTTTTCGCCCAGCAGCAAACCGTAGAAGAAGAGGACGAACAGCGCGGTCACGATGAAGCCGACGGTCTCCAAGATGAAGGAGGCAGCGACCATGATCACGATGCCCAGGAACAGCTTGCTCTTGAGGAAGCCGGGGATGCTCCCCACAAAAGCGCCCAGCGTGAAATCCGGATTGCCCTTGTTCTTCTTGATGATCTTGATGATGTTCACAATCAGGCAGATCTCAAGCAGAATGATGATCGTCTTCGGCCAAACGTCCGGCTGAAGCGCGTAGGGGTTTCTCGCGACACTCGCGGGAACCGCGGCTTCCAGCACATGGGTGAAGAACGTGAAGCCAAGGAAGATGAAGAGCAGAATGTTGATAATCAGTTCAAACACAGTGCCGCAACTCCTTTGTGATTGAGAAAGAGGGGAAGCGTTTTCCCCTCTTTCCGTGTTGATTTAGGTCAGAATCCGTTCAGAATCGCCCGACGGATTCATCGGATAGAGGACGATTACTTCAGATCGTCGTAATCCTTCACGAGGGTGCCCTGCTCGACCATGTAGTCGTGCAGATCCTTGTACTCGTTGTGGCAGAACTCGACGGTCTCCTCACCCGGAGCCGGGATCGGGCGCTCGTCATACGCCGCATTGTGGGTGAATTCCTTCCAGGTGTCGGACTGCTTGGCTTCCTCGATGGCGGCAACCAGCGTGTCGATGGCCTCCTGCGGGGTGCCCTTCTTGGCGAAGATGCCGCGCCACGGGCCCATCACGGAGTCGATGCCGTTCTCAACGGAGCACTGCAGGTCGGGGGCGATGGTCATGCGCTTTTCGCACAGCGCCAGAATCGGCACGATGTCACCGGACTCAACCAGACCGGCGATGTCATCCCAGCCGCAGACGTACAGGTCGCAGTGGCCACCAACCAGCGCGGAGTTCGCGTCGGAGCCGGAGGAATACGGGATTTCGAGCAGGTCGAGGCCTTCGGTCGCCTGAGCGAGGGACGCGCCGTCAACGCCGGTCGCGGTCAGCATCGCAACGGAAACCTCAAACGGATGATCCTTGATGTAGGCCTGGAGCTCCGCCCAGTTGCTCACGCCGAACTTCTCAAGGGAGAGCTTGGAAGCGACGATGGCGTTGATGGAGTGAACCAGCACGTCTTCGCACTCGAACTCGGTCTTGAAGTCCATCGAGGTGTTGCCCAGCATGTCCTGAATGTACAGGGACTGGGTGCCGAGCATGAAGGTGTAGCCGTCGGCCGGCTGCTTGTAGGTGTATTCCACGCCGTTCACGCCGGAACCGCCTTCCACGTTCACAACCTCAACCGGCACGCCCAGGATATCCTGGAGCAGCGTGGCCAGCGGGCGCAGGGTGGAGTCAGCGCCGCCGCCGACGCCCCACGGGCAGACCAGATCAATTTTGCGCTCGAACTTGAATTCGGCGCTGGCGCAGGCCGCAAGACCCAGCACCATCACGAGAGCGATAGCGAGACATACGAGCTTCTTCATAGGTTTAACCTCCTTTTATTCCTAAGCCGGTTTTTCGTCTCCGGCTCAAGTTGCCTTGATAAAGTTCCCTTGACGGGCAACGCGATGTAAAGCGCTCAACGAGGCAAAACTTCCAAAGGAAGCGCCCCGAAGTTCTTGCGCTTTTGATGGATCCATGATAATATAAAACTGTCCATAATGCAAATACCGTTTTTTCTATGAAATGCATAAGTCCCCGGTTATAACCCTTGATTCTACTCATTTTTTGGGCTGTTTTCATTTCGCGTCCCATCTTGATTTTCTTTTTTATCACCTTTCACTCTGATCGACGGCGGGGGGATTTTCTTGAATTTTAAGCATATCAACTACGTGCTGACCGTCCTGACCGAGGGCTCTATCACCGCGGCGAGCAAAAAGCTGTTCGTCTCTCAGCCCGCGCTTTCGCAGACGATCAAGCTCATCGAGCAGGATCTGGGCGCGCCCATCTTCGACCGCTCCACCGATCCCATCTCCCTGACGCATGCCGGGCAGCGCTACGTCGAGGCGGCGCAGGCCATTTTGGATATCGACCGCAACCTCCACGCGGAAATCGCCGAAACCAAGAAAGAGGTGCACGGCCGCATGCGCGTGGGCATTTCCAGCCAGCGCGGCATCCAGCTCCTGCCCCTGATTATCCCTGAGTTCATCAAGCGCTACCCCTATGTCAAAATCGAGCTGCTGGAATACGGCAGCGACACCCTCGAGCGGCTCACCGCCGAAGGTCAGTGCGATCTGGGGCTGATTACCACCGCCGTCAAGCCCAACCGTCTCAACTATGTGCTCATCGAAAACGAGCAGGTCGTGCTGATGGCCGCGCGCTCCACCGAGCTGGCGCACCGCTTTGAGGATGGCCAGCCCATCGACATCAAGGACGCGATGGACGAAAAATTCGTCTGCATGACGAAAAGCCACAGCGTCCGCACCATTCAGGACAGGCTCTTTGAGCGCTGCAATTTCAAGCCCAACGTCATTCTGGAAACCGACAACATGGAGGCCGCCAAGCACGTCGCCGCGCGCGCCAACGCCGTCATGCTCATCCCCCACGTCTACGTCGTCAATTCGATGGAACTGAAATACCGCGTTCAGTGCCACCCCATCAAGAACAACGATTACGAGCGCCATTTCTTCTTCTGCTACCGCAAGGGCATGTATCTGATCCGCTATATGGAGGATTTCGGCCGCATCGTCTGCGACAAGCTGAATGTGCCGTTCAACATGCCGGGGCACGAGGCGTAAGCGCAGAATCCCGCTCCATTCACCGCGCCGGGCGCGGTTTTTTTCTTTTGTTTACGAAAATTTTTCGGAAAAATAAAGGGGGTTATTTTTGAGTGAGCGCTTGATTCTCGATAACTTTGTGCTATACTTATCAAGTGGTTTATTCGTTTTTTATGGCGTGCCTTTGATGCGCCCGCCGCCGGTGGAAGCTGTCAGCGGACGGAAAAACACTTGGGAGGAATGAAAATGAAAAGGAAGATTCTGGTTTTTCTTCTGGCGCTGTGCCTCGCGGCGGCGCTCGTTCCGGTGACTGCATTTGCCGGGGGGGGTATACAAATATCTGGGATGGCAGCATAGCCTCAGCGTTTGCAGGCGGAACCGGTACTGCGGAGAACCCCTATCAGATTGCTACCGGAGCGCAGCTCGCGTACCTTGCAAGTTCGGTAAACAACGGGGAAACCTACGCGGGGAAAAACTTTGTTTTGACGGCGGACATAGACCTGAACAAGCGCCCTTGGACGCCGATTGCAAACGCCTTTTCCGATGCGCTGTTTGGCGGCTCAGATTATCGCATCTTCGCTGGCAATCTTGACGGTCAGGGATATACCGTCTCCAATGTGGCCATCGGGTCAACGAACGCCCCGTTGGAATCAGACGTATTCGGTCTTTTCGGGGTAACAGAGGGAAAAATCAGCAACCTGCATTTGAATACCGTTTCCATCCACGGCAAAGCAAAGAATGTTTCCGGCTACGTGATCGGCCTTGCCGGCGGGCTTATCGGTTCTGCGAGCGGAAGCGTCGAAAACTGTCATGTGACAGGTTTGACCATGACGATGACCCCGCCGGATAGCGGTTGGGCTGCTGCATATTGGATCGGCGGTCTTGTGGGCGCATCAGAAGCAGAGCAGATCGACGAATGCAGCGTATCCGGCATGATTAGAGAAGAATGGGGCAAGGGTTCTATTGGCGGCCTGATCGGCGAATTGGGAAAAGCGTCAAAAATCACATACAGCAGAGCGGATGTTGCGCTGAATGTAAAGGCAGACTATTATGGCGGTGCAGATGTCGGCGGCTTTATCGGCAAGGGGAACGGGAAAAGCGACACTGAAACGGTTATTCGAAATTGTTATGCAACCGGCGATGTTACCGGCGGCGCGTACACCGGAGGTTTTACGGGCAGTATTTCGGGGTTGAATATCAAAAACTGTTACGCGACCGGAGATGTATCGGGAGCCGTAGCTTCTATGGCTTCTTTTGCTGGAACCGACGGGCCTAATATGAATTATTATGGTTCCATTATAAACTGTTACGCCACCGGCGAGGTAACAGGCAAAGCCGCATATATGTATGCATTCGCCATGCAGAACGCGACCAAGAGAAGCGAAGTCAAGAATTGCTATTTTTCAGATGCGAACTCGTCCTTAAAAGATCCAAATGAGTCTGCGGTTGCAAAGACGCCGGATGAAATGAAAACGGATTCTTTTGCCAATGCGCTAAACGCTGGCGATAAGAGCAACGGATGGGTTTTTGTAAACGGGAAAGCGCTGGGCGGCGCAGAACCGGCGGATTACAGCGCTATAGAAAAAGCGCTAAAAACCGTTCCTTCCGATTTGACAGTGTATACCGATGAATCCGTCGCCGCGTTGAATAAAGCAATAGATGGAGTTATCCAAGGAAAAGCCGCTGTTAATCAGGCCGCAGTTGACGCGATGGCAAAGGCTATCGAAGATGCGATAGCCGCGCTGGAGAAAAAGCCTGTTAAAATGGCCGTGCAGCTTCCTCAGACGGGCGACGAGAAGGGCCTGGTGTTCGCCGTGATCCTTCTTGTGAGTGGCGTTGCCGCCGTTGGGGCCGCCATGGCGTTTCGCAAGATTCGCCGTTAGCGCGCGTTTCTTCGTTGTACACTCTGGGAGGCAATCTTCAGTAAGAGGAAGCGACAACGGTGGGAACGAATCAGGCACGCTGCGAACAACATTACGAGCAACGCTATGAGCAATGGGCGGCTCCCCTGCGGGGCCGCCCTGGCGTTGTTCGGGCGCTCAACATCGTCAACCGCGGCATCGTGATAGTGTTCTATGTGGTCTATGCTTTGTTGCTCGGGTGGGCCTGCGTGAGCGATCCGTGGAGGCTGGTTCCCCTCGTCGGCGTCACCGCCGTGGGGTTCG
>OMBQ01002222.1_pt1 | contig 12969 bp, 13 predicted proteins | sample 1674311 | NCBI WGS metagenome assembly OMBQ01 (sample SAMEA103958160, study PRJEB25191) | human gut metagenome | biome: human-associated habitat [ENVO:00009003]; feature: intestine environment [ENVO:2100002]; material: feces | place: Germany | collected 2013/2015 | reverse complement strand
AGCGAAGAAATTACGCCGCGCCCCTTCCAGTTGGTGCATCTGCGTCACGTCGCGCGCCACCATCAGCCACTGCTTGTCGCTGTAGGGCATCACGCGAATTTCCAGATGACGGGCATTATTCAGCACCAGATTGAGCTGTTTTGAAAAATCACGCTGTTTCAGGTAGGTGGCGAATTCAGGATAGCGCAGAAGGTTAAGAATGTTTTGCCCACTGTCGTCCGGCCAGCGCAGGTTTAAAATCTGCTGCGCCAGGCCATTACACCAGAAAATGGCCCCCTCCTCCGTGGTCAGGACCACCGCGTCCGGCAACGATTCCGCTCCACTGCGGAAGCGTTTAATCAGGCTTCCCAGCTCACGTCGACGCTTTTTATTACGCATCTGCATCTGGTGCAGACCATACAGCAGCGGCTCCCAGCTGCCGCGGCCGGGCGGAGGGGTCATGCTCCGGTCCACCCACAGCCACCACGACAGGCGCATCAAATTCCAGAAATGCCAGATCAGCAAACCGGTCACTGCCGCCAGTAAAAACCACGGCAAATGACCCACAAAAGCCCCCAGAATCAGGGCCGGAATACACGCTAAAAAGAGCTCCAGCGCCAGCCTTTTCCATGACAGCCGTTCCAGCACGGGTCACACTCCTGTCAAAATTCAGAAACGGGCGGAGAAACGATACCCCGTGCCGCGAACCGTTTGCACCATCCGATCATGGCCACTGTGTTCCAGCGCTTTGCGCAGGCGACGAATATGGACGTCCACCGTGCGGTCTTCCACATAGACGTTGGTTCCCCAAACGTGGTTCAGCAGCTGCTCGCGGCTGTACACCCGCTCTGGATGGGTCATAAAGAAATGCAATAATTTAAATTCCGTTGGCCCCATGTCCAGCGGACTTTCGCCGGTCATCACCCGGTGCGATGAGGGATCGAGGCTCAGCCCCTGCATTTCAATCACCTCTTCCACCGCCATCGGCGAAATACGGCGCATCACCGCTTTGATTCTCGCCACCAGCTCCTTCGGTGAGAAAGGCTTGGTAATGTAGTCGTCCGCCCCGGTCTCCAGGCCGCGAACGCGATCCTCTTCTTCTCCGCGCGCGGTCAGCATCACCACCGGAATATCACGGGTCATCGCCTCGCGCTTGAGCAGCTTAATAAACTGCAGCCCCGAACCGCCCGGCAGCATCCAGTCAAGGAGAATCAAATCAGGCCAGGGTTCATTGAGTTGATTCACCGCGCTGTCATAATCTTCCGCTTCGACAGGCTGAAAGCCATTTTGCTCCAGAACAAAGCAGACCATTTCGCGGATTGGAGCTTCATCTTCAACGACCAGAATTCTTCTCGCCATTATTTACCCTGTGTTTTTTAGCCATCAGTATAGAAGTGCGGCGTCATTATGCGTCACTTTTGTGACAGATTTATGAAAAAAATGACCGTCTGATGATCGGGTATTTTGAAGCATGACGCGGACTTACCCCTCTCCGACAAATGGTATACTGCCGCTCATGCTTTTTTCGCTAGGGAAGATTTATGCGCATCCTTCACACCTCCGACTGGCACCTGGGCCAGAATTTTTACAGCAAAAGCCGTGCGGCCGAACATGACGCCTTCCTGAGCTGGCTGCTGGCCCGCGCGCAGGAGCATGAAGTCGACGCCATCATCGTGGCCGGCGATATTTTTGATACCGGATCGCCGCCGAGCTACGCTCGCGAACTGTATAACCGCTTTGTCGTCCAGTTGCAGCAGACCGGCTGTCGCCTGGTGGTGCTGGCGGGCAACCACGATTCGGTGGCGATGCTCAATGAATCCCGCGATATCCTCGCCTTTTTACACACCACCGTCGTGGCGAACGCCGGCTGCCCGCCCATTGAGCTGCCGCGGCGCGACGGCACCCCTGGGGCTATCTTCTGCCCGGTGCCGTTTTTACGCCCGCGCGAGCTGGTCATCAGCCAGGCCGGCCACTCCGGTCGGGAAAAACAGCAGCAACTGCTGCACGCCATCAGCGACTATTATCAGGAACAGTATCATCAGGCCTGCGCGCTGCGCGGCGATCGCCCGCTGCCCGTCATTGCCAGCGGCCATCTGACCACCGTCGGCGCCAGCAAAAGCGATGCCGTTCGCGACATTTATATCGGCACGCTGGATGCCTTCCCGGCGCAGCACTTCCCCCCTGCCGACTACATTGCGCTGGGCCATATTCACCGGGCGCAGGTGGTCGGCGGCTGCGAGCACATCCGCTACAGCGGCTCGCCGCTGCCGCTGAGCTTTGATGAAACCGGCAAAGCGAAATCGGTGCATCTGGTGAGCTTTAGCGATGGGCGACTCAGCGCCGTGGAAACCCTCGAGGTGCCCGTCACCCAGCCGCTGGCGGTCATCAAAGGCGATCTGGCCGCCATCACCGCCCAGCTGGAGCAGTGGCGCGGCGTTGAACAGGACCCGCCGGTGTGGCTGGATATCGAAATCACCACCGAGGAGTACCTGCACGATATTCAGCGTCAAATTCAGGCGCTGACGGAGGATCTGCCGGTGGAAGTATTGCTGGTGCGCCGCAGCCGCGAGCAGCGCGAGAAAATACTGCTCAACGCCCAGCGGGAGACCCTCAGCGAACTGAAGGTGGAAGAGGTGTTCGAGCGCCGGCTGGCGCTGACCGAGATTGACGATGAGAAGCGCGCCCGGCTGCACGAGCTGTTCGCCCATACGCTGCATACGCTCACCGCGGAGGACGAAAACGCATGAAAATCCTCAGTCTGCGTCTGAAAAACCTTAACTCCCTGAAAGGGGAATGGAAGATAGACTTTACCGCCGAGCCGTTCGCCAGCAACGGCCTGTTCGCCATTACCGGCGCCACCGGCGCCGGGAAAACCACCCTGCTCGACGCCATTTGCCTCGCGCTTTACCACGAAACGCCGCGCCTGAATAAAGTCTCCCAGTCGCAAAACGACCTGATGACCCGCGATACCGCCGAGTGTCTGGCGGAGGTGGAGTTTGAAGTGAAGGGCATCGCCTACCGCGCCTTCTGGAGCCAGAACCGGGCGCGTAACCAGCCGGATGGCAACCTGCAGGCGCCCCGCGTCGAGCTGGCGCGCTGCGCCGACGGCAAAATCCTCGCCGATAAGGTCTCGGATAAGCTGGAGCAAACCGCGACGCTCACCGGCCTCGACTATGGCCGCTTCACCCGCTCGATGCTGCTCTCCCAGGGACAATTTGCCGCCTTCCTGAACGCGAAGCCGAGCGATCGCGCGGAGCTGCTGGAGGAGCTGACAGGCACGGAAATCTACGGTCAGATTTCGGCGATGGTCTATGAGCAGCACAAAGCCGCTCACCATACGCTGGAGAAGTTCGAAGCCCAGGCGGCGGGCATCGTACTGCTGACGGAGGCCCAGCAGCAGGCGCTGCAGGAAAGTTTGCAGGTGCTTACTGACGAAGAGAAAGCCCTGCTGGCGCAGCAGCAAAACCAGCAGCGGCAGCTCCAGTGGCTAACGCGCCGCGACGAGCTGGCGCAGCAGCAGCAGCAGGCGGTCAGCGGCCAGCAGCAGGCCCGCCAGGCGCTGGCCGACGCCGCGCCGGCGCTGGCGAAGCTGTGGGAGCGCCAGCAGGAGCACGCGGCAGGCCTGGAGCAAACCCGCCAGCGAATCAATGAAGTAAATGCTCGCTTACTTGCCAGCACGGCGCTGCGCGCGCGCATCCGCCGCAGCGCCCTGCACGCCCAGCAGCAGCGGCAGGCTGAACTGACCGATCTGGCGCAGTGGCTGGCGGCCCATGAGCGATTCCGCTTGTGGGGTCAGGAGATTGCCGGCTGGCGGGCGCAATTTTCGCAGCTAACGCGGGATAAACAGCAGCTGACGGCCCAGACCAGCCGCCTGGCCGCGCTGCGCGAGAAGCTGACCGCGCTGCCGGCCAGCCCTTTGTCGCTGAGCGCCGATGACGTTGCGGCGGCGATAGCGCAGCAAACCCAGTCGCGACCGCTGCGCCAGCGGCTGCTCTCCCTGCATGAACAGCATCAGCTGCTGCGCAAGCGTCTGCGCCAGAACGCCGAAAGCGTACAGCAGGCGCAGGCGGAGCAGGCAAAACTCAACGCTACCCTGGCGCAACGCCGGGCGCAGTACAAAGAAAAAAACCAGCACTATCTCGACCTGAAAGCGCTCTGCCAGCGGGAAGAAACGATTAAAGATCTGGAAGATTACCGCGCCCGGCTTGAGGCGGGTAAGCCCTGCCCGCTGTGCGGCTCCTGTGAACATCCGGCGATTGAGCAATACGCCTCGCTAACAGTCACGGATAATCAGCGCCGCCGCGATGCGCTGGAAAAAGAGGTCGCCGCGCTAAAAGAAGAAGGTCTGCTGATCCTCGGGCAGGTCAACGCCCTGACGCAGCAGCTCCAGCGTGAGACCGAAGCGGCCGGGCGGCTCGCTGAGGAAGAGCAAGCGCTCACTAAAGCATGGCAGGAAACCTGCGCCTCTCTGCAGGTCACGCGGGATATTGCGCAAGAGATAAACGACTGGATCCAGGAGCAGGAGCGCTACGAGCAACAGCTCTACCAGCTCAGCCAGCGCCTGATGCTGCAAAGCCAGCTCAACGATCAGGAGGCGCTGGAGCGCCAGGCTCTGCAGCAGCTGACGGCCACGCGCCAGGGGCTGGAGAGCGCCCTGCAGGCCCTGACGCTGACCCTACCGGAAGAAGGGACAGAATCCGCCTGGCTGAACGCTCGCGAAAGCGAATTTTCCCAGTGGCAGGCGCAACAGACCCGGCATGGCGCCATTCAGGAGCAGATTGCCGCCCTGCAGCCGCTGCTCGAGACGCTGCCAGCCAGCGACGAGGCAGAGGCTGAAGCTGAAGCGGAACCGGCGATCCCCGACAACTGGCGCGCGATCCACGTAGAGTGCCTGGCGCTGCACAGCCAGCTTGTCGCCCAGCAGCAGCTGGAGACCGAAGAGAAGGCGCGCCTGGACCAGTCGCAGGCGCAATTTACCGCCGCCCTGGCCGCCAGCCGCTTTAACGATCGGCAGGCGTTCCTCGCCGCGCTGCTGGACGACGAGACCGCCCAGCGGCTAACGCAGTTAAAACAGACGCTGGAGCAGCAGCTTCAGCAGGCGACGGCGCTCTGCGAGCAGGCGACCCGGCAGCAGCAGGCGCACCTGGCGCTGCGTCCGCAAGGGACGGACGCGGACATCCCCGCCCTGCAAACTCAGCTGCACGACCTGGCCCAGCGGCTGCGGGACAACACCACCCGCCAGGGCGAGATCCGTCAGCAGCTCAGGCAGGACGCAGAGAGCCGTCAGCATCAGCAGGCGCTGGGGCGGCAGATTGCAGAGGCGGCGCAGCTGGCGGATGACTGGGGCTATCTCAACTCGCTGATCGGCTCCAGCACCGGCGATCGGTTCCGCAAATTCGCCCAGGGGCTGACGCTGGATAATCTGGTCTGGCTGGCAAACCAGCAGCTTAACCGCCTGCACGGGCGCTATCTGCTGCAGCGCAAAGCCAGCGAAGCGCTGGAGCTGGAGGTGGTCGATACCTGGCAGGCCGACGCCGTGCGCGACACCCGCACCCTCTCCGGCGGCGAAAGTTTCCTCGTCAGCCTGGCGCTGGCCCTGGCGCTGTCAGACCTGGTGAGCCATAAGACGCGGATTGACTCTCTGTTTCTTGATGAAGGCTTCGGCACCCTCGACAGCGAAACGCTGGACACGGCGCTGGACGCGCTGGATGCGCTCAACGCCAGCGGCAAGATTATCGGGGTGATCAGCCACGTGGAGGCGATGAAAGAACGCATTCCGGTGCAGATCAAAGTGAAGAAGATAAATGGCCTGGGCTACAGTCGGCTGGATAGAGCGTTTGCGGTGGAGTGAGGTCTGAGTCATTGCGATGTTCCCTCACCCTAACCCTCTCACTGGGGAGAGGGAACCGTCCGGCGCTGGTTTTCCGTTTCGTACGCTGTTGCGATTACCCCTCTCCTCACAAGAGACCGGGGGTTCCTGCCACACCCCCAACCACCGACGCCGCCTTTCCCCCTCTCCCTCCGGGAGAGGGCCGGGGTGAGAGGGAGTGGTTCAGGTCCCCTGCAGCGGCCACAGCCATGCCGCGCCGCGTACTCCGCTGGAGTCGCCGTGCATCGCTTTACGGATCGGCGTTTCACACTCGCCGCCGAAGACCCACTGTTTCACCAGGTCCGGCACCGTCTGATACAGCCGCTCGACGTTGCTCATCCCGCCGCCCAGCACGATGATGTCCGGATCGAGGATGTTCACCACGTGGGCGAGCGATTTTGCCAGCCGCTGTTCATAGCGGCTCAGCGCCAGTTCGGCTTTTTCGTCACCTTCACCCACCAGGCGCATAATCTCGCTGCCGCTTAACCCCTTGCCGCTCAGCCGCTGATAGTCAGTGGCAAAGCCGGTGCCGGAGATAAAGGTTTCGATACACCCCTGTTTACCGCAGTAGCAAGGCACTTCCGCACGGTAGCGCAGCTCATCGTCGTTCATCCACGGCAATGGGTTATGTCCCCACTCGCCGGCGTTACCGTTGCCGCCGATATGCGCCCGCCCGTTGAGCGCTACGCCCGCGCCGCAGCCGGTGCCGATAATCACCGCGAACACCGTTTGCGCCCCCGCCGCCGCGCCGTCCACCGCTTCCGACACTGCCAGACAGTTGGCATCGTTAGCCAGCCGAACTTCGCGGTCAAGGCGCAGGCTGAGGTCCTTGTCAAAGGGCTGGCCGTTGAGCCAGGTCGAGTTGGCGTTTTTCACTACCCCGGTATAGGGCGAAATCGAGCCCGGGATCCCCATCCCCACGGTGCCACGCTGTCCGGTCGCCTGCTCGGCCATCGCCACCAGGGTAGCGATAGTCTCGATGGTTTGCCGGTAATCCTCCCGCGGCGTGGGTAACCGATGGCGAAACAGCTGCTCTCCCTGGTCGCTCAGGGCTATCACTTCGGTTTTTGTACCACCTAAATCAATACCAATACGCACGCTCAGCTCCTCACCCCGATTAACAATGCAAGCATAGCGACAATTCGCTATCATGCCCGCCTGATTTAACGACAAAGCCGTGGAAATTATCATGCTGTGGTTCAAAAATTTAATGGTTTACCGTCTCAGCCGCGATATCGAATTGCGCGCCGAGGAGATGGAAAAACAGCTGGCCGAGCTGACATTTACCCCTTGTGGCAGCCAGGATATGGCGAAAACCGGTTGGGTATCGCCGATGGGATCGCGCAGCGACGCGCTGACGCATACGGCGAACGGCCAGATCATTATCTGCGCGCGTAAAGAAGAAAAGATCCTGCCGTCGCCGGTGATCAAGCAGGCGCTGGAGGCGAAGATCCAGAAGCTCGAAGCCGATCAGGGGCGCAAGCTGAAGAAGACTGAGAAAGATTCCCTGAAAGATGAAGTGCTGCACTCGCTGCTGCCGCGCGCCTTCAGCCGCTTCAGCCAGACGATGATGTGGATCGACACCGTCAACGGCCTGATCATGGTGGACTGCGCCAGCGCGAAAAAAGCGGAAGATACCCTGGCCCTGCTGCGTAAAACCCTCGGCTCGCTGCCGGTGGTGCCGCTGACCCTGGAGAATCCGATCGAGCTGACGCTGACCGAGTGGGTCCGCTCCGGCACCGTAGCGCAGGGCTTCCAGCTGCTGGACGAAGCCGAGCTGAAAGCGATGCTGGAAGATGGCGGCGTGATCCGCGCCAAGAAGCAGGATCTGGTCAGCGACGAAATCGCTGTGCACATTGAGGCCGGGAAGGTCGTCACCAAGCTGGCGCTGGACTGGCAGCAGCGTATTCAGTTTGTGATCTGCGACGACGCGTCAATTAAGCGCCTCAAGTTCTGCGATGAATTACGCGACCAAAACGAAGATATCGATCGGGAAGATTTCGCCCAGCGCTTTGACGCCGACTTTATCTTAATGACCGGCGAACTGGCTGCCCTGATCCAAAGCCTGGTGGAAGGGCTCGGCGGCGAAGCGCAGCGCTAAGCGCCGCTTTCTTTCCTGCCTGACAGGAAAAAAATACAACCCGGCGGCAAGCGCCGGGCGTTACGCTGACTTACAGATAGCGGCACAGATAGGAGGTTGGCTCAGCCACCTGCAGATGGAATTCGCTGTTGCCTGGCACATTGAAGGCTTCGCCGGCGGCGTAAACTTTCCACTCAGTCTCACCCGGCAGCAGGACATTCAGCGCCCCGCTGACCACCGTCATCTCTTCCGGCTGCGCCGTACCAAAGGTGTATTCTCCTTCCGCCATCACGCCAACGCTGGCGCGACCGGTACTGCTGCTGGTGAAGCCAATGGATTTCACTTTTCCGTCAAAGTATTCATTGCTTTGAAGCATAAACAAGCCCTTCTGATCGTCGTTGAAAGGCTCAATATAGGGGGCGCTCCTTGCCCCTGTCACGTGAAATTAACACATTAGACTAATAGTTCTGCCGCCAGTCGGGAAACCAGCACATTCGACAGCAAAACCGGGACATCAAGGGCTTTTTGTAACACATCGCGATGATGCTGATAGTAACCGAGACAGTCGAGGACCAGCACGTCGGCCCCCTGCTCCAGCAGCGCTTTACCGGCGGTTAACAGCTCACTGTCGCTACCGGTAAACGGGTTGGCCAACGCGTAGTACGGTGACTTCTCCAGTGAATGCCACTTTTGTCGCTGCATGGGCATGATCTCTTCCACCGGCACGATCACCCCGACCTGGTGCCCATCGACGATAGACGCCACCAGCGGCGGAATGATCCGCTGCGGCTCGAGGAGGATCGCGTGGTGGGTGGTAAAACCGGTCAGCTGTTCGGAGCTGAGCAGCAGGATCACATCAAAATGCTGTCGATCCAGCATGGCGATCACGCTGCGAACATCACGTTCAATTTTTTGTCGCGACACCATCACCAGCTGGTTATCGCTGAGCAAGGTCAACAGACCCTGTTCGCCGTCACCCACGGCGTACTCTGCCATCACGTCGTCACGCGTCATCTCGCCCAGCAGGCTGATGTGAGCGATCTGTTCTTCCCTGATATGTTCGGTCAGGAGCGGTAATACTCCCGCCAGCGGCACAACGCCGATGGTCAAAATTGCCATCGTTGCACTACTCATATCATGTACCTTTTCACTACCACTGCTTCAACACAGGCTTACCACACACAGCATTCGCCCCCCTGGTGAGTAAAAATCAACCGTCGAGAAGCGTAGCAGCTCCACGCCGCGGTTGAATGTAAAGATTACCGGGCGGCGGCGGCGTGCCTGAAAAATCCGTGTGTTAGAAATTCATTAGTACGACTGATAAATAAAAAATGTGAGATACGCCCGATATTGCCCGCAGGACAGGCAATCCGGGCTCAGGGGTTAAGACTTGTCGGGATCTTCATAACGCCGCTTGGCATCCACGGCTTCCTGCTCGGTAGGATGTTCGCTGATTAGCGAATCGGGCTCAGGATAGTCCGCGCGGAGTTGATACCAGGTCACCGTCTGACCCTGAGGACCTTTCTCTACCGCAACCACGCGCGCTTCTCTCGGATATGGGGGTCTGTTTGGCATAGTTCTTCCTTCTTCCGGTATCAGAACTATCAAGTATAGGCGCCCCTCGCCGCCTTAATGTAAGTAAATTCTTAACTTACCGGAGCTGCCGTCGCGCCGCACAGCATGGTCATAATTTGCTCCACCACCCGATCCGGGGAGGCTGTAGCATCGACAATATGATGGGCAGCATCACGGTATAACGCTTCACGCTGCGCCAGCACCTCGCCCACTTCCTCACGCACCGGTTTCCCGGTGAGCGTCGGCCGTTGTTCGGCTTTCGGGTAGGCTTCCAGACGGTCAATCAGCGCCGACACCGACGCCTGAAGATAAATCACCACGCCGTTCTCCCGCATAAACTGACGGTTACATTCCGCGAGGATGATGCCGCCGCCGGTGGCGATCACCGTATTCGGCAGGGTCACGGCCTTCAGCGACAGGGTCTCCAGCTCGCGAAAGCGCGCCCACCCTTCCGCCTGCACGATCTCCGCCACCGTCCGCTGCTCATGGGCCTGCAGCCGATGATCGGTATCGGAGAACTGAAAATGTCGCGCTCGCGCCAGCGCATGGCCGACGGTGGTTTTACCGCAGCCGCGTGGCCCGATGAGAAAGATTGGCTGTGTCATAACCGAAGACCCCCTGGTTCCGTCTGTCGTAAAAAAAGGAAAACGAAAGAACGTATTATCGCTGTCTGTTCCGCAACGTAGTCGTAAAGAAAACGTTACACAACTTCTTTACACCCCATCACCGCAGTGAGACAAAGGGCTCTTAATGTAAACTTATCATTGCATTTGGTGTTTAACCAGCTTTACTTTTCTGCCTGGCGTTATTTTTTATCCACTGCTGGCGTAAACGGTAACACATTTATGCATAGCTTTACGAAGCAACATATTTACAACATCGTGTTTCAGACGCACCCTGATGCCTATTCGACAGTGTGACAGAGGAATGTAACATGCAATCTGAAGAACAACGCCTTATTGATGGACTGTTTTCCCGGCTGAAAGAGGCTGAGGCGCACAGTGCATCGCGCGATGCCAGCGCCGAGGAGCGGATTGCCCAACACGTGAGCGCGCAGCCGGCGGCCCCCTACTATATGGCGCAAACCATCCTTATCCAGGAAGCCGCGATTAAACAGCTCAACGATCGCATCCAGGCGCTGGAGAGCCAGGTCAGCCAGCTGCAGGCGGCGAAGCCCAGCAGCGGCGGTTTCCTCTCCGGCCTGTTTGGCGGCGGCGGCTCGTCACGCGGTTCTGACCCGATCCCGGGCGCGGAGCAATACGGTCGCCCGCAGGCCAGCTCACAGCCGCAGTATGCCCCACAGCAGCAGCAGAGCTATGCCCCGCAGGCTGCCGCACGCGGCGGCGGCTTTATGGCGGGCGCGCTGCAAACGGCCGCAGGCGTAGCGGGCGGGGTGGTGCTGGGCAATATGCTGACCAGTATGTTCAGCGGCTCGCACCCGCAGGAGATTGTGAATATCATCGAAGAGAAGCCGCAGCCTGATGCTGACGCCCCCGCCGCACAGGACGCCGCCGCGGGTGACGATCCGTTCCGTCAGGGAGACGATCAGTTCCTTGCCGACAACACCTGGAACGACGACTTCGACGCCGGCTTTGGCGATGATGATATTGGCAGCGATGACGACAGTTGGGTTTAACCCTGCTGACGTTTAACCGCCAGCAACCACTTCTCCAGCTCGGCGGCAAACTGTTGCCGATCGCGCTGCGATAAACTATCCGGGCCGCCGGTCTGAACGCCGCTGGCCCGTAATGTCTCCATAAAATCCCGCATCGTCAACCGCTCGCGAATCGTCGCTTCGCTGTAGCGCTCTCCGCGCGGATTGAGCGCCGCCCCGCCCTTCGCCAGCACCTCCGCCGCCAGCGGAATATCGGCGGTGATCACTAAATCCCCCGCCGCGCACTGACGGACGATTTCGTTATCCGCCACGTCAAAACCCTGCTCAACCCGCAGGGTGCGGATGAAACGCGACGGCGGTACGCGCAGCGGCTGGTTCGCCACCAGCGTCAGCGGCGTCTGGGTCCGCTCTGCCGCGCGGAACAATATCTCTTTAATCACGTTCGGACACGCGTCTGCATCCACCCAAATGGCCATGCCAGCTCCTGTTACCTGCAATAAGTGTCGCCAATGTTACCTGCTTTTCTCCCCCATGAAAGCGCCAGGATGATAAGCTAATCAGATCGTAACGAAAAAAGCAGAGGGGAATGGTGATGGATAAGAAAATTGGCTTTATCGGCTGCGGCAATATGGGTAAGGCCATTCTGGGTGGACTGATCGCCAGCGGCCAGGTACAGCCGGGACAAATTTGGGTCTACACCCCGTCGCCGGACAAGGTTGCGGCTCTGCGCGACCAGTACGGCATCAACGCCGCCGATAGCGCCCAGGAAGTGGCGCAAATTGCCGATATCGTCTTCGGCGCGGTGAAGCCGGGGATCATGACCAAAGTGCTGGGCGATATCGCCTCCAGCCTGAATAAAGAGTCGCTGGTGGTCTCCATCGCCGCCGGCGTCACGCTTGACCAGCTGGCGCGCGCGCTCGGCCACGATCGCAAAATTATTCGCGCGATGCCCAATACCCCGTCGCTGGTTAACGCCGGCATGACCTCCGTTACGCCAAACGCGCTGGTGAGCAGCGAAGATGTGGCTGAAGTGTTGACCATTTTCCGCTGCTTTGGCCAGGCGGAGCAAATTGCCGAGCCGATGATCCATCCGGTGGTGGGCGTTAGCGGTTCGGCGCCAGCCTATGTCTTTATGTTTATCGAAGCGATGGCCGATGCCGCCGTTCTCGGCGGGATGCCGCGCGCCCAGGCCTACAAATTCGCCGCGCAGGCGGTGATGGGCTCTGCCAAAATGGTGCTGGAGAGCGGTGAGCATCCGGGAGCGCTGAAAGATATGGTCTGCTCTCCTGGCGGGACCACCATCGAAGCCGTGCGCGTGCTGGAAGAAAAAGGCTTCCGCTCCGCGGTGATCGAAGCCATCAGCCAGTGCATGGAAAAATCAGAGAAACTGAGCCGCTCCTGAAGCTGAGCTGGCGGGCTGCAAGCCCTGAGAGGTCAAAGAACAAGGGAGCGCGTGCGCTCCCTTTTTTTCAGGCTTTCTTCAGGCAGCTACTCATGAAGGTACTGCGTTCATCGCCCTTCAGTGATTTTGCCGAAGCCGCTTTGTTGCAGTCGCTCATCTTCTGCTGTTGGGGCGTGAGGGGCTTTCCTTGCGAGGTCGTGGTCTCTTTTTTGAGGCACTGACTCATAAAGGTTTTGCGCTCCTCCCCTTTCAGCGTTTTGGCTGACGCTTGCTGATTGCAGTCCGTCATCCTTTGCTGCTGAGGAGTGGGCGTTTTTTCTGCCGCGCCAACCGCGCTGATAAAGATCAAGCCAAACAGTAGGGTCATCAGTAAGGTTATTTTCATCGCACCATCCTTCTGTGAGTGGATCGTTGTAAGTCTGGACGCAGATAGAAAAAAAACCAGCCGG